>ENA-OURU01002365-OURU01002365.1-human-gut-metagenome-genome-assembly--contig:-NODE-2365-length-18793-cov-7.624720_pt1 | contig 18793 bp, 10 predicted proteins | sample MGYA00242137_ERZ509064 | MGnify/ENA primary metagenome ERZ509064 (study PRJEB26280, sample SAMEA2338777) | human gut metagenome | biome: human gut; feature: human-associated habitat; material: faeces...
CTCTGATTTTGGGTGTGCATTTTGACCCCCTTTGTCCAAATGAGTGAAGGGGTTAATTCCGAACCACGAAAAGGTCAGCCCATTCACTTGTATTTTGACAACTGAATAAATCATTCACTAAGACTTTAATTCTGATGATTTTAGCCACCTTATCGGGTACGCCGTGACTTCTGCATTGCAGAACAGCGAGAACTCCCGGTATAGGTAACAGGTTGCCCCTGTTACGGCGATGACAGTCAGAAGGATAATGATACTTCTCTACGGAGCTGGCGGAGTACCCGGCAGAGGTGAAATTCCTATGATACAGATTAGCAGTCTGTTCCTTAGTGACTTCCCGTGAGCTTATTGCTCGGCAAGGGGTGTTGAGAACAAATATTGCCCGACCGGTTAGGAAATGAGCCGGTCAAGTACATAGCCATACTGCGATGGCTATGAATTTTACGAAAGGAGGACGCACAAAGTGTCGAACTGCAAAACGATTGCGATATGCAATCAAAAAGGCGGAGTTGGAAAGACGACCACTACGGTAAACCTCGGCGTCGGTCTTGCAATGCAGGGAAAGAAAGTGCTGCTCATAGACGCAGACCCACAGGGCGACTTAACCACTTGTCTCGGTTGGCAGGATACAGACAACTTGGGTATCACGCTTGCAACGAAACTCACAGATGTCATAAATGAAACGATGAATGACCCTACGGTCGGTATTCTGCACCACGACGAAGGTGTTGACCTTGTTCCGGCAAACCTTGAGCTTTCAGCAATGGAGTTTAACCTTGTCAACGCAATGAGCAGAGAGACGGCATTGAGAAACTATCTCAGCGAAGTGAAGGAGAAATACGACTATATCTTAATAGATTGTATGCCTTCCCTCGGAATGGTAACAATCAATGCTCTATCTGCGGCAGACAGCGTAATAATTCCTGTTCAGGCTCAGTATTTACCGGCAAAAGGTATGACGCAGCTTGTTCAGACCATTTCACGAGTTAAGAAGCGTATCAATCCGGGCTTAAAGATTGACGGTATGCTTCTCACTTTGGTGGATAGCCGTACCAACCTCGCCAAAAGCACGGTAGAAGCTCTGAGAGAGAACTTCGGTAGTCAAATCAAGATGTATCGAACATATATCCCGATTGCCGTAAAAGCCGCAGAGACTTCTTCCAAAGGCAAGAGCATTTTTGCCTACGAACCGGGCAGCACGGTGTCAAAAGCGTACACCGAATTTACAAAGGAGGTGTTAGCCGATGGCAGGAAGAAAGAGCGACTTCACTCTCACGAAGCTCGATGACTTATTCTCGACGCAGGAACAGAGAGATGAAGAAAAACTTTCAAAAATCCGAGATATTCCCTTGACTGAGATTGACGATTTCCCCGACCACCCTTTTAAGGTGCGTGATGACGAGGATATGGCACAGCTCATTGAGAGTATTAAGGAACGAGGGGTAATCACTCCGGCGACGGTAAGGCAGAAAGAGGACGGCAGATACGAACTCATATCGGGACACAGACGAAAGCGAGCCTGTGAGCTTGCCGGGTTTGATACTCTCCGTTGTGAGGTCGTTGAACTGAACCGAGACGAAGCCACGATTTTAATGGTTGAGAGCAACTACCAAAGGTCGCAGATACTTCCCTCGGAAAAAGCCTATGCCTACAAAATGCGTTTGGAAGCATTGAGCAGACAAGGCAAAAGAACAGACCTAACTTCCGACCCAGTGGGTTGGAAGTCAAGCGGAAAAGAAACAGCACAACTAATTGGAGAGCAGTCGGGTGACAGTCAAACCCAAGTTCGCAGATATATTCGCCTTACAAACCTTGTTCCCGAACTTTTGGATTATGTTGATGAGGGGCGAATTAAAATGCGACCGGCGGTTGAATTGTCTTTTCTCGATGAGGACAGTCAGCGTGATGTGGTTGATGAAATCGACCTGAACGACGCAACCCCGTCCCACGACCAAACAATCCGTATGCGAAAGTTCTTTGAGGAGGGCAAGCTCACAACCGAAGCAATCCAAGCGATTATGTCGGAGGAAAAACCAAACCAAAGGGAGAAAATTGTTTTGAGGGGCGACAGGGTTCGACAGCTTATCCCGAAGAACATTCCCATAAGCCAAACGGAGGATTTTGTGTGCAAGGCATTGGAGCATTACAACAAGTTTCTGCGAAGCAGAGCCGACCGTGACAGCCGATAGCCTTCCCCCTTTCTCACACTCTAACCCCTATATATACCGGCTATTAACCTGCTGAAAAATATACTCTATCTCCCTTGAGTATATCTATCTCTAATAACATATAGCTGTCTATAAAAGGGTTCGCACATTTGGAGCAAAAGCAAAATGTCTGCTACGATAAAAAGTTCAGCCAATCGCACCTTTGATGTTTTGACCGGTTTTGATTACGATTAAGGCAGAAAGGAGCGATGGATATGAAAAACAGGCTGATACCTTGTGTTCTTGCCTGCCTGATGATTTTCCTCGTAGGTTGTAACGGTAACACAGCCAAAGAAGCTGCACAGGAGATTACGAAAACAGAGACTTCTTTTCCGGCTGGTAATACCGAAACAGATTCTCAGGAAGAAACGGCAGAAGAACCGGAAAGCACGACAGTTCAGGAAGAAACACCGATTACGGCAGAAGAAAGCCAATCAACCGCTGAAAGGCAGACGGTTGCGACTGTTCAGACAAAACCGGCGGAAGAAAAAACGGCTGATACTCCTGCAACCGAAAAGCCAAAGGCAGAGCCACCGAAGCAGACAACCACGCAGGCTGAACCCGAAAAACAAACGGAACAGCCAAAAGAACAGACAACTGCCGAACAAAAGCCGGTTGAAAAACCGACTGAAAAGCCGGCAGAACCGAAACCGACAGAGCCGCACAAGCAGACATTCGATGTCAGCCCTTATGTTAGTTACGCAAAAGAGTATGCGGTAAGCATAGGGCTTTCTCTTGACATCACGGCGACAGAATGTTGGGACAACCCCATATCCGCAAATCCTAACCGAAGCGGTATCAAGTCTGATATTGAAAGCAGACTGAACCGATACAAGAACAGCGAGGGTTTTACCGCTGTGTGGATATGGACAGAAAAGCTATCCGATACGGAGTACAACATCTATATCGGCTACTGCTAAAACAAAATAATTTTAAGCGGACGCACTGAGTAAAATCGGTGCGTTTTTGCATTTCAAGGAGGAAAACGCAATGGTTAAAACAAAATTCAAGAAAGCCGTCTCGCTTATGTTGGCGGCGGTTATGAGCCTTACTGCTTTTACGGGCATTGGGGCAACGACAGCCTTTGCAGCCGTAGGAGAAAAAGCCGATGTGTACCTCGTCGATTATCCCCGAAGCGGAGATACCAATAACAACGGCGAATGGGGACACGGCAATCTCAACTATATGAACGGTTGGAAAGGCTTGTCCACGAAATATACAGGACTTCGTGCAATGGGTTCGTATTCGGGCAATATCGCCTACTGTATTGAACCGGGTACAGGTCAGCGGACTGGAGATACTCTCACCGAAAAGGACGAGAACTTCTTTAATAACATCAGCCCGAACGGAACGATTTCCGGCGATGACATTCGCCTGCTTATCGGTCGTATCTTGCAGTACGGCTACCGTGGAGGTATTTCGACAAGCTGGAAGTCGCAGAATGAAAGCGACGCAAACTGTATCGCACACGCTTATGCCACTCAGATTTTGATTTGGGAAACGATTGTCGGAGAAAGAGACGCAGGCTTTAATCACGTTTCTACCAGCGGATACAATGCCGTGCTTGAATGTGTAAGCACTGCACACCCACTCCGCAGTAAAATCTTGTCGTACTACAACAGTATGGTAACAAGTGTTCAGAATCACACCAAAGTGCCGAGCTTCTGCACAAGGTCAAGCGGTTCTGCAAAGGTAAACGAGCTTGAATGGAACGGAAGCAAGTATGTTGCAACTCTCACCGATACAAACGGTGTGCTTGGCAATTACAATTTCTCGGCAAATATTGACGGCGTTTCGTTCTCTGTCAGCGGAAACAAATTGACTGTTTCGATGGAGAAAGCTCCGAGCAAGGAATTTACCATCACAGCCGCAAAAAAGAACGGTGTCCGCAGAGGTGTTGTCGTATGGTCTGACGGTATCCATCAGAACGGAAACGGCATTCAGGATGTGGTCACTTATGCTCAGGAGGTCAGTGACCCTGTCAGCGGCTTTGTCAAAATGAAGGTAAGCTACGGCTCTTGTCAGATTGTAAAGACAAGTGAGGACGGAAAGGTTGACGGCATTCAGTTTACCATAAGCGGTAACGGTGTCAATCAGACTGTAACAACCGCAAACGGCGGTAAATTCCAACTGGATAACCTTATGCCCGGTGTTTACACGGTAACAGAACAGTCTATCGACAAATATGTTCCGCAGGAGGTTCACAGAGTAACTGTTGTTGCCGGTCAGGTGTCAAAGGTCAATTTCAATAATGTTCTCAAAAGAGGTAATCTTCAGGTCATCAAATCTTCTGAGGATAACTTGGTTGAGGGCGTTACCTTCCATCTTTACGGCACATCTCTTTCCGGTATTGCTGTCGATGAGTATGCCGTGACAGATAAGAACGGTGTTGCTTCTTTTGATGATGTGCTTATCAGCGGCACTACCCCATACACCATTGAGGAAGTGGATACCGCAATCCGTTATGTTGTGCCTGCAAATCAGACCGCACCGATTAACTGGAAAGAAGTAACCACAAGAAACTTCACGAACATTCTCAAAAAGTTCAGCGTAACCGTAACAAAGAGCGACCGAGAGGAAGGCACACCGCAGGGCGACGCTACCCTTGCCGGAGCAGTTTACGGTATCTATAAAGGCGAAACCCTTGTGGACAAGTATGTGACGGATAAGAACGGGCAGTTTACCACAAAGGAATATGTCTGTGATAATGACTGGACAATCCGTGAAATCACGCCGTCCGAGGGTTATCTGCTTGATACGACTGTTCACAAGGTCGGTGCTGAACCGCAGCTTTATACGGTGGAACACAATCAGACAGCAAATGATGTTACCGAACAGGTTATGAAAGGCAATATCGCCATTATCAAGCACACCGATGACGGCGAAACAAAGATTGAAACACCGGAAAACGGTGCAACCTTTGAAATCTATCTGAAATCTTCCGGCAGCTTTGATTCAGCAGAGGAAGATGAAAGAGATGTAATTGTTTGTGATGAAAACGGCTTCGGTCAGACAAAGGATATGCCTTACGGCGTATATACCGTTCATCAGACCTCCGGTTGGGAAGGTCGTGAGCTGATGAAGAACTTTGATGTGTTCATTGCTCAGGACGGACAGACCTACCGCTATCTTATCAACAACGCAAACTTTGAAAGCTATATCAAGGTTGTCAAGGTGGACGCAGAAAGCGGTAAAAACATTCCTTATGCCGGTGCAGGCTTCAAAATCTTTGACCCTGACGGCAATCAGGTAACAATGACCTTCACTTATCCTACTCCGACAACGATTGATACTTTCTACACCGACGCAAACGGACAGCTTGTGACACCGGAAAAACTGGAATACGGCAAGGGATATTCTCTTGTAGAAGTTCAGGCTCCTTACGGATATGTGCTTGACAGCACACCGGTGTACTTTGATGTGGCAGAGGAACATTCTTCCGATGAGGGTGGTATTACCGTGATTAAGGTCGATAAGCCTAATATGGCACAGAAAGGTACAGTCAGCATTGAAAAGACCGGCGAGGTGTTTTCAGGGGTAAATATCTCCGGCGTGGAAAACGCCGATGTGATTTATCAGCCTGTCTATGAAGTGAAAGGTCTTGCAGGTGCAGTTTATGAGATTAGCGCAGCAGAAGATATTATCACTCCCGACGGTACACTCCGTTATGCAAAGGGCGAGGTAGTAGATACTGTTACCACAGATGAAAACGGACTTGCCAAGAGTAAGGAGCTTTATCTCGGAAAATATACGGTGGTTGAAATTACTGCACCGGAGGGTATGGTCATCAACAAAGAAGCTCACGATGTTGAGCTGACTTATGCCGGTCAGGAAGTGTCTGTAACCGAAACCGCCACAAGCTTTGTAAACGACAGGCAGAAAGTAGCGGTAAGTCTTGAAAAGACTATTGAAAAGAACGACATCTTCAATATCGGCAACGGCGATGAAATGAAGAATATCAGCTTCGGACTTTTCGCCGCAGAAGAACTTGTTTCTGCAAGCGGTACTTCTATTCCGGCAGACGGACTGATTGAGATTATCTCACTTTCCGAGAACGGCAAGGCTGTTATCAAAACCGACCTTCCTTTCGGAAGCTACTATGTAAAGGAACTTGCCACCGATGAGCATTATATCCTTACCGACGCCAAGTATCCGTTCACTTTCAGCTATGCCGGTCAGGATACCGCAAATGTTGAGATTGCGGTCAATGACGGCAAGCCGATTGAAAACAAGCTCATTTACGGTTCTGTTTCCGGTAAGAAGATTACCGAAAACGGCGAAGCACTGGGAGGTGCTGTAATCGGTCTGTTTAAGGCTGATGAAACCGAATTTACAAAAGAAAATGCTTTGATGACTGCTACCTCCCAAAAAGACGGTAGCTTTTCTTTTGAGAAAGTACCGTATGGCAACTGGCTTGTAAGAGAAATCGAGCAGCCGGAGGGCTTCGTGCTTGATGAAACTTCTTATGAAGTTAAAATCTCCGAGGTCGGTCAGGTCATTGAGGTTGAAATCGTCAATGAGTATGTTCACGGCAATATCAAGTTGACTAAGGTCGATGAAGATTACCCGGACAACAAGCTGACAGGAGCGACCTTTGAGGTTTACAAAGATGTAAACGGAGACGGCAAATTGGACGACGGCGACGAGCTTATCGGAACGCTCTCCGAAACCTCTACCGGTATTTACGAGATGAAGGAGCTTCTCTACGGAAAATACCTTGTAAGAGAAACCAAAGCACCGGAAGGCTTTGAGCTTGATAAGGGTGTGTACTCTGTTTTCATTGAAAAAGATGAAACCACCTACGAGGTAGAAAACAAAGCCGGCGTCGGCTTTATTAACACAGCTATGAAAGGAAACCTGAAAATCGTTAAAACTTCCTCTGACGGTAAGGTTGAAGGCTTCACTTTCAGAGTTACAGGAGTAAACGGTTACGACCGAAGCTTCACGACCGATAAGAACGGCGAAATCATTATCGAGGGACTTCGTATCGGCGATTACACCATTTCCGAGGTTCAGGATAGTGTTTCTGCTTCCTATGTGCTTCCTGCGGATAAGATTGCAACCGTAAAGGTCGGTTCTACTACCGTTGTGGAAATGCACAATGAGCTGAGAGATACACCAAAGACCGGAGATAACAGCAATGTGGGCTTGTGGACGGCACTTGCGGGACTTTCTGCCCTCGGTATTGTCGGCACAGCCGTTGTTGCGTACAGAAAAAAGAAGAAGGAGGACAATGAGTAATGGACGCTAAAACAATCGTAGCAGTTGTATTAGTCGCCTTTATTATCGGCGGCTTTATCTTCTTGCAGATTAAGAACAGAAAGAAATAAGGAACGCTTGTGTGGGCGGAGTGAAAACTTCGCCCACCGTTCTTTTACGGAGGTGCATTATGAATAAGCAAAAGACGGTTGACAGCAAGGTGCTTGCAATACTCAGAGAATGCCCCGAAACGAGGTATGACGATATGCAGCTTATCCTTTGCTATTACAACCGATACAGCTATATGAGAGTCGGAGATTTACCGCTTGAGGATATAGTCAACAACTATAAAGGCTACGGCTTGCCGTGCTTTGAGACTATCCGCAGAGCAAGACAGAGAGTGCAATCCCTATTTCCCGAACTGTCAAGGCAGTGCAGTGGCTGCGACTGCGGAAACATCAGAATTGTGATTGAAGTAAGCTGAGGTGTGGATATGAACGAGGGAAAAAGAAAAATCGGTGAATACACTGTTCTTTGCTCGGTCAATGTGGGCGAAAAGGAAGTTATCTTGGCTTCCAATGAGCAAAGTACAAACGGCGATAAATTTATGTGCGGCTTTGCAGAGCGAAACGACCTGTTTGAACTGTGTTCGGAATGTATGGTAAGCGATGACTATATCGAAATCGTACACCTTTTCGGTAGCCGTGTGGCAAATGAAGCGGAGCTTTTCAAGGAACAGGTCGAAAAACTGGATATTCCAATCACACTCATAACAGAAGCCGACTGTATCCCCGACCACTATTCCAAAGACATCAACGGCAAAATCATAGCCATTGACCCCAAGGTATTAAAGCCTGAATTTCAGAGAGCCGACAGACAGCTCTACTATGTTACAGGTGGTTTCGGTGCGTCGGCAAACAGCCGTGGAAGTGCCGTGTTTTGTACCAATCTTCACACCGGCAAATCAACCCGATATGAAAGAATGGATGTTATGGGCGAAATAAAGCCTGAGCGTCTGCCTGAATGGGCAAAGGAAAAGGCACAAGAGCTTTCAAACAAGAAGCGAAATAAAGACAAAGAACGATAAGGAGGACAAAGCAATGAAGGAAAAATTCACTTTTCAGCAGAAAACAAAGCTTCTGACGAAACTGTTTGACGCAGGCTGCAATACCGAAAAGAAATTGCAGCAGCTCGACATGGAGAGCATTTTGAAAATTCCGGGTATCACTATTCCGGATATGAGTCTGATTATCGAGTTTCAGAAGCAGACCAAAGCCAATAAGCTGTTCTCTTATTTGGGAGGTGGCACTGATGAGCAGGCAGGAACAGAATGACCGCCATATCATTTGGAGCGACATTAGCCTTGACCTTGATGATTGGCGAGAGTCTTTGGAGGAACTGTATCCCGGATATTCCGATGATGAGCTTTACGACATTATGGTAAAATCCAATGCCGAAAATCTTTATGATGAACGAGTAAATCTCAATATTCAGCTTTCACAGCCGATTATCGTTATCGGCGACCTCGGCAGATGGAACGGCAGAGTGTCGGGCTACAAGATGATTGATTCCGGCAACATTAAGGACTGCCTTTATTCCGATACCGATTACACCGAATGGTATGTGGATAAGTACGGCGACCTTCGTGCCGACGCCGTTCATCACGACGGTACAAACCATTATCTTTACCGTGTATTCAAAGACGGTGTTACCGATACGCAGATTGAAAATCTGCAAGATAAAATCTATAACGGAAAAGCCACAAGAGCCGACATCACACGAGTTACCAAAAGGCTCGGCGATGACATTGCCGGAGTTTATGGTTTTCCTATTCCAAAGCAAAGACAAACAAACGAACAAGCGAGGTGATGAAAATGGATTACAGAGTATTGACCGAAGCAGAGCGTAAATACACCTTCAGCCAAAGTCAGCAGCTCTCTATGCAGACCGGTCTTATCGGATATTTGAGAGCCGACTTCGGTTCTAACGGGAACGAGTTTTGGACGACTTGGAACGATTTCAGAAAAGACTTGAAAACCGATGAATTTAAGGCTGAATTTGATGATGTGATAAACGGATTGCGTGACGGCGATGTTTTGTCCGGCAGAAAGGCTATGTCCTCTTACTGTTATTCCACTCCCGACAGCTCCTTTAATGATGACTGCAACCACTACGGCATCCGTCTTGATACGGGAAAGTACAGCTATCTTATGAGATTTAACCCCAACAGGGGCGAGTACAATCTGTACTGCTATTGCTATCAGAAAGAGTGGCTAAATGCCCACTTGAAAAACGCTGAGCGAGGTATCCGATTTATCAACCCGCACTATCAGGAGCAGTTTCGCATTGCGGACGGAGAAAAAATCTCAATCAAGCTCGGCGACGGCAAAACAATGGAGAGAACTTGCAGATATATCGACGACTACCATTTGGAGGTCGGCACAAATCTCTACCATATCTGCGAATTTGCCGAGCTTTGCGAGAGAAACGGTCATACCGTAGAACCAGCCGCAAAAGAAAACACGAAATCCGCAAAGGACAAAGAAAAAACACGATAAGGAGGTGCAGACGAGGTGGCAAGAAAATTTGACCTGATTTCAGAGCTGTATGAAAGAACCTGTTTTGCAGTTACAGACAATCCGGTAAACTGGCAATCGTTTCTGAAAACAGCAGGCAGAAATTTCAGGCTCCGATTTGATGAACAGCTTCTCATTTATGCCCAAAGACCCGACGCAACAGCCGTGCTTGAAATCGAACGATGGAACGGTACTTTCGGTCGCTGGGTAAACCGAGGAGCAAAGGGTATTGCCGTATTTGAGGACACAGACAGAAGCCGTCAAAGGCTGATTCATTACTTTGATATATCGGACACCCACGAAAGCCGACATTCCCGCACTGTTCCTATTTGGGAGATGAGACCCGATTATGAAGCAGAGGTTATTGAAACGCTTGAAAACACTTTCGGTGCGGTAAACGATACAACGAGTATTGAAAATGTCGTCAAAGAGAGCATTGCCAATGCCGTCGAGGACAACATCGCAGACTATATCTCCGACTTTATGAGTTTGGGTGCAGGAAGCGATATTGAGTATTTGTCTGCCGACGAAGCAAATGCCTTGTATTTGGAGCTTGTCAGAAACAGCGTGTCATATATGGTTATGGCACGATTGGGACTGAACGCAGACAAGGTCTATTCTCCCGATGACTTTGCCGGTATTTCAAGTTTCAATTCACAGGAAGTTCTCAATGCGGTGGGTATTGCTACAAGCGACATTGCAGAAATGGCGTTGCTCCCTGTCAGCAGAACAATCAGCACGCTCAGCAAGGAAAATCGCATAATTGATGAACAGGAGCAATCCGAATACAATAAAGACATCAAAGACGAAAGGAGTCAAAGCGATGAGCGAAATCACATACACGATGGTGGGAGATTACAATCTTCCGAACCTGAAACTGCCGGAGCAGACGGAAGTGACTCTCGGCAGATGGTCGCAGATGAGGAGAACTTATCTGAAGGAACATCACAAAATCCTGTACTACAATCTTCTGACGAAAGGGATTCTGAACAGTCACTTGGCGGAGGTTCAGCAGAGAGCCAGCGAACTGGAGGAAACTCTCGTGAAGCAGATGGCACAGAAAGCCGGGCTGACGGAGCAGATGAAAGCGGAAGATATGATGAAGTGGGTTCGCCTGATGAACAACATCAGGAACTCGGCACAGGAAATCGTGAAGAATCAGGTAATATTCGCTTAGAGTATTACGACAGAAACCACGAGGACAAGAGCCTGCCGTTTTTCGGTGGCGATGATACTATCCGAGAGATACTCGGTACTACCCCGCATTTGTCCGCTTCAAAGGAAGAAATCAAAGACTTCTATGAGAGAAATACGGACAATGCGACCCGTACCGAATATATCAAGGGTATCTTCAATAACGACTACACCCGGCTTACCTTAAACGACGGCAGGCTTGTGGGATACAAAACATTTCAGAATGTCCTCCACTTGTGGGAGGGCGAATACGAAAACAGAACCGCTCAGAGCTTCTATGACTGGGGCGTTATCGCACAGCATTTTGAAGCAATGAGACTTTTGGGAGAATTGACCGATACAATGAAGCCGCTTCCGTCTATGGACGGTCAGTTGACTCTCATTATGGGAAATCAGGCAGAGGAACAAAAAACCTCTGCCTTTACTTTTTCTCAGGAAATCATAGACGCTGTATTGACCCGTGGAAGCGGAGTTTCCGAGGGCAAAATGCGTATCTATGAGCAGTTTGAAAAGAGCCTTTCCGCAAAAGAGAACGCCGACTTCTTGAAAAACGAATACGGTTGGGGCGGCTCTTATCCGGTCATCATCGGTGCAGGCATTGACGAACAGCACGACGGAAAAGGTATCACAATTTCAAAAGGTATCGGAAGCGACAAGCCGCACATTACTCTTTCTTGGTCTCAGGTGGAAAAGCGTATCGGAGACCTTATCCGTATGGACAGATACCTAAACCCAAAGGAAAAAGAAAAGTACCCTGAATGGCTTGAAAAGCAGGAAGAACGGCGAGCCGAGCTTGCAGAGCAGAGAAAAAACCGTGAGATACTTTCTACCGCACCGCCTGAACCTGAAAACAAAGAGGACGAGCCGGAAGCGCAGTATGAATATCATCTCGGCGACAGCGTGTATATTGGGGCTTCTCAGTATGAGATTTTGTCCTTTGATGAAAACCGTGTAATGCTCTATGACTTCGATATGCCCTTATTCAACAAGGAACTTTCAAGGGAAGAATTTGACCGCAAAGTGCGTGAAAATCCGATGAACGACCACTTGAAGGTCAGTGTATTACCGGCGGAAGAAAAAACCGTTACAGGCGAAAATAAAGCTCAAAACGATACTGAAACCGTACCGGATTTCAGTCCGAAAACCGGTTATGACGACGCCTTCTTTATTGACCGGGACAATGAAAGTGTAACTTGGATGTACTATAACCCCGACAGCAATGCCGGAGGTCAGTATGTTACAAATACGCTTTCTTTTGACGAGATACAGCAAGCTGCAAAAGAGTATGACTCGGCTGAGGATTTCTTTGATTATCTCGGCAGTATTGCAAATCAGGAGCTTGCCGATGTAGGCACGGAATGGTTTGAGGAAGCAGAAAGTCAGTTTTCACAACAGCCTGATTTCACAGACTGTACCAAAGCGACAATGCAAAGCCTTGTTACTGCGGTTTCTGAAGTTCCGGTTTATGACCGAGAAACGGAAATCCTTTATTCCGTGCTTGGCAGATTAAAGATTGACGACATTGCTCTCAGTTATGATGAAAACGGTCTTGTTGCAAGGGACAGCGATAACGAATGGCACGGTGCAGAGTTTTATCATTTTCTTGTTGATGAAGCCTTTGTATTTGAAAATGACGGCTCTGTGCTTGGTATCAGACCTGACTTGCTTGATGACTTTAAGGCTTTATCCGAACACAACGGCGTTGAAGTTAAGGACAACCGAGAGAAAGAACCTGAGCCGATAGTTCCCGCTTGGGAGCAAAAGAAAAAGTCAAAGGTAAAGAGCTTTGACCTCCACCCGGATATTCCGATGTCCGAGCGACACAATTTTGACCTTGCCAATAATCAGGTTGAAGAAGTGAACAAGAAAGAGCGTTTTCACAGAAACTATGCAGCGATTAAGGTCTTGAAGGATTGTCAAAGCGAAAACCGTTTTGCGACACCCGATGAGCAGAAAATCTTGTCGAGATATGTCGGTTGGGGCGGTATTCCCGAAGCCTTTGACGAACGAGCAGGAGCTTGGCATACAGAGTATGCAATGCTGAAAAACATCCTGACGCCGGAGGAATATGCGTCGGCAAGAGAAAGCACACTGACTGCATTTTACACTCCGCCCGAAGTATCTACCGCCATTTACAAGGTGTTGGAACAGATGGGATTTCAGGAGGGCAACCTGCTTGAGCCGTCCTGCGGTATCGGTAATTTCATCGGTATGCTGCCCAAGTCAATGGAAAACGCAAAGGTTTACGGTGTTGAGCTTGATACCATTTCAGCCGGTATCGCTCAGCAGCTTTATCAGAAATCTTCCATTGCGGCACAGGGCTTTGAGGAAGTAAATGTCCCCGACAGCTTCTTTGACGGCATTATCGGCAATGTGCCTTTCGGAGATTTCAAAGTCTCCGATAAACGATACGACAAGTACAATTTCTTAATCCACGATTATTTCTTTGCAAAATCGCTTGATAAGTTACGCCCCGGCGGTGTGATGGCTCTTGTGACAAGCAAAGGAACTATGGACAAGGAAAACTCCAATGTGCGTAAATATATCGCACAGAGGGCGGAGCTTCTCGGAGCAATCAGACTTCCGAACGACACCTTCAAAGGTAATGCCGGGACAGAGGTCGTATCCGATATTCTGTTTCTGCAAAAGCGAGACAGACTCATAGATATTGAGCCGGATTGGGTTCATCTTGACACCGACGAAAACGGTATAAGGATGAACTCATATTTTGTTCAGCACCCGGAAATGATACTCGGCGAAATGAAAATGGTAAGCGGTCGCTTCGGACCGGAAGCAACCTGTGAACCGTTTGAAAATGCCGACCTTTCGGAGCTTTTGAACGAAGCAGTCTCAAACATTCACGGAGAAATCTCCGAATACGAGGTTGCCGACGAACTGGAGGAAGAAGATAATTCTATCCCGGCAGACCCTATGGTAAGGAACTTCTCTTACACTGTTTTGGACGATAAAATCTATTTCCGTGAGAACTCCCGTATGTCCCCGGTGGAGGTATCTGCAACCGCTGAGAACCGCATTAAGGGTATGATTGGGATAAGAGATTGCGTCCGTAACTTGATTGAACTGCAAACCGAGGATTACCCGGACAGCGAAATCAAACAGGCACAGGATAAGCTGAACACACTGTATGACAGCTTTACAAAGAAGTACGGACTGATTAACAGCCGTGCCAATACTTCTGCCTTTTCCGACGACAGCTCCTATGCTCTGCTCTCCGCTCTTGAGGTTATCAATGAAGATGGCGAACTGGAACGCAAGGCGGATATGTTCTTCAAAAGGACGATTAAACCGCACAAGCCGGTAACGGAGGTTGACACCGCAGACGAGGCTCTCGCTGTCTCTATGGGCGAAAAAGCAGCCATTGATATGGAATATATGATGGAGTTGTCCGGCAAAAGTGAGGAGGAATTATTCGCTGACTTAAAGGGTGTAATCTTCTTAAATCCCCTTTATGAGTACGGTAATTCCTATGAGCCGAAGTATCTGATGGCAGACGAATATCTGTCGGGCAATGTTCGTGAGAAGCTGGCGACAGCCAAAAGGTCTGCGGCACTGTATCCCGAAGATTACACCGTCAATGTGCAGGCACTTGAAAAGGTGCAGCCAAAGGATTTGACGGCAAGCGAGATTTCCGTAAGGCTCGGTGCGACTTGGATACCGCCCGAAATATTCCAACAGTTTATGTTTGAGTTTCTCGACACCCCACGCTATGCACAATGGAATATCAAGGTTCACTACTCTCAGTTTACCGGCGAATGGAACATTGAGGGAAAGAGCTACGACCGTTCCAATGTAAAAGCGTACAGCACATACGGTACTTCCCGCATCAACGCATATAAGATAATTGAGGAAACACTGAACCTGAAAGATGTCCGAATCTTTGACTATATCGAAGATGAGGAAGGCAGAAAGAAAGCCGTTCTCAATAAAAAAGAGACGGCAATCGCACAGGCAAAGCAGGAACTCATAAAGCAGGGCTTTCAGGACTGGATATGGGCTGACCCTGCCCGCCGAGAAAAACTCACGAAGATGTATAACGAAAAGTTCAACAGTATAAGACCCCGTGAGTACGACGGAAGCCACATTGTTTTCAACGGTATGAACCCGGAAATCGAACTCCGTGAACATCAGAAAAATGCGGTTGCACACATTCTGTACGGCGGCAATACGCTGTTGGCACACGCAGTCGGTGCAGGCAAAACTTTTGAAATGGTGGCGGCTGCTATGGAGTCCAAACGACTCGGACTTTGCAATAAGTCGCTGTTCGTAGTCCCGAATCACTTAACCGAGCAATGGGCGGCGGAATTCTTGCAGCTCTATCCGGCGGCGAATATTCTTGTGGCGACAAAGCGAGATTTTGAGACAAAGAACCGCAAAAAGTTCTGCGGTCGAATTGCCACGGGAGATTATGACGCCGTAATCATCGGTCATTCTCAGTTTGAGAAAATCCCGATGTCCATTGAAAGACAGAGGGCAATTCTTGAGCAGCAGCTTGAAGAACTGACAGACGGTATTATGGATTTGAAGCGAAACCGTGGAGAAAACTTCTCCATTAAACAGCTTGAAAAGTCTAAAAAGTCCGTGAAACAAAAGCTGGAAAAGCTCAACGACCAAAGCCGAAAGGACGATGTTGTTACCTTTGAAGAACTCGGTGTGGACAGGCTTTTTATTGACGAGAGTCATTATTACAAGAACCTCTATCTTTACACCAAAATGCGTAATGTGGGCGGTATCGCTCAAACGGAAGCACAGAAATCCTCCGACCTGTTTATGAAGTGCCGATACCTTGACGAGCTTACAGGCGGTCGAGGAACGGTATTTGCAACCGGTACTCCTATCTCAAACAGTATGGTGGAACTCTATACCATTCAGCGATACTTGCAGTACAACACGCTTGTAAAAAACAACTTGCAGCACTTCGACTCGTGGGCAAGTACCTTTGGAGAGACTGTAACAGCCGTTGAGCTTACCCCGGAGGGAACGGGTTACAGAGCGAAAACCCGCTTTGCGAAATTCTACAACCTACCGGAGCTTATGGCGATGTTTAAGGAGGTCGCCGACATCAAGACGGCGGATATGCTGGAACTGCCTGTGCCGGAAGCACACTTCCACAATGTTGCGGTCAAGCCTTCGGAAATGCAGAAAGAGATGGTTGCTTCCCTTGCGGAACGAGCCGAGAAAGTCCGTGGCGGCGGTGTAGATTCGAGTGTAGATAATATGCTTAAAATTACAAACGACGGCAGGAAGTTAGCACTTGACCAGCGTATGCTTAACGATATGCTGCCTGATTTTGAGGGCAGTAAAATCAACGCCTGCGTCGATAACATCTACCGTATTTGGGAGGAAACAGCCGATAAAAAATCGGCACAGCTTGTGTTCTGCGACCTCTCAACTCCAAAGAATGACGGAACATTCTCGGTATATAACGACATCAGAAAGAAGCTCATAGAGCGTGGTGTCCCCGAAAGCGAAGTCCGCTTTATCCACGAAGCAGATACCGATGTGAAGAAAAAAGAACTGTTCCAAAAGACCCGTAAAGGCGAGGTCAGAGTGCTTCTCGGCTCTACGCAGAAGATGGGAGCCGGCACGAATGTTCGTGCGACTCGTTCGTAACTGAAAAGGTTACGCTCAAGTCAAAATTATACAAGATTGAAAGGAGCTTAGAATTGATTTGAAGAACTGATATTCCGACAGGTGGAATGAAGGGGTAACGCCCGGAAACGCCTGCCTTGATACTGCGGTGTGCGGTAAGATTTGCAGAAATCAAACCGTGCAAAGCCCGCTGAAGTCGGCGGAAATCTGTCCAAACAGGCAGCAATGCGCTGTGGAAAGTGTCCCAGAGGTGGGATATGTAGATGATACGCCGGGGGTCTATAAAATTCCTATGGTTAGAACGTCATAATGACTGACGAATGCCCGAATGTACGGGTCTATAGCGTGATATGGTAGAAATGCCATAGTCGTAAATTTACGGCGTGCGTGAGGTTGAGTAAAAATGGACGTTATGAAAAACCTTGGAGCGTTACAGGCGCTCCCTAGCGCACAGGCTTATAGGGCAAGCCTAAGGGAATATGTACAGATAGGAATATCGGAACGAGGAAAGGTCGGAACGCTGAGTGTCTGCACACGATGAAGCGGTAGTCACGAAAAATCAGTAAATGAAACAAGTGACTTTTATCCCGACTGAAAGCGGCGGTATGACCGATGAAGCAGTGATAATAAGCTGTGGAGGAATAGCCGCCAGTCATTTACAGATAACTAATTCTAAAAAGCAATCTATCAAAGGTTCGAGTAAGACTAAGAAAGGCAAAAGCCGACTTTGACAGGTAAGCAAAAACTGCTCAAACGACAAAAGCTGAGGAACAACGAATACTATGATATGCAGTCAGTATTCGATGAACTGTACAAAAATAGTCTTGCGAAATGTGAATTCAAGAATCTTATCAGCATTATCACAACAGAAGAAAATATCAGGTTAGCCTATAGAAATCTGAAAAAGAACGCTGGAAGTAGAACGCCCGGTACGGATGGGAAAACCATTGCAGACCTGGCAAAAATGAGTGAACCAGAACTGATTCAGCTAGTACAACAGAAATTCAAGTGGTATCAACCCCAGTCTGTCAGACGAAAAGAGATTCCCAAAGGAAATGGCAAAACCAGGCCTCTGGGTATTCCCACTATTATGGACAGGCTGATACAGCAATGCGTCCTGCAAGTGATGGAGCCGATTTGTGAAGCAAAATTTTGTGAAACAAGCAATGGTTTTCGTCCGAACAGGGGTGTTGAAAATGCGTTGGCACAGGCCGAAAAACATATGCAGAAAAGCAACCTTCACATTGTAATTGACATCGATATAAAGGGTTTCTTTGACAATGTAAATCATGGAAAACTGATGCGTCAAATCTGGGCAATGGGAATCCACGACAAAAAGTTGCTGAGCATCATATCCGCCATGCTGAAAGCAGAGGTTGCCGGTATCGGTTTCCCCGAAAAAGGGACACCACAGGGTGGAATTATCTCTCCGTTGTTATCCAACATTGTCCTGAATGAGCTGGACTGGTGGATTACAAACCAATGGGTCGGGATGCCCACAAGGCATGAATACAGCGGTAAAATACATGCAACCGGCACCAAGGACCAATCGAAAAAGTACCGGGAACTCAGAAAAACCAATCTAAAAGAGTGCTATATCGTTAGGTATGCCGATGACTTCAAAATCTTTTGCAGGAAACACAGCGATGCAGTAAAACTATTCGAAGCGACAAAAGCATGGCTGAAAGAACGCCTGGGGCTTGACATAAGCCCGGAGAAGTCCAAAATTGTGAATCTAAAACATGAGTACTCCGATTTTCTGGGATTCAGAATCAAGGTTCATAGAGGTAAGGGCAATAAATATGTGGTCATTTCACACATTGCACCCAAGGCATTGGACAGGATTAAGGATACCGCAAAAGAAAAAGTCAAGGCAATTCAGCACTCATTCGGGGAAATGGAAAAGTTCAAGGTCATAAACGACTACAACAGTTTTGTCATGGGAATACACAATTATTACTGCATGGCAACTGCTGCTTCCCCCGATATTCAGCGATTAGCGTTTGAAAT
>ENA-OURU01002366-OURU01002366.1-human-gut-metagenome-genome-assembly--contig:-NODE-2366-length-18791-cov-3.814528_pt1 | contig 18791 bp, 15 predicted proteins | sample MGYA00242137_ERZ509064 | MGnify/ENA primary metagenome ERZ509064 (study PRJEB26280, sample SAMEA2338777) | human gut metagenome | biome: human gut; feature: human-associated habitat; material: faeces...
CCTCCAGCGCGCTGCCCGCTGTGTGCGGCCGCGTCTGCCCGCAGGAGACTCAGTGCGAAGGCAAGTGCGTGCGCGGCATCAAGGGCGAGAGCGTGGGCATCGGCCGTCTGGAGCGCTTCGTGGCCGACTGGCATCGTGAGCACAACAACACTGCCCCCACCGTTCCCGAATCCAACGGCCATAAGGTGGCCATCATCGGCGCCGGCCCCAGCGGCCTGACCGCCGCCGGCGATCTGGCCAAGCTGGGCTACAAGGTCACCGTGTACGAAGCTCTGCATCTGGCAGGCGGCGTGCTGGTGTACGGTATCCCCGAGTTCCGTCTGCCCAAGGCCATTGTGCAGAACGAGATCGAAGGCCTGCAGGCCATGGGCGTGGACATCGAGACCAACATGGTCATCGGTAAGGTGCTGACCATCGACGAGCTGATGCACGACTACGGCTACGAAGCTGTTTATGTAGCTTCCGGCGCCGGTCTGCCCCGGTTCATGGGCATCCCCGGCGAGAGCCTGAAGGGCGTGTACTCCGCCAACGAGTACCTGACCCGCGTAAACCTGATGAAGGCTTACAAGGAAGGCAGCAAGACCCCCATCAAGAAGAGCAAGAACGTAGCCGTTGTAGGCGGCGGCAACGTGGCCATGGACGCTGCTCGCAGCGCCAAGCGTCTGGGTGCCGAGAATGTGTACATCGTGTACCGCCGCGGCATGGAAGAGCTGCCCGCCCGTAAGGAAGAGGTGGAGCATGCCGAGGAAGAGGGCATCATCTTCAAGCTGCTCACCAACCCTGTGCGCGTTCTGGGCGACGAGAACGGCTGCGTGGCCGGTATGGAGTGCGTAGAGATGGAGCTGGGCGAGCCCGATGACAGCGGCCGCCGCCGCCCCGTGGAGAAGAAGGACAGCAATTTCGTGCTGGATGTGGACACCATGATCATGTCCATCGGTACCAGCCCGAACCCGCTGATCCGTTCCACCACTCCCGGTCTGGAAACCAACCGTCACGGCTGCATCGTGACCAACGGCGACGACGGTCTGACCAGCCGCGAGGGTGTGTACGCCGGCGGCGACGCCGTGACCGGTGCTGCCACCGTTATTCTGGCCATGGGCGCTGGTAAGCATGCTGCCAAGGCCATCGACGAATACATTAGAAACAAGTAAGAACGACAGCGAAAAGAAAACAACAACTTAACAGCCAAAAACAAAAGTCCCCTGCTCATCTTGAGCAGGGGACTTTTGTTTTGTCAGATTTCCTTTTCTTCCCCAGGGTCCCAAAGGCTGGGCTGGGGCTTTTCCCGGGCCACCATGGAATCCGCATGGCGGCTGATTTCCGCCTTTTTGTAGGTGTTTCGGGAAAGACAGGTCACATAAAGGGTGTCGATCAGCATCAGCAGCGGCACCTGAGGGGAAATGCGCAGTCCGCCCCCCATCTCCCGAAGGGAAATCAGGTGGACAATCTCGTCGGGCATATTGTCGGATTTATCCGGTGCAGGGCCGCCGGTAAACAGGACGGTTCGCGCCCCCCGCGCTTTGGCCATGCGGATGCCGCCTGTAATTTCCGAGGTTCTGCCGCTCATGGTGAAGGCAATCACCAGATCGCCGGGCACCACCAGCGCTGCTGTGATCTGAATCAGCTGGGAATCGCTCACGGCCTGAATCCAGAGTCCCAGGCGCATGAACCGCAGCTGAAAGTCCTGGGCGGCAAGCCCGGAATGACCGATGCCAAAGATGAAAATCCGGCGGCTTTCGTCCATCATGGCGGCAATGCGGCGCATCTGGGTATTGTCGATGGAAGAAAAGCTGTTCTCCATTAAAAGGCCATAGAGCCCTTCCACCTGGGAGTTTGCTTCGCCGGGCTGGCGCTCACTTTCCGCGCCGCTCAGCTCCCGTTCATATTCATAGCTGAATTCCCGGTAACCCTTATAGCCGCATTTTTTGGCGAAACGGGAGAGCGTTGCTTCCGATACATACAACAGCTTGGCCAGGTTTTTGGACGCCAGATCCACAGGCTTTGTGTTGTTCAGAAAGAAATCGGCCACAGTGCGCTCCACCTGGGTCATCTGATTGTAAGAGTCCATGATTTGCTGAATGGTTCTGCGATATTGCATGGGGGTCACTTCCTTTGTGCGGGGGAACGGCGGGGGCGCCTGTGAGAAAACATTCAAAACATGGACTTAATTATAAAACCGAAAGACAGAAAAAACAATGCGCGAAAATCGACAAAAAATACAAATGACAGAGCCAAAAATACAAGCAAATTATTGCTTTGAAAATAATAAAATGCACAGAACTCAAAGAAAAAGTGTGCATATTGACGTAAAACTGGAATAGATAGAGGAGTTTGATGGTCGAAATGATGGTGTTTGATAAATTCCTGGTTTTGCGAAAGCACCCGAAAACAGAAACTACTTTCAAAGGCGTGTAACTTCTTTCAGAATCGGTGAAATCTATTGAATCCCATTGGTGCGGTGGGTATAATTGGGGCAAAGAGGGGACGCAAGATACACGGCGCAAAACCCTGCGGAAAGGAAGTCTTGCCATTATGAGCTGGAGCATTCATCCGGATACCTGTGCACGGGCGGCCCGGGCTCTGAACGAGCTTTTGCCGTTGGTGGAGCGCGGGGAAAGGCACCGGCAGGTGTATGCGAAAGAGCAAAGTCAACCGGGATATTCCATAAAGGCGGAAGGGGACAGAATCCACATCGGCTACCATACCCTTACAGATCTGGCCCGCGGAGTTCTGGATGCCTGCAGCCACACGGAGGACTGCTTCACGCTGCAGCGGCACTGTGCATTTCAGGAATTCGGCGTGATGGCAGACCTGTCCCGCAATGCGGTGATGAAGCCGGAGGCCATCCGCCGCCTGATTCGCCTGAGCGCCCTGATGGGTTACAACTTTGTGGGCCTGTATATGGAGGATACCATTCAGCTGGACGGGGAACCGTATTTCGGCTACCAGCGGGGAGCCATGACCAAGAAGGAGCTGCAGGAACTGGATCGGTATGCGGCAAGCCTGGGCGTGGAGCTTCGGCCGTATCTGCAAACGCTGGCTCACCTGAACCAGATCATGCGCTACCAGCGATACGATGCCATCAACGACACCGGAGACATTCTTCTGGCAGGGGATGAAAGAACCTATCATCTGCTGGATCGGCTTTTAAAAACCGTATCCGACTGCTTTACAACCCGCAAGGTGAACATCGGCATGGATGAAGCGGCGCTGGTGGGTGCGGGAAAGTATCTGGATCAGAACGGATACCGTCCACGGATTGAGATCCTTCAGGAGCATCTGACAAGGGTGCTGGGGCTCTGCGAAAAATACGGCTTGAAGGCTCAGATGTGGAGCGATATGTTCTTCAACCTGGCCTATGGCAGTTACGACAAAGCTGCCGAAGGCGCCAGCGCGCAATGTCAGCCGGAGATTCCACCCCAGGTGGAGCTGGCGTTCTGGGACTACTTCCATGTGGGGCAGGCCCGCTACGAAACCATGCTGCAAAAGCACAGGCAGATGGCCGGCAGGGTTGCCTTCGCCGGCGGAGCCTGGAAATGGAGCGGATTTACCCCCAGCAACGCGTTCAGCATCGAAGCCGGTCGGGATGCCCTGAATGCCTGCATCAAGGAGCAGGTGGAATCGGTGGTAATCACGGCCTGGGGCGATAACGGAGCGGAGGCAAGTATGTTTTCCATCCTTCCGGTGCTTTATGCCGACGCTGCGCTGGCCTGGGGCCAGCCGGGCGAGCGGGAAGGCTTTGAAATTCTGACCGGAGTCCGCTTTTCGGACTTTCTGGAGCTGGATCGCCCCAGCAGGTTCTCCCCGGATCCGGCAGTGCATGGCAATGCAAGCAAATTCCTTTTGTACAATGACCCGCTGCTGGGCACCTATGATTCACTGGTTCCGGAGGACGTGGAAGCCTTCTATGCACAAGCGGCCCGGGAGCTGGCGCGGGTGGAATCCATCGCCGGGGAATATGCCGGACTGTTCCGCACCCAGAAAACACTGAGCATGCTGCTGGAAAAGAAGGCAGCCCTTGGGCGGAACATCAAACGGGCATACGACAGCGGGGATCGTGAGCAGCTGCGCCAGATCACGGAATATGAAATCCCGCAACTGCTGGAACGGCTGGACACCTTCGCAGATGCACTGGAAAAGCAGTGGATGGCGGAAAACAAAGCCTTTGGCTTTGAGGTACAGGATCTTCGTCTGGGAGGGCTGCGCCGACGCGTTCAGCAAACGGAAAAACGGCTGCGCGATTATCTGAACGGTGCGACCGAGCGGATTGAAGAGCTGGAAGGGGAGCGGCTGCCCTTCGCATATTTCGACGACAGCAGCATTGAAACACTGAACTACAATCTGTGGGCCGTGAATGCGACCCCGGCAGTTTTATGAATTAGGCGGTTCCGCGACGGATAAAAAAGGTACAGGCATTATCGAACGGAAGCGTTTAAGGATATCAACAGCAACAAAGGAGGACACACAAATGAAAAAGTTTTGGAAACGAGCGGCAGCCGGCTTGTGCGCGGCGGCACTTGCAGCCACGGCTTTGACCGGCTGCGGCGGCGGACAGGAAACCAGCACGGCAGCGTCCGGGGCGGCATCCGGTTCCACAGCGTCCGGATCTGAAGCGGAACCGGTTACGCTGGAGTTCTGGACCATTGCTCTGCAGCCCACGTTTACCGACTTTTTGAACGGCCTGATCGACAAATACGAGCAGGAAAACCCGAATGTTACCATCAACTGGGTGGACCTGCCCTATGATTCCATCCAGCAGAAGCTGGTTACCGCCACTGCGGGCGGCACTTCGCCGGATGTGGTCAACCTGAACACCCAGATGACCCTGACCCTTGCGGGCAAGGGCGCACTGGTGGATCTGGAAAAGGAAGCCACCGAGGAGCAGAAGAGCGTTTATATCCCCAGCCTGTACGATTCTGCCCGCATCGGCGATTCCGTTTACGCCTTCCCCTGGTACGCTTCTCCCAACATCATGTTCTACAACAAGGCGCTGTTTGAGCAGGCCGGTCTGGACATCGAGACCCTGCCCACCCAGTACCGCGAGGCCTTTGACGCGGCCAAGACCATGAAGGAAAAGACCGGCGCTTACCTGTACAATCCGCCGGAGTTCTTCAACCTGATGTTCGAAGAGGGCGTTTCCATTCTGAACGAGGACAACACCGCTGCAGCGTTCAACACCCAGGATACCGTGGATCTGCTGAACAGCTTCAAGGAGCTCACCGATCAGGACATCCTGCCCAAGAACAGCAAGTGGGGCGACTGGGATACCGAGCTGAAACTGTTTGAGACCGGCCAGCTGGCCATCGTAAGCTCCTCCGGTTCTTCCCTGAGCCGTATCAAGGATGAGGCCCCCGATGTGTACGAGAACATCGGTGTGGCAGCCCCGCTCACCGGCAGTGAAGGCTTCTCCCGCAATGCGTTGATGAATCTGGTTGTGCCTGAGGCCAGCAAGCACCATGAAGAGGCCATCAAGTTTGCCGCCTACATCACCGGCGACGAATGCCAGCTGGAGTTCTGCAAGCAGACCGCGATCTTCCCCTCCACCATCAAGGCCAGCCAGGACGAATACTTCCTGTCTGACAGTGAGACTCTGGAAGGTCAGGCCCGCATCATGTCCGTGGAAGTGAGCGAGACCTCAAAGGACTACTCTCTGGGCACTGCAGGTCAGAGCGAGATCCAGGATGCTGTGAACCAGATCCAGGAGGCCGTGATCCAGAATGGTACCGATACGCAGACCGCGCTGGACAACGGCGAAAAGGCCGTGAATGATATTCTGGCGCAGTCCGCCGGCTAAACCGTTCGGCCAAAGATCGAAAAATACAATGAATGCCGCCAGGGAGCTCATGGGTAGTGCCGGGCCCCTGGCGGCCCTTTTAAAAGGGGCTGGCCGCCCCATCATCTCAGCAGATCCTTTGAAGGGTGAAAAAAGCCCGTCGGAAGGGCCCAACGGGCTTTTCGGTTTGCGGAACAAGGGGGAAAAAGCTATAATGAAAATGCCTACATCAACTGCAGCCGTTTCCGGTAAAAAGCGGCGGCCCATGCGTTTGCAGACCCGGCAAACGCTGCTGGCGTACCTGTTCATGGCGCCGGCACTGATTTTGCTGGTCGTGTTTGTATTCGCGCCCATCCTGGGCAGTTTGCCCTTGATGTTCTTTGATTACTCGGTGCTTGGCACCACCAAATTTGTGGGACTGAAAAACTTTGTCACCGCATTTCATGACCGCAACTTCCAGGCGGCCATTGTGAACACCATCCTGTTTGTGGTGGTGGTTCCCGTAATCCAGATTCTGTCCATCATGCTTGCGGTGCTGGTAAACCGCAAACTGCGGGGCATTACGGTGTTCCGCACGCTGTACTACATCCCGGTGGTCACCTCCATGGTGGCGATTTCCATCATGTGGGGCTTCCTGTTTGACCCCAGCGGACTGATCAACTCTCTTTTGAAAAAATGGGGGCTTATCTCCAGCTCCCTCGGCTTTTTGACCGACAGCAGAACCGCCATGCTGTGCATTATGTTCATCACGGTATGGCAGGGCCTTGGTTATTACATGATGATGTACCTGGCGGGGCTCCAGTCCATCCCGCAGGAAATCGTGGAGGCAGCCTATGTGGACGGCGCAACGCCGGCCAAAGCCTTCTGGCACATCAAGCTGCCCATGCTGAAGCCGTATATCTGGTTCTGCAGCCTTAACTCTGTCATTTCGGCAGTAGGCGTGTTTGACGCGGTGTTTGTGCTGACCCAGGGCGGGCCGGATACTGCCACCATGGTCATTGCCTACTACTCCTATTATAAAGCCTTCAACAGCTTTGAATTCGGCTATGCGGCCACCATCGGCTTCGTGCAGGCCCTGATTACCGGTGTGATCAGCATTGTGGTATTCCTCTATGGCAGAAAAGGAGAGGAGGGTGGTCTGGCATGATTCAGGCAAAAAAACGCCGCAAGGCAATCAATACGGTACTCACCTATGTGATGCTGGTTCTCATCGCCATTGTGTGTGCCGGCCCCTTTATCTGGCTGCTGGCCGCCTCGTTCCGTTCCGGCCAGAATATCTATGACATCAGCCTGATTCCCCAGAATCCCACGCTGGAAAACTATATCGGCGTGTGGGAGTTTCTCTCGGTGCCCCGCTATTTGCTGAACACCATCATCATCACGGTGGCCAGCATCGCCATGGACGTGATCCTTTCGGCACTGTGTGCCTATCCGCTGGCCTGCATGCGTTTTAAAGGCAAAAACTTCATCCTGGGTGTGCTGCTGGCCTCCATGATCATTCCCGCCGCGGCAGGTATGATCATCAACTACCTCACCATCTCCGCCATGCACCTGCTTAACACGCTGGCGGGCGTTGTGCTTGTGGGTTCGGTTAAGGTGTTCAGCATTATTCTGCTGCGGCAGGGTTATATGGGCGTTCCCAAGGACCTGATCGAGGCGGCCCGCATCGATGGTGCGGGAGAACTGCGGATCTGGTGGCAGATCATGCTGCCCGGCATCATGCCCACAGTATCCACCGTGATCATCTTCGACTTTATCAGCCGCTGGAATGAATTCCTGTGGCCCATCATTGTGCTGCAGGATCCTGCGAAATATCCGCTGGCGGCCGCGCTGCAGTATCTGAACGGCTCGTTCAACTACAAGTTCGGTTACATTGCCGCAGGAGCGATCATCTCGGTGATTCCGGTCATTGTTGTGTTCATCCTGTGCCAGAAAAACTACATCGAAGCGGTCAGCGGCGCGGTAAAGGGCTGATCGGGGGAGGAAAGGATGCTTCCTGTATATTCCGTCTGGATCGAGATCCAGGCAAACAAGGCGACCATTGCGGATGCGCATCAATTCCGGGCAGCCATGCGGCGCTGCGCTCAGGCGGGAATAGATGCGGTTCTGCTCAGTGTGCGGGATACCAGCGGATTTGCACTGTATCCCAGCAAGCTGGCTCCCCATTACAGCCAGTATGACCCGGCCTTTGCGCCCGGTGTGGACTATTTGAAACAATGTGTGGAAATCTGCCGGGAAGAGGGCCTGGCCCTGTTTGCCGCGCTGGATGTTTTCGTGGGCGGGAACCGGAATCACCCGCAGCCCGGGATGCCCGCGCTCCTGCATCCGGACTGGCAGGCACAGGTTTATGGTCTGGATGCACAGGGTGCGCCCTGTATCCGCCCGGTGATGGATGCGCAGGGGTTGCAGACGGTGAGCTCCATTGACGATTTCGGCGAGCTCTTTCTGGATCCCATGCATCCGGAGGTTCAGCAGTACCTGCTGGATCTGGCCGATGAGCTTCTGGAACGGTATCCGGTGGCGGGGCTGGTGCTGGATCGGGTACGGTATGTGGGCCTTTGTTCAGACTTTGGCCCCCGCACCCGCGCAGCGGTGCAGCGGCTTGCAGGCGATACGGAAGGGTGGCCCGAATCGGTCTACCGGATCGAGGAGGGCAGAGCCGTTCCCGGCCCCCTGTTTGACGCGTTCCGTACCAGCCGTGCCGAGTGCATCCATGATTTTATGGAACGGATGAGCGCTCTTGTACATCGGTTCCCGGGCCGGGTGCTGCTGGACTATACCGGTTCCTGGTATCCGCTGTATGACCAGGTAGGTGCGAACTGGGCGTCTGTGCGCCATGTGCCGGAGGAATACGGCCTTGCCAGCACAGAGAAATACCAGCATGCAGGGTACGCCCATCTGGTGGACAATCTGCTCTCCGGCTGCTATTATCCGGAAATTACAGAGCAGGAGGCGGCGCACAGGCCCGCCTTCTGGTACAGTGTGGAAGGAGCGGCCCGGCTTGCGAAGCAGGTAATCCTGGAAGATGCGCCGGTTACGGCCAGCCTGTTTCTGGATCAGTATCGGCCTCAGCCTCGGCGGATTGAGCAGGCGATCCGGATGTGCTTTGCACAAACCGGGCGGTGCATGCTGTTTGACCTGAGCTATCTGGAACAGGATGGCTGGTGGCCCCATGCACAGCGGTCTGCGGCGCTGTGCCCCCTGACAGAGGAGGAACTGCCGGCGCTGCACCGGCTGCTGCAGCGCACACTGCCCGCCCAATACGATTGGGGAAAGGCCCGCCTGGAGCAGGTTGCAGTTCGGGACCCGGCCCTGCTGCCAGAAGGAACGCTCTGCCTGAAAACAGGCGATGGCCGTCTGCTGGGGGCAGTGGTTTCCAAGCAGTTTGCACCGGGGAATCCCCCCTATGGCGGTGCGGGCTGTGTGAGCATGCTTCTGGTGGATCCGGAGATTCAGAACCGTGGCTGGGGCAGCTGCCTGCTGAAGGCGGCTGAGCAGACCATGAGAAACCGTGGGATCGAACGGATTTTCCTGGGGCAGGACGTGTGCAATCTCTTTTCCGGCGTGCCGGAGCCTTCGCCGGAAAAACTTGCCTTTTTCGTTAAGCGGGGCTATCAGATGTGTGTGGATGAACACTATGATCTGGAAGCCGATGTGACGGACGATCCCCTGATCGATTCCTTTGATTCGACCGGTTTCGAGCCCTATTCGGTGGAACCGCTGATGCACGGCCAGGAACAGCAGCTGCTGGACTTTTTGCAGGCGGAATTCCCGGGCCGATGGCTGGAAGAGATAAAAGATTTTCTGGGTTCAGGCGGGAATCCGTCGGAACTTATGGTGCTGCGGCCGCGCGGTGGTGCGGTATGTGGCTTCTGCAAAATTGCTGTGCAGCCGGGGGGACGGTCCGGTCTTGGCCCCATCGGCATCGCGGCCGGAGTGCGCGGCCGCCGGCTGGGCGAGTTGCTTTTGCAGCGTTCTCTGCTGCAGCTGCGTGCACTGGGTGCGCATACAGTGTGCATTGACTGGACAATCCTGAAGGAGTATTACGGCAAGTTCGGATTTTTGCCGGAGCGCACATACCGAGGAGGAATGAAAACATGTTGAACAGAAAGCTGAAGCTGGTATTGCTGCCGCTGGATGAACGGCCTTGTAACCGCTTGTTTCCACAGCATTTGTTCCAGCATGACGGGGTGGAGCTGGTGGTGCCCGAAACACTGGGCGATAAAAAGCAGCCTGCCGACCTGGAGAAGGTGGACCAATTCCTGCTGAACGCCTGCCGCGATGCGGACGGGCTGGTGCTTTCGCTGGATACACTGCTTTATGGCGGCCTGGTTCCCTCCCGTATCCACCACAAAACACCGGAGGAGCTGGAGCCGCGAATGGATATCATTCGCCGGTTGAAGCAGGAAAATCCCCGCCTTCTGATCTATGGCTTTCAGGTGGTCATGCGCTGCCCGGACTATTCCAGCGACGACGAGGAACCGGATTATTACGAGCAGTACGGCGAACAGATTCACCGGGCCGGTGAGGTGCTGCACCGCAGCCGTCTGGGCCTTTGCGGCGACCAGGAGCTGAAGGTGATGCTGGAAGAGATCGATCAGGATAAGCTGAAGGATTATGTGGATCGCAGATCCTGCAATCTGCAGCAGAATTACCGGGCGCTGGAGCTGGTGGAACAGGGCGTGCTGGATGCACTGGTCATCCCGCAGGACGATTCCGCCGCCTATGGTTACGCGGCAATGGATCAGCAGTCGGTTCGGGACAGAATCGCCCGAAAGGGTCTGATGCGGGATGTGCTCATGTATCCCGGTGCGGATGAAGTGGGCCTGACTTTACTGGCCCGCATGCTGAACCACATGGCAGGCCGCAAACCCAAGGTGTATGTGAAATATGCCGCAGAGGGTGCCAAATCCGTGCTCCCCATCTACGAGGGCTGTTCGCTGGATACCACCATTCGCAATCAGCTTTTGTCTGCCGGGTGCCAGATTACGGATTCTTACGAAAACGCCGATATTATTCTGGCGGTTACCGCCCCGGCAGAGCGCATCGAAGAAGCAGTGCAGCAGCCTTCTCAGGCGCGGGGCTACTGTGTGGAACGAAGCCTCCCGGAGCTGGTGGATTTTGTGGAAGAGCGGGTGCGGGAAGGCCGCATTGTTACCATTGCCGATAACGCCTATGGCAACGGCGGCGAGATGCTGCTCATCCGGATGCTGAACCGGGCCCATCTGTTGGACAAGGTGGCAGGCTATGCCGGCTGGAACACCTCGGCCAATACGCTGGGTACGGCCATTGCCGAAGGCGTGGATGCCTATCATTTCGGCATTACCCAGTCCCACCAGAATTTCCTGGTGGAACGCTATATTGAGGATGCCGGTTACTGCGGCATGGTTCGTGCCCGCATTACCCGCATCCTGAGCCAGTATGGCATGAATTACTTTGACGTGCGCGAGCAGGACGGCGTGGTGAGCGCCAAAGTCCGTCAGGAGCTGGAGCGCTTCACCCGCGAGGAGCTTTCCTCCATTGCCCCGCGTGTGGAATTGCATCAGGTCTGGATGCCCTGGCGCCGCATGTTTGAGATTGGGTTGGATGCATCCATCCGGCCTCAGCTGCTTGCGTGGGAAGCGTAAGGCAAACCAAGAAAAATCCCCCTCTGATGGATGAAATCAGAGGGGGATTTTTCTGTTCGGTCAGCGGTTCAGAAGCCATACCGCGCCGTTCAGATAACCGGCGAAGAGCAGCCACAGCAGATAGGGCAGCTGAAGCCAGGAAGCCGCGGGGCTTACGGAGTAAAACCGCAGAGTCATGAGAAGGACTGCCAGGAACAGCACAGCCAGGCAGAGCAGTGCACCCAATGGATTGTTCCAGCCGAAGAACAGAATGCTCCAGAAGAAATTCAGCACCAGCTGAAAGCCCCAAAGCCGCAGGGTGGGAACCCGATCCTGTGGACTTTTGTTCCAGACCATTGCCATGCCAATGCCCATCAGCAGGTAAAGGATGGTCCAGGCGATGGGAAATACATAGCCGGGAGGGGTGAGGGGAGACTTGAGCAGGTTGGGGTAAACATTTTCCAGCCCGTATCGGGTAAGTGTGCTGGAAAGCCATCCGGTTCCCAGCGCAATGGCCGGAAAGAGTGTGAAGGGAAGAATACGGGAGAGTCGCTGTTTCATAAAAATACCGCCTTTCGGTACAGGATGACCGCACGCATAGCGCCGGTATCCATAGTATATGCGGGAAACTTCCCCGGGGCGAATCAGCTCCCGGGGGCTTATTGTTATCATAAACCTTTTGCGCCGGAAGAGCGGTTGTACACACAACGGTGCAAAAGAAAAGAGGGCGGCTCGGAAAAAGAGCCGCCCTCTGGAAATGAGCAGATAGAATTATTTGCCGGAAACCGAGTCCATCAGAAGAAAAACCTCTTCCGGGGTTTCGGTGAAGTCGTTTTCAATCATGGTGCGTACCAGACCGTAAATCAGAAAGGCCATTCCGTTGCGGTGGTAACGCAGGCTGGGCGGAGTGCCCTCGTCCGGGCCAAGAACCTCCAGAAACATCTTTTCCAACACACCCAGCATCTGCTTTTCCCGTAAACTGCGCAGCAGAGGGCGCTGGCCGTAAATATAGATGATCAGATACCGCCCCGGCGATTCCAGCAGATCCCGCCGATCCGGCAGCGAGGAAGCATAGCGGATCCAGCGGGAGCGCAGGTAATATCCAACCACCTCTTCAACGGCATCGAAATTTCGATAAAAGGCATTGCGGGATACGCCGGCCTGACGGCACAGCCGGGTGACCGAGAGCTCTGCTTCGAGTTCGGCCAGAAGCAGGTCCACTGCCGCATTGGCGATGGAGTCCTTGGTTTGCTGGCAGAGTTCGCTGTTGCGGGTATTGGGCATAACGGGCCTCCAGAATCAAAGAATGGGGGCAAACCCGGTGGTCTGCCCTGCCTGTCTATTCTATAACGTAACAACTGTTACGTCAAGTGTTGAAAAGTTGTTTATCTTGTTAAAGTGTTGGATATGAATGGAAAAAATGCCGCAGAAACTTTAAAAAGCGACCCGGTGTGCAAAAAGAATGTAAGAGAAAGGAAAACACTGTGTCTGGCCGCAAGCCCCGGTGCAGACCGGTTGACAGCTGCGAACCCATGGGGCATACTTAAAGCAACCGAACCGGGCGGATTTCCCGGTAAATCATCAGCCGCCGGAAAATGGCGGAGGAATGGAGCGTATCATCATGACGAAACGAGTACTGGATCTGCTTCCGGCAGAACTGGCTTCGCTGTCAGCGAAAGAACTGCTGCAGGCGGTGGCCGGCAGCGAGGGCCGGGTGCTTGCCGCCGAGACCATCGACATCACCCCGCCGCTGCTCAGCGATGTGACCAACGCGGAGTTTGCCGCCTCCATGGGCGCGGATCTGCTGCTTTTGAATATGTTCGACGTGTGGGAGCCCCGCATTGTGGGCCTGCCCGAGACCCGCCCCGAGGACGCGGTGCGCCGGGTGAAGGAACTCACCGGGCGAATGATCGGCATCAATCTGGAGCCGGTGAATCCGGCTGTCTGTGCTCAGAACGAGGAAACCATCTGGGCCATGAGCCGGGGCCGCTATGCCACAACGGAAAACGCCCAGCGTGCCATGGAAATGGGCGTGGATCTGATTGTGCTCACCGGAAACCCGGGCAATGGGGTGAGCAATGAGGCCATCGTGCATTCGCTGGAAAGCATCCGCGCTCAGGTGGGCGAGGGAATCGTGCTGGCAGCGGGCAAGATGCATGCCTCCGGTGTTGTGGGCGAGGGCGGCGAGAACATCATCACCAAAGAGGATGTGGCCGCCTTTGCCGCTGCAGGTGCGGACATCATCCTGCTGCCTGCCCCCGGCACCGTGCCCGGCATTACCACCGAGTATGTGCGCGGGCTGGTCAGCTATGCCCACAGTCTGGGCTGCCTGACTATTACGGCCATCGGGACTTCGCAGGAAGGGGCGGATACCGCCACCATCCGCCAGATTGCGCTGGCCTGCAAGATGACCGGAACCGATATCCATCACATCGGTGATTCCGGCTATGTGGGCATGGCTCTGCCGGAAAACATCATGGCATACAGCGTGGCCATCCGTGGCATCCGCCACACCTACCGCCGCATGGCAGCGTCGCTGGCCCGTCGCCCCAGGGACTGAGACCATGATTCAATAGAACTGTATATTTTCAGGTAAGAAAAGCCCGCCCGGATTCTGATGGAACCCGGGCGGGCTTTTTTGCGGGTTGGGAACGGATCCATGAATTTCCGTTTCTTTCCCTTTTCCGCTTATGCTGATTCTGAGTCGGAATTTCCGTGTGCATTCATCCCGTGAAACAGCGCAAACCGAAAGGACGGAACTGCCACAAGCACCCACCAATTTGGAACGGTTCCGCTGCCATTTTTCAAAAAGCGGCAATATACGAAAACACTGCACAATTACCCATCGGTTTTACAATCTGCCGGGCCGCCGGATCCAGGCTGCAACGGTCTGGCGAGTTTCTCACAAATACCCCCTGTTTTTGCGGCGTTCTCTCTCACAAATGCCCACCGGCTTTTTGTCCGGGAATCTGAAAAAGCCTTGTGGGAAAAGGGCTTTTGTGTGGTTTTCCATACCGCATCCGGCTGCGGAATCCGTACCGGAATTCTTAAAGAAATCTGTCCATTCAGCCTGTGAAATGTGCCCGGCGGAAGAGGGACTGTTTGTATCCCCAATGCGAAAACAGACGCTTCCGAAAACGGCTTGCCGGTACGCTTTTGTAAGGGGGTGGCGCTGTACCGGTTTTCTTTGAAAGCAAGGGGAGCCAGAAGGGAGCACGGCCGCTGTTTTTATGGATTGCCCCGTTTGACAAACCGCCGACCAAAGGATACAATACAGATATATGGTTTAGATATTAAACAACTGAATCGCTCAACAGATCCACCCGATCCGGAAAGGAGAATTTGTCATGTACAATTGCGCCAAGTGCGGCCTTGTTGGGTGCGCCCAGCAGGATCTGCAGAAAACCCTGCCCGATTGCCCCAGCAAAAACAGCGAGCTGCAGAGCAAAGCCCTCAAGGAGTATGAAAAGGAAGAAATCCACCGCATTGCCTATCAGTCCGCCTGTGTGGAAGCGGAAGGCTATTGCAACGATACCCGCATGGTGGAGATCATCAATCTGCTGAAACGCTGCAACTATAAAAAGATCGGCTTCGCCTTTTGCCGGGGGCTCCATCGGGAAGCCCGGGAGGTTGCACAGATTCTGGAATATCACGGATTCGAGGTGGTTTCCGTAATCTGCAAGAACGGCGCTGTGCCCAAGGCACACATTGGCGTTGAGGATGAAAACACCCCCTCCGGCCATGCGGATCAGGAGGTCATGTGCAATCCCGTGGCGCAGGCCATGGCTCTGAACGAAGCCAAAACCGAATTCAATATCCTGTTGGGGCTTTGTGTGGGGCATGATACCCTGTTCTTCAAATATTCCGAAGCGCCCGTTACCGTTCTGGCCGTCAAGGACCGGGTCACCGGCCACAATCCGCTGGCGGCCATCTACTGCGCAAAGGGATATTACAAAAAGAAATTCTACCCGGAAAATCCGGACTGACCTGCCTGCGTTTGCCCGTTGAACCCTGCGGGCAGAAGCAGGGAAGATCCCCCGTATTGCAAAAAGATGTCCGTCACGTTATGATGAAAGCAGAAGCACTTCATACGATAAGGAGGTATCTGAATGCGCAAGAATTTTGGAGCCAAACCCTGGACCTATCCGCAGCCGGTTTTCATTCTGGCCACTTATGACGAGAACGGCATCCCGGATGCCATGAATGCAGCCTGGGGCGGCATCAGCGATGACAACGAGTTGACCATGTGCATCAGCGCCAGCCACAAAACCACCGCAAACATTCTGGCCCGCAAGGCATTTACCGTCAGCATGGCTACGGCAGAGCAGGTGGTGGCCTGCGATTATGTGGGCATTGAATCCGGCAAGCGGGTGCCGGACAAGCTGGAAAAGACCGGCTGGCATCTGACCCGGTCGGAGTTTGTGGATGCTCCCCTTGTGGAAGAGCTGCCCATGGCGGTGGAGTGCCGCCTGGTGAGCTACGACCCGGAAAGCTGCCGTCTGGTGGGCGAGATCGTCAACGTGAGCGCGGACGAATCCGTTCTGGATGCAGACGGAAAAATCGACCCGGACAAGCTCCAGCCCATCACCTTTGATCCCATCCACAATGTTTACCGCACGCTGGGGCAGGCTGTGGGTCACGCTTTTCAGGATGGCGCAAAGCTGAAATAACTCCATGAATCGCTTTTCCGGCGTTCCATTGGCCCGGAAAAGCGCGCTTCTGGCATTAAGATTCGGTGGAAATAAAGAAAACGCTGTGAGATAGCTTCCAATAAGGCAGTATGAAAGCATTACTGATATAGGGGAGTTGTAATAAGAAGATATTGGCGATACATGGTTTTTGCAACCATGTATCGTCTTTTTTCGTCATCAACACTATTTTGAACATATGATCAGAGAAACATGTGATGCGAGAACTGAACTATATTCCTTGTGGTGACTAGCATATTCTCAATATTCGCTTGCCAAAGGAAAATAGGCATATTGGTCATTGGAAAAGGTGCACAGAAAGTATTCGAAAGTATAATCTTATTTGCTTCGATAGCCTGTGCCTTGACAGTACGCTGTGAATATATCTGGTTAATTTGAATGAGTGAGAATAAAACTGTCGGGAAGTTATTATCGAAGAAATCACTCCATCAAAGGTGTGACAGGAGATACATAGAAGTGGATCAACTGATGTGGATAAGAGTTATGAGCAGCATTCGTAACCATGCCAAAAAATGTGACATGAGTTAAATGATTGATAACTAATTCAACATCGAATGGCGTGTACTTAACAATAACATAGGTTCTTTTCATAGCGAATAAATCGCCAAGGCATTCTTTTAAATGCGTTGAATTATTCATACTTTCGTGATTTAATTATACTTAAGTTGAGAGAGGTGAATACTGGCAGTAAGCTATAAGAAACTATTCCGCCTTATGATTGATTGGAATGACTAACGCTAAGCTGATGGGAAAGGTGGATTTAGTGCAAATATTATTACCAGACTGAAAAAAACACTACGTTTCATTGAACAGTATAGAAAAAACTGTAAAGTTCTTAACACTGGTGTAGACGATATTCTGAAATTTTGACCTGATATGGAGGGAAAATAATGGACAAAAAAAGAATTGCTCAAATTAAAGAACAGTTTGATCTCGTTATTCATAGCGATGAAACTGCTCGTGTTGAGTTCTGGTATGCACGTGAACTGATGTTACTGCTTGGATATGGCCGTTGGGAAAACTTTGACAAAGCAATTGCCCGGGCGATGGAGTCCTGTGAAACCAGTGGGGTAGAGGTATCGGATCATTTTCGTGAGGTCACGAAAATGATCGAGACGGGCAAAGGCGCTCGAAGACCGATCAAAGATTATATGCTGACCCGTTATGCCTGCTATTTGATTGCACAAAATGGCGACCCGAAAAAGGAAGAAATTGCATTTGCACAGAGTTATTTTGCTGTCCAGACCAGAAAACAGGAATTGATTGAGGAGCGTATTGCGCTTATTGAGCGCACAGAAGCTCGTGGCAGATTGCGTGAATCTGAAAAACGCCTTTCGCAGAATATCTATGAACGTGGTGTCGACGACGCCGGGTTTGGCCGTATTCGTTCGAAAGGCGATCAGGCTTTATTCGGTGGACATACCACGCAGGAGATGAAGTCCCGTTTAGGAGTGAAAGGCAACCGTCCACTTGCTGATTTTCTGCCAACTTTAACGATCGCTGCAAAAAATCTGGCAACAGAAATGACCAACTACAACGTGGAAGAAAAAGATTTACGGGGAGAGCGAGCGATTACCGGCGAACATGTACAGAATAATTTGTCTGTCCGGGAGATGCTTGGCCAGCGAGGCATTAAGCCGGAAGAACTGCCTCCCTCTGAGGATATCAAGAAGCTGGAGCGACGTGTAAAATCGCAGGAAAAGAAGTTGGCAGCACAGGCAGGTAGATTGCCAGAACAAGAAGACGGAGAGAATGGTAATGGAGAATAAAGCTGTTAACGTAGCAAATAAAATAATGTATCACATATCTCGTGAAAACAATTGGAATATTGGGGATGTTTTAATTGCAGGTGAACGCGAGAACCAATTTTGGAGTATCTGTAAGGATTATTCCCCAAGAGTAATCGTTGACGGGAAAGAAATGTCAATTTTTCAAATGATTGATCAAGTATCAAATTTTGAAGTGACACAGAACAACATTACATTCTTGTATCAAAAGTTAAAAGATGTTTCTAAAGAAATGGCTTTTTACATTAGAGAACAGATTTTTGAAGATGTTAGAAGCAAGCATTATCCAATGTTGCCGAGCAGACAGAAATGCTTATGGGTTTGTGAAGAAGATCAGATTGCTTATTGGAAAACAATGAAGGAAGATTGTCAGCGTTCACTACTCACTTTGGAGTTGAACGGAGAGCTTTTTTGTGGAGATGACCATTGGCTAACAGCAGATACCTTTTCAAGCGTTGATTACACCGATCGAGCAAAACATTATTGGAATGGTGAAATGAGTGATGCTCCCCGAAAAGAATTCCTGTTTTATGGCAAGGCAATTATAAAGGAAATCATTTCAATAAAAGCCTTGCGATAAGGATATGCCTGAATGCCGAGCTGCTTAAGAAAGCAGGATTTTGTGCAAACATCATTACGGGATTGAATCGCGATAATTATCTATCCCTTGACACCATTGAAAAGGTTTATAAAACGCTTGCTTGTGGCAATATTAGAATTTACTGATTTACTGGATATATGGCATTCAAAACAGAAAACGGCATGACCGAAATCATGCCGTTCCCAAAAAACTTATATACCGCTTTATCGGATCACCCCGTGAATCGGCCCTGTGAAAGGCGCCGATCCACGGGGGTTGTTTTGGGTAGCTTGAGCGAGCGACAACCACCAGCTAAGCTGGTGGAATAAAAACGGC
>ENA-OURU01002378-OURU01002378.1-human-gut-metagenome-genome-assembly--contig:-NODE-2378-length-18721-cov-3.669827_pt1 | contig 18721 bp, 26 predicted proteins | sample MGYA00242137_ERZ509064 | MGnify/ENA primary metagenome ERZ509064 (study PRJEB26280, sample SAMEA2338777) | human gut metagenome | biome: human gut; feature: human-associated habitat; material: faeces...
CCTTGCGGGAGCGGCAAAAAATACAAGAAGTGCTGCGGTAGGTAGCTTATAGGTTTTTGCCAAGGCCGGAGTGGTTTGTGATTCACAGAAGGCATGAGGAAAGGCCCAGTACCTTGGAGGTGCTGGGCTTTACCATATCAAGATGAGGAGAGAATTTGAAGTGAAGATTGTCTCATGGAATATGAGTTGGAAACCTACATGGCATACATCATCAAGAAGTATGACCTTTGACCCCCCTCGTAGTTGTCGAGAAGTAAGAGAAAGTTGATAACCAGTTCCACCGTTGTCTTTCTAATAGAAATACCGTATAATCGAATGTAAGAACAGCCGCCGTTCATAGGAGAGAGGCATATAGGAGACAATGCTATGACCAAAGATTTTGAATATGATGATGAGGAGCAGGAACTGGACGATAATAAACAGTCATATACGCTCTACGAAAACAGCACCTACATGGTCGTTTCCAAAGTGGCCTACCTGATCGGTGTCCCAAAGGCTATTTTTGAGAATGAGCATGAACCGCCAAAGATGGAGTGGTATGAGGAACTGGAGCGGGACAAGAATGCTCGGATCGTTCGGAACCTCTGTATGCTCCGCACGGCGATCGAGCGCAATTTCCGTAAAATCAGCACGGCGATGAAGTATGATCTGAAGAGTATCCTCAGCCTTCCGGAATACATACCGCAGGAGTGCCTCAGCCTGCTTACCCTGGACGGCATCTCTGTCTATCGCGCCAACGCGCAGCCAATCCAATACATTTTAGACATCAACAAGCACATCGCCAATCGGATCAACAATTGCAAATGCCTGTTCCCCATTTGGCTGAAGTGGGAGTATCTGCGGCCGATTTTCATCATGCCGGGTGGCACTACTGAGAAGGGGACCAAAGCAGCTGCAGACGAATACTACTCCAATATCGACAAGTATCCCTATCAAGTCTATATCAACTGGTCCTTTACTTCTTCGGTCGGGAACCTTCTCTACAATGATAAAAAGTTTGTCCGGTTGCTCTATGAGTACCATGAGGACTGCTTCGCTGATATGAGCAAGGTGAGCGACGCCGGACAGATCGCCAAAGATGGGATCTACGATTTCCTGGAGCGGAGCGTGCGGACTGCGGTGGTGGTGGACTGTGAAAATGCCGACCCCTACAAGCTCTACGCCACCCTGAAGAACCTGGATCAGGCCGCTCTATTGGGGAAGATCAGCAAGATCATCCTCTATGATGACATCCACACTGCGACCGCGTGGAAAATCCTTGAGCAGTTCACGCAGATTCCCATTGAGCACAATATGATCGAGCGCATCAAGGAGAACAAATCCCTGGTAGACATCCGACTTACCACTGGGACCTGCCGTGAATTCTTTCAAAACAACACTGATTCCTTTATACTCGTCTCAAGCGATTCCGACTACTGGGGCCTGATCTCCGCTATGCCAGAGGCTCATTTCCTGGTCTTGGTGGAAGATGAGAAATGCAGCCCGGCAGTCAAGAAGGCGATGGTCGATGCAGGCATTACCTACTGCTATACCGACGATTTTTGTACTGGCAACAGCGACGAGATACGCATCCAGGCCGTCCTTAATGAGGTCAAGCGCGCCCTTGACTCTGAAGTACAGTTCAACATCCAAGGGATTCTAAGTGAGGCATATCGCCTCACTCGGGCTAATCTGAGCACGGCTGAAAAAGAGCAGTTTTATGCCAGGTATATTAAGCCGATGAGACTCGCAGTCGATGCAGAAGGGAATGTGAGTGTCCTGCTCGGTCCGCTGTGAGAAGTCAACGAAGGAGAAGACGATTATGGTTTGGACGATGACGATCAGTATGGGTCAGAGAGGGGTACGCACACAAATCGTATCCACAGATCTCAGAGTCATTCGAGACTGCATAGATGATTTCGCCGGACGAGATTATCCTGGCATCGACCAGGCATTCACTGCACACCACCGGAATGAACTCTGCAAGAATGGGTCAACCAGTTTCAGCATTGGCGATAAGCGAATCGAAGTGAAACTACTTTGACCCATACTGGAGACTCAACGCGCAAAAGAGTATGAAAACAGCACGGATTTGACTTCGCAATGAAGCCATATCCGTGCTGTTTTATGTGAGCGAATCATTTTAACCTGTAATAGCAAATGTTCTTCCCGGCGCCTTCACGTTTCAGCTCCCCGGCAGCCACCAATTTCCGCAGCGCCCCCTCGATGGAGCTGATGCTGAGCGAAGGGCAGAGTTCCCGGATGTCCTGCTTCGTAAACCGCCCGATCTTCACCATGGTAGCCCGGCGCACGGTCTCCAAGGCCGGAAGCTTTGTCTCTACCAGAGCAAAACGGTCCTCAAAGTCCTTGTAGGCGGAGAGGATGGTCCCCAGCAGATACTTGATGAAGGGCACCGCATCTTCCGCGCCTTCGTGCCACCCGATCTGTGCTTGCCTCAGAACATCATAATATAGGTCTTTGTTTTTTGCGATCTTGGCCTCCAGTGAGATATATTTGCCCACATAGAACCCGCTGCGATAGAGCAGCAGCGTAGTCAGCAGACGGCTCATTCTTCCGTTTCCATCGTTGAATGGGTGGATGCAGAGGAAGTCGTGGATGAATACGGGAATAACGATCAGCGGCTCTACTTCCATGTTCCCGATGACCCGATTGTACTCCTCGCAGATCCTGTCCAGAGCCTCCGGCGTTTCATAGGGAGCCAGTGGCGTAAACAAGGTCTCCACATGGCCGTCGGGATAGGTGGCACTGATGTAATTCTGAACGTTTTTCGTCCTACCCGCCATGGGATTGTTCATGTGACTATAGAGGATCTTGTGGAGCTGCAGGATGTAATTCTGGGTGATGGGGATGGCATCGAAGTTCTCGTGGATGAGGTTCAGCACATCTCGGTAGCCGGCGATCTCCTGCTCGTCCCGGTTTCTCGGCATCGTTTTCTCCTCCACAAGCTGTCGGATACGGGTGTTTGTGGTCACGATGCCCTCAATGGCATTGGATGCCTCGGTGCTCTGCACCTTTGCGATCTCCACCAGTTTCTCTAATTCCTCCGGCCGCTGTTTCAGACACAGCTCCTGTTTCCCGGCCTCCTTATAGATTGCCGCGACCAGCCCCAGGATATCCGAATCCCACTTCTGCTCCCGGATCGCGGAGTAATTGAATGTGCGCATAACCTTACGCCCCCCTTTGTTCCCTTAAATTATAGCATATAATAAGGGAAAATACAACTCCTAAAGAAGATATTCCCTTAATAGTATTCCAAATTAAAGGGATACTATACGCCGGCAAGGGAAATTGATCGTGCTTCACTATACAGCCTCTCCGAATTTTCTCGACTTTCTCAATAATTCGTCCGAGAGCGCAAATGAATTGGGAAGACGCCGCCATGACGCGGCATCCTCCCAATTTCGTTTGAGGTGCATGCTCGAACTCAAATGCGAACCAGCAGGCCGATCAGACTCTCTGTCTTGATCCCTACCAGATACCAGTCCTTGTCCTTCTCAATTCTGGTAGGGAGCCACCGGCCATTGACCAGCACCTCCAACTGCTCACCGCAATGCAGGCCACCATGAAAGCGATTCAGTCCATAGCGGATGTCCATGCGGTCGATCGCGGCATCGTACACCAGCGCGCCCATCTTCTTATTCAAGTTCAGATCCTCCTTCATTCGTTTTGACCTTTTGCCAGTAGCCTTGATAGAACAGGTCATAGTCGGCCCATCTTGGGTCTTCAAAGATACGGTAGGAGTGCAGTTCCAGCGATTCCTGCAGGCGCTCCGCCCGTGTATGCCACCAGTAGATATGCTCCTTCACATAGGCCTGGAGTGCCTGCTGTAATTCATCCTCACCGCTGGCATGGATCAGCCGTTGCATCGCTTCCTGCCATACAGAAAGCTCAATGTCTCCGAGGTCAGTCTGGACGCCCACACGATAAGTGTATTCCTTATCGCGCCCTGTTCCCGTGAGACGGATGGCCCGGCCTGTACGGTAGTGGACCCTGAGATCCCGAAACGTCACATCCGCAGGGATACCACTGATATTGTCTATGCAATTCTTCACGCCCATTTTTTCTTACCCCTTGGCACGTCACCTGGACGGACTTACTGCCCGCCCCGGAAGGCCGCCATCATATCACTCAAATCCGGGTCGGCCGGCGGCTCTCCGGGGGCGGTGGGGGCAGAGGCGAATGAAATGCTCCCCTCCGCTGACATCTCCAATATCACTTCGCGGATCAGCTTCTTGATGGACTCCTTATCATACTCCTGCTCTGCGTCAGGGCAGCTCACGAAGTGGAGGATCGCATTCACTACGAGGTCCGTCATGTTCCGGGGCCTGGCACGCAGGATCTCCAGCACCTTGCGGTGTCGGAAGTCGAACTCATTGAATTGCAGGGAGATACGCGGCCTGTGATTACTTGCTGCCATGGGCCGCCTCCTCACTCTTATAAAGGAGCAGGTACCCCTGCGCATTGGCGTGGATGTCATCGATAAAGATGGGGAACCCTACCTTGTCGCTACGCTCGATGATGCTCCGGAGCAGCATGGACCCTCCGCCCGCAAACACGCACTTGCTGACCTTCAGGTCGATGCCACGCTCACCCAAGAAGTTACACAGCTCCGTGAGGAATTGGTTGGCCATCTTCCGAATCAGGATCTGCACCTCACCTGGGAGGATCGTTGGCTCCCCGCAAATCACTTCATCAATGTCGCAGTCCTCCAGATGGAGGGCAAATTGGGAATTGCACTGGCTGGCAATGCTGTTATAGAGGGTGATTACGCCCTGCTCGAAGCTCTCCACCACCGCCAGGTCCGGCTTCCCATATCGGAGCTTCAGAACATCGACGGTATAGCCGCCGATGTCGATGATATAGGACGCGGCGTGCTTCTTGAGTTCCCCATATTTTGTGACTGCAGCGGCCAGGGCCTGGGTGTAGCTGATGACCTTGGTGATTCGGATCGAGTAGTAGCGGCCGTTGTACTCGAAATCGACCACTTCTCGCTTTCGGAGGAAGTACTGCTCGAACCGGCTATACAGCTGGCCATAGTGCGCGGGCGGCAGGCCAACCAGGAGCGTGATGTCAAGTTCCTCATCCGGCTCCATGATTCCATCCAGCTCCAGCTCCTTGGCGATGGCAAAAAGCGTGAGCACATAGAATCGATCGTCCTCCGTTTTGTCCCGCAGGTACGAGATCCGCTTTTCTGTCAGCGTGTAATATTTACCGTTCCAGAAAATGCAGTCCGTCTTAATGCCGGGCCTGGTGTCCGACTCGATCAGTCCGGATGTGAAGAGCAGCCGTGGCGTCTTGATGGATTTATTGCCGTGATCCACAGAAATAATCATGGGATGACCCCTCCTATCTTTTTACTCTACTATTGTTTACGTATATCGTAGTTCTTTGACAACACAAAACTTGGAGAAGGCGGCCAGCCAATGCGCTGGCCGTCTCTCACATAACCTTTATTCCTTCAGAAGACGCCGCAGGTGCAGGAAGCTGCCCTGGATCGAACGATAAATCACGGAGGGATTTCTTCCCTCTGCGCGAGCAATCTGGGTATAATTCATATCTTCCATTAGCATTTGTATACGGCGCCGCTGAAGCGGGGTCAGCTGGGAGATCGCCTCATAAAGGCGGATGCATTCCTCCTTGCGAATCAGTTCCTCCTGAATTGGATCGCTCTCTCCGGTGCGCATTCCCGTCTCATATTCATCAAGGGAAAATCTGCTTCGGTGATAAGCAGTTCTTTTCCTGAGCCGATCCTCCTCACGACGGATATCACGCAGCGCCTCGTACACCTCATCATTGACAGGAACGTAATGGGTCTTACCGAAGTAGTCTTTAATTTTGACTGTTTTCATGTTTTTCCTCCAAAACTGTTCGATTTTTGACCAACTCGAACAGCATGGAGGCGGGCCTCTCGCCCGATATGGACTGCAGGACATAGACTATGCTCCCAACTCTGGGCAGCAAAAAAGCCGGGCCGCTACGTGATCGCAGCAGTCCGGCTCTTTGCCCCGTATTGGCTGGGAAGGGCATAAAAAATGGCCCCTCGGATCACTCCGAGGAGCCTATATGCCTTCCAGCATAGTCAATTATACAAGGTCAGATTTTCGTTATCAATGCCAGTCAGCTCCCATTATCTTGCCGGAAAAGTTCTCATTTCAGTACCAGTTGACTGCCACTTTGTCTCCCACTTGACTCCCACCTTCATGTCCGGTGGCATCTCCGCTGTATTCCTTTCTCAAGTCCTCCTTGATGATCAGGTCGGGAATGACCACGCACCAGAGGTAGGCGGCATACATCCGAACCGCACGCTTGATGTGCCGGTAGTAGGAAGAAGAGGACATCCCGAGTGCCAGGAAGGCATCCTCGTTGGAGCGGCAGTAGGCGTCAAAGTAGCGGGTGGAGAGGAGCTTGTAGTATCTCAACGCCGTGCGCATGAAGCACGGCCAGAAAGGAGCCGGTGAGCTGGAGGAGCTTCTTGACGGCGTTAAGACGATGTTCGCCGGCGGCGAGATCCCCCAGGAGGACAAGGACCAGTTCTTCCAGGCGGTGATGCAGGCGTACCTGGCATGTAAGGAAGATGCCCACAACAAATTCACACCCAAAAAATACCGCGATTGATCATACTCGATTCAGCCCGGTAAATGTAGTACGGATTATGGGACTCCTGGATTGCTACTATGACGCATATAAAGGGAGCCCAGCTCTATTTTGAATCGAGGTGATGGAGATGCGGGCAGAAAGTATCAAGCGAGAAGTCGCTCGCTTAAAGAGCAAATATAAGACATCTGATGCGGAGGAATTGTGCGAGGCTATGGGAATCCGCGTTTCCAGGCAACCGATGGGCTGTCATGCTGGGTCATGTAAGGGCTTCTTTCTGATCCACAGCAGATGTAAAATCGCCGTGGTCAACAGCGAGTTGGAAGACCAGGTGCAGCGGGTCATCCTCGCACACGAGTTGGCGCATGGTGTCTTACATGTGGACAGTAAGATCCGCACGTTCCACGAGTTGTCCTATTTGGATGACAGAGACTTTATGGAGCGGGAAGCCAATATTTTCGCGGCGGAGTTCCTGGTCGATGACACAGATTTGTTTGACACGCTCCAGAGCCATACAGATTTCTTCTCTGTGGCCAGTTCGCTGAATGTCCCGCCGGAACTGCTTGACTTCAAACTGCGGCTTCTTGAAAAGCGTGACGGCCGGTTCCAGGCCCCATATCTTGCGCAGTCTGATTTCCTGCGGCGAGACATCAGCAAGCCGCTCTGCTGAGGCTATGGACGCGGGGGCGGAGTATAAAGCGTATGTGGCGGTTTCCGTCCAGTTCAATGAGGATGGCGTCATGCTGCCCCGTGCGCTTACCTGGGAGAATGGAATAACATATGAAATAGACCGAGTACTCGATATCCGGCCGTCATATGCGGCGAAGGCCGGCGGGCAAGGGGATCGCTATACTGTCATGATGCATGGACAGCGGCGCTTCCTTTACTTTGAGAGGACAGCCAATTTAACTGGCAATATCATCGGCCGCTGGTTCGTGGAACGGAAGATACCTTTGAGGTGCCAAGAATGAGGATAGATACAAATTGCATTTGTTGGCAGGATTCGGTTGACCGGATCATCTCTTTTCATGAGGTCGAGGGCTTGGAGCCAAAAACATTTCCATCACATGAGAGTATGTTGGATTATGTGCTTTCCACAGTGGAGCGTGGCTACCGGGTGCAGTGATGAGGGAACATACATGGAAATGACGGATGCGGAAAGGCTGCGGCTGATATACTCGGCGCTCCAAGAGCGCGGTTATGCCCCTATCAATCAGATCGTCGGTTTCCTGCTAACAGGTGATCCGACCTACATCACAAATCATAATGGAGCAAGGTCCCTGGCAGGCCGGATCAATCGGTCAGAACTTCTGTCTGAAATCGTAGCGGATTACATACAGGCTCTGGCTGGAAATAAAGACTAAAACAGGCACCTCACAATCCCAAAGGATTGTGGGGTGCCTGTTTCATCATCTGCTCCTTGAGAGCATATCCTTCAATCTCCTCAAGTGTATAAGAAAGCAGCCATCTGTCTTATTCCTGTTCGCTTTCTACCACCAGGTAGTCATACAAATCATTCCTTGGGGCATAAGGCCGATCAACCACGGCCTGGACAGAATAGTGATGATCTTGAAGTTGTTCATAGTCGTAGATACCAATATCGCAGCCGTCGTAGTCAGGATTCACAGAGAGGTCATCCCTGATCGATTGGGAGATCTGGTCGAAAACCGCGTTGATCCCAGTCCCAAATTCTACACCTATGATTTCGCCTGGATCGCCATCTTCGGTCTCACGATAGGTAACATACTTGAACTGCCGGCCGGGCGTTTCATTATGAGGTTCCTCTTCCGGTGCCGCATTAGAGTCCTCGGCCTCGGCTTCAGCCTCGGCTTTCGCTTTCAACAGTCTCTGCTCGCGTACCCGCTGTCCTTCCTCTTTAGTACGAGCTTCGCAGTAGAATCTGGGATCAATTTGGAGCGCATGGCAGACATTCAGCCCGATTCGGAAGGATGTGCTGTCCAGGCTTCGCTCACCACTCTCCAGACGTTGGTATTGCCGGATGAGGATTCCTGCCTTATCAGCTACCTGCTGCTGCGTGAGCCCTAACGCTTCACGCTGCTTGAGAAACTCCTCACCTGGTGCGAGGAGGGTTATCATCTCTCCAATACCAGGTACGAAATCACTTTCTTCCTCGAACAGGAAGCCATATTCAGCGGGATAGAAATGATTCATTGTAAACCTCCTTACGTCCAGCTGGACGTGATACGCATATAATACGTCCAGTTGGACGTAATGTCAAGAGAGAAATCGGAAATAAATCATAATAAAGTAATTGTAGTACTTTTCGGTATGCTTGCCGCCTTACCTGCCTCATGCTAAGATTGCCGTGTACTTATTAGATAATCTTCTCCCAATGGGGATCTGAGTAAGCAGTGAGGCATGAGCGGATATGCTCATGGACTGAATAGGTGGCCGGAAGATATCAGCCACCAACTATTTGCGCTTTGATTTGTGACGCCACAAATCGAAGTGCTCTTTTTTTGTCCAAATTCCGCTCCGGCGGGTTTGAGAAATCATTTTGAAAGGCGGTAAAAGACAATGACGGAAAGAAACATCTACGCGGACAACTACAGTTGTTCCTTCAGTGATCCAAGCGAGTTTTTGGATTTCTTGAAGGAACGTCAGGACAACAGCCGGTGGATGGTGACGCCCTCCAGAAGCATCGTGTTCGAGTCGCTTGAGAAGGATACTCCGATGGGGGATCTCTATCTCAAGCTCTACGAGCATGAAGGAAGGGCGGAGATCATCGCAGACACCATGGAAAACACCAACCTGCTCCTGAAAGTCAATGGGGAGACCTATCCCGTCCGATCCTGCGCGATCAAGACAATCCTGGAGCGTGCCCGGATCTCCGGCCATGCGCTGAACAAAGTCTCGAAGAAGGTGTTCACCAGGATCTTGAACTACTGCATGGATGTCGCGGCGGGAGAAAGCCTCATCAAGGTAGCGGATGAGAAGGTATCTGCTGTCCATGGCGGCGACCCGAAGGACTATGCTGTGCTGGAGATTTTGCCCCTGGTCCAGTGTGTTAGGACTGTCCTGGATAGGGACTTCCCCGGCAACCACTTCCTAGCGGCGAATTTTGACCACTCGATCGTCACAGCGATTTGGACGCTAGACGGACAGACCAGCGAACTGCTGGATACCTACCATGCTGCGGTTGCGGCAAAAGGCATCCGCAATGCCTATTCCATGCGCCCTGGCCTCCGGTTCACGACCTCCGATGTGGGAGTCAGCGGAGCAAACCTCTATCCGATCCTTCTGACTGGAGGCAGCGACCGCATCATTCCCCTCGGCGATCCTCTGAAGCTGGAACACAAGTGTGGCGCCGACTTGGAGGCATTCAAGACTGGGATGGACTGCTTATACGCCAAGTTCAAGGAGTCCATCGAGAGCCAGCAGAAACTGCTGGAGATCGATATCCGGTACCCCTACACGACGCTGCTTGGAGTGCTTAAGCGGATCGGAGCTCCGAAACGGATCAGCTATGAGGTGGCAGACCTGTTCTCCGCCCAGAATGGTAACGATCCGTGTACGGCATACCACCTGTATCTGGCCATGTCTGATGTGATTTTCGAAGCACAGTGTGAAGGTGCCAGCGGCACCAGGATCGCACAGCTGGAGGAGATCATCGCTCGTGCCCTGCACATCAATTGGCACGAATTTGATCGGCCTGGCGACTTCAAGTGGTGATGGTCATGGAAATGGAGAGAAACTTCGAGGTGAACACACCTCTTGGTAAGCTGAAAGTCTATGCAAAGCAGGAGGACGATGTTCCCGAGAATTTTCCTGGCGTCTACATCGACCTGATTCCTGCCGATAGCAATGACACGATACTCCTGACCTGCGTTGAGTACGAGTCCACAAAGCAGGTGATCCAAACCTGTGTCTACGGCGACGGCTTGACCGATGAGCCAACGAATGTCGTGGAACATCAGAATTTAACTGAACAGGAGGACGATCTATGAGCTGGTTTCGAGTCCCGCTGGTTTGGCAAATGTACGGACGCCTCGATGTGGAGGCAGACTCACTGCAAGAGGCGATCGAGTATGCGCTTGGGCCTGAGTCTCCACTACCTGAAGGCAGTTATCTGGACGATTCCGTGGAAATCGATGAAACTGTGTATGAGCTCAACTCTGCATGTGAAAGTGCGCCTGAAAATGCGCAAAGAGATGCCAATGGATCGTCTGAGGCAAATGACGATCTTGCATTTTAATGGAGGCTGAATGAAATGAGTGAGTCGAAATTGATGAAGCCCCTGTTTCGCGGCTATCGCTTCAATGCGAAAGGTACCAAAATGCGGGCTGTATTCTGCCATGAGGTCTCCAACGGTAAGGAGGCCTACAGCTTATGGAGATCTGCCGGGAAGCCGGATGTCACCTATCCGCATGCAGAAAATGATGCCTATTGGCTCCACATTGAACTCAATGGGTATCTTGTCCCCTTAGGACAGTCTGAGTATGATCTCATCCATAGCTCCGGGAAAAAGCCTGCATATCAAAAACTCTATGGGAGTTTGAAAGCACGTGAAGAGCAGATGAATCAGGCACGCACAGGCTCTGGTCCTACACTTCATGAGCTCTTTTCTAAGGAAATGGATGAAATCGAGCGCATGGGAGCTAAGCCGGAATGCCAGGCAGATTACATCAGCACCTGGCTGGACGAAAAAGTCAAGCAATATCAAAAGGCTAAAGCCACTGGCGGCGAGACAGCTCCGGATTATATCGGAGCACTTGTTCTCCAGGAACTTGACCAGTGTGTATCTCTCTTTGCCGTCTATCGGGACCACTATGAGCGGCGCAGGCAGGAGTGGATTGCCGCCGCACAGAAGGAACGAGACGAACGGGGCATGGAAGTAAACCGGCAACTGGAAAATGCCGTTGCGGATGCAGAGAAAAAGCTGATAGACGGAGGCATGATCGACAATGTCAAGATCGAAGTCTATCAGAGTGGTCGAGGAAGCAGGTGGACCAATTTGATCCGGTACCTCCTGGAAAAGTACAACATTGCCGTTCCGATTCGGACCTTGGGCTGGATCAACAACAGCCTAACAAGGGTAACGATTATGGAGGCAAATAAAATCCGGGTTTCCTACCTGCAGGCATCTGGCAGCAGATCCAAGGGGTCTGAAAAGGTGTTCAACTGCTTATACCAGTTGATTGATGCAATCAAGCAACAGCAAAGCAGTGACACCGGTACTGCAACAGAAGTCTGAAAAGGTGGGATCAACCGCTCAGAAATGAGACGCAAAAATGATCGCGCCAAACAATGATAGAAATGAGGAGGGCTAAAAATGCCGAATTGGGCGTATGGACACACTGATATTACTGGAACAAAGGCCGCGATCCTTTCCTTTGTGAAGCGCTACATCTTCCCGGATGAGCCCACAACGATCGACGGGGTGAAGTATTTCGCCCGCAGTTTTCTGCATGTGGATCGGGAGGAGATCAAGGCGGAGATCGAGGAAGCATTCAGAGGGGTACCGCAAGACGAGGAGCGCGAGTTCCGAATCTACCCCGACTATGCGTGGTCTGCGAGCAACTGCGTTGAGAGCGGCTACCCTGAGCATTGGCCGGATACCTGCATTACGCTCCAGGATGCCTGCTTGGAAGACCAAGTCGATGTCTCTATCCACACCAAGGAAGAAGGAATGTGGTTTGAGGAGTATATTTGGTGTTTCCGGACTGGTGAGTTTGGCTCGGAATCCAGTGATTTGAAAACCGCAGTCTGTAAGGATTGCGGGAACACCCAGGCCATCGCTTCGTTTGAAGAACTGGATGACCTGGTCTGTTGCGAATGCAGCGGTTCAAACTTTGAAATGGCAAAGGAGGATCAATGATGTCCCTGGACTTGAACTACCAGCCGAAGGCTTTGGTCGATACCGCAACTCTGACCGAGGACGAGTGGCTTGCGTGGCGGAAGAAGGGGATTGGCGGCAGCGATGTAGCTGCCGCCCTCAATTTATCTCCTTATCGGACCGCACGCGAGTTGTACTACGACAAGATCGGTGTGGAGCCGGTCATTGCGCCTGCGGATAAGTCGATCACCTTTGCGATCGGGCATCTGCTGGAAGACATCGTAGCGCAGGTGTTTTCCAAGCAAACTGGGCTCACGGTATATCGGGATCAGACCATGTATCAGCATCCACTGTTCCCATTCATGCTCGCTGACGTGGATCGCTTCGTGACGCTCCCCAATGGCGAGAAGGCCATTCTTGAGTGTAAGACAGCGCACTTCAGCGCCCAATGTCTGTGGGCCAATGGGTGTGTGCCACGCCACTACGAACTTCAGGTGCGGCACTACATGAGTGTCATGAACATCAACACCGCCTATATCGCCTGCTTGTTCTCCAATAATGAGGATGACTTCGTCTGGCAGAAGATTGAGCGGGATCTGGATGAAGAGGAGAATACGATCTCCCTTCTGGAGGAGTTCTGGACACAGTATGTCTGCCGCCGCCAGGAGCCGCCTTTGGTCGGGAAGCCTGATGTGGTGCTTGACGTGATCCGCCGCTACCACGGACCCGCAGATAAATCCATCCCGGAAGTTGCTGTCGGGGAGGAATACGCCCAGCAGCTGGATCGGATCATAGAGCTGCGGGAGGAAAAGAGCAGCTTGGAGCGCAGGGCACGACAGCTGGATAAGCAGATCAAGGTCGCCTACGCTCCGATCCTTGACTTGATGGGCGCAGCCTGCAATGCGGTATGTGAGACGCCGATGGCTTCTTACCAAATTTCCTACAATCCGCAATACCAGGAGGAGATGACGAAAGCACAGCTGGAACTGCTGCGTGCCCAGCACCCGGACATCTACCACGACTTTGTGGATACCACGGAGAAACGGGTATTCAAAATCTCAAAGGAAGTCAAATGAATTGGAGGTGATTCAGATGTCTCTTACCTATGTCTGCTCGCCTCTGTCTGCTCCTACCAGGGCAGGCATCCTGGCGAATGCGGCGAAGGCAGTGACCTACATGACCTATGCGGAGAAGGAGTTTGGAGATCGAGCTGTTGCTCCCCACGCATATCTCCCGTACTTACTTGATGACGAGGTCCCTGAAGAACGCGCTCTGGCGCTGGACTTCGGCCAGAAATTGCTGGCGATGTGTTCCAGACTGGTCGTGTATGGATCTCGCATATCCAGTGGCATGCGCGGTGAGATCACTGCGGCGGAGCGGTTGGGTATCCCTATCTATTACCGCAATGGGGCCGGGAGGCTTGAAGATGCGATGTAAATTGGACCGAGTAAGATTCAAAGGGACGGATGGCTTCAGCGTTTTTTCTTATCATACGCAAGACCCGGATACCCCGGAGAGTGCCAGGCATTTCAGCCGGCTCGGTAAGTCTTGGTACACCTTTACGGCGGTCGGCTACGGGATGCCGGACACGGACGCTGTGGATGTGGAGCTGGATGGCAAATGGGAGAATTCGAAATACGGCCTCCAGCTTCATGTCAGCTCTTGCCGGGAAGTTGCGCCCAGAACGGTCAAAAGCATACTGGCCTACCTCTGTTCCGGCCTCATCAAGGGGATAGGGCCGGAGACAGCGAAGGCGATCGTGGCTAAATTCGGAACACAGACCATAGACGTCTTGGAGAATGAGCCGGAGCGGCTTTTGGAGGTAAAGGGCATTGCAAAAGCGAAGCTGGCAACGATCATGAGATCCTATGAGCAGACTCGAACGCTCCGTGAGATCACAGAGTATTTGAGCCCGTTTGGGGTTTCCCTCAAGAAGATCCACAAGATCCAAGAGACTTTTGGAGATGACAGTCTCCGCATCGTTAAGACCGACCCGTTCCAGCTCTGTAAAATCAAAGGCTTCGGATTCCTGACTGTCGATGAGATTGCCCGAAAGACCCGGGTGAGTTTACGGCATCCGCTACGGTATGTCGGCGCAATGCTCTATCTTTTAGATGAAGCCATGGGAACCGGACACCTGTTCCTCCCAGTGGAGGAATTAGAGAGCAAGTGCTATGACCTGCTGAACAGAGACTGTCAGCGGGAAGTGGTAAGTGTGTCAGATATCCATGCAGCCGTTGTGAAGGCTCATATGGACAAGCTCATCTACAACGAGAAAGGGCGCGTCTATAAGTTCTTCGAGCGCCAATGCGAAGTCCAGGTAGCCAAGAGGGTCGTTTCCCTCCTCTTACAGGAGCGGCCCATAGAGATCCCCAATATCACGGCTGAGATCAAAGCATCAGAGCAGGCGCTTCATCAGCAACTCGCCCCTTCACAGCGCACTGCCGTGGAGCTTTGCCTGACCCATTCAATTTCCATCATCACAGGCGGCCCCGGCGTTGGCAAGACCACTACGCTGCGGGTGATCCTGGACATCTATCATCGAGTGATGCCCGACAATGAGATCCTTCTGGCTGCACCGACCGGCAAAGCCAGCCGACGAATGCACGAGCAGACGGGATACCCGGCCTCGACGCTGCACTCGGCCATGGGGATCATGTATGATGCCGACCTTGCCGCGCAGGAGTACGAGCTCCTCACGGCAGATCTGGTCATCGTCGATGAATGTTCTATGGTGGATATGCGGCTCGCATACGCGCTGTTTCAGAGGCTCAAGCCGGGCGCTCAGCTGATCTTGGTCGGTGACCCGGACCAGCTGCCATCGGTGGGGCCTGGCAATGTGCTCAGAGAGATGATCCGCAGCCAGATGATCCCGACGGCGGTGCTGGACATCGTATTCCGGCAGGCATCCAATAGCCGGATCGCGCTGAATGCACATGCGGTCAATCACAACGACACGCACTTGCTTTATGGCGACGACTTCATTTTCTGTGATGTGAAGACCAGCGATGAAGCCCTTTGTACGGGGACAACGTATTTGAGAAACGCGGGATAAGGCGGGACAGAACGGGAGGCAGCGGGAAAGGCCGCTATTTACAAGGGAAAACGGGCATTTTGTAACGGGACGGGCTCGCGTCGGCGTCCGTTTCTCTCAAAATGTTTGAGCGTGAGGGCGTCGATGTGGTCGGCGTCCTTTTTTTGTGCCTCGAGCCGCTGAGAGCCCGCAGGAGCCGCGCGTCGCGTCGGGCGTGTATGTGAATAGGAAAACCCCCGAAAGCCTGATAAACGGGCATTTTCGGGGGTTCTTTTGCGCTTATGGATAAGGCAGGGGGCCGCGTCACCCGCCCCGGAAGTCACAGCAGCAGACCAAAGAGGGCGGGGTCAGCGACCCTTGAGAATAGTATAGCAGACAGAGCCGCGCTTGTCGAGGGGGCAGGCGTGCGAACGGGGGCGTTAGAGCGTGCGAAAATAACGCCGGAAGCGTGCGCGGCAGGCCGCAGAGCCGCCGATCACACCGACGCGGGCCGCGTTTGGGCGTTATATGGGCGTTACTGGCCGCGTTCAGGCGTGCGCGCAGGTCACGCAGCGCGGGCCGGAGCCGGGGAAAATCGGGCAGGGAGCAAAGTGACAAAACTGATCGAGCCTGTCATTTGTGTCACATTGAATTAAAAATGCCGGATTTAAGCCGTTTTTATACGTTGTGCGTGAGCAGAGAGCGGGGGAGAGAGGGCTCTTTCAATGTGACAGAAAAAAGATTAAAAATTTAATCAAACGGGCGCAAAAAATCAGGCAAGGGCGGAGCGGTCATCACGGTCGTCGGTTGTCTTCTTGAGCCCTTTTTCTTCGTCTGTATATGTCGAGAAGATAGAGCCCTTTTTCATTTCTACAAAGTGAACATATTTGAAGTGAGTCAGCTCAAAAAGCTCCTCCTGATGGGAGGGCGGAAGTAAACGATACATCGCGACAAGGTCGGTTTCAATTTGAGACAATGGGACAGCGTCGCAAGTGAGTCCCTGCTCCTGCTTGAGAGCTTCAAGATCGGGCCGTTCCTCTCTGTTTGGAGATGACTCTGAACGGAGAGAACCGAAGACGAGATAATCAAGAGAGACGTCAAGATACTCCGCAACGACAACCAGTTTGTCGAGCCTCGGACTTTGTTCGCTCCATCGCTTAATAGTACCATTTCCAAGGCCACAATCGCGCTCTACACGCGTGAAAGTAAGACCTTTTTCTCTGATAACCGACTCAATTCTATTTATGAAATCGGACATTTTGATAGCCTCCTTGTATTACTCCGAAAAGAGAGGTTGTCGAAAAAATCTCTCCGAATAGAGAGAAAACATATTGACATCACTCCGAACGGAGAGTATAATAACGATAGATTAAAAATTTAATCAAAAACAGAATATCACACCAGAGACAAAAATCAAGCACAACCCAACAAAACCGAGAAAATGGCAGAGTAAAAGAGAGCGGCGAGGGCCTGTCACCTCCCTTGTTATGTCAGAATGTTCCTCGCGTTACACGCAGGACAGCGCACCATCCGGCGGAGTTCATCGCCGGATGGGATTACCGCAAACGCAGCAACGGTGCTTCGAGAGTTTACAAACCGAAGCATAGCAAAAGGAGTTAGCAAGTCCTCAGCTCTGGCCGACGACCGAAACGGGTTCGATGTGGCACCGCCTGAAAAGCGGCGCATCTACCGAAACCAAGCGGAACACGAGCCCGGCGTCCGTTGGCTGAGAGACAAGCTCGACGCGGTACACCTCTCCGGCCACAGAGCCGGAGACAAACCTCCACTTGATGTATTTGTCATTTGACAGGGTATAACGCACCCACCACCCGAAACCGTTGGGGGAACAGCGGTTCAGGAAAGCATCAAGCGAACGGTCAAAAGTTTTCTTCATGGAAACGGCCCTCGCCGCTCTCTTTTACTCTACCATATTCTCACAGAAAAGAAAAGGAGGCCGCTTATGCGTCACGGCAAAAAACCGACTCGGAAGCAAAAGATCAGGCTCGGACAAGCGGGACTTTCCCCGGAGAATTGGCTCGTCATCCGCGAGAACAAGGACGGAGCTCTCATTCTCCTGCACAAGCACACCGACCACGTCAGAAAGCTCCCGGCGTTGACGACGTAAAGGGGCGGGCAGGAAACACCAACACAGACCGGGCACAGCTCGGGCACATCAGGAAGGAGCAGCAGAACCATGAGAAAGATGAAGAACATTAACGGTTATCTCGTCGTCCGTTTCAACGACCGCGAGAAGCGCGAGCATGAAGGAACCGCGCTCGGGAACTTCGGCGTCATTGACGCGGAGCTCTACACGGGCATCCTCGACATCGACCGGGGCGCGATGGAGTACGACGACGCGGAGACCATCGAGGAGGCGGTCGAGCTGGCGCGCGGCCTTGAGCCTGAGCGCGATGCCGTGGACGACGAGGACAAGGTCAAGGTCGAAGTCATCGTCGAGATCGACGGGCAGGAGCACAACCCCGCGAAGCTGTTCGCGGCTGAAAAAGGCGCGCTCGAGCGGCAAATCAACAGTGACCGCTATCCCGACATAGACGAGCGGACGGCGGCGCATGAGCTTCACGGCTTCGCGCTGGCTCTCCGTCAGCTCGGCATCATCAAGGAGGACGCCGAGGAGTTTCGTGTAGGCGCGGACGTCTTTGACGGCGTGGCGAAGCTCCCGCCAACGCGCAGCGCGGACGGGCCGCGCGCCGGATGGCGGCATCTCGATGACGACGAGCATTTTCTCCCGCCTAAGCTCTACGCGTTGGGGCAGGCCCTCGCGGAAAACTGCCCTCAGAATGATTGTGTCGTTTACCGCAACATCTTCCAGCAGGCGCGGGAGCTGGACGAAGCTCTTGACGGGCTCGACGGGTATGCAGCGGAGATAATACGGCGCGAGCTTCGCGCCCGCGTGCGGGAGCTCGGCAGGATGTACCGCACAAACTACGCCGTATCGAACTACAGGAAGGGGGCGAGGGCATGAGCATTTTCGAGTATATCTCCATCCGAGGCGACTCAGTGGAGTACCTCAACCGCCTCAAGCGGGAGGCCCTGATAGAGCAGAGAAACGTCGCGATGCGGACGAACCCCCGGCGCGCAGTTCCGGGCATGGAGGCGGAGTTCGAGGAAGCAAAGCGAACCGTCGCCCGCGTGAACTTTATCCTTGCGGAGATGGGGCGGGGGCAGGAAAGGAAGCGGCAGAGGGCGCGGGTCATCCGCTACACGAAGGAAGCCGCCGACCTCCTCACCGCGTTCCTCGTTCTGCTCGTTGCGCTCGGCCTCGGGATTGCGGGCATCGCCGCCGCCTCGGTCGTGTT
>ENA-OURU01002381-OURU01002381.1-human-gut-metagenome-genome-assembly--contig:-NODE-2381-length-18708-cov-32.924784_pt1 | contig 18708 bp, 17 predicted proteins | sample MGYA00242137_ERZ509064 | MGnify/ENA primary metagenome ERZ509064 (study PRJEB26280, sample SAMEA2338777) | human gut metagenome | biome: human gut; feature: human-associated habitat; material: faeces...
TCTCCTATGCCTTCACCTGAATGATACTGTTTTCCTGTGACAAATTTGATAAACTTGTCTCCACGCTCAGTCATGTCAATTGTCCAATCCAGATCATAACCAAGTATTTCTTTCAGTAGCGGATCAAACTTGTCTTTGTTTAGATACATTTCTCCAATTCGCGTCTCAAATCCAGTCAGGCGTGCGCCTCGATTCGGAGAATTTCCAATTTGATTGCTCAAATAATAGTATCTGCCTCCGTTTCCACTATCGGATTGAAAATAAAAATCGACATATCTTCTGGACTGTAGGATTGCAATTCTTCGCTCAAGCGCATTTGTATCCACAACCTGTCCGTTTTTTATAATTTGTGTGTTACAGCCATTTCGACTGTCGGTATCAATACTAATCCAGTCATTGTTATTATCATATTCCATTCTGAGATGAACTCGTCCGCCTTGGTAATTCTGATTTCTTTTTCCAACAGCAAATGCTGGAGCATCATAGGTGGGAATAAAGCTACGAATTGCCTCAAAAATAGTCGTTTTCCCAGAATTATTCGCACCAACGATAAAAGTCAATCCACTTCCCGGCTCTCCCTTAGGAAGCGCGAATTTCACAGTTTGCGGCTTTCCGAAACCGCGCAAACCTGCAATTTCCAGGCTTTTAATCGGCATGATCACGCCCCCGTTTTCCTATAAGTCAGCGCATTTTACCCGTCCTCAGCTATGATGCGAGCCGAAACTTTTTACCTCTTCGCTGTGAATCCAGGATAGCAACGTCTGAATGGAGCTACTGTTTACTTCATATTGCGCCATCGTGCTTCCCCCTTTTCCTCAAATGCCCTCTGAATCACGCCACGTCAGGATACCGCGTATACACATATTCATAGATTCGCTGGCGATATTGTGAAATGTCATCATAGCACGATGGCAGCTGCGTCCACAACGTATTTCGAATGAGGTTGTCCACCACCGCTTTGGTTTCCGGTTTGTCTGTCCAGTGATCCAGTTTGGCGATCTGCGCCTTCACCTTGGCCAGCAAGTCCACCGCCACCTGCTTGATCTTTTGAATGTCCTGCTTGGAAAGGTTTTCTGAAAACAGCAGATCGTACAGGGACAACTCTTCGTCGCTGGAAAAACCTTCCCGGATATACCGCTGCTGCTCCTGATCCATGCTGCTGGCCAGGGCCATCAAATCCATAAAGGTTTTCTCAATGGTCGCACGGTTTTGTTCGCTGTTGTAATCCTCAATGATTTTCTGATAGCGCTCATAGTAGTCGATCCGCTGTGGATTGGTGGACAGCATGGCATCCAGACGCTGCTCAATCAGGTCATTCAAATCCTTGAGAATCAGATGTTTCTTTTTTGCCTTGGCAAATTCCCGCCCCAGCAAGTCAAAATCGATTTTGCTGATGTCAAACTGGCGCGGCTGCACCGGCCCTTCCTGGGATTCATCCACCTGCACATACTCGCTGATGATCTGATTGATTTCCACCATCAGCTCCGTATTGTCGCTGTGCTTGCGCCGCCTCTGCAACTGGTGATAAATCGCTTCGATGGCTTCATATTCCTTTCGGGACTTGCCGGAAATATCCTCGTGGCTTGCGTACTTCATCACGCGGATTAATTCCGAAGCACAGGCCTGAAACGCCTTTCGATTTTCCAGACTGCCGCTGACCGCCTCTGCCCCGGCCTGCACCTGACGCATCTTTTCAAAGTCTTTCGCATCCAGCAGTGCCTGGAGATCAAAGTCATGCTGCTGCAAGTGCTCCTTTGCCTCGGCTATCACATGAAGGATATGGGCGATCAGCTTCTCCTTGTCAATCGTCGGGTCTGCGCCGCCTTGCCCGCTTACATTGGCGGTGTAGTCTGCCAGCGCCTTCCGCAGGGCCTTGACTATGCCGATATAGTCCACAATCAACCCGTTGCTTTTCCCTTCTGCCACGCGATTTGCGCGCGCGATGGTCTGCATCAGGGTGTGGGCCTTCAGCGGCTTGTCCAGATACAGGCAGGATAAACACTTGACATCAAATCCCGTCAGCCACATGGCGCACACGAACACCACCCGCAGTGGATTGTCTGCATCCTTGAATTCCTTGTCCAGCTCGCGTTTTTCCATCTTTTGGCGATGAGGCTTGATGTTGAGTCCCCATTTCTGGAAGGTCTGAATCTCGTTCTGCTCCTGGCTGATGACCACAGCCATTTCGGTTTCTTTCATCCATGCCAGTTTGCGGTTCAGCTCCTGCGCCTCCTGCTGGGTAGCGTGTTTGATTTCACCTTTCAGCCGGGTGATTTCCTCCGCCCAGTAGTCCTGAACCATATTGTACATCCGCACACAGGTCACTTTGTTCAGGCAGACAAACATCGCTTTTCCGCTGGTCCACAGGTCGCTGTAATGGCGCACAAAGTCCCGGGCGATGGCTTCCAACCGGGGCCTGGCCGTTAACAGATGTATTTCCTTGGCAAATTCCCGCTCCAGCTTTTCCTGCTGGTCCACGTCCAAGTCCGCCTGCTCGATGGCATCCAGAATCCGGTCGGTGATTTCCGGGTTGTGCAGGTCGGCGATTTGGTCCCCGCGGTTCTCGTAATACAGCGGTACCGTCGCGCCGTCCTCCACTGCCCGCTTGAAGTCATACACGGAAATGTAACCGCCAAAGGTGCGCGCGGTCAGGTTATCGTCCGACAAAAGCGGCGTTCCCGTAAAGCCGATGCGCGAGGCCGTGGGCAGCAGTTTCATCATGTTGGCGGCAAAGATGCCGTACTGGCTGCGATGCGCCTCGTCGGACATAATCAGAATGTCGTGATCGGGATAAATGGGCTTCGGGTCGGGCTGGTTAAACTTCTGAATCAGGGTAAAGACAAAGCTCGGGTTGCCCTGCAACTTCTTTATCAGGTTCTCGCCGCTGGAAGCCATAAAGGCGCTGGCATTTGCCTTGCCCAGCAGCCCGCAGTTTTCAAAGGTGTCGCTGATCTGCTTGTTGAGTTCTTCCCGGTCCGTCAGCACGACGATGGTGGGCGAACCCGCAAACTTCCGCCGGATTTTCTGGGCAAGGAACACCATGGAGTAGCTCTTGCCGCTGCCCTGCGTGTGCCAGAATACGCCCAGCTTGCCTTGATTCAGTTTCCGTGCTTCGTAAGCCTTGACCGCCTCGTTGACGCCCAGATACTGGTGGTTGCGGGCCAGAATCTTGGCGGTGCGGCCGTCGGAATGGTCAAAGAGGATGAAGTTCTCCAACAGATCGAGAAAGGTTTCCTTCTTGCATATGCCCCGGAGCATGGTTTCCAGCGCCACGTTGCCCTGCTCCTTCTCCTCCAGACGCTTCCACTCGTGAAAGAATTCGTACTTGCTGCCGAGTGTACCCACCTTGGATTCTACGCCGTTGGAAAGGATGAGGAACGCGTTGTAGTAGAACAAATGCGGAATGGTATCCAGATAGTCGATATAGTTGTTGGTATAGGCGTCCTGCACATCCACCGTGGTCTTTTTCAGCTCCACAAACAGCAGGGGAATACCATTGACAAAGCCCACGATATCGGTGCGGCGGCGGTAGAGATCGCCGTGGATTTTCAGCTCCTTGACGGCCAGAAAATGATTGTTTTCCGGGTGCTGAAAGTCAATCAACGCCGCCCGCTTTTCCTCGGTTTTCCCACCGGGGCGCTGTACCGTGACGGGAATCCCGTCCCGGATGAGATCGTATTTTTCCTCGTTGATCTGCATGAGAGAAGCTGTGGAAAGGCGGCTTTGCAGCTTGCCCATGGCCTCCTCTACCTGACGTGCCGTGAGCCACGGATTCAGCCGCGTGAGCGCCTGCTTCACATACCGGGTCAGCAGGATTTCATGATAACTCCCGCGGCCAAGCGTGCCGCTTTCCCCCAGGCGCTCGGTGTTGTAGGCAAAGACGACCTCCCAGCCCAGCTCCCGCTCCAGCAGGTGCCCGGCGCTCTCCTGCACGAGGATGTTTTCGGAGTAGTCGTGGCTCATATCTATACCTCCACCGTCTTTTCAACGATCTTATTTGTATCTTCCCATTCGCGCCTTTTTATATAGACCATAATGAAAACGGTATTCTATGTCCTTTCCATAGGGAATTTCTGGCGCGATATTAGACGGGCTCTTTTCTCTATATGAGAAATGAAAATATCTACCGTTTTCTTCAATAGCTGCGATAACATTGCTATCATATAACAATTGCATAAACCGTTTGGGATCTTCAACAAATTGTGGAATTTCATTTGCATTTTCTAAAATATAGTCAACATATTCGCTATATGCAACTTGGTATTGTTCATATGTGAACTGTGGATCATCAAAAAAATCAAAAAACTTTCTAAAATGTCTATAATCCTCTTCCGAATAATAAAATGAAAGTTGGTCTTTAAGCGAACTCAAAAAATACTCGGAATAAGCATTTTGAAAACGGTCACTGTTGTATGTAGTATGATCAAATGTTTTTGCACTGCCTAAATCGCGCTCAATCATTATCTCTCGAATAAGTGCAAGAATTCTCTGAATGTCTCTTGGGCGACTCAACGATATTTTTAAGAATTCCATAAAAGCGGTATCGTACTCTCTCTTATCGGAATTTGAGGAGGGCAATTTCCAATCAAAATATTGCTCCCAAATGCCGTCTGTGTTCTCGCTGTCCTGACTATGCCCCAACAGTTTATTAGCCATTTTATATAGATTTGAAGTTTGGTAATCGGTATAGGTAGTTCTCCACTCCAAATAAACAGCATTATCTACCAACTTGTTTGTCGCATTCTGCAGGTTTAGAGAGTTGAAAATATCGGGTCGTAGCAACAATACAACCTTAAATTGTCCATTCGAATCTTTTACATTTGCAAATAATTCTGTGTTCAGAGTCCAACACGCAGTTGCTAATCCCTTGATACATTCGAGATACTCATCATAAGGAATCTGATTTGGACGAACATCAATACCATCAATATAAAGAGTAAGATTTTTGGTAAGTTTTAGGCGGCCTAAACATTTCGAAAATTCGTTGCAGATATAAAAGAGGTTCATTTGTAAGCGTTGCTCGCTAAATTCGAGCGTACTTCCTGCACCGCCTCCAATTTCTGCATGTTTATACACTAATTTGGCAGCGATTTCACTTTTATCAACGATTTTTAATGCATTAACTATTTCTGGTGCAAATGCCCGGTTGTAATACTCATCAATTGCTTGCATCAATTCGGACAAATTGCTTTTGTTGAAAACAGAAACAACCCTGTCATTATCCGTTACACTTTTTGCCAGAAGAAGCAGCAATATTGTTTTCCAAATGTCAACATATCCGCTGAGATCAATTTGTTTCCGTTTTTTCAGTTCATAAAACTTTTCATAATCAGTTCCGCTGATATATTTCAGGACCGATTTGTTGTTCTTATATTCACTGTTACTCAAAAAGACCGCATACGCCGTTTTTCCAGTTCCTTTCTCTCCTATCAGGTAATACACATTTGGTTCTAATAACTTTCTCAAATAGTCATTTTTTACAAATACTTTTGATAACATTTGTTTATTTCCACGTTGCGAGTAGTTCTGTGCATCAGAAAAACCTAAATTGAGGGATTCAATAGACTTCAGCATCATCATTTTCTCCTGCCTTTCTGTTTAAATATTTAATTTGTACACATGCGAAACATAACCTTTGAAAAGGAATTATGCCTCCACCTCTCCGCTCATCAATTTGGGCAGTAGGCAATCACGTGCATATATTAGTAACTCTATCTGTTTACTCGCACCAGATATTTTATCATCAATATTTCGAGCTGCTTCATCATACTGTTCCATGATATCCTTAAGAGGAATCATAAACTGTTGCTTTAGCAACTCATCCTTTGATATAGACGCAAATATCGAACCATTTCCGACAAGATTATCTTTAAAAAACCGCTCCTTTAGCATATAAAACAAGAAACTTTGAAACCCGCTTTTATGATTTAAAGCAGCAATGCCACGTCCAATGGCTATTCGATTTTCAGTAAGATTCAGCCGCCCTACAGGAGCTCGAACACTAAACAATATACTACCTGCTTCTGCGACTCTTGTATAAGATGTACTATATGTCTCATTTTTTACAAAACGGGTTCCATAAGTACCAACACCTTGATGAAAGGGAAGGCCCTCACCAATATGATTGTAAAACTCTGATTTTGGACTTTGCCCCATTGTCACATCAGCAATAGCAGATAAAGGTTCTTTCTCCCACCCCTCCGGCACGCCATCCACAATCCGGGTATGCTCATGGCCGGGGAAGCGCAGGTCCACAAACCACTCCTTGTACAGCCGCTGGGCGGCTTCCTCCAGCAACTTGATCTGCTTTCGGTTGTTCTCAATGAGGTCGTCGTAGGCGGAGAGGATGTCGGCAATACGGCGTTGGGTTTCGATGGGTGGAACGTTGATTTCAATGTTTCTTAAGGCTGTTAAATTTATCGTTCTTTGCGCTGCTCCTATTGCAGCAGCATCAGCTTTCATATAGAAATCCCTGCTGAGCATGGTATAGTACAGAAAACGTGAATCAATTTTTTTACTTGGCCTCAAGATAGCAATATGGCGTTGGAATACAAAAGGAAGTTCAGTTTTAATTAAAACGGGAATTCCAAAGGAACCAACAACTGAATATAAAACATCATCTTTGTGAGCTTTTCGCTTTTCATCTAACTTTTCGTAATAGCTTATTGGAACAAACATCGAATTAGTAAAATCAAATTGATTATTTTGGATATTTGCGATTGTAACGAAGGGAATTCCCGTTTCTGATTTTGGAGGCGGCTGATGGTCTCCGTCAGCAATACTGATACAACAATTAGCCAGTTTCATTTTCTCCCACCTCACAGCCCCATCTCCTCCCAATTCTTCGAGATGGCCGCCATCAGGCGGTTGGACTCCTCCTGCAAGGCCTGCAATTCCCTGTGGATTTCGGTCATGCGCTCGTGGAAATCCACGCCGTCGTCCTGCGTGGGTGCCACGCCTACATACGCGCCGGGCGTGAGGGAGAAGCCCCTGGCCTCGATCTCCTCCAGCGTGGCCACCTTGCACAGTCCCGGAATGTCGGCGTATGCGCCCGCACCGAACTTCTCCGTCAGCCACACGGCTTCCTTGGCAATCGTCAGGCGCTGCTCCAGGCCCTCGATGATGTCCTGATACTTTTCCTCAATGCGCTTTTTCTCCTTGCGCGGGGCTTCGGCCAGGGCCTCCTTCGCTTCGCTGCGGGCGTTTTGCAGGTCGGTTTCCAGCTGCGCGACCCGCTGGGCGAAGGGCAAAGCATCGCCCAGCTCATGGCGGTATTTGTCCACCAGCTTCTGGTACTTGTCCACCTCGCCACGGTACAGCCAGACGATGGCGTTCAGGTTCTTGAGCTGCCATTCGCTCCACTCGTTGAGGGTGCGGTCCACCACGGTGTAATAATTCCGGGCGTCGATGAAGAGCACCTTGTCCCGCAGGGCTTCCTGCTTTCCCTTGTCAAAGAACCACAGCGAGCAGGGCAGGCTCTTGGTGTAGAAAAAGTTGTTGCCCACGCTGACCATGACATCCACATGCCCGGTCTGCACCAACTGCTGGCGGATGTCCTTGTCCTTGCCCTGGCTATCGGTGGAAGAGGAGGCCATGACAAAGCCGGCGCGGCCGTGCTCGTTCAGGTAGGCGTAAAAATAGGAAATCCACAGGTAGTTGGCGTTGCCGACCTCCTTGTTTTTGTTGACGGAGGGCAGGCCAAAGGGAAGTCGTCCGGCGCTCAGGGCGGACTCGGCCTTGACCTTGTCCACGTTAAACGGAGGATTGGCCATGACATAATCGCAGCAGCCTGCGAGATTGTGCGCGTCATGGTAGAAGGTATTGGCCTCGTCGCCGGACTGAATGACGCCGTTGAGCCCATGCACCGCCAAATTCATCTGGCACAGCTGGGCGTTGTATTCCACCTTTTCCTGACCATAAAAGGTCATGGTGTTGTTGGCCCGCAATCCGGCGCGCTCCACGAAGTCGCCGGTTTGCACGAACATGCCGCCGCTGCCGCAGGCGGGGTCCAGCAGTACGCCCTGTTCGGGCTCCAGCACGTTGACGATCATCTTGACCAGCGACTTGGGGGTGAAGAATACGCCATCATCCTGAGCGATGTTTTTGGCAAATTTATTGAGGAAATACTCATAGATGCGACCGATGATGTCACCACCCACATCATCCAGCGCGCTGTTATTGAAGATGCGCAGCAGTTCCGCCAGCAGCTCATCGGAAAACATGGTATACGTCTTGGGCAGTACACCGGAGAGCTGCTCGCTCTGCTGCTCCACCAGCTCCATGGCGTTATTCACGGCCTCGCCCAGGCTGCCCATGACCTCGCCCCGCCAGTTGGTGAGGCCGGCGGCGGCAATATTCTCCGGCAGGTTCACCAGATAGGCATACTGCGCCTCGCGGGGCAGGAACAGGGCGCTGCGGGAGACAAAGTCGCTGGCCTCCACCGGAAGCACGCGCCCGCCGCGAACCGGACGATCCTTGAGGATTTCCGCCTCCACGAGCTTAAAGCGGCTGTACGCATAGCGCAGAAAAATCAATCCCAGCACGGGCATGCAGTACTGATTGGAGGTCAGCTTGGAGCCTGCCCGCAGCAGGTCGGCAGATTCCCACAGTTCGGTTTCCAGTTTGCGAATATTGATCATCGGTCATCCTCCGGAACATATTCCATAATATCGCCAAAGTCGGCATGTATCGCCGCGCAGATTTTTTCCAGCACCGCAAGAGTTACCGTTTCATCGCGGTTCAGCTTGGTCATGGTGTTGGGGGCAATTCCCGCTGCCCTGCGCAGGTCTGCTTTGCTCATTTTCTGGTCGATCAACAGCTTCCAAAGCTTGTTGTATGAAACCGCCATCTGCGTTTCCTCCACAGTATCAGAATGTATCTATTATATCAGAATATTTTTCCATAAACAAGAAAACATCGCATGTGCTTGAGAAAACAGATTAAGCAGGAATACAGATATGACTATCAGTCTGGACGTTGGAATGTTTCACCGGATATTTGGGGCACTACGGAAAACCGCCATGACATAGAGGATGCCGCCCCTCTGGAACTTGCTGAGAGAAAGCGGCACCGGCAACCCTGTATCCACGAGTACCCGCAGTAGACATACCTCTGCGGCAAACCATTCAGCAGTCGCAAGTAAACTGCCACTAAAAGTGTCAGGAGCCCAATTATGCTTCTGGTGTTTTTTTATATATTTTGTGAATCTGATTAAAAAGTCCTTGACAATTTGTCTCCGGCAAAACGGCAAAGTCCATCCTGATTTCCTGCGGCGTACGGCTCGCACCCTTTGACATTCAGGAATTGCGCGACCTCACCATGTACGATGAACTGGAGCTGGATATGCTGGGCGACCGAAAAACCGCATTGTTCCTCATCATGTCGGATACGGACAGCACCTTCAACTTCCTCATCAGCATGGTCTACACCCAGCTTTTCAATTTGCTTTGTGATAAAGCGGACGATGTGTACGGTGGAAAGCTGCCCATCCATGTGCGGTGCCTTATTGACGAGTGCGCCAACATCGGGCAGATTCCAAACCTTGAAAAATTGGTGGCGACCATTCGCAGCCGTGAGATCTCCGCCTGCCTTGTTTTGCAGGCGAAAAGCCAGTTAAAGGCCATCTACAAGGACAATGCCGATACCATCATTGGCAACATGGACAGTCAGATTTTTCTCGGCGGCTCGGAACCCGGCACACTGAAAGACCTGTCCGAAATACTGGGCAAAGAGACCATCGACGCATTCAACACCTCGGACACCCGTGGCAACAGCCCCAGCTACGGCACCACGTTCCAAAAGATGGGTCACGAATTATTGAGCCGGGACGAGCTGGCGGTGCTGGACGGCGGCAAGTGTATTTTGCAGCTTCGAGGTGTGCGCCCATTTTTGAGCGACAAATATGACCTGACCCAGCATCCCAACTACAAGCTGACCTCCGACTACGACCCCAAAAACACCTTCGATATTGAAAAATATCTGAACCGAAAAGAAAAAATCCACCCCGGTGATGAGTTCATCGTGGTGGACGCTGATTCGCTCCCGTCTGCCTGAACCGGTAGGCGGTTTAATTTTACCCGGACCAGAGAGGTACACCAGCAAGCCCACTCCCACCGCAGTTTGCGGCTTCATTATGCAGCTTCAGGTGTGTACGGACGGTTTACAACTTTCATTTATAAAGGAGAAACGACTATGGAATTCTTTAACTCTGCTATCGAAGTTCTTCAGACTCTGGTTGTCGCTCTGGGTGCCGGTCTCGGCGTGTGGGGTGCTATCAATCTGCTGGAGGGTTATGGCAACGACAACCCCGGCTCCAAGTCTCAGGGCATGAAGCAGCTCATGGCTAATTAGATGTAATAAAAGCGGAGAAAGGAAAAGCACAATCCAGACGGAACCGGCGGTGCGGTCAAAAAATATTGTGGAAACACAAGATTTCTGCTATAATGAGTGCAGAAATCTTGAGTATGAAAAGAAAGGCGGGACGCCTATGCATATTAGCTATCAGCCACTATGGAACACCTTAAAAGAGCGTGGCATGAGGAAAGAGGACTTGCGGCTTGCCGCCGGTCTGACCACTAATATGATTGCCAATATGGGCAAGGGCAAAAACATCAGTATGGAAACTTTGGTTCGTATCTGCGAAGCCTTGAATTGTGACATTTTGAGTGTGATTGAATTGAAGCAGAATAAGACTTTTGAAGATATAACAGGAGAATAATTTTTGAAGTACAGATTGGAATTTAAAACCGTTAAGGCCTTAGACTGCTACCACCCGTTATAGGATCATAGTAAAATCCTCAAAAGCCTTGAAAATAAAGGATTAATCGCAGTTTACTTTCTTTATCCCTTTATACGATTTCACAGAAGTTTACTCTTATTCTGGAACCTTACGCTTACCTTGCCGAAATAGATGAACAGGCAAAGGATTATGTCCTTTCGGATGGTAAAGGAATGTGCCGATAAGCAGGGTGTGACGGAGCAACTAAAACCGATAAACCGCTTGAATGGATATAGAAAATGAACAATATTCGAAATGCAGTAGAGGAGATTTTGCATACGGAATTGATTTACGCATAAAATCGGGTTATAAAGCATTAAGAGGGGAAAGGTATAAACGCTTTCCCCTCTTAATGCTTGAATAATTATATGAGCAATGGTAAGTATCCTAATACTGACAACTAAAGCGATATTAATTTTTGATCATTTTTAGAAAATATTCGTGAATTGCCAAGTTGTCCGTCAGCTCCGGGTGAAAAGCGGTAACCAACATACTGCCCTGTTTGGCTGCGACAATTTGCCCGTCTACCACGGCTAACGCTTGGGCTTGTGAACCAACCGACCGTATATATGGAGCGCGGATAAAGGTCATTGGCACCCTGCCTAAACCATGAAATTCTGCTTCGGTATAAAAGCTTCCCAGCTGACGGCCATATGCGTTGCGTTTGACAGAAATGTCCATGCAGCCGAAGCAGGAAACGCCGCCTTCCACCTCACGCGCCAATAAAATCAAGCCTGCGCAAGTACCGAAAACAGGCAAACCATTTTCTATTTTTTCCGCCAGAGGCTCCAAAAGTTCCAAATCCCGTAACAGCTTACTGATGACAGTGCTTTCTCCTCCGGGAAGAATCAAGGCGTCAAAGGATCTCTCTATATCCTGCCTTTGCCGAATTTCAAAATGCTCGATTCCCAGATGGTCCAACACAGTCCCATGTTCTGCGAAAGCCCCTTGGAGAGCCAATATCCCGATGTTCATTATTTTCCCCTCTCCGCCATGAGCACAGCGATTTCGCTTTCATTGATCCCCACCATAGCTTCTCCCAGTCCGGCAGACAACTGGGCTATCAGTTTTGCATCCTTGTAGTTGGTCACAGCTTGGACAATGGCGGCAGCACGTTTGGCAGGGTCACCAGATTTGAATATGCCGGAGCCTACGAATACTCCCTCAGCGCCAAGCTGCATCATCAAGGCTGCATCAGCAGGCGTAGCCACCCCTCCAGCTGCAAAGTTGACCACCGGCAAACGACCATTCTCATAAACATAGCGGAGTAAATCAAGCGGAACCTGGAGCTGTTTGGCAGCCTCAAAGAGCTCGTCTTCACGCAGGTTCTGAACCCGGCGTATTTCTGCGTTCATGGCTCGCATATGCCGTACCGCCTGAACAATATCACCGGTACCCGGTTCTCCTTTTGTCCGGATCATAGACGCACCCTCGGAAATACGGCGAAGGGCTTCCCCTAAGTCACGGGCTCCGCATACGAACGGAACCTTGAACTTGGTTTTGTCGATGTGATATACATCGTCTGCGGGAGTCAGAACCTCACTCTCGTCAATATAGTCGATTTCAATCGCCTCTAAAATCTGCGCCTCCACGAAATGACCGATGCGGCATTTGGCCATAACAGGAATGGATACGGCCTCCTGGATACCTTTAATCATTTGAGGGTCGCTCATTCGGGATACACCGCCGGCAGCTCGAATGTCCGCAGGAATACGCTCCAAGGCCATAACAGCACAGGCTCCCGCTTCCTGTGCAATTTTTGCCTGCTCCGGCGTAGTAACATCCATAATGACTCCGCCTTTCAGCATCTGAGCCAGTTCCTTATTCAAGTCATATCTTGTTCTTTCCATAAAAAGTGCTCCTTTACAAATTGATACGGACAGTATATAATGAATCTTGATATTAGAAAATAGTCAGAATTGAGGTATTTTATATAATCAGATGAATAAGAAAATTGATAGCAAACAATACATCTATCGAAAACTATATGAGATGTTAAAAAAGGAGATCGTCATCGGTGCCTACCAATATGGCAGCCGTCTTCCTTCTAAGCGCACCTTGGCGGAGAAAATGGGGATCAGTGTTATTCCTGTAGAACATGCTTATGAACTTCTGTGTGAAGAGGGCTATGCGGAAGCACGGGCACGCAGCGGTTACTTCGTCATTTACCAGGAAGACGATTTTATTTCTAACCGGAGTGAATGGGATATCGGACCACTTCCTTTGAATCGAACACACGAAGCAAAGAGCGATTTTCCATACACCGTTCTTGCCAAAACCATGCGCAGGGTGCTTTTGGATTATCAAGAAAAAATTATGATAAAATCTCCGAATCACGGTTGCCCAGAACTGCGGCAAGCTCTTTCTCGCTATCTGGCTCGGAGCTGCGGAATTGAAGTACGACCGGAGCAGATCATTATAGGCTCCGGTGCGGAGTATTTGTATGGGCTTGTCGTGCAGTTATTCGGTAATGACCGGCTGTTCGGGATAGAAAACCCCTCCTATGAAAAAATCCGCAGAGTATATCAGGCTCACGGTATACAGTGTGACCTTCTGAAATTAGGATCTGATGGAATCCAATCGGTGGAACTGGAGCAAACGAAAGCCGCAGTACTTCACGTTACACCGTTTCACAGCTTTCCCAGTGGCATTACGGCAAGCGCGTCCAAGCGGATGGAATATTTGCGATGGGCAGAGAAGCATGGTGGTTTTATCGTTGAGGATAACTACGACGCAGAGTTAACCGTATCCAGAAAGAACGAAGATACGCTCTTTTCCCTTTCTCAAAATGGATCTGTGATTTATCTGAATACATTCACCAGGACAATCGCTCCCTCCATCCGTGTGGGTTACATGGTACTGCCAGAACGGTTATTGGCGGATTTTGAGCGGAAGCTGAGCTTTTATTCCTGTACGGTTCCCGTTTTTGAGCAATACGTCTTGGCAGAACTGCTCCAGAACGGTGACTTTGAGCGACACATTAACCGTGTTCGCCGGAGAAGAAGGCGAAAAGGCGGAGCGGACTGCTTATAGATCATTGGTGAAATAACAGAAGACCGCTCCGACTTCAGACAAGAAATCAAAGCGGTTTTTACCCTGAAATCGTCAGCCAACAGTTGACTAAGTTTATGCGTTCCTTAATCGCTGTCAAAGAGCCAGTCGTACGGACGCGGAGCTGATGAACTTGTTAGGAACTCAATCAAGTATATAAATTGAAAAATAAATTTGTTAAGTAACAAATTCCAGTTTTCCACATAATAGAAGCATTCAGAAGACGTTGCCGTTGCAGGAAAACCAGTTCCCACAACGGCAGTTTTTATTTCCATGGCCTGCGCCGGAAGTTGATCCCGGAATTTTTAATCAGCGGCGATCTTTTGAACAGCCTTTTCAGGGTTGTTCTTTCCTCGTCTGTGAGCCGCTTGTATTTTAGCTGGAATGCCTTGCAGAAGATTTCCAGAAATTCCTGTATCCTATCGCCGGGGGATTGCATGGCCTTTCGGACTTCCTTTATCAGTTCATCGGCGGGCGTAGTATCCGGCGCACTCTCCATGTCGTTTTCATGGTCTTTGCGTATATCGTGAAGAATAGCGTCCCATGTTTTGTGTGTCACATGGCAGAAAAAATCTTCTTCCGCTATCTGACCGGCTTCCAGAATTTTCAGGGAACGGTCTGCGGCAGCTTCAGGATGTTCTTCCAGTATCATTGCCCTGACAGCGGCCAGCGCACTATTGATGTCATGGAACCGCATGGTAGCCATTCCGTCCACATAGATTTCTGCGTCAGCCATCAGCTCCGCAAATTTTTCGTGGGACATCATCTCGCACAGCAGCCGGGTATTGATTCGTCCGCTTTTCAGAAGCGCCACAGCTTCATCGGTCAAATGCAGTTCAGACAGCGGGGTGTTGATCTGTTCCCGGTTTTCTGTCCGGCAGAACAGATAGTCAATGGACACCTCATAAAAGTCTGCCAGTGTGATAAGGTTGCCGTGATTGATTTCCTTATTTCGGTTTTCTTCATTTTCATAGCTGGCTAAAGCAGATTTTGAAATGCCGGTCTTTTCCGCCAGTTCTTCCAGCTTCAGCCCCTTTTCCACCCGTAAATCTTTCAACCGTTCCTGCAAGGAAACATGGTCTTTCATCGGTTTGTCACTCCCTTTCCATGTGGTTTTCGAGCATATATAACCATTATACCATACCGTTCCGAAATCGTGGAAATTTTCGATTTTGGGGCGGTATTCCTACTTTCTGGACATACGGGAAAGGGGTCAAAAATGAGCTATGATTAAGTCAGTTCATCGATGGATTATTCCAATCGAATGACCGGCCTGATGGGATATGCTCCCCGGCGATGTAGCGCAACGACCTGCGGCAAGGAGTTGGAGGAACCTTGACCGCAGCGAGCGTACCAACGGGAACGAAACGCTGCTGTGAGATTCAGGGGCAGGAACGACATCAGGGAAACCCGGCAGAACTGACACCAAAACGCTACCCAAATATGACAAATCGGCAGGGCGTAGTCTGCCCTGTCCGTAATACTATGGGGCTTTTCAAAACGGCTCTATGACCGTATTTCCCTTGAAAATCGCCCCGAAACATGACACCAAAAACCGCTATCCGCCCATCTCCACCGTTACGGCTGAAATGGGCGGATTTTCTATGATAGGAGGCACCATGCCGAGAATGAGCAAGAAACGGAAGTTGGAGCTTTCCTTCTTCCTCAATGACCGGGGGTGTGTGGCCTATAACGACCTATGCCGGAAGTGTCAGCATGAGTGCAAACAGAGCTTCCGGGCTGTCGTGATCGACTGCCCCCATTACCTGTCAAAGCGAGCCAAGCGAAAGGAGAAAACCGACTAAATGGAATTTGAATTTATGACCGCAGACACCATTCTGCCGCCCTGTATGTCACTTCCCACCGCCATGCTGCGACTGCCAATCAGCAGCACCGCAAAGGTTATGTATGCCCGCCTGTTGGACGCCACCCTTGCAGCGGGTATAGAGGATACCAACGGGATATTGTTTGTCCGTTTCCCCATCGTGGAGCTGGCGGCGGCCTTATCCCGCAGCACCGTAACCGTCAAGCGTTCCTTGAAAGAGTTGGAGGACGCCGGGCTGATCCTGCGAGTGCGCCGGGGTGTGGGAGAACCGAACCGCATTTACACGCTGCTCCCCAAGAAGGAGGGCCGCCGTGATGAATGAAAAGCTGGAAAAGCTCAACCGGGAGCTTGCCAAGGGCGAAGCCAGACTGCGGCGGGCGCAGCACGAAGAAAAAATACTGGAACACCAACTGAAACAACTTACCCGGAAGGAACGGACGCACCGGCTCTGCACCAGAGGGGCTATGTTGGAAAGTTTCCTGATAAGGCCGGAAGTGCTGACAGACGATGATGTGATGGACATTCTGAAACAGGCATTTTCCCAAACTGGTATGAAGGAAGCTGTTGCGGAAAGCGTGAAAGGTCGGGTAGCCGGGGAACCCCTTACGGAGTAAGGGCGCAATTATACACCGGTCGAGCCGGTGCGTTGCGCCCTGCCGGGGGCTTCCTGCGGAAAGCGGATAAATTCCAGCACACCTGCGGCTGCTTCCAATCATTACAGGGGACGCTATGCTTCCCCTGCGCTGGCTGCGCCAGCTACCCCTTTGTGGACTTGCCGCCTGGAAACACCTTGCGCTGCAAACTGTTCCCGGCCGACAAGTTCTATAGTTTTATGATGAGCAAAATGGAAAGCGTACTTGACATTCTGCGTGGCTGTGCTATACTAAAAAAACGGAAAGTAAACTTTCCATCAGGAAGGAGGCTCGCATGAAAAATCGACTGGAAGAACTCCGCAAACAACGAGGAATCAAGCAAGAAGATTTGGCAAACGCATTAGAGGTATCACGCCAAACAATCGGCTCTTTAGAAAACGGACGCTACAATCCGTCTATTCAGTTGGCATTCAAAATTGCCAGATACTTTCATATGACGATTGAGGAAATTTTTATTTATGAGGAGGATGGGCAATGAAATCTAAAATTACAAATTATGCAACTATTATTATGGGATTACTTCTGCTGGCGGTGAGCTTGTACCTGATTAAAACAAGCAATGATCCGCAGGGAGTAATGAGAACATTACCCTATGTCTGTATCGGAGTTGGGTGTGGCTTGTTTGGGCATGGCATGGGCAATGTGATTTCTGAACGAGCCATTAACAGTGCCCCCGAATTAAAAAAGAAACTGGATATTGAAAAAAATGATGAGCGTAATGTGGCTATTGCAAATAAAGCCAAGGGAAAAGCATTTGATGTGATGACCTGGGTCTTTAGTGCTTTAATGGTATCATTTGCCCTTATGGGGATAGATACGGTTGCTGTACTTCTACTTGTTTTTGCATACCTTCTTGTTCACGGCTTTGCCATCTACTATCGCTTTAAGTTTGATAAAGAAATGTGACAAGGAGGAACCAAAATGAAAGATATGAAACCATTTATCGTTGAGATTGTATTTGGCATTATATTGATTGGCGTAAGTTTTTTTGTGAAGAATGACTACTATTCGACTATGGTTTTTTCTATGGGATTTGGCCTTATAGCAGCTTCTGTTGCTCAAATTATTCGCATTACCTACTGGAAAAATCCAAAGCGACAGGAAGCATATGAAGCAAAAAAACAAGAAGCTCACATCAATAGTGTGGATGAGAGAAAACAATATTTGCGAATGAAAGCAGGTCATATTACTTATCAGATTATGACACTTTTGCTACTTATCCTTTCACTTATACTGGCATTGATTAGAGTAGATGTATGGGTAATAGCGATGATCTTTTTGCTTTTTGTCGTTCAATGGGTGATTGGGATTATCGTGTACCGCACATTGGAAAAGAAGATGTGATAATGGTTGAAACATCGAACAACTGAATACCAGCCGCCCACCAGCGGCATCACCGAGCAGGAAATCAGAAAAGGTTTCCTGCTTTTCTTTTACCCAAAATGAGGTGGCAAACCACCACCCCATCCAATCAACCACAGGAAGGAGGAAGCCGTTATGCCCTGTCCCCACCATGATATAAAAATCGTCCAGCGCAGCAACCGCCAGTCAGCCGTAGCCGCCGCAGCTTACCAGAGCGGCGAACGGCTGTTTTCTGAGTACGACCAGAAGCAGAAATACTATTCCGAGAAACGAGGGATCGTCCACACAGAAATCATGCTGCCGCCCCACGCCCCACCGGAGTACGCAGACCGCAACAACTTGTGGAACGCTGCCGAAGCCGTAGAAAAACAATGGAACTCCCAGCTTGCCCGCAGGATCGTACTTGCCATACCGAGGGAAATCCCCTCGGAGCAACACGCCGACTTGATCCGGGACTATTGCCGGGAGTTTTTTGTTTCCAAAGGCATGATTGCCGATTTTGCCATTCACGATAAGGGGGACGGGAATCCCCACGCCCACATCTTGCTGACCATGCGGGCAATGGACGAAACCGGGAAATGGCTTCCCAAGAGCCGGAAGGTTTATGACCTTGACAAGAACGGCGAGCGTATCCGGCTCCCGTCCAGGAACTGGAAAAGCCACAAGGAGGACACCGTAGACTGGAACGACCAGAAGTACGCCGAGATATGGCGGCAGGGCTGGGCGGCTATCGCCAATCGCTATCTGGAAGCCAATGACCGCCCGGAACGCCTTGACCTTCGTTCCTATGAACGGCAGGGGCTTGATAAAATCCCCACCGTCCACATGGGGCCAGCGGTCAGCCAGATGGAGAAACGAGGGATACAGACCAACATCGGCAATCTCAACCGGGATATTACCGCTGCCAACCGGCTTATGCAGTCCATCCGTCAGATGGTGCGTCACCTGAAAGGCTGGATCGCAGACCTGAAGGAGAAAAAAGCCGCCCTGCTGGAAGCCTTGCAGGAAGCGAAGGAACCCACCCTGCCGGAGCTGCTGGG
>ENA-OURU01002407-OURU01002407.1-human-gut-metagenome-genome-assembly--contig:-NODE-2407-length-18520-cov-2.782183_pt1 | contig 18520 bp, 14 predicted proteins | sample MGYA00242137_ERZ509064 | MGnify/ENA primary metagenome ERZ509064 (study PRJEB26280, sample SAMEA2338777) | human gut metagenome | biome: human gut; feature: human-associated habitat; material: faeces...
CCTACCAGTGCATGTAATCTGCATTGTACAGGATGCTGGGCAGCAGAATACGGAAACAAGCTGAACCTGTCCTTTGACGATATGGATTCAATCGTTACACAGGGTAAAGAACTGGGAGTTTATTTCTATATGATGACAGGTGGAGAGCCGATGGTAAGAAAGAAAGACATCATCGAACTCTGCAGAAAACACAATGACTGTGTATTCTTTGCATATACAAATGGAACACTGGTTGATGAAGCACTTTGCAAACAGATGCAGGAAGTTGGAAACCTGTTTCTTGCCTTAAGCGTTGAGGGTGAGCCGGATGTTAACGATATGCGTCGTGGAGAAGGTGTGTACAATAAGGTTATGCATGCCATGGATCTGCTGAAAGAGCATGGACTTGTATTTGGTACATCAATCTGCTATACAAGTGCCAACTATAAGAGCGTTACCAGTGATGAGTTTATTAAGATGCTTGTTGATAAGGGTTGCCGTTATGCTCTGTACTTCCATTACATGCCGGTTGGAAATGCAGCATCTGTTGATCTGCTGCTGAATCCGGAACAGCGTGTTTATGTGAAGAACCGTGTAAGAGAGATCCGTAACATGGAACATGGCCCTGGAATCTTCACTATGGACTTCCAGAATGATGGAGAATTTGTTGGTGGATGTATCGCCGGAGGAAGAAACTACTTCCACATCAATGCAAATGGTGATGCAGAACCTTGTGTATTTATCCATTATTCCAATGGAAACATTCATGAGAATACAATCCTTGAGATTCTGAAACAGCCGTTATTCATGGCTTACCATAACAACCAGCCGTTTAACGATAACATGCTTCGTCCATGCCCGATGCTTGAGAATCCAGAGATCCTGCAGCGTATCGTAAAAGAAAGTGGTGCACATTCAACAGATCTGCAGTCTCAGGAGACAGCAGAACATCTTTGCAGTAAGTGTGTTCATTATGCCGAGGAGTGGGCTCCGGTTGCGGATAAACTGTGGGCTGAGGAGCATAAGGAGTAAAAAAATTCATAACATTAAAAACGTCATTCCTGCATCTGTATTTCAGACAATTCAGAAATTCAGAAGTACTAGCAGAATAAAATAATATAAAAAGCACCCCGAAAAATGATGAACTCGCAAAGCTCAGACAGCATCATTTTTCGGGGTAAAATATTATTTTCTTCTTAAGTACTTCTACAAATTTCTTCAGGCGTCTGAATAGCAGATGCAGGAAGGACGTTTTTTTATTCTGAAGTTTTTATATGGGCAGGGAAAGAACCGGGAGACTATTGAGATTAAGAAAGCTAAAGGCACAACGGGATTGGTGATAGAAGCTTAATGGGGAAAGGTTAGGGTTTATTTTTGCAGGGGTTTGTATTAGAATAGGGGTATTGGCAGGAATGTAGTTTCAGGAATTGGAGAGTATTTATGAAGGTTGTTATTTTAGCGGGTGGTTTTGGGACAAGGATCAGTGAGGAGAGTCATCTTAAGCCAAAGCCAATGATCGAGATCGGGGAGAAGCCGATCTTATGGCACATCATGAAGATGTATTCTGCGTATGGTTTTAATGAATTTGTAATCTGCTGTGGATATAAGCAGCATGTGATCAAGGAGTGGTTTGCAGATTACTATCTTCATAACAGCAATATCACATTTGATTTTACACAGGAAAATAAAATGATCGTGCACAATAACGTGTTGGAACCATGGAAGGTAACGCTGGTTGATACCGGTCTGAATACTATGACCGGCGGTCGTATCAAACGCGTAAAAGAGTATCTGGATGGAGATACGTTTATGCTCACTTACGGTGACGGAGTTGCAGATGTAAATATCAGAGAACTTCTGGAATATCACCGCTCCCATGGTAAAATGGCGACGATCACAGCAGCACAGCCGGGAGGACGATTTGGTATCCTGGATATTCAGAATGATGGAACGATCACGAATTTTAAAGAGAAGAAAAAAGAAGACGGAGGCTGGATCAATGCCGGATTTATGGTGCTGGAGCCGTCCATTATTGAGCTGATCGAAGGAGACCAGACTGTATTTGAAAAAGAACCGCTCGTGGAGGCAGCCCGCATGGGACAGCTGAATGCATATCGCCACAAAGGATTCTGGCAGTGTATGGATACTCTGCGTGAAAAGAATCTTCTGGAGACATTGTGGCAGAGTGGACAGGCTCCATGGAAGATTTGGGAATAAACAGAATCGGTCAGAAAACAATCTGGTGTAAAATAAATCTGTTGGAGGAATTGTTTTGAGTGCAACAAGCTGTGATTACTGTGCAAATTATGTATATGATGAAGAAAGTGAAAGCTATTACTGCGATGTGAATCTGGATGAGGATGAATACTACCGCTTTATCAGTACAGAATATAAAGAATGTCCGTATTATCGTAACGGGGATGAGTACAGGGTAGTGAGACACCAGATGTAAAAATTACGAAAGTCAGTAATTAAGGGATCGGAGAAAAACATGATTACAGTAGAGCTGGATAATTTCAGCCTGAGAGAAATCTGCCGGTCGGGACAGTGCTTCCGTATGCGCGAGACGGCAGAAAATAACACATATGAACTGGTTGCCGGGGATAAATATCTGAAAATATCTCAGGCAGGAAGCATTGTAAATTTTTATTGCAGTGATGTAGAATTTATCTGTTATTGGGTACCGTATTTTGATATTGATTCGGACTATGGACGCTATATTGAAAAGGTGAATCCGAGGGACACGTATCTGAGTGCGGCAGTACAGTGCGGAAATGGGATCCGTATTCTGCGACAGGATCTTTGGGAAATGATCATTACTTTTTTGATCTCGCAGCAGAATAATATTTCCAGAATCCGGAGCTGTATCGAGAGGCTTTGTGTCAGATATGGGGAGAAACTGAAAGCAGGAGATACCGAATATTATTCCTTTCCGACACCGCAGCAGTTGTCCGGGGCGACAGAAGAAGAACTGCGGAGGCTTGGAATGGGATACCGTGCCAGATATATCGTGGAGACAACGCGAAGCATTCTGGAGGGAGAAGTTTCACTGGAAAAACTGTATCAGATGAAGTATTACCGCAGAGCACGAAAAGAACTGATGAAGCTCAGTGGAGTAGGCGAAAAAGTAGCAGACTGCATTTGTCTGTTTGCATTGCATCACATGGATGCATTCCCGATCGATACGCATATCCGGCAGGTTCTTGACGAACATTATCGCAGAGGTTTTCCGAACAGGAGATATCATGGCATGAGAGGCATTATGCAGCAATATATTTTTTATTATGAACTGATCGGAGAGAGAGGGAAGATATGAAGTATTTTGTAAATGTGCTGGTGGATGTTCTTGGAGCAGTCTATCAGGCAGCAGGTGCATCGCTGCTTATCACGGTTCTGATCATGTGTGTCTATATGCTGGGAAGGAAGCAGGGTGTTGGACCGGTAGCCAGAGCGTGGATCTGGCAGTTTAAAGAAAGCAGCTGGTTTCGCAGACACTTTTTCCTTGTATTTTATACCTGTATGCTGCTTTTTCGTACGTTATTCTGTCGGAGCGTCTGGGGAAATCCGCTGGAAAACGTGATCGGAATCTGGGGACTGCATTATAACGGACAGCTGTATACGGAGAATTTTGAGAATCTGATACTGTTTATGCCGTTTATTATGTTTCTTTTCTGGGCGAGAGAAGAAAAAGATCACACAAAGGATAAAAGAATTCAGGAAGTATTGTTGAACAGTTTTGAGATCAGTTTCTGCTTTTCACTTGGAATTGAAACCTGCCAGCTTTTTTTGAAAATTGGAACGTTTCAGCTGACAGATCTTTTCTTTAATACGCTTGGTGGAATAATCGGCGGAGCAATCTACTGGGGATTTGAGAGAACCAGAAACAGAATTGTTTTCGGCGTGAAGAGAATAGGCGGCTGGGATGTTATCCCGTGGAAAAGTGCCGTGCAGAAAGAAGCAGATGTGGAAAACACTGCGGAGGCTGTTACAGCTGTAGAGGGAAGCCTTCCGGATGAGGCGATTGCGCCGGAATGTTCGGAACCAAGATATGCTGCAATCGAGAAACTGGTAAGAGAAGCCGGACAGAAAATGCTGAAGGCGAGACCGGGTGAGGAAAATATCCACAAAAAAGAGGGACTTGCAAATTTCTGTACAGATTATGATACGGCAATCCAGAGATTTCTGATCAAAGGTCTGGGTGAGATTCTTCCGGGAGCTGCTTTCTTCGGGGAAGAAGACACGGAAGGAAACGCCGGTGCTGATGCAGAGGGTGAATTTACTTTCTACATAGATCCGATCGATGGAACTACGAACTTTATGTTTGATTATCATCACAGCTGTGTGTCGGTTGGTCTGGCCCATGGAGAGCAGATGATCGCCGGATTTGTATATCATCCATATGTGGACGATATGTATGTGGCTGTGCGAGGACACGGAAGTTATCTGAATGGAAAGAGACTTCAGATGGCTGATAAACCGGTGGAAGAGGGAATCGTGGAATTTGGCTGTGCGAGATACAATGAAGCAGGAATCGACTGGCTGTTCCGCGTGGTGAAAGAAATGTTTCAGAATAGTCTTTCTATCCGCTGCGGTGGGTCTGCGGCACTGGGACTCTGCCGAGGAGCCTCCGGAAGTAACACCGTTTATCTGGAACTGAAACTACAGCCGTATGATTATGCGGCTGCATCGGTGATCCTGGAGGAAGCCGGAGGCAGGATCACACAGATTGACGGCAGCCCGATTACCTTACATGAGGGATGCTCGATCATCGGAGGAACACCTGCAGCATGGCAGGAGAGCAAAGAGGCCTTCGAAAAATTAAAAGAAGAGATGTAGATCAGAACCGACAAGATTCTAAAAATCAGTAAAAAAGCATTGTGTGGTTGAAAAACTGCATAGTGCTTTTTTATTACGAAAAAGTTAAAATAAAATAACAAGTGTATTTCGTGCTATTTTGTTGCTGAAAATGATTTTCAATAAGAACATTAATGAGAAAAAAAGTCAATTTCTGGTTAGAAAATGCTAACATTTTTGTGGACATGAAAAAAGAGTTATGGTATAAAAATAAATGGTTAGAAAACGCTAACGCAATGGTGTATAAATAAAGAGGAGGAAGGAAATGGCAAATCAGAGATTGATGAAAAAAGTTGCACCAGTTGTTTTGAGTGCAGCGGTCGTAATGACAAGTATGCCGGCAACAGCTTTTGCAGCAGATTTTTCTGATACAGAAGTTACTGTAGCAGAGGAAAGTGCTGATATTGAAGAAGCAAGTGCAGAAGCTGCGGATACAGATGTTGTGGAAGATACAGAGGATACAGATGTAGACGTTGAAGAAGCAGCAGAGGACGTGACAGCGGATGAAGAAACATCTGATGAAGAACTCTTCAGCGCAGAGGTCAGTGAAGATGAATTTGCTGATGAGGCTGGAGATGGACAGACAGAAGGCGAAGCATATGTTCTCATGAACATTCCTTATGATGATTTTTATAAAGCAGAATTAAAGAAAAATGATGTAAAGGTTGATGCATTTACATCTGCAACAAAACAGAAGACAAGATCCAGTCTTGCAAAAGGCTCTTATCACGTAAATTCAGATGGAAGCGATATCACTGGTGTGACTTTTCCTGTGAAAGTATCTGATATTTCAGTATTGAAGGACAAAAAACAGATTAAAGATAACGCTTCAGTGAGTATCACAACAACTATAAAGGGAAAAGAAACTACTACAGAATACAAAGGAAAAGATGCTCTTTTTGAAAGCGACTCATATTCCTATTATGTTCTTTCTGAGGAACCATCCTACTACAAAGAACTGACAGTCGGTGAAGATGGAAGTTTTACATTCAGTGCCATTAAAGGTCAATCAGCAGCACCGGAGACAAAACAGGTGCAGGCTGAATTCAAAACAAAATCCAACTATGGTGACTACCAGCTGAAGTTTGATAAGACTGAATTCAACAGCATTATCAATACAGATACTGACACAGTGTATGGTGCAGTTATTAATACAACAGACGGAACAACCTATGGTCTCTGCCATCTGGAAAATATCTGGAAAGGATATGAGTTGGCATGGAGTACAGGATATACAACAGAAAGTCATGGATGCCATCTCAACTCTGAACATTTTGAGTCTATGATGGGAAAGACAATTGACAGCGTAACATATTATGCAAGTAATGGCATTTATACATTAGATATTGCAGATGTAAAGGTTCTGGACAAAAACAGCTATGTGTACGCAGGACTCACCTGGGGTGAATACTGGAGTCAGGAGAGTGTGACCGCAGCGGGAAACGTAAGCGGATCTGATGAAAAAGACTCTCATAATGAATCTGATACAGGCGCATTTGATGCAGTAACAAGAGCTACAACAAATCATGGCCTTCACAGAGGAAGCTATCAGTGCATGGCAACAATTTATACAACAGAAGGCAATGCATATCAGTTATCTTACTGGAAGAGCAGTACAGAACCGGTTCTTACAGATGGAACAGTTGCAATCTGGACACCGGCAGACAGAAAGACCGGTACTCCGGCATCTATTCAGGTAAATGGCGGAGCGAAAGAAAGCCTTGATCATTATGCAGTAACAGGTATTAAATATGTCCCTGTACAGGTAAAAGCTGAAGATTATGCAGATTTTGCAGCAAAATATCCGGTAGTAAAAAATGGTGAAACACTTGTTGGTGGTTTCTCTGAAAACAATCTGAAAGCATACAGAGAGACTGCAAATGTAACAGTAAACACAAATGGACTGAAAACAGTAACTAAGAATGAAGATGGAAGCTTCTCTTTCAGTGCAAGAAAAACAGGAACAGAATCCGGTATTCAGGGAACTGATCTCAAAGTTGCAACTGGAATTAAGCCAGAGGTTAAAACAGCAAGTGGATCTTATGGAGAATTCCTTCGTGTGGATCTGAATGGTAATTATGGTGGTCTTGGTGCTGCAATGCAGGCAGTTAAATGGGATTACTATGGAAATGGTAATACAGTACTTGCAACATATGGTACGAAATTTGCTGCTGATAACTGGATGCATAAAATGATGGGAATTCAGCTTGGTCTGACACATTCTGTAAGATGCCAGCTTCCGGCAGGAACAGATGGAACAGGTCACTGGAAATTAACTGTTTATGCACTGGGATATCAGGACTATACATTTGAGTTTGATGCAACAGCTACCAATATTGTGACTCCAACAGATCCGTCCACAATTGATACAACAGCACTGAAAGCAGCACTTGAAAAAGTAAAAGCTCTCAATAAGGGTGATTATACAGAGGAATCCTGGAAGAAAGTAGAAGATGAAGCTACTGAAACACAGGAAATGCTGGAAGAAATTGAGGCAGCAATTAAGGATAAGACAACAGTTGCATTCAGCCAGGCTGCAGTAGATGAGCAGGTTAATGAGCATCTGACAGCAGCAATCAATGGACTTGTGAAGAAAGAAAAACCTGTAGAGCCGGTAGTGACACCAGATGTTAAACCAACAGTAACACCAGGTAAAAATGAAACTAAGCCAACAGCAACTCCGACGCCAGTAGTTAAGCCTGGTATCACTGCAAAAGTCTCACAGGTTTATGTCGGAAAGAAAGCTACAATCAAAGTTACCAAAACTAAGGTAACAGGAAAAGTTACTTTCAAATCCAGCAATAAGAAAGTTGCAACAGTCAACAGTAAGGGTGTTATCACAGGTAAGAAAGCTGGAAAAGCTGTTATTACTGTAAAAGTTGGTAAATACACCAAGAAATTAACTGTTAAAGTTAAGAAACCTTCCTTCAAGCTTGTAAAATCTTCTGCAAAACTGAAAAAAGGTAAGAAGACAACCATTAAAGTAAAAGCAGCACCGGTATCTAAAGTTACATACAAGACCAGCAACAAGAAAGTTGCAACAGTTAACAGCAAAGGTGTTGTAACAGCTAAGAAGAAAGGAACAGCAAAGATTACTGTTAAATGCAATGGAATTACAAGGACATTCAAAGTAACAGTAAAATAATTCCTTTATAAAATACACATACAAAAGAACGGGGGCCGTTTATAACTGCCCCTTCTTTTGTATGTTAAGGGGTAGGTTATATGTACAAAAAGAATCTTATGAAACTTTTTCCGGCAGTTGCTGTAATTATTGCGATCGCAGCAGCTGGATTTCAGCAGGACAGTGAAGTGAAAAGTACAAAAACAGTTCAGGCAGCTGAGAATGAACTGATAAAATCAGATGAACTTACGAGTCTGCTGACAACTGCATATTTTAATGACGGAGGAATGAAGGATACGGATGAGGCAGACAGCAGCATTCTGAAAACAAAGAAAAGTAAATCCAAAATAAAAAAAGCGGGAATTACGACAGGAAAAACAAAAGCACTTCCGGAAAAGTCAGCAGCAGCTTCTGGGCAGGGGCAGGGAACGACCACGACACCTACAACTTCTGTTCCAAAGGGCGGATATAAAGATGGGATTTATCAGGGAAGTGGAACTGGATTTGGTGGAACGATCACTGTTCAGGTAACGATTTCCGGAGGAAAGATTGCATCTATAGAAATACTGAGTGCTGCTGGTGAAACAGGCTCTTATTTTGCATCAGCCAAAGGCGTGATCAGCAAGATGATTTCCGGTCAGACTCCAAATGTCGATGCAGTAAGCGGCGCAACCTATTCCTCAAATGGAATCATCCAGGCAGTTCAGAATGCACTGTCAAAGGCCGGAAAAGGAAAAGCTGCAAAGACAACGAAAAAGACGACAAAGAAGAATACCAATACTTCAAATAAAACAACGACACCGGTTGAAATCACAAAACCGTCCGGAGAGGTAACTTATAAAGATGGAATGTATACTGCAGAAGCAGAAGGATTTGACGGTCCGATAAAAGTTACTGTTACGATTAAAGACGGAAAGATAACCGCAATCACAAATACGAACACTGATACAAAAGAATATTTTAATAAGGCATGGAATAGTATTCAGCCGAAGATTCTTGAGAAGCAGGCAGTGTATGGTGTGGATACCGTAATCGGAGCAACGTTTTCTTCAAATGGTATTCTCAAGGCGGTACAGAAAGCCCTGGAACAGGCTTCGGTAAATGTGACACCGGCACCAGAAGTGACGGTAAGTCCAACTCCGGTACCGACAACCGCTCCAGCACCGGTTATACCGGACACTCCGAAGGTTTTATATAATGACGGAACGTATACGGGTACTGGAATTGGATATGGTGGAAAGATAAATATCAGTGTAACAATTAAAGATGGAATAATTACGGAAGTATCTCAGACCAATGAAGGAGAAACACCAAGATATTTCAGAAATGCATGGAATGTAATACAGCCGGCAATTATTGCAAAACAAAGCACAGATGGCATTGATACTGTATCAGGAGCAACATATTCTTCTGAGGGAATTCTGTATGGAGCAAAATCAGCTTTAGAGCAGGCTTTAAAAACTTCAGATATAACAGCGACACCAACTCCGAATCCAACAGCAACACCGGAACCAACGGTAGCACCGGAACCAACGGCAGCACCGGAACCAACGGCAACACCGGAACCAACAGCAACACCGGAACCAACAGCAACACCGGAACCAACGGCAGCACCAGAGCCAACAACAGCACCCGGAGCCGGGTATAAAGATGGAAGTTATACGGGAACAGGAGAAGGATTCAATGGTCAGGTAACTGTTACGATTAATGTGTCAGGGGGAAATATTGTGTCAGCCGGATATGATGGGGAAGATGATGAACCGGAATTTTCAAATGCATGGAATGGCATTTATAATCAGATCATGGGAAAACAGTCTGCCGATGGAATAGATACAGTGACAGATGCTACATATTCTTCAAATGGACTGATTCAGGCATTTCAGAGTGCTATCAGCCAGGCAAAATAATAAATGTTCGATAGTGAAAAAGAAAACTTGAAAATATAAGGAGTCTGAAAGGAAAACTTTAGATGAAATACCAGAATTTTATTATGAGAATTTTGTGTCTTCTGTTGATTCTTGCCGCTGTAGTAGGATATAATTCTATGCAGAAAAAAGATACGCAGGCACAGGAATCACAGGAGATTACGGCACTCACAAAGCGTGTGGAGAAGCTGGAAGAACAGAATACGGAGATACTCTCTGCTCTGGAAGAGGCTGCTAAGAATCAGGAAGCAGCGATCGCACAGGCACAGAGGGATGCAAAAGACAAAGATGATGCTGCAAAAGAGGATGCGGAGGGAGCTGACGCTGCAGATACAGAAGAGTCTGATGATTCGGAAAATGTATACAAAGATGGTACGTATACCGGTTCTGCACAGGGATTTGGAGGTGCGATCACCGTACAGGTCACACTTGCAAATGATGAGATCACAGATATTCAGGTGACAAGTGCACCGGGTGAGGATTCCGCTTATCTTTCGCAGGGAGAGGGCGTGATTAGTTCCATCATTTCTGCGCAGAGTACGGATGTGGATACGGTATCAGGTGCGACATTCAGCTCTACAGGTATTATCAATGCAGTTGTAGATGCTCTTGGAAAGGCGGAGAACTGATGAAAAAGAGGCAGAGAAAGGTCCGTCTGATCCGGGCTGCCATACAGCTTGTATTTTTTATCTTTTATCCGGCGCTTTTTTCAACGGCATTTGCGGGCGTGAAATCTATTTTTCAGGCAATTGCAGCACACCAGCAGATTGCCTGGAACTCATTTCTTGATGTGACAGGATTACTTCTTCTGGTTACGATTTTGTTTGGCAGACATTTCTGCGGATATGCATGTGCATTCGGTTCATTGGGAGATGCCATGTATGAACTGACTGTTTTTATCAGACAGAAAGTATTTCATAAAAAGGGAAGACATGGTTATCCGGAAAAAGCAGTCAGAATTCTTCAGAAGGTGAAATATGTGCTTCTGGCATTTCTTCTGCTTTCCATCCTGACCGGATGGTATGCATCCCTTCAGGGGATGAGCCCGTGGGATGTCTTTTCCATGCTGACAGCAAGAAAACTTCCAAATGCTTCTTATAAGATTGGAATTATCCTGCTGGTGCTGATCCTGATCGGAATGTGTACACAGGAAAGATTTTTCTGTCAGTTCCTTTGTCCAATGGGAGCAGTTTTTGCAATGATGCCGATCCTTCCGTCTGCACTGTTTAACAGAAACAGGGAGAAATGCCCTTCAAAATGCGGACTGTGCAGGAAGAGATGCCCTGCACATCTGGAGATTGACGGAGATACACCGCTTTCAGGGGAATGTATCTGCTGTCATGCCTGCCAGGTGACCTGCCCACGTAAAAATATTCAGATTGGCCCGGTAAAAGAGCGGGAAATGGTGAAAGAATGAAGATAAAAAAGAAGTCAGCTGTCATGCTGTGCGGAGTTTTCTGCACGGCATTGACAGCAGTTCCGGTACTGGCGGATATAGAGGTACAGAAATATATAAATACGGATTTTGCAATGGATACAGTTGTGTCTGAAACATTGTATACAACAGGAGATGACCTGAATACTGCAATTGGTCAGAAGATACGGGATATTGAGACAGAGTATCTTTCCTGGACGGATGAGGATTCTCAGATCGCGAAACTGAATGCAGCATCGGGAGAAACAACGGAAGTTTCAGATGAGCTTGCCGGCTATTTGGAAAAAATATTTCAGCTTGCGAAGGATTCGAATGGAGCTTTTGATCCAACGATTGGAAAGATCATTCGTCTCTGGGATATTACAGGAGAAAATCCTCATGTCCCAGAGCAGTCAGAGCTGGATGAACTTCTGAAAGATGTGGGATACCAGAAAGTATCTCTGGATGGCGATAAGGTAACGCTGGAAAAAGGAGCTACTCTGGATTTGGGAGCAACCGGAAAAGGAATTGGCTGTGATGTAGTTTCTGATTTTCTGAAGACACAGGAAGATGTGTCAGGAATGATCCTGAACCTTGGCGGCAGCAGTGTTATGGCTTACGGCGAGAAACCGGATGGTTCTGACTGGAAAGTTGCTGTGACTGATCCGCGTGATGTCGAAGGCGATTACCTTGGTGCGATCACACTGGAAGGTGGAGAATTCCTTTCGACTTCCGGTGACTATGAAAAATATTTTATGGAAGATGGTAAGAGATATCATCATATCCTTGATCCGAAGACAGGATATCCGGTGTGGAATGGTCTGGACTCTGTGACGGTTGTCTGTGACAGCGGACTTTTGGCAGATGGACTTTCTACAGCATGTTTTGTACTTGGAATGGATGATGCATTAGAATTGCTTGAGAAATATAATGCGGAGGCAGTCTTTGTAGATGAGGATAAGAACGTGTATCTGACGTCCGGGATGAAAGACCGTTTTGAATTGATGAAGAATACCTATACAGTGAAAGAGGCAGAATAAAAAACAACGAAATTGTCTTCGGACGATTTCGTTGTTTTTACGTTACAGTAAATGACTTATATCAGATGTGAGATGACTCTCACCTCTGCAGGTGGTGAGCAACAAAATTATATCAGTGGCGGGCATTTTTGAAAAATTAAAAGTGGATACGTTTCAAAACTTCATTAGTCAGCGTTCCAATCAGTAATCCGGTAATGACACCGGAGATCAGCAGTGCCGGTGCATAGTAGATCAGACCGGACGTCATGGTGATCAGACAGGCAATCAAAAGCTGACCAATATTATGGGAGACACCGCCGGCAACACTGATACCGAGGATGCTGAAGTCGGATTTTTTTTTCATAACCGTCATGACGGTGAGGCTTAAAGCTGCACCGGCCAGACTGTACAGAATACTGAAAAGATTTCCGAACATGAATCCGATGATAAAGATACGGATGACAGAAACAAGGGCGGCTTCTTTCCAGGTATATTTTTCAAGGATAAACAGGACTGCAAGATTGGCCAGCCCGAGTTTCATTCCCGGAATTCCGGCAAAAAAGGGAATCAGTGATTCCACATAGCCAAAGATGATTGCTACTGCGGCAAAAAGCCCGAGATTGGCAAGTTTTTTCTGATTCATGGCAGGTTCCTTTCAGGGAGAATTCTCCCGGAATGATGATAAAGTTTCAGACAGCGGTATCGAATTCAGGGGAATCTTCATTGAGGGATTCTCCTTTTTCGCCTTCAATCACAACTTTATTCGGCAGACAGACAATCGTTCCACCGGTACTGTCAACTGCTTTCTGTTTCATACAGAGGTGGTCCGGGCAGTCGGCTTCGGTCATTTTGACCTCGCCGTTTTTTATTTCGCATACATTGGTGCCGTTTATTTTGATCACCTGATCTTTCCCAAGGGAATAGGTGCCGTATTCCTCGCCGTTTACGGTAATTCGAATACTTCCGTAATTCCCGCGGCGGGTGAGATACATGCCACCCCAGAGGAGCAGGGCAAACACCACGATGCCAATAATAAAAGTCAGTTCTTTTTTCTTCAATTTCAATACCTCAGTCAAAAAAGTATGTTCATAAGATGCGTAGAAGGTTGAGTTTATGGTTTCTTTTGAACTTACAGATACGCAGATTATCATAGCATATCGAAGATTGATTGACAAGCACAAGTTAGAAATAACAAACAAATGCACGGGGATTCGTCATGGACATACTTTATTTAAGAAATATTCATTGTTTTCCCCGGTGGAAAGTGGTAAAATAGTAGGGATTTCTTAAATAGGACAAATACGATAATTTTGTATATAAGCGATCAATAAATACAGAAACAGGAGCAGGCTATGAATTTATTCCAAAAAGTATTCGGGACAAGAAGTGAGCATGAAGTAAAACGTATTATGCCGCTTGTGGAGAAAACAGAATCACTCCGCCCGGAAATGCAGAAATTAACAGATGAACAGTTAAGAGACAAGACCAGAGAATTCAAGAAGCGTCTGAGTGAAGGTGAGACACTGGATGACCTTCTTCCGGAGGCTTTTGCGGTTGTACGTGAAGGCGCCAAACGAGTTCTTGGTATGGAACATTACCGTGTACAGATCATCGGTGGTATCATTCTTCATCAGGGCCGTATCGCAGAGATGAAGACCGGTGAAGGTAAAACCCTGGTTGCAACTCTGCCAGTATACTTAAACGCTCTGACCGGAAAAGGTGTTCATGTTGTTACTGTCAACGATTACCTTGCAAAACGTGACTCGGAAGAGATGGGCAAGGTATACCGCTGGTTGGGACTCAAGGTAGGTCTGGTTATCCACGACATCGAGCCTGCACAGCGTCAGGAAGCATACAAAGCAGATATTACTTACGGCACCAACAACGAGTTTGGTTTTGACTATCTGCGTGACAACATGCAGATTTACAAAGAAAACCGTGTTCAGCGCGGACATTACTATGCAGTAGTCGACGAGGTTGACTCGATCCTCATCGATGAAGCAAGAACTCCTCTGATCATTTCTGGCCGCGGTGATAAATCCACCGACCTGTACAAGATTGCAGACCGCTTTGCAAGAAGCCTGCGCATGTACAAGGTAAAAGAGCTGGACGACAAGGAAGAACACGATGATGTTGTTGACGCAGACTACATCGTAGACGAGAAAGCAAAGACCGCAACCCTGACCAAAGCCGGCGTTAAGAAGGCAGAGGAGTTCTTTGGCCTGGAAAACCTGATGGACATGGAGAACTCCACAATCCAGCATCACATCAACCAGGCAATCAAAGCACACGGAACCATGCATCGTGACATCAACTACGTTGTAAAAGACGGTGAAGTCATGATCGTAGACGAATTTACCGGCCGTATCATGAATGGACGCCGTTACAGCGAAGGTCTGCATCAGGCAATCGAGGCAAAAGAAGGCGTTGAGGTAAAACGTGAGTCCAAGACTCTGGCTACCATCACTTACCAGAACCTGTTCCGTATGTATGAAAAGCTCTCCGGTATGACCGGTACTGCAATGACCGAGGAACAGGAGTTCCGTGAGATCTATGGTATGGACGTTATCGAGATCCCAACCAACAAGCCGGTAATCCGTAAAGATCTGCCGGACGTTGTATATAAAACCGAAAACGGAAAATTCAACGCAGTTGTTGAGCAGGTAAAAGAATGCCACGAAAAGGGACAGCCGGTTCTGGTTGGTACCGTTTCGATCGAAACTTCCGAACGTCTGAGCAACCTGCTCAAACGCCATGGCATCAAGCATCAGGTGCTCAACGCAAAATATCATGAAAAAGAAGCAGAAATCGTTGCACAGGCTGGTCAGTACGGTGCGGTAACCATCGCAACCAACATGGCTGGTCGTGGTACCGACATCATGCTGGGCGGTAACGCTGAATTCTTGGCAAAGAACCAGATGCGCAAAGAAGGCTACTATGAAGAGCTGATTGTAGAAGCAACTGGTTTCGGCGATACCGATAATGAAGAAATTATCGAAGCACGCAAACGCTTTACCGAGCTTTCCAAGGAGTTCAAAGAAAAACTCCGTCCAGAGGCAGACAAGGTTCGTGAAGCAGGCGGTCTGTTCATCGTTGGTACCGAGCGTCATGAATCCAGACGTATCGACAACCAGCTGCGCGGACGTTCCGGACGTCAGGGCGACCCTGGCTGCTCCCGTTTCTACCTCTCTCTGGAAGATGATCTGATGAGACTGTTCGGCGGTGACCGCATCACCAACATGATGGATTCTCTGAAGATCGACGAGAATATGCCAATTGAAAACAGAATCCTCACCAGCACCATCGAAAACGCACAGAGCAAGATCGAAGGACGCAACTTTGGTATTCGTAAGAACGTACTGCAGTTCGACGATGTTATGAACAAACAGCGTGAAATCATCTATGCACAGCGCAACAAGGTTCTGGATGGTGAAAACCTCAAGGATTCCATCCTGTCCATGATGGATGAAACTGTTGATTCTGCAATGCAGATGTACATGCCGGAAGGTGTGGAACCGGAACACTGGAATATGGAAGGTTTCCGCAACTACTTTATCGGTATGATTGCAGGCGATGTTCTGGAGATCTCCGGTGATGACCTCAAGAAGGTTAACAAAAAAGAGCTGGGCGACAAAGTTAAGGAAAAAGTCCATGCACTGTATGCAAAACGTGAGGAAGATCTGGGCGAAAGCATCACCCGTGAGCTGGAACGTGTTGTTCTGCTCAAAGAGGTTGATACCAAGTGGATGGATCACATCGACGCAATGGATGAGCTCAAGAAAGGTATCTCTCTGCGCTCCTACGGACAGAAGGACCCAGTTGTTGAGTACCGTATCGAAGGCTTTGACATGTTCGACGAGATGATCGCAAGCATCCGCGAGGAAACCGTCAAGATTCTGCTGCTGGCTCCATTCCGCAAACCAAACTCGGCACAGCCGCAGGAAGCTCCAAAGCGTGAGCAGGTAGCACAGCCAACTGCAACCAGCTCGGATGGCACCGTAACTCCGGCAACCATCAAACGTCAGGGCAAAAAGGTTGGAAGAAATGACCCATGTCCATGCGGAAGCGGCAAAAAATATAAAAACTGCTGTGGCAGATAAATAATGAACCAATACCGGAAGTGACAAGACCTGTCGAGTTTTGCTCGCTTCCGGTTATTTTATATCAAAATATCAGGAAATGAGGTGCCAAAATGAATATTACTGATGACCGGATCAAGTTCTTGCGTCTGTTGTCCGAGAAATATCGTTCCCGCCAGCAGGTTTGTACCGAGATCATCAACCTTCAGGCAATTTTGAACCTGCCAAAGGGGACCGAACATTTTATGAGTGACCTGCACGGAGAATATGAGGCTTTTTCTCACATCCTCAATAACTCTGCGGGAGTTATCCGTGAAAAGGTAGACATGTTGTTTGAGGGAACACTGACGCCAAGAGAACGGTCCAGTCTGTGTACTCTGATTTATTATCCGGAGGAAAAGCTTGAGAAGATCAATGAGGAAGGAAGAAATACCGAGGAGTGGTATCGGTTTGTGCTGCAGAACCTGATTGATCTTGCCAAGATGCTTTCTTCCAAATACACTCGTTCCAAGGTCAGAAAGGCAATGCCGTCCGAATACAGCTATATCCTCGATGAGCTGTTGCATGCTCAGGCAGATGAGGATAACAATCAGTTTGTTTACCATCAGAAGATTATCGATACCCTGTTAAAACTGGGAGAAGGCGACGATTTTATCATTGCGCTGTCCAGTCTGATCAAACGGCTTGCTGTCGATCATCTGCATATTGTGGGGGATATCTTTGACCGAGGAGAGCGACCGGATGCGATCCTTAACATGCTGATGCAGCATCACTCACTGGACATCGAGTGGGGCAACCACGACATTCTGTGGATGGGTGCAGCCTGCGGCAGTCAGGCATGTATTGCCGCAGTAGTACGCAACTGTCTTTCCTACAATAATATCTCGGTGCTGGAACAGGGCTACGGAATCAGTCTGCGTCCACTGGTTTTGTTTGCCGAAAAGATGTATGACGAAACAGACCCGAATAAGGCGGCGAAAAAGGCAATTTCCATCATTCTGTTTAAGCTGGAAGGTCAGATCATACGCCGCAATCCGGATTACGGAATGCAGGAACGTCTGCTGCTGGATAAGGTAAACTTTGACGATGCGACCATCGATATTGACGGCGTGGTGCATGAGCTCAAAGAAAAGCGTTTCCCTACCATCAACCGAATGGACCCGTATGCGCTCGACCCTGCTGAGCGGGAAATCATGGATGAGCTGGAAAAACTGTTTCGGGAGAGTGAACAGCTCCAGCGTCATGTGACCTTCCTGTATAATCATGGCAGCATGTACCGCAAATTTAATGGAAATTTGCTGTTCCATGGCTGTGTTCCGCTGGATGAGGACGGCAACCTGAAGGCATTGCATTTTGGTGGACGCATCTATCAGGGCAAGAGCTATATGGACTATGCGGATTCGATTGCGCGCCGGGCTTATTTTTCGGATGACCGCACCCAGAAAGAGCTCGATTTCATGTGGTATCTGTGGTGTGGAAGCAACTCGCCGTTGTCCGGAAGGGTGGTCAAGACCTTTGAACGAACCTTCTTAAGCGACGAGAGCACCTGGAAGGAACCGAAGAATCCATATTACCGCTATCAGGATTCCGAGCCTGTCTGCCGGATGCTGCTGCGGGAGTTTGGACTGTATTCGGAAAATTCGCATATTATTAATGGTCACACCCCGATTCACGTTATGGAGGGAGAAAATCCGCTCAAGGCAAATGGACGACTGATTGTAATTGACGGAGGATTCTGTAAGGCATACCAGAAAACAACTGGAATTGCAGGATATACTTTGATCTTTAATTCGCATGGAATGCGCTTAAAATCCCATCAGCCATTTTCCGGAATGGAAGCGGCACTTTCGGAAAATCTAGATATTGATTCCCAATCCCAACAGGTAGCAACACTGGATAAACGTCTGATGGTAGCGGATACCGATACCGGCGAGATGCTCAAGGAGCAGATTGCCGACTTAGAAGATCTGCTGACTGCCTATCGGGAAGGCCTGATTGCGGCAAAAGCATAATTTGGGTAAAACAAAACCACCGACCTAAATCAGGTCGGTGGTTTTTATGTTGTTTGTTGCCCGTATTTGCGCCCAAGGCGAACGAAAGTTTTTGGTCGAGCTTTTTACAAAAAG
>ENA-OURU01002426-OURU01002426.1-human-gut-metagenome-genome-assembly--contig:-NODE-2426-length-18339-cov-2.924634_pt1 | contig 18339 bp, 16 predicted proteins | sample MGYA00242137_ERZ509064 | MGnify/ENA primary metagenome ERZ509064 (study PRJEB26280, sample SAMEA2338777) | human gut metagenome | biome: human gut; feature: human-associated habitat; material: faeces...
TAAGGTCAAAGCCAAGCTCTTTGCCTACTGCTACAGACTGTGCAGCGAATGCCTCGTTAGCCTCGATGATATCGAAGTCTTTGATCTCCATGCCTGTTCTCTTAAGAACTTTTCTTGTAGCTGCAACCGGTCCGATACCCATGATCTTCGGATCTACGCCGCCGAGAGCACCAGCAACCCATGTAGCCATCGGCTTAACACCGAGCTCTTTAGCTTTCTCTTCGCTCATAACAACAACTGCAGCTGCGCCGTCGTTGATTCCTGAGGAGTTACCAGCTGTAACTAAGCCGCCGTCTTTCTTGAATGCCGGTTTTAACTTACCAAGAGTCTCAACCGTTGTTCCGTGACGCGGGCCTTCATCTGTATCTACGATAACTGTCTCTTTTTTCTTCTTAACTTCTACCGGAACGATCTCGTCCTTGAATGCGCCGGACTTCTGAGCAGCCTCTGCCTTCTGCTGGCTTACTGCAGCGAACTTGTCCAGTTCTTCTCTTGTGAGTCCCCACTGTTCTGCTACATTCTCAGCAGTGATTCCCATGTGATAGTCATTGAATGCATCCCAAAGTGCGTCATTTACCATTGTATCGATCATCGGTGCATTGCCCATTCTGTATCCATAACGTGCGTTTTTCAGTGCATATGGAGCCATAGACATATTTTCCATACCGCCTGCTACAACGATATCAGCATCTCCTGCCTGGATCATCTGTGCAGCCATGTTCACACAGTTAAGTCCGGATCCGCAAACAACGTTAACCGTAACTGCCGGTGTCTCGACCGGAAGACCTGCTTTTAAAGAAGCCTGACGTGCAACGTTCTGTCCAAGACCTGCCTGGATTACACAACCCATATATACATGATCAACCTGTTCCGGAGCAACACCTGCTCTATTTAAAGCTTCTTTGATAACGATAGATCCTAATTCCGGTGCCGGAGTTGTAGAAAGAGCTCCACCCATACTTCCGATTGCTGTACGACACGCACCTGCTAACACGATTTTCTTTGCCATCACTTTTTCCTCCTTTTACATCTTAATGGTAAGTATCACTTCTTATTAAATATATACTGTTTTACTTTCCGTTTTTAAGATTTTCGCAAGGGACTTTTTTGTCCTCTTTTTTTAATATACTACCCATTTCCCGTTCTGTCAAATATTTATCAATCATTTTTTATCATTTAATTTTCTTTTAACATTTTCACCAACATTTTTTCACAATACATCTGCATTATTCGTCATTTCCAACACACCACTTTTATATTGACCTTTCCCAAATATGGTGCTACACTTAAGATTGTTAAAAATTATTCAACCAGAATACTATAATTAAATTATGAATGAGAAGGTGTGAAAATGAGCAAAAGTTTTGAAGAATTAATCTCAAAAGCAAATCAAAAAACCTTAAAGAAAGTCTCTGTTTCCAACGCACAGGATGAGCCGGTACTGCAGGCTGTCAAAGCTGCAAAAGAGCAAAATATCGCAACAGCCATCCTTGTCGGTGATGAAGCCAAGATCCGCGAGATTGCCGCTTCTATTGATATGGATCTGACAGATTTCGAGATCATCAACGAGCCTGATACCGAAGCAGCTGCATTAAAGGCTGTTGAGCTTGTACACAACGGCAAAGCTGATATCCTTTTAAAAGGATTGCTTGAAACAAAGACATTCTTAAAGAGCGTATTGAATAAAGAAGTCGGACTTCGTACCGGAAAGATGCTTTCCCATGTATGTGTATTTGAGATTGAAGGCATTAACCGTCTTCTGTTCTTCACAGACGTAGCTTTCAATACATATCCAACCCTTGCAGATAAAGTCAATATCATCAACAATGCAGTAGAAGTCGCACATGCATGTGGCATCGAATGCCCGAAGGTTGCTCCTCTGTGTGCAGTTGAGACAGTGAATCCAAAGATGCAGCCAACAGTCGATGCCGATAATCTCACCAAGATGTACGAGGGTGGCGATTTCAAAGGATGCCAGATCTACGGACCACTTTCCATGGATCTTGCGATCGATCCGGAAGCAGCTGTTCACAAAGGTGTGACTAATCCAGTAGCCGGACATGCTGATATTCTCCTCTTCCCGAATATCGATGCAGGAAATATCACATATAAGATTCTTGTCCGCACTGCAAAGGTCAAGATCGGTAACGTACTTGTCGGAACAAGCGCTCCGGTTGTACTTACATCACGTTCTGATGATTTCCAGACAAAACTGAATTCTATCGCTCTTGCGACCGTAATCGCAGGATCGATCACAGACTAAGGAGGATCTTTTTATGAGCTATAAAATTTTAGTAATCAACCCGGGATCTACTTCTACCAAGATCGGTGTGTACGAAGACGAAACTTTGTTATTCGAAGAAACACTCCGTCATTCCACCGAAGAGATTGCAAAATATGCAACCATCGTTGACCAGAAAGATTTCCGTAAAGAACTGATCGTAGATATTCTCGCAAAGAACAGCTTCGACATCAAATCTCTGAATGTTGTAGTAGGACGAGGCGGACTTTTAAAACCGATCCCAGGTGGAACCTATCCAGTATCTGACGCACTTCTTGCTGACTTAAAAGCAGGTGTGCAAGGACAGCATGCATCGAACCTTGGAGGCATCCTTGCCCGCGAAATCGGTGATGAGATCGGAGTTCCTTCTTACATTGTTGACCCGGTTGTTGTCGATGAGATGGAACCTGTTGCAAGATATTCCGGAATCCCGGAACTTCCGCGTATCAGTATCTTCCATGCACTGAATCAGAAAGCTGTCGCAAAACGCTACGCCAAAGAACAGAATGTATCTTATGATTCCCTGAATCTTGTAGTTGTACACATGGGCGGCGGTGTATCTGTCGGTGCTCATAAAAATGGCAAAGTTGTCGATGTCAACAACACGCTTGACGGAGACGGACCTTTCTCACCGGAACGTTCCGGCGGTGTACCGGCAGGCGCACTCGTAAAAATGTGTTTCTCCGGTCAGTACACACAGGCTGAAGTATATAAAAAGATCAACGGGAAAGGCGGTCTTAACGGATACCTTGGAACCAACAACATGCGCGACGTTGCAGAACGTGCCTTTGAAAAGGGTGACAAAGAAGCAGCCGGTGTATTCCACGCATTCACTTACCAGGTTGCCAAAGAAGTCGGCGCCATGGCAGCCGTACTTAACGGCAAAGTAGACCAGATCCTTCTCACCGGCGGTATCGCATACAGCGATTATGTAACATCCGAGATCAAGGAAAAAGTCGGATTCATCGCTCCAATCACCGTCTACCCGGGAGAAGACGAACTCCTCGCTCTCGCCCAAGGCGCTCTCCGTGTATTAAACGGCGAAGAAAAACCTCTGGTATATTAATTTTTTTCAAAGCCCTAAAACATGCAAAACGCATATATCTCATCGTAGAAAAAAGTCTGGCACACCTCGCCAGACTTTTTTAGTTACTACGCTTTTATTTAATAATGTCAATAGCTTCGAGGGACAAATTGGGCAAAAGATATTGCGTCTATTCGTCTTTTGTGCAATGGAGATGAAACCCAAAAATCGTGGAAGCCTCTGCTGAACACGATTTTCGCTTTAGGGGGTTCATCGGAATGGTTTGCACAACTAGAATAGACGCATTATCTTTTGCCCAATTTGTCAACACAACCTAAATCATTCAAAAAAGGCAGACACTTAAAAAGTATCCACCCTTTTTTTTCTATCCCTAATCTCTTTTAACTACAGCAGAGCATCCCATTCCGCCACCAACACAAAGTGTTGCAAGTCCTGTATGTACATCTTCTTTCTGCATCTCATACAACAAGCTTACAAGGATTCTCGCACCTGAGCAGCCAACCGGATGTCCGAGAGCAATGGCTCCACCGTTCACATTCAGTTTGCTAAGATCAAATCCAAGATCCTTTCCAACTGCTACTGACTGTGCTGCAAATGCTTCGTTTGCTTCGATCAGATCAAAATCTCCGATCTCCATTCCCAGCTTCTTCATAACCTTACGTGTTGAATAAACCGGTCCGATTCCCATGATTGCCGGATCACATCCTGCGAGTTCTCCGCCGATCCATGTTGCCATAGGTGTTACGCCAAGCTCTTTTGCTTTTTCTTCGCTCATAACGATAAGTGCAGCTGCACCATCATTGATTCCGGATGCGTTACCTGCTGTAACCATACCGTCTTTCTTAAATGCAGGACGAAGTTTTGCAAGACCTTCTTTTGTGATTCCTTTACGAGGGCCTTCATCTGTATCTACAAGAATCGTTTCTTTTTTCTTCTTCACTTCGACCGGAACAATCTCGTCTTTAAATTTACCTTCTGCCATTGCTTTTTCACATTTGTTCTGAGACCATGCTGCAAATTCATCCAGTTCTTCTCTTGTAAGTCCCCACTGTTCGCAGATATTTTCTGCTGTGATTCCCATGTGATAATTATGGAATGCATCGGTCAGACCATCCTTGATCATAGCATCTTCGATTGTCGCATTTCCCATACGATATCCATAACGTCCGTTTCTCAACATGTACGGAGCCATTGTCATATTTTCCATACCACCTGCAACGATGATATCTGCATCTCCAGCTGCGATCAGCTTCGCTGCAAGGTTTACACAGTGAAGACCGGATCCACAAAGTACGTTGATAGTTGTTGCCGGTACTTCATTCGGGATTCCTGCATATACAGCTGCCTGACGTGCCGGGTTCTGTCCGTTGCCAGCCTGGATAACATTTCCCATATACACTTCGTCAACCTGATCCGGAGAAACGCCCGCTCTTTTGAGAGCTTCTTTGATTACGATCGTTCCAAGTTCTACAGCCGATGTATTTGCAAACTGTCCGCCCATTACACCGATTGCTGTACGACATGCTCCTGCTAAAACAACTTTTCTTGCCATGATAAAAATCCTCCTTTATTTTGTAAATCACCTGATGTTTTTATTATAATCCTCTAAAAAACAGAATTCAATAGATGCTTGATATTTTTTTAACATTTTTTATGTTCTATTCCAGGTACATGCCTCAATTCGATTGAGAGATTTCTTGATAAATGTTAAGCTTTTCTCGGTATTTATACTTATTGACACTCACATCATTATTATGTTTTTTTCAAAAAAACAATTTTGTCATTGACATTTATATAGCAATTTGTTAAATTAAAGTTGCTCATATGACTGACGGAAGTGGAATGAACCACAGGGAAATATGAGGATTTGATTATTTAGCCGACCGTCTGGGCGATTCAGCTCAGATGCCGGCTTTTTTTACGCATTTTTATAAGATTATCATAAATCAGGGCTATATAAAAGGCGTAAACATCCATCGGTTCTTCTAGCTGAACCTTTTCATATGTCTGGAATTTGCCAGAACTTTCCGGGCATAAACCGCAGCAACACAGTGTATAATAACCGGGTCATAGGTACTATGGCTCACCCACAAGAAGGAGGAATAACCAAATGATGCAGAAAGAACAATGGCAGGGATTTGAAGGAAGACTCTGGAAAGAAGAAATCAACGTTCGTGATTTTATCCAGAACAACTACACACCTTACGAGGGAGATTCTTCATTCCTTGCAGACCCGACCGAAGCAACAAACCAGCTCTGGGGCAAGCTTCAGGAACTCCAGAAAGAAGAACGTGCAAAAGGCGGCGTTCTGGATATGGAAACAGAAGTGGTATCTTCTCTTACCGCTTACGGTCCAGGTTATATCTGCGAAGAACTGAAAGATAAAGAACAGGTTGTGGGGCTTCAGACTGACAAACCTTTAAAACGTGCATTTATGCCGTTCGGTGGAATCAAAATGGCTGAGGAAGCATGCAAAACTTACGGATATGAACCAAACCCGAAATTTCATAAAATCTTTACAGATTATCATAAAACACATAACCAGGCAGTATTTGATGCCTATACTCCGGAAATGAAAAAAGCACGTCACAATAAGATCCTTACAGGGCTTCCGGATACTTACGGACGTGGACGTATCGTCGGTGACTACCGTCGTGTTGCTCTTTACGGCATCGATCTTCTGATCGCTATGAAGCAGGACGATCTCGCAAACTGCGGATACGGATCCATGCGTGACAATGTCATCCGTCAGCGAGAAGAACTTGCAGAACAGATCCGTGCCCTCAAGGGTATGAAAGAAATGGCTGCTATCTACGGATTCGACATTTCCGAGCCGGCAAAAAATGCAAAAGAAGCATTCCAGTGGCTGTACTTCGGATACCTTGCAGCAATCAAGACTCAGAACGGAGCTGCCATGAGTGTCGGACGTGTATCTACCTTCCTTGATATCTACATCAAGAGAGATATGGAAGCAGGAATCCTTACCGAAAAAGAAGCTCAGGAATTAGTTGACCATATGACAATGAAATTCCGTATGGTTAAGTTCGCACGTATCCCATCTTACAACCAGCTCTTCTCTGGTGACCCGGTTTGGGCTACACTGGAAGTCGGCGGAATGGGACAGGACGGACGTTCTATGGTAACAAAGACAGACTACCGTTTCCTGCATACCCTGGAAAACATGGGACCTTCTCCGGAACCGAACCTGACTGTACTTTACACAGAACGTCTTCCGAAGAACTTCAAGGACTACGCTTCACATATTTCTATTGAAACAAGTTCTATCCAGTATGAAAATGATGATGCAATGCGTCCGGTATGGGGCGATGACTATTCTATCTGCTGCTGCGTATCTGCAACACAGACAGGTAAAGAAATGCAGTTCTTCGGAGCAAGAGCAAACCTTGCAAAATGCCTTCTTTACGCGATCAACGGTGGTGTCGACTGCAAGTCAAAAGATCAGGTAGGACCGGCTTACACACCGATCACTTCTGAATACCTTGATTATGATGAAGTAATGGCTAAATACGACAAGATGATGGACTGGCTCGCTGGACTGTATGTAAACGTACTGAACCTGATCCAGTACATGCATGACAAATACTACTATGAAGCATCTCAGATGGCACTGATCGATACCGATGTACGTCGTACATTTGCAACAGGTATCGCAGGATTCTCTCATGTAGTTGACTCCTTAAGTGCGATCAAATATGCAAAAGTGAAAACAATCCGTGACGAAAACGGACTCGTTGTAGATTTCGAGACAACCGGTGATTTCCCGAAATACGGAAATGATGATGACCGCGCAGATGATATCGCAGTATGGCTTCTTCAGACATTTATGAAGAAACTGAAAAAGCATCACACCTACCGTGAATCCGAACCGACAACTTCTATCCTTACCATTACCTCAAACGTTGTATATGGAAAAGCTACCGGTGCTCTTCCGGACGGAAGAAAAGCAGGCGCACCGCTTTCACCTGGAGCAAACCCAAGCTACGGTGCAGAACAGATCGGACTTCTTGCTTCCTTGAACTCCGTTGCCAAGCTGCCTTACGAATGGGCACTTGACGGAATCTCTAACACCCAGACCATCAACCCGGATGCAATCGGACATACTCCGGAGGAACGCATTAACAACCTGGTAAATGTTATGGACGGATACTTCTCTCAGGGTGCTCACCATCTGAACGTCAACGTATTCGGAACAGAAAAACTTCTTGACGCTATGGAACATCCGGAAAAAGAAGAATACGCAAACTTTACGATCCGTGTATCTGGATATGCAGTTAAGTTCATCGACCTTACACGCGAACAGCAGCTCGATGTGATCGCAAGAACCTGCCACGATCGTATGTAATTACCGAACTTACACTTTTTTGCCAAACATATCGTTATGCTGAAAGTCATGCATTTTAAAATGCATGACTTTCGGCACATACAGAGATGCTGCTAGCAGCTTTTTCTGCATACTAAGGCATTTAAAAGGCTCTGCCTGATCCGCAGTTTTCCAATCACACAATGAAAAAGGAGATTTTCATATGACTCAAATCAAAGGACTTATTCACTCTACAGAAAGCTTTGGTTCTGTTGACGGACCTGGGGTACGTTTTATTATATTTGTTCAGGGATGTCCACTGAGATGTCAGTTCTGCCATAACCCTGACACCTGGAATATGACAGATAAAAACGGCGCCACCTGGCGCAGTGCCGATGAGCTTCTTGCGCAGGCTCTGCGTTACCGCACTTACTGGAAAAATGGCGGTGGAATCACCGTAAGCGGCGGAGAACCTCTCCTTCAAATTGATTTTCTGCTGGATCTTTTTAAAAAAGCAAAGGCAAAAGGTATTCACACAACGATTGATACTGCAGGCGGTCCTTTTACCAGAGAAGAACCATTTTTCTCCAAATTCCAGGAGCTGATGCAGTATACCGATCTTCTTCTTGTTGATATCAAGCATATCGATGAAAAATCTCACAAAGAGCTGACCGGAAAAACAAATAAAAACATTCTGGATATGATCCTCTTTCTCTCCGATATCAAAAAACCTGTCTGGATCCGCCATGTGCTCGTACCGGAGCGCAGCGACTATGATGAATACTTAAACCGGTTAAATGATTTTATCCAGACACTTGATAATGTAGAAAGAGTAGAAATCCTGCCTTATCACACACTTGGTGCCTACAAATGGAAAGAGCTGGGACTTGATTATCCCCTCGAAGGGATCAATCCCCCTTCGAGAGAACGTGTGGAAAATGCAAAGAAGATCCTGCACTGTTCGTAAAAGTTACTGTTCACAGTACCTGTGACCAGCAATGCATCTCGCCATTTTAAATCGCCTTTGGCGATGGGCGAGATGCCATTCAAGATAAAACGTGCATCCTCCGTGCCAATCAGCGTAGTGATTGACACGGGAGTGAACAGTAAAAAAACCGCAGCCATTAAATGACTGCGGTTTACTGTGAACGATTCAGTTATAACGGTGTATGCAACCAATTTGCGTTACTGTTTAACGGCGGTTCGGTGTTACAACAACACGTCTGTATGGTTCTTCGCCCTCGCTGTGGGTAGAAACTCTGTCATCAGCCTGCAGAGCGGAATGGATGATTCTTCTTTCATAAGGATTCATCGGCTCCAGTGAGATCGGCTTTCTGCTTCGTTTTACTTTGTAAGCGATATTCTTTGCGAGATTTTCAAGAGTCTGTTTTCTTCTCTTGCGGTAGTCTTCTGTGTCGAGTTTGACACGTACATAACCATCCTGTGACTTGTTGGCTACACGGTTGGTGAGGTACTGGAGAGAATCCAATGTCTGTCCACGCTTACCGATCAGGATACCCATGTTGTCACCGCTCATCTCAATTGCAAGAGCACCTTCTTCATCAATGGAGGATACGATAGTTACTTCGCCCATTCCCATTGCCTGAAGAACTTCCTGTAAGAATTTCTCACAGATTTTCTGTGTCGCTTCTGTTACAACGGCTACATGAAGTTCTTTCTTTTCTTCATAAACCGGAGCTGCTGCTGTTACGGCAGAGGCTGTTTCTGTTTTGTTTTCTTTTACAAATTCTTTCTTAGGCTCTTTTTTGAAGTCCTTTTTCGAATCTTTTTTGTATTCTTTGTGTTCTTTGTACTCTTTACGTTCTTTGTGTCCAACGAATTCCTTGCGGTCTTTTCGGAAATCCTTCTTGAATTCTTTTTTGATCTCTTCCGGTTTGATTTCTTCGGCTTTGATTTCTTCTGTTACAGTTTTTTTGATACGGGCACGGATAACTGCCTGACGGCTTCCGATTCCGAGGAAGCCTGCACTTCCTTTTTCAATTACGTCATATTCCATCTGATCACTTGCTACGCCAAGCTGGATAGAAGCTTCTGTGATGGCATCGTCTAAAGTTTTTGCTGATACTGTAATCTCATTCATTTGACTTGTCCCCCTATTTCTGGCCTTCGTTAAAGCGCTTTACAAGGTTTGCTTTGTCTGCAAGGCTTCCTGCCTTTGCATTTTCATTTTTCTTCTTGGCTTCTTCAAGCTTTTCTTCAAGTTCTTTTGTCTGAGCAGCTGTTCTTACCGGCTCATGAATGTTTTTCACGTTCTTATGAGCCATTTTGTTTACATTGCTTGCATCCACTTCGTTTTTGTTCTTGCGTTTTTCAGCAGCTTTTTCCATATTCTCTTTGATCAGTTCATCCATCGGAATCTTATTCAGATGTTTGTTGATAAAGAACTGCTGTACCATACGGACAACGGCACTTGCAACCCAGTAGATTCCAAGACCTGTAGGTAATGTGAAACACATAAATACAGATACAAGAGGAAGGGTAACGTTCATTGTCTTCATGGTTGAAGCCATCTGGTCAGCCTGCGGATTGTTCGTAACTGCAGTTGTCTGCTGAGAAAGCTTCACGCTCAGGTACTGGGAAAGTCCTGAAAGGACAGGAATCAGCACTGCCATGATCACAATTCCCCATGCGCCGGCTTTTACACCGTTGCTAATGAGGTTCATAGGAGTTTCCGCAATGTTAAGTCCAAGGAAGTTATTCATGGACTTTAATGTATCGACGGTGCTGTCGATCGTAGACTGCAGATCCGGAAGCTTCTTGCCGAGAGTTTCCCAGGTTGAAGTCTGGAATTTGTACAGTACGTCGATCAGTACGTTTTTATCAGAGTAATCATATTTGGAGGCGGACATAAGGATCGGTTTTGCTTCGCCGATCTTTTCCATGACCTTCTGCCATCCATCCTGTGCCATGATAGAGGTAAGAAGCGGTGTGTATACCGCTTTAACCTGCCCAACATAAGCAGGGATGTTGCGGATTACATAGTACATTGCCCAGAGAATTGGGAACTGGATAAACATACTTAAGCATCCGCCGGTCGGTGATACTCCGTATTTTTCATAAACCAATTGTGTTTCTTCCTGCATCTTCTGCATGGAAGCCTGATCATTTTTTCCTTTGTACTTCTGCTGAACCTTCTGGAGCTCAGGGTTCATTGCAGCGGACATCTTGGAAAATTTCTGTTGCTTGATGGTGAGCGGCATCAGTAAAGTGTAGATGACAATTGTCAAAAGAATAATACATACACCCAGGTTGTGAATGCCGATTAAATCCATTACCCGGTAAATACCATCCATGATCTTACCGAGCAGCCAGGCAGCCTGTCCGATGATTGGTGTGCTGACCTGTGTCATTAAAATTCCTGTCATAACCTTTCCTCCATAAACATTTCCGTCCCGGTATTTGGACGGCCTATAGGTTTAAGGCACCGGATCATATCCACCTTTGGCGAATGGATTGCATCTGAGGATTCTCCATACGGTCAGAAGGCCTCCTTTAAACGCACCGTATTTTTCAATGGCCTCCAAAGCATATTCTGAGCAGGTTGGAATGTAAATACAGTGGGTATATACCTTCATAGGTGATAAATATTTTCTGTAAAAACGAATCAAATATAATAATATCTTTTTCATAATTTCAGTGCCTCGTAGTGTATATCCGTCTTCTCGATATACTGAACTGGCTAATTGCAGTCCGAATAAATGTGATGAAGTTTGCCCAGATGGATGAGAGCGCTTTCAATCTCATGGTATGACCGGTCTTTGGCGGTCGTCCTTGCGATGATCACGATATCATATCCACATTGGAACTGTTCTTCGTGTAACCTGTAACTCTCACGGATCAGCCTTGTTAAATGATGTCTTATGATGCTGTTCCCAACTTTTTTGCTGACGGAAATTCCGACGCGGTTGCGTCCGAGATCATTCGCCAGGAGATACATTACAAGGTACTTGTTACCATAAGGTTTTCCCTTTCTGTATACAGACTGGAAATCCCTGTTTTTCTTCAATGATTCGGAAAATTTCATACTTTATTCTCCCGATTTACATAAATTTGCATAGAAGAAAAGGCCACATATATGTGACCTATGCTGATAATACTTTTCTTCCCTTTGCTCTTCTTGCTGCAAGAACTTTTCTTCCACCTGCTGTGGCCATTCTTGCTCTGAATCCATGAACTTTCGCTCTGGAACGTTTCTTTGGCTGGAATGTCATCTTCATTGATATCCACCTCCTATCGATTCCTTCTTATATGAATAGAAGCTTATTTACGTTTTTAAGACATCGTACTTCATTATAATCAAAAAAGCTGTCTCCGTCAAGCAGTTTTAATAAAGTTTCGACCCTTATTTTAAGGAAATTATGAATAAGTTTATGGTTTTTGATTGATTCTGAAATCGTTTTAAGGTAGAATATAAGAGTATGATTATGCTTATTTTGAAGATGAATGGGGCAGGAATATGGACGTCATAAAAGAAAAATGGGAAGAGATCATTCAAAAGCTAAAAGTAGAATATTTTCTATCGAACATTTCTTTTGAAACGTGGATACGCCCGCTGGAGGTATATGAGATCAGAGGCAACACTCTGTATCTTACCGTTAATTTTAAGGCGAGCATCGAACACATTCAGAATAAATATCTTCTTCCGCTTAAAGTATGCATCGCGGAAGTTACCGGGACAGAGTATCAGATTAAGTTTATTCCCAGAGATCTGCCGCGCGAGCAGCAGCGCAGATATCTGGAGAAGACTGCGCCCGTAAAAGAGAAGACACATAAGCATAAAGAGGTAAGCCCGATAGCTGAAAAAGCGAATCTGAATCCGAAGTATACGTTTGATACCTTTGTGGTAGGAGGGAATAATAATTTTGCACATGCCGCATCACTGGCAGTTGCCGAATCTCCCGGTGAGGTTTACAATCCTCTGTTTTTATATGGTGGGGTAGGACTTGGCAAGACCCATCTGATGCATTCGATCGCACACTACATACTGGACCGGGAACCATCGAAGAAAGTCCTGTATGTGACAAGTGAGACATTTACCAATGACCTGATCACGGCGATCCGCAACGGAAAGACCGGCAACGATCTGGCGATGAATGCATTCCGCGATAAGTACCGCAATAATGACGTACTTCTGATCGATGACGTGCAGTTCATTATCGGCAAAGAAAGTACACAGGAAGAATTTTTCCATACGTTCAATCATCTGCACAATGCCGGAAAGCAGATCGTCATTTCCAGCGACAAACCGCCAAAGGATATGACGACACTGGAGGCGCGTTTGCGGACAAGATTTGAATGGGGACTGATCGCAGATATTTCGGTGCCGGATTACGAGACACGTATGGCGATTCTTTATAAGAAAATAGAACTGGACCAACTGGAAAAATATCAGATTCCGGATGAGGTGATCCAGTATATTGCGATGAACATCAAGACCAATATCCGGGAACTGGAAGGCTCACTTAACAAGCTGATCGCATTATACCGGATCGGTGGAAGAAAGAATTTTGATGTTTCTCTGGCGGCAGAGGCAATGAAGGATATGATCGCACCGGACGATAGCCACAAGGTGACGCCGGAGCTGGTTCTGGATGTTGTCTCCGATCATTTTAATGTTTCCGTCTCTGAACTTAAGGGAAGTCGGAGAAATGCAAGAACGGCCGGAGCCAGACAGATCGTGATGTACCTGTGCAGGCAGATGACGGATGCGTCTCTTCAAAGTATCGGTGATCTGCTCGGAGGGCGTGACCATTCCACTGTGAACCACGGTGTGGACAAGATTGCCCGGGATGTGGAAAAAGATGAGACTTTGAGAAATACGATCGAGATCATTCAGAAGAAAATCAGCCCGCTGTAGAAAAGTTTTCCATGATCTGCCAGGGAAGAAAAAGAACTGTCCACGGACTTGTCAAAGCCTTAAATCCTTTTGGATCAAGGCCTTAAAGTACTTGTCCACAATTCAACAGACACTACTAAGATAACTACGGATTTGTTTTATATAAATATATATTTTGCGCGTCGAAAGGAGTTTTACACATTATGAAAATCAGATGTCTTAAATCAGATCTTGTGAAAGGGGTCAGCATTGTATCAAAGGCTGTTCCGACAAAGACAACCATGCCGATCCTGGAATGCATTCTGATAGATGCAACTACAGATATTATCAAACTTACAGCGAACGATATGGAGCTTGGGATCGAGACTGTGATCAGAGGGCAGATCGATGAGAAGGGAATGATCGCACTGGATGCGAGGATTTTCTCAGATATCGTAAGAAAGCTTCCTGATAATGAAATCGTGATTGAAAGTGGAGTGAACTTTCAGACGCTCATTACCTGTGAAAAAGCAAAATTCAATATTTCCGGTAAATCCGGTGAAGATTTTTCTTATCTGCCGTATATTGAGAGAGAAAATCCGGTTTCCATTTCCCAGTTCACACTGAAAGAAGTGATCCGCCAGACCATTTTCTCAATTGCAGACAACGACAGCAACAAACTGATGACAGGAGAACTCTTCGATATGAACGGGGATATTCTGAAAGTGGTATCCCTTGACGGACACCGTATTTCCATCCGCAAGATCGAGCTGAAGGAATCTTATGAACCGAAGAAGATCGTGGTTCCGGGAAAGACCCTGATCGAAGTCAGCAAGATCCTTTCAGGTGAAGCAGACAGCGAAGTGAGACTGTATTTCACAGCCAACCACATTGTATTTGAATTTGATGATACCGTTGTGGTATCCAGACTGATTGAAGGAGAATATTTCCGTATCGAGCAGATGCTGTCCAATGATTATGAGACAAAGGTAAGAATCAATAAAAGAGAACTCCTGAACTGTATTGACCGTGCAACTCTTCTTGTAAAAGAAGGTGATAAGAAGCCGATCATCATCAACATTCAGGATGAAATGATGGAACTTAAGATCAAGTCAGAGAAGGGTACGATGGATGAAGAGATTATGATCACTAAAGAGGGAAAAGACCTCTTGATCGGCTTCAATCCGAAGTTCCTCATTGACGCACTTCGTGTCATTGATGACGAAGAAGTAGATCTTTACTTTATGAATGCAAAGGCTCCTTGCTTTATCAAGGATGAAGGAGAAAGCTATGTATACCTGATTCTTCCGGTGAACTTCAGTGGAGCAGTATAGGAATTTAGAGAGGACAAAAATTATGGAGACAATCAAACTCAGAGATGAATTTATCAAGCTTGGTCAGGCACTGAAAGCAGCAGGTCTTGTAGGATCCGGTGTGGAAGCCAAGGAAGTCATTACAGAAGGTCTGGTAAAGGTTAATGGAGAAGTAGATACCAGACGTGGTAAAAAATTATATGACGGCGACGTTGTTACATTTAATGGAGAAGAGATCAAGATTGAAAAATAGGCTGGCACAGGTATGATTATCAAATCATTAAAATTAAAAGATTACAGAAATTATGAAATATTGAATATTGAATTTGATCATGCCACGAATATTTTTTACGGTGATAATGCGCAGGGCAAGACGAATATCCTGGAAGGGGTGTATTTGTCGGGAACCACGAAGTCTCACAGGGGGACGAAGGACCGGGATCTGATCCGATTCGGGCAGGATGAGGCTCATATTGAGACTGTCATTGAGAAAAATGGCGTTCCATGGCAGATCGATATGCACCTGAAGAAGAACAGTCCGAAAGGGATTGCGATTAACAAGGTCCCGATCCGGAGGGCGAGTGAGCTTTTCGGTCTGACGAATTTTGTGTTTTTCTCGCCGGAGGATCTGAACATTATTAAAAATGGTCCGGCGGAGAGGAGAAGGTTCATGGACCTGGAGCTTTCACAGCTTGATAAGGTGTATCTTAGTGACCTGGCAAATTATAACCGCACACTCAATCAGCGGAACCGTCTGCTGAAGGATGCCTATTACAGAGATGATATACTGGACACACTGGATGTATGGGATATGCAGCTGGTTCAGTATGGAGAAAAGATTATTCAGAGAAGGATCCGGTTTATCGAGGAGGTCAATGCGATAATCGGAGACATTCACCATAAACTGACGGGAGGCAGGGAAAGGATCAGCCTTTCGTATGAGCCTGGATGCGGAGCACTTTCGCTTGAGGCGGCGCTTGAGAAGAACAGGGAGCGCGATATCAGGATGAAGAGTACCTCGGTGGGACCTCACCGGGATGATATCTGTTTTATGGCAGGTGGGATCGACATCCGCAGATTCGGATCGCAGGGGCAGCAGAGGACAGCGGCACTTTCGCTGAAACTGTCTGAGATCGAGCTGGTACGGCAGATCATAAAGGATACGCCGGTGCTGCTGCTTGACGATGTATTGTCTGAACTTGACAAACACAGGCAAAACTATTTACTGGACAGTATTCATGATATACAGACTCTGATCACCTGTACGGGACTTGACGAGTTTGTCAATCATCGATTTTCAATAAATAAAGTATTCCATGTTCAGAACGGACATGTATCAAAAGAGAATTAGGAGGATCAATATGAGTGCAGAATATGGAGCAGACCAAATCCAGATACTGGAGGGGCTGGAAGCAGTAAGAAAGAGACCTGGTATGTATATTGGCAGTACATCTTCAAGAGGACTTCACCATCTTGTCTATGAGATCGTTGACAACTCGGTGGATGAAGCGCTTGCAGGATATTGTGATCATATCCAGGTGTTCATCAATCCGGATAATTCAATTACGGTTATAGATAACGGACGTGGTATTCCGGTGGGGATCAACCACAAAGCGGGACTCCCTGCGGTAGAGGTTGTATTCACCGTGCTTCATGCCGGCGGTAAATTCGGCGGTGGAGGATACAAGGTATCCGGTGGACTTCACGGTGTAGGTGCGTCTGTTGTAAATGCGCTTTCTGACTGGCTTGAGGTTGAGATCTGCCACGAAGGGAAGGTGTACAGACAGAGATATGAAAAAGGACATGTTGTTTATAAGCTGAAGGTTGTAGACGAATGTGATCCGGAGAAGACAGGAACAAAGGTAACCTTCCTTCCGGATGAAACTATTTTTGAAGATACAGTATTTGATTATGATACGTTAAAACAGAGATTCCGTGAGATGGCGTTCCTTACCAAGGGACTTCGCATCAGCCTGACCGATCTCCGGGATGAAGAACCGAAGGAAAGAGTGTTCCACTATGAAGGCGGTATCAAGGAGTTCGTTCAGTACTTAAATCGCAGTAAGACTCCGCTTTACGAGCAGATCATCTACTGTGAAGGAACAAAAGATAATGTAGAAGTTGAAGTTGCAATGCAGCACAATGATTCTTATACAGATAACACCTATGGTTTTGTAAATAATATCACGACACCGGAAGGTGGGACCCATGTGGTCGGATTCAGAAATGCGATCACAAAGACCTTTAACGACTATGCGAGAAAGAACAAATTATTAAAAGACAGTGAGCCGAATCTTTCCGGTGAGGATATCAGGGAAGGTCTTACAGCTATCATCAGTGTTAAGATTGAGGATCCTCAGTTTGAAGGACAGACCAAGCAGAAGCTCGGTAACAGTGAAGCGAGAGGTGCGGTTGACAGTATCGTCAGCAGCCAGCTTCAGATCTTCCTTGAACAGAATCCTGCTATTGGAAAATCAATTGTTGAGAAGTCGGTTATGGCGCAGAGAGCAAGAGAGGCGGCCAGAAAGGCGAGAGATCTTACCAGAAGAAAATCCGCACTGGAAGGCATGTCACTGCCTGGAAAGCTTGCGGACTGTTCAGATAAGGATCCATCCAAGTGTGAGATCTACATCGTAGAGGGAGACTCTGCGGGAGGTTCTGCAAAGACAGCCCGTGACAGAGCAACCCAGGCGATCCTGCCGCTTCGTGGAAAGATCCTGAATGTAGAGAAGGCAAGACTGGATAAGATCTACGGCAATGCCGAGATCAAGGCGATGATCACAGCATTTGGTACCGGAATCCATGAGGATTTTGATATTTCCAAGCTGCGTTATCATAAGATCATCATCATGACCGATGCCGACGTGGACGGTGCACATATCAGTACACTGCTTCTGACATTCATTTACCGTTTCATGCCGGAACTGATCAAGCAGGGATATGTATATCTGGCACAACCGCCGCTCTACAAGCTTGAGAAGAACAAGAAGGTATGGTATGCATACAGTGACGAAGAATTAAGCAAGATCATCGAAGAAGTCGGACGTGACGGAAATAATAAGATCCAGCGTTACAAAGGTCTGGGAGAGATGGATGCCGAGCAGCTCTGGGATACCACTATGGATCCACAGCACCGTATCCTCTTACGTGTAACGATGGACGATGAGACAACGAGTGAACTGGACCTTACATTCACCACCCTGATGGGTGACAAAGTTGAACCGAGACGTGAGTTCATCGTTGAAAATGCAAAATATGTCAAGAACCTGGATGTATAATAACAGCGTGTAGAAGAAAGGAGGAACAGAGATACTTACATCTCTGAGAGATTGATGGAAGACAATATATTTGACAAAGTCCACGAAGTGGATCTGAAACAGACAATGGAAACCTCTTATATCGACTACGCGATGAGTGTTATTGCGTCCCGTGCCCTGCCGGATGTAAGAGATGGTTTGAAACCGGTACAGAGAAGAATCATGTACTCTATGATCGAGCTGAACAACGGTCCTGACAAGCCGCACAGAAAGTGTGCGCGTATCG
>ENA-OURU01002429-OURU01002429.1-human-gut-metagenome-genome-assembly--contig:-NODE-2429-length-18332-cov-2.915577_pt1 | contig 18332 bp, 17 predicted proteins | sample MGYA00242137_ERZ509064 | MGnify/ENA primary metagenome ERZ509064 (study PRJEB26280, sample SAMEA2338777) | human gut metagenome | biome: human gut; feature: human-associated habitat; material: faeces...
AAAACGCTTTTCAGCGTTTTATTAAAAACTCGTATAAAAGGAGGCCGCGCCGGAATGAAAGTCCGAAGCTATATCGCCATCGACTTAAAATCCTTTTACGCCTCCGTGGAGTGCATCCAGCGGGGGCTGGATCCCATGACCACCAATCTGGTGGTGGCCGACCCCAGCCGCACCGACAAAACCATCTGCCTTGCGGTCTCCCCTTCCCTGAAATCCTTCGGCATTCCCGGCAGACCCCGGCTGTTTGAGGTCGTGCAGAAGATCGGGCAGGTCAACGCGCTGCGTAAAAACTCCGCCCCGGGGCGCGCCTTCACCGGCAAATCCCACGACTTTGTTCAGCTCCGCGGGCATCCGGAGCTGGAGGTGGACTACATCGTGGCACCTCCGCAGATGGCATATTATATGGAGACCAGTGCGGCCATCTACAATATTTATCTCAAATACATCGCCCCGGAGGACATTCACCCCTACTCCATCGACGAGGTGTTCATCGACGCCACGAATTACCTGAAGCTCTACCGTCTGACTCCGGAAAAGCTCGCCATGAAGATCATTCTGGACATTCTGGAAAATACCGGCATTACGGCCACCGCCGGAATCGGGACGAATCTGTATCTTGCCAAAGTAGCCATGGACATTGTGGCGAAGCACATTCCCGCAGACAGGAACGGCGTGCGCATCGCCCAGCTGGACGAGCTGCGCTACCGGCAGGAGCTGTGGTCCCACCGCCCTCTGACGGATTTCTGGCGGGTCGGCCCCGGTTACGCGAAAAAGCTGGAAAAGGTGGGGCTTCGCACCATGGGCGACGTCGCCCGGTGTTCCGTGGACAAGCCCACGGAGTTTTACAATGAAGACCTGCTGTATAAGCTGTTCGGCGTCAACGCCCAGCTGCTCATCGACCACGCCTGGGGGTGGGAGCCATGCACCATCGCGGACATCAAGGCCTACAAGCCGGAATCCAGCAGCCTCAGCCCGGGGCAGGTGCTGCAATGTCCCTATACCGCGGAAAAAGCCCGGCTGGTCGCCCGGGAAATGGCGGACGATCTATCCCTGGATCTGGTGGACAAGGGGCTTGTCACCGACCAGATCGTTCTGACGGTGGGCTACGACATTGAAAATCTCACCGACCCGGAGCGAAGCCGCGCCTATCACGGTTCTGTCACCGTCGATCGCTATGGCCGCAGGATTCCCAAGCACGCCCACGGCACCGCCAATCTGGGCGGGCATACCGCCTCCTCCAAGGCCATCGTCAGTGCCGTCGCCGCGCTTTACGACCGCATCGTAGACCCCAATCTTCTTGTCAGGCGGCTGTATCTGTCCGCCAATCATGTCGTCCCGGAAACCTCCCTGCCCCGGCAAGAGGCTTCCGAGCAGCTGGACTTTTTCTCTGATTACGCCTCTCAGGAAAAGCGCCGCGCCGAGGAAGCGGCTGCGCGGGAGCGGGAAAAGCGCCGTCAGCAGGCAGTGCTGACCATTAAAAAGAAGTACGGAAAAAATGCCATTCTGAAGGGCATGGACTTGGAGGAAGGCGCCACCGCCAGAGACCGGAACGGTCAGATAGGAGGACACAAAGCATAATGGGCGAATACGACGATCTGATTTATCTGCCCCATCCCGTTTCCCGGAAGCACCCGCCCATGTCCGCCATGGACAGAGCCGCCCAGTTTTCCCCCTTTTCCGCCCTCACCGGTTACGAGGCCGTTCTCCGGGAGGCAGGCCGCCTGACGGACAGCCGGGCGGAATTGTCGGAGTACAGCCGGGACATTCTGGATCAAAAACAGAAGATTCTCCTGGACGCCGCCCCGACGCACCCGGAGATCACCGTAACCTACTTCATCCCCGACCGCCGCAAGCAAGGCGGCGCATACGGGACGCTCAAAGGGAATCTAAAGAAAATCGACCTTGCCCGCCGCGTAATCATCCTGCTGGACGGGACGGAAGTTTCCCTGGACGATGTCGCGGATATCCAGGGTGAGCTGTTTGCCGGCCTGACTTATGACAAACCGGATGAGTCGTGACCAGCTGTCCCATTCCACCGACCAGAAACGGTCATCCCCAAAAAAACTGACCGCGCCCACCCTGGCTCAGGGTTGGCGCGGTTTATTTGCTTTTGGAGAAATTTTCCCACTATTCTGCGCCAGCGGGTTTGGGCTGTATTCCGTCATGGTGGAAAGCATCAGCGGCGACAGGGCGCAAATCATCTCCAAAGCCATTCTGGATTTCTTCATCGCCCTGATATACGGGGGCAGCATGGGAATCGCCATCAGTTTGGTCGCGGTTCCCCAGCTTGCCGTTTTCACCTGCTTCTTCTTTTTGGCAAAGGTTCTGATTCCCATGATGAGCGACGCCATGCTGACAAATTTCATCGCCTGCGGCGGTGTATTGAGCATTGCGGCGGGTATGCGCATGGCCAAAATCCGTCAATACCCGGTCATCGATATGCTTCCGGCACTTGCGCTGATCCTCGTTCTTACCCCGCTCTGGGAGCGTCTTTTCCCATGAGGTGACATATTCTCCATATTCAAAGAAAAAGGGGCTGCTGCAAAATTCGTTTTTGCAACAGCCCCTTTTCCGTTTTCAGCTTACGTAGCATCCTCCACCGGAATGGTGTCCCGGTAAATGCCCAGGAGCCGCACTGTCGGCCTGGAGATCGGGAGCAGCTCGTCGTAGGCGGGAATCGTGCCATGGACATTCTCGCACAGCCAGTCCATGTGAAGCAGGTCTTCCGCCCCAAGTGTCCGCAAGCCGTCGTTCTTGACTACGCCGCCCTGGGCGACGATCTTTCTGCGGAAGGGGTCGATCACGCCGCTTTTGATGCCGTTGCGCAGATAAAGCGCCAGATTTTTCACACCCTCCGGCAAATCGTCCGCCAGCTTCACGTCGATCACGCCGCTGCTCAGCCCCCACCAGTCGTTCACGGCCTGGCCGTGGCTGTCATCCCAGGTGCCGGACAAAATCGACCGGATCACATTCTCATAGAACTTTCCCCAAACCCAGCAGGGCGAACCCAGAGAGACAAATTCGCCGTTATCGCCCACATAATAAGTGCCGTATTCCGTGTGCAGCTTGTCCTCCGCCGGTGTATCCCGGTTGGAGATCACGCGGATCCCGTCCCGGATGAACTCCTGGGTCGGGTTACCCGGCAGACATGACCATTTCAGCTCGATCTGCGCTCTGGGATTGGTGAGCTGCGCGCCGAGGGCAAAGGCATTGATAGAGGCAGGAACGCCAAAAATCGGATAGGAACCCACATAGCCGATCCGGTTGTTGTCCGCGATGGCACCGGCAATGGCGCCGGTGATGAATTTTCCCTCGTAGATTCGGCTGTAGTAGGTACGAACCGTGGAATAGGGCATGTGGATGGAGCAGTTCAGGAACCGCACCTTGGGATAGCGGATGGAAACCTTCAGGCTGGGCGCGACCAGCTGGGGTGTGGTGGTGAAAATCACCTCCGCGCCGTCGGCGACGGCCTGTTCCAGAAGCGCCTCCGCCTGGACGGCCGTGTCCGCGCCAAAATAGCTGCGCACCGTAACCGCGTTCCCCAGTGCGTCCTCCAGGTGTCTTCTTCCCACGTCATGGGCGCATGTCCACGGGCTGGTCTCCACGGTACGCTGATGAACAAAGGCGACGTTGACGTGACCCGGCCGCCGAAGTCGGCCAAACAGCGACTGCTTCGGGGCGGTCTCCGCCGCCTCCGTCCGCACGACCAAGTCCGGCAAATCCATTGCCACCACGTTCTCCCACAATTCGCTGAGGGATTTTTTCAGCTGGCTGCCGGACAGCGCTCCCAGGTCGGAGAAGGGATGCACTTGCAGCCACAGCAGCAGCGCTTCCTCCGGCTGGATGTGCAGCCCCCGGCCGCCCAGAGCGTCAAACGCATCCCGGAAATACTGGAAATACGCCCGGAAACGGCGGCGCTCGTCCTCCGTCCACGGCCGATCCTTCGGCAGATTGGTAAGCGCCAGCAGCTGCATATAGTACCCCGGATGGGTGTAGCGAACGTCATACAGCTTTGCGTATTTGAAAAATTCCAGGAATTCGTAATAGGCGCGGATTTCCACGCCCTGGCTCAGGGGCGGAACGATCCGGTAGACGACGCCGGGAATTCTGGCCGCCCCGTAATATTTCAGCACGCTCAGGCGCTTATTCCCTTCCTGAACGTAGAAATTTCCCAGATATTCATAGCAAATAATAGGGTCGCGGATGCCCTCGTCCCCATGGTGCGCCTGACACAGCGCCATCCATTTCGTCGCAAATTCCGACTCGCAGTCCAGCAGCGGGAAAAAGCCCGCCGAAAATGCGGAAATTCTTCCGGCGCTTTTCACGCCGACAATTCGTTCAATGGGGATTTCCAGGGTGCCGATATCCTGCGCCCCCTCGGGAACGCCGCCGCCCAATATTTGATCCAGCACCAGCGGAAAAGGGTTCTGTCCCTTCCCCTGGAGCATCGCGCACTCCTTCTGCCCAAGCCTGAGCGCTTTCAGATATTCGCTTTCGGCCTCTGCCACCGTCATTTTGATTCCTCCAAAAATCGTATCTATTTGATAAAATCATACTTCTTTTCGGGAGAAAAAGCAATGCGCAAAAGGATTAAAAAAATACAGGATTTTTCCTCCAATCAAAGCGAAAGCAATAAAAAATCCCGTAAAAACCGGAATACCCCGGGGAATCCAGTCACGACAAATCAATGCCCCCTGGCGATTCCGTCAGGGGGCATTGCATGGAGGCACTGCGCAGGTTCACATGATGTATTCCTGCGCACATGAAGAAGACTTACTTCTGCAGCACGCGCTTATAGTTGCGGCCGATGTTGTCCCACAGCTCCAGCGCGTCCTTGGCAGCAACGGACGTGCCATAACCGCCGCGGTATGTCCAGGTGGCCAGACGGTCTACGCCTGCTGCCTCGTACATGTCCACAACGTGGTCGATCTGCTCCCATTTTTCGGGGCGCTTGTTGTAGCCCATCAGCCACCGCTCGGATTCCTTTCCGTACTTCTTTGCCACGGCCACGGTGCGGTCGGTAATCTCCTGGAAGAAGCTGTCCGGCAGGCTCCAGTTGATGATGGTGGTGGAGAACACGTCGAAGTAGGGGCAGGCTGCCACCATATCCCAGTTGTCATAGCCCCGCAGCTCCGTGACGTAGTAGCCGTTCAGGGTCGCGTGGACGCAGCAGGTGATCTCCAGCTTGGGATTGTACTCCTTCAGGGACTTGGAGACGCGGCTCAGGGTTTCCAGCGCTTCTCTCCAACGGAACTGCTTGACGTCGTCGTTCATAAACTTGGGCATCTCGTAGCCATAGTAATCCTCGAACTTCTTCATACACTCGGGGCAGCGGCACGCCCAGTCGTCGCCGGCGCCGCCGGTGATGGAGGCATAGCTCTTGGGATAGGCATAGTGAGGCTCATCCCAGAAGAAGCCGTCCACCTCCGTCTCCCGGGCAAGCTTCAGGCACAGGCGCTCGAAGTAGTCCCGGAAGGAATTGGTGTTGAAGCAGGCAGCGTTCAGCACTTCGCCGGTGTAGGCGCTGACCTGACGGTGATGGATGTTGTTTTGCAGGAACAGGGAAACCTGCTCGCCGCCAAAAAACTTGCCGATGCCCCAGGTGTCCGCGATGACCCGCAGACCCATTTCGTGCGCCTTCTTCACGATGGCGTTGATGTTGGGGAACCAGAAGTCCATATCGAACTCGGTGATGGCAAGCAGAACGGTGTCCACGCCATGGTCGAGCATTTCCCGGAAGTCGGCTTCCGCGTGCTCGACATAGTTCAGGCCGTAATAGCTGACCATAGTATGCTTGATAGCCATAGTTTATCTCCTCATTCTCATTTGTTCATGTACACAGGCTCGCCGCTGGCAATGGAATCATAGCAGCGAACCATGGCTTCCACGGTCTGGCGGTGCCACTGCAGGTTGATCTTGGGCTGCTTGTGGTTCAGGATGCAGTCATGGAACTCGTCCATCATGCCGATCCACTCGTCGAAATAGGTGTACTGGACGGTGTAGCGGTTGTTGGGGCCGCCGTTGAAGTACACGTTGGGGCCAAAGCAGTCGGCCTGAATCACGCCGTCGGTGCCGACGATGGAGAAGTTGACCTCCATGCGCTTGGGCAGGATTTCCCAGCCGGGGCCGGGGCGCTTGAGCTTTTCTTCCAGACGGGACCAGCTGGGATCCAGCAGGAACTTGCAGCCGTTCTTCATCTGGCCGGTGACGTACAGCACGTCCTCTTCCTCAATGTCGCGGATGTTATCGGCCACATCGGCAAAGACGTAGTCAAAGTCGGAGCCGGTACACCAGCGCAGCATATCAAAGATATGGGGATGGTCGCTCAGAGCACCGCCGCGGAAACGGGGGTCGCCTTCCTTCAGAGGAACGCGCTTGCCGTAGGAACGCTCCGGCACGCCCTGCCAGGGGAATGCCCACACGGGGGACAGGGTGATGTTGGTGGCGTTGAAGGAGATGATCTTGCCGATGGCGCCGTCCCGCGCCAGCTCGATGGCCCGGCGGCAGGAGGGATTGTAGTGCATTTCCAGCTCCACCTGGCAGATCAGGTCTTTTTCCTCCACCATCCGGATCATACGGTCGTACTCTTCCAGATCAAAGGTGGGAATCTTCATGGACAGCATGTGCTTGCCGTACTTGGCGCACAGCTCCATGTCGGCAAAATGCTGATGGTTCTCGCTGGCAATAACCACGCCGTCGATCTCAGGATGCTCCCTGAGCATCTGCTCGGTGGACATGTAGATGGGAATATCGTAGCCATAGAGCTTGAAGTCCTCGGCCACGGCCTCGTTGGCGCAGGAGACGGCGACCCAGTTCAGCTTGGCGTTGGAATCCAGCGTCGCATAGTATTTGCGCACGTGGGCATGGGTCAGAGAGGAAATTGCCAAATTCACCTGTCTCATATTTAACCCTCCACTTTGGTGTAACGGACACTGGCGTTGGCTGCCAGCGCGGCCTCATAGACCTTCTCGATGTGTGCATAGTTTTCGCGCAGCGCCTCAATACGGCTGATGTCGGACAGCGCCCACAGGATGAACCGGACAGAGTCTACCTGGGTATTCTCCATGTCATACAGCTCGGCGTCGATATCGGTGTATGTCAGGGTTTCCTTTCCCTTGAAAACATAGATGGGGTACTGCTGGGTCTGGGTATCCACCACCACGTCGCAGGCCAGACCGTTCTTGCCGATGATCTCATGGAGCAGCACCGGCTGGGAGCCTTCGGGAGAGAAGCCCAGCTCCATGCTCACCTTCACGTTGCCGTCGGTGGACAGGATGCAGTTGGCGTAAACGTCGCCGCTGAAATCGGAGAAGACCTTTTCGATTCTCTGATGGGTAACGAACTCCACCAGATTGGTCTCAAAGACGATGATGTCCTTCAGGCTGCGGGTGAATTCGTCGGGGGAAACAATGTGGTGAATGCGCATTGCCAGCGCGTTTTTGACCATCTCGGTGTCCAGAATATTCCGCAGCTCCACATAGCGGCGCTTTAACTGCCAGTGGTACAGGGGGACATTCACGAAGCCGTCCTGGGGCAGTGCCTTGCCAAAGTCATAGAAGAAGCGGTAGCTGCCTTTGTCGCAGGATACCTTGATGGCACCTTCTTCCAGCTCGACCTGCACATTGTCCGCCACGGAATACTTGGCGGCAAGCTCGGTCAGATAGGGAATGAATTTGTGATCCATAATTCGCGCTCCTTTTTCTTACAGCATTTTGATACGGGGGCTGTACTTCGTAAGATTCTTACGATTGAATTCATCGCCTCCGGGGACGTTGGCGCTGCGCCAGAAGGGAGGCTCAATGCCCCGCTCCAGGCACTCCTTGGCGCACTCGATCTCCAGGCGGTGGACAATATAGAAGTCGGTCATGTTGGAAATAGGGCCGATTGGGGTATCGAAGCCCTCCAGCTTGACCACGGTGTCGCCCAGGGGGTTATAGTCGTCGATGCAGACGTCGGCGAAATCGAACAGGTTCTTATGGGACGGGTGACGCAGCTCATAATCCAGAGGGATGTTTTCCTGCCAGTCGGAGGAGGAAACAGCGATGATCTTCGCCCCCCGCTCCTTGGCCTGCATGACGGCGTCAATGGTAGCGGCGTTGGTGCCGATGTTGTGATAAACAATCAGCACGTCATCCTTCTGGAGATTGTAATATTCCATGATGGCGCGGCCATAATTGACGCAGCGCTCCAGCGCCAGGTACTTCTGCGCCTGGTTGAACACGGACAAGCCGGTCTCCATGCAGGGGTTGATGTTGCACAGGCCGCCGGCGCGGAAGAACATCTCGCCGACAGGCAAAGTGGTGTGACCGCCGCCGCCGTAGACGTTGATCAGACGATCGTTCTCAATGGCATCGGCCATCAGCTTTGCGGCGGCACGGATGTTGTCGTACTGCTCCGTTTCGATTTTGTTGAGCAGCTCCATCACCTTGGGCAAATAACCGCTGGATTGATCCATAGCATTCTCTCCTCTTGTTAAAAAGTTTTCGTATTTTTCTGTTTTTCAACAGGTTTTACGCTTTTGGCACATAGTTGTCAAAAATTTTCCTCAAAATTCCGGAATTTCCGAAGGCCATCAGGGCAAAGCCGATGAGCGGCCACACCATCAGTCCGATGGCAATGGTGGTATTGTTGATCAGCGTAATCCATACCGCGCCGACGACGGCCGCCGTCATCAGTGCCGTCTTGGGCAGGTGCGCAAGCGCCATCATGCAGGCGTTTTTCAGCGTGTCGGCAAGGGATGCCTCAAATCTTGCCAGAGACGGGAACAGATATTGCAGCACCATAATGCCAAGGAACGCCAGTATCTCTACACCCACCCGGAGCAGCCCGGGCGCCGTCCCCCCTGCCATGCCGTTCAGGACGCGGATGTCCAACACCAGCAGCGCCAGCACCACCAGAACCCCCAGCCAGAGCAGCGTCGCCTGCCTGAAATTCTGACGGAACGAGCGGAAGTAGCTGCGGGAAACGGAGCCTTCCTCGTCGCGCACCATTTTCAGCGTCACGGAATACAGCGCCGTCCAGGAAGCGCCGATGGTGATGAGCGGAATGCTGGTGACGCAGAACAGGATATTCAGCACCATCAGATCCGCAATCTTTGTCAGAAAGCGCATCAGGGGACTGTCCATACGGAATAATTTTGACATAGGCCTTCCTTCTCAAAGCAGTTCCGCAGACAAAACATTGCGGATTTTTCGGGTCAATGCCGAGGTTCCCGCGCCCTTTTTCTGCTGCATCAGCAAAATGGTCATGTTCTGTCCGGGGATGTTGGCAAAGTAGCAGCCAAGCCACCCCGCCCAGCCGTACTCCCCCGCCTCGCTCATCAGGCAGGCCCGTCCCGGGTCGATCAGGCGCCGGAGCAGATGGGAATAGGTGTAGCCCTCGTGCCCGCCAAAGCGGCGCATGGCCGCCTGCTGGGGCGGTGTCAGCTCTCCGGAGGTCAGGTACTGCACCGTCCTGGGTGACAGAATCCTTGTCCCGTCCAGGCTGCCGCCATTTAAGAGCATCTGGGCAAAGCGCGCGTAATCATCGATGGTGGAGAGCAGCCCGGCACCGCCGGATTCATACCGGGGCGGTGCGTCCGCCTGATTGCGGATCATCAGATAGTCTCCATCGTAGCGCCGCAGGCTGGCATCCTCTGCCGTCTCATAGGCAGCTGCCAGGCGGCTGTATGTTTCGTCAGGCACATAAAAGCCTGTATCTTTCATATTCAAGGGCTTGAACAGATTCTCTTCCAGGAACGCGCCGAACCGCATTCCTGAAACTTCCTCGATCACGGCGCCCAGCACATCCGCCGAAAAGCCGTAGCACCAGGAGCTGTCCGGCGCAAAGGCCAGGGGGATCTGTCCCAAAGTGTTGGCAAATTCCACCGTGCTGACACACCGGTCGGTATGCAGAAGCGCCATGCAGGAATCGATCAGCCTCAGAACCTGCCGCCCTTCCGGGGTAGGTTCCTCCCCGTAGGTCAGTCCGGAGGTCATGTTCAGCAGATGCAGCACCCGCACCGGACGCTGCGACGTCACCGGGACGCCGTCTTCCATCACCTTCGCCCCGGCAAAACCGGGCAGAACCTCGGAAACAGGCATATTCAGATCCAGCATTCCCCGCTCCACCAGAATCATGGCCGCCACGGCTGTAACGGGCTTGGTCATGGAGAAAAGCCTGAAAATGTGGTCTCTTCCCAGCGCTTCCTGTTTCTCGATGTCCGCGTAGCCGCAGGCGCCGAAAAACAGCTCTTCGCCGTCTTTTCTCACCAGCAGGCTGACGCCCGCCGTCTGCTGATTCTGTACGGCCTGTTTCATCAGACCGCAAATCTTTTTCTCAAGATCGTCATTCATCACAATTGCGCCTTAACTGCCGGAAAATGGCAGTCCCGGTCAGATAATGAGCCGATGACATGCACAGGCTCTTTTATCGTCGGGGTGGGGACTTTCGTCCCCGCCCCATAATCCTGCTTTTCGCGAAAATTACTTGATGGAAGCCATGTACTCGTTGGTAGCGGCTTCCCAGGCAGCCAGAGCCTGCTCAGCATTGGTGGTGCCGTAAACCAGATCCTTCAGAACCGTGACCAGGGAGGTGGAGAAGGTGCCGAAGTTGACGTTGTCATACCAGGCGTTGGTGGTATTGCAGAAGCCCTCGGGCATGGACTTGAGAACCTGCATGGGGGCAGCGGCCTTCTCGCCCATCTTACCTTCCAGCAGCTCCATGCCGTACTCGCAGTTGGGGATACCGCCGGTGGCAACGGTCCACTCAACGGCAGCGGGGTCGGTGGTCATCCACTTGATGAACTCCCACGCCCACTCCTTGTTCTGAGAATTGTTGGCAATGGCCATGTTGTAGGAGCCAAAGTAGGTGGACTGAGAACCGGCCATGTCGCCGGCTTCCACGACGGGCAGAGGCATGAACAGGAAGCGGTCTTCGATACCGGCAGCGGCGATCTTGCGGTACTGGTCGTAAGCCAGGGTTCTCCAGCGGATCGCGGCATTGTTCTCGGGGGTCAGGTCGGCGACGACATTGGCGCCTTCTCTGACGTTGGGCGCGCAGCAGGCAGCCAGGCGCTCGATATCAGCAAACACTCTGGGCAGAGCGGGGTCGGTAAAGTCGATGGTGGATTCCGCCGCGGTAGCGCCGTAGGTGATGGGCTTGGCACCGTAGGCCATCGCCAGCTGGTAGTAGTTCTGGAAGATGTTGGCGGTGTCGGTGTAGCACAGCTGGACGCCGTAGGTCTCCTCACCGGTAACAGGGTCGGTGCCGGTGCAGGCCTCCGCGATCTTGATCAGATCCTCCCAGGTCCAGTCGGCGGTGGGGGCTTCCACGCCGTAGTGATCCAGAATGTCCATATCAACGTATGCAATGGAGGGCTCGATGACGTACTGGATGCCGGAAACCATGGTCTTGCTCAGGTCGCCGAAGCGGCGGTTCTCGGTGGCGAACAGCTTGTCGGCATATTCGGAATCTCTTTGCAGATAGGGATCCAGAGGCTCGCACAGCTCGGTCAGGGTTGCGCCGTGCAGGATGATGTCAACGCCACCGGACAGGACAGCGGTCTGGATGGAAGTGATCCAGTTGTCCCAGGGGCAGGTCTCCACGACAACCTCGACATTGGGATACTTTTCGTTCCATGCCGCGATCAGTTCATTGTAACCGGGCATCTCGACGCCGGAGACCAGGTCGATCGTGCCTTCAGCACCAACATCAATGAAGTTTGCAGTGCCGTACAGATGCAGGGTGACCTTCTCGTTGGGGTCCAGGCCGTTGTTGGCCGCAGGAGCGGCAGTCGCCTCATCGGGAGCGGGTGCCGGAGCCGTAGCAGCTTCCGTTGCGGGTGCGTCTACTTTTGCGCCACAGGCCGTCAGGGACAGAAGCATGACCAGAGCCAGCAGCAATGCGGTGAGCTTTTTCATTGTGTTTCCTCCTAGTTTTTAATTTATATACACGGGCTTTCCCATATATATCACTGTTTGATGCCGGTTACGGCAATACTGGCGACGATGTGCTTTTGCAGAATCAGGTACAGGATCACCAGAGGGATGGCGCTGAGGACGGCCACCGCCATTCTGGGGCCGTAGTACATGGCATTCTGGTTGGCGTTGAACAGCGCCACGCCCACGGAAATCATCTGCTTTTTGTAATCCCGGATAACGACCATAGGCCACAGGTAGGCGTTCCAGTTGGAGATGACCTGCAAAATGGCGAGGGTGGACATGATGGGCTTGGACAGCGGAAGAATGACGCTGAAGAAAACCCGCCACTCGCTGCCGCCGTCGATATAGACGGATTCCGCCAGGGAATCCGGAATGGAGCTGATGTAGGAACGGGCAAAGAAGGTGCCATAAACGTAGGCGAACTGACCCAGAATCAGCGGCCACCAGGTGTTCAGCAGTCCCCAGTCCCGGTATTGCAGGAACAGCGGCACCAAGCGGGATTCAAAAGGAACCATCATGACCGCAAGCATGAAAATGAACCAGAACTTCTTGCCCACGAATTTCAGCTTGGCGAAGGCAAAGCCGCACATCATGGAGAACATGACCGCGAGGAAGGTGTTCACCACCACGACGATGACCGTATTTTTGAAATACTGCGGCAGATCGATCATCTTGGCCGCAGCCTTGTAGTTGAAGGTGGACGGCTCGTGGGGAATCAGGGAGAACTCCGGCAGATGGGTGGTCGCCGTCTTGTCAAAGGACATGGAGATGGACCACAGCAGCGGGGTCAGAATGATCGCCAGAATCACAAACAGCACCACGGCGGTGATATAACGCTTATATTTCGCTCTTTTCATGAGTTACACCTCGTCTTTCAGGAAGCCGGTGAGCTTGACATTGATCATTGTCATCACAAAGACCAGTGCAAACAGAACCATGGAACCGGCGGAGGCCACGCCATAGTTGGGCGTCTCGAAGCTGAACTGGAAGACGTACATCAGAATGGTCTGCAAGGTGCCGCCCGCGCCGCCGTAGCAGTCCATACCGCCCAGGATGTAAATATCCGTGAATCTTGCCAATCCGTTGATCATGCCGGTGACGAACAGCAGGGCGAAGCAGGACTTCATGTTGGGGACAGTAATGGCGATGAGCTTCTGAATGGCGTTGGCGCCGTCGATGGAGGCTGCCTCATACAGATCGGTGGGAATGGCCTGAAGGCTTGCCAGATTCATCAGCATGGAGTAGCCCGCGTTCATCCAGACCCAGATGATGGTGACGCCCCAGCGGGCGAATTTGGGGTCTGCCAGCCAGCCGATGGATACCTGCCGGCCTGTGATTGCACTGAGCACATTGTTCAGCAGACCGCCGTCGGTCATCAGCACCACCCGGAAAATCAGATACACGGAAACGCCGGTGATGATGTTGGGCAGGTAGAAGCCCACCCGGAAAAATTCCTGCAATCGGCTGCGGCCAAGGCTGTTGATCAGCACCGCCAGAAGGAAGCCCACAGGAATGGTCAGAAGACCCATGACCGCCATGAGAATGGTGTTGCCGATGGCCTTCCAGAAGGTGGACTGGGAGAACAGCATCCGGTAGTTTTCCAGACCGATCCAGGCATCCTCGCCCACGCCGACCATGCCGATGCGGCGGAAGCTGTAATCCACGGTGGAGATCATGGGGATGTAAACCAGCACCAGCAGCGTCACCAGACTGACGATAACGAACGAGTAGGCGACCAGATTGTTTCTGATGATTCTCTTGGATATTTTTTTGTTTTTCATATTCCCCTCCATTAAACTGTCCGAAGCCGGAGTTTGCCTTATACTGGTTTTTCATAAAACGGTTAAAAACCGTTTTATTCGGCTGCTGTTTCAGCAGCCAGCGGCGTAGCCGCAAAAAACGTAAGTCCATACATTTCTCGCCGCCACCGGCGGCCTGCGAAGGATTCGCAGGATAAAATGGTGTTAACCATTTTATCGGGAAATCGTATTAAGTCATGGGATTGGCCTGCATGAAAATCTGGCTGTCCGTCCAGCCCGCTTCTTTATAGTCGCCGTCCACAAAGCATACCTTGCGCAGCAGGGCGGCGGTTTCGGTGCGAACCTTGCTGCTTTCCGGCCCCGACCAGGGGGACTGGAACGCGCCGCACATCAGAGCGTCTGCGACGATATGGGGCATCTTCTGCGCCAGGGTGTGCCAGGTCGTCACCATGACGCCCATAAGCCCATGCTCCCGGGCGGTATCCACATGCGCCCGGCAGTTGGCGTCCTCAAACCAGGGCGCTCCCAGCACGTCAAAGCCCTTTTCCTTTAAGTAAACGCTGGTCTTGACAGGCGCCTGCAAAATGTCGTAGTGCCAGTCGGCAATGACGGTATCCCTTGGGATGGCCGCGATCAGCTTATCCGCGTGTTCCGGCGTGTCGCAGCCGCAGACGTAAGGCTGATGTCCGCCGTCCACACCGCAGGCTCTGGCATTCAGGAGCATGTCCCCCCAGATGATTGGGCGAACGCCTTCCATCTGAACCTCTTCGATCACGGAACGCAGGAAGCTGCGCATCCGCCGCTGATCCTCATCCCCTTTTTCATAGGAATACACCTCGTCGCAGCCCAGGTGAAAATACCGGGCGTTGGGGAAAACCTCGTACAGCTCCCGCCGCACGTCCTTCAGCAAATCGCGCACCCGAGGATTCAGAATGTTCCATGACCAGCCGTCCGGAGAAAACAGCGCTGCCAACCGGGGATTCTGATCCAGCACCACATGCTTACCGCCGCTGACACGGCATCCGGCCGCATGTCCCAGGTGATTCATCATAGGAACGGCCTCCATGCCCATATCCTCAATCTCCCGGACGATGCCCTTTGCAAAATCCTTCGGCCAGGCGTTTCCCCATGCCAGCTCCTTCAGGCAGTCATACCGCAGCATCCCCCAGAATTCCAGCACCACATGGGTGTACTGCATCACGCCCGCCAGACGGATGCACTTTTGCAGAAACGTCGGCGTCGTCTCCGGGAAAACGCAGAAGTGAATCATGCGGCTGCGAATACCGTAATTGCCTTCCACAGAGCACGCCGCCACACGGAACTGCTCCCGCCCCTCCTCCAGCGCTTATACCTTAAACGGTGCGCTCTTGGGGTTGACGATCTCCCGCCAGTCCAGCACGCCGCGAGCCAGCCCGGAATAGTCCTTCGCCGCCACGGCCATGCCCTGCTCCGTAACCCGGATGATGAATTCGGCATTTCCCGGAACCTCCGGCACCGGGACGGTGCCTGCCCGGAAGAAAACGCCATCCGCTTCTTCCATAACGATCTGCCCCGCCTGGCAGCAGAAGCCCTGCCACAGCCGGCGAATGGTGTCGTTATTCAGCCGCCTGTCGGCGCAGGCTTTCAGCTCCCGGGGAAATACATAGAACCCGCCGTCCATAGCTTCCTCCTTCGCTCTTTCTGGAGCCATGTCAAATTGCAACAATACGTCTTTTCTTTTTCAGCAATATTTTATTGAATTTTTCATTTTGATTCTACATCAGCGATAACATATTTGTCAAGAATATTATAATAAATTATAACATAATTTTGAATATTCGATCAAAACGACATAATGGAATCCCAGCGTTAAGGGCGCGGACGTTTCTATTTCTCTTGATTTTCCGGTAAATTCTCCGGAAATAAATATTTTTTTATTTTTCTTGCAATTTCGTATTGCCTTTTTTTCAAGCTCATGCTATAACAATTGTATAACATTCCATCCCACTCAATTTACGGAAGGAGATCGGGTGCTGTGACACAGGAAGTTTTTGAAAACCTATCCCGTTCCGCCCAAGAGCGGTATCTGCTCCAGAAGGAGATCCTCAGCGGAAAATATGGCGAGCCTGGGCTTCCCTTCATGACCACCCGGGCTCTGGCAAACGCCCGGCAGATCTCTGTGGTGACCGCCCACAATATTCTCTCCGAGCTGTGCGACACCGGCTACCTGGAGCTGCGGGGAAAGAAATATTATCTGTCCCACGCCAAGCTGATGGAGGATCACTATCGCCATACCAACATCATCGGTATGCTGGTGCCTCAGCTGAACAACGAGTTTTTCTCGTCCCTCTGTGATACCGTGGTGGAGAGCTTCCGTCAGAAGGGCTACGAGGTGCTGATTCTCAACGCCACCTACTCCGCCGAGGAGGAGCGCAAGCTGATTCAGCTGCTATTGCACATGTCCGTCGCCGGGATCGTCAGCTGCATCCCCACCGCGCCGGAGAAAACAGGGCTTTACCGCAGCTGCCCCATTCCCTGCGTGCTGCTGGGACACGCTTTGGAAAAAAGCAAGTGTTCCTCCGTACAGGTCAACAGCTTTACCATCTCCCAGAAGGTCGCCCAGCATCTTGTGGAGCAGGGCTACCGGGACTTTCTGTACCTGGGCAGCAAAAGCCGTTCCCTGGAAAGCGACATCCGCTTCACCGGCTTTCAGATGCAGCTGAAGCAAAGCGGCTTCGAGCTGGACAGCCGCAGCACCTTACAGGTTTCCAGTCGAAACCGGGCGGACGACGGTCTGATCGCCCAGCTTCTGGAGGAGCACCGGGAGCCGGTAGGCGTCTTCTGCTATCATGATCTCATTGCCGCCCAACTGTACCGGGTGTGCAAGCGCCTGGGCCGGCGGATTCCTCAGGATGTTGGCATTGTGGGCTTCGACGATCTTTCCATCGCCACCAATCTGTCTCCCTCTCTGACAACGGTTCAGTACCGCATCGCCAGTATGGCAGATATGACCGTCAAGCTGATGATCGACTGCATTCAGAATCCCGATACGCCCTATGACAATTATTACGTCGAACCGAACCTGGTCATCCGGGAAAGCTCCCTGCTTTCCGGACACTGATAAACGGGAGGAATTTCTCTGTGCTTTTAGACCAATATGCCGACCATATTGCCGCCGCCATCACCGCCATCCGGGAGACCCAGCGGGAGAAAATCATACAGGCGGCGCAGATGGTGAAAGCCGTCCTTGTCCGGGACGGTCTGATCTATGTTTTTGGCTGCGGCCACTCCCACATTCTGGCGGAGGAGACCTTCTACCGCGCCGGCGGGCTGGCCAACGTAGCCCCCGTTTTCTATGAGCCTCTCATGCTCCACCAAGGAGCCGCCGAAAGCAGCCGCCTGGAAAAGCAGCCCGGTCTTGCCCGGGAGGTTCTGAAAAACTGTCCGGCGACCCAAAACGACATTTTCTTCTGTCTGTCCACCTCCGGCGTCAACGACGTCCCGGTGGAAGCCGCGGAGATCATCCGCAGCCGCGGCATTCCCACCGTTGCCATCTGTTCCAGCGCCTATTTTGACCAGAACGCCCGCAGTGCCAGTGGAAAACACCTCTATGAAGTCTCCGACCTGTGGATCGACAACAAAGCCCCCCACGGTGATGCCTGTCTGCTGCCGCAGGGCGCCGCCATTAAGACCACGCCTCTTTCCACCATCACCGGCGCGTTCATCCTCAACAGCATTCTGGCGGAAGCCACTCAGCTGGCTCTGGCAGAGGGCGTGGACGTTCCCATCTATCTCAGCGGCAATATTCCCGGCGGCGCGGAGCGCAACAAAGCCCTCATCGACCGCTTTTCCCCCCGCATCCAATCCCTGTGAGGTGCCTGTTATGCAGCCGAAAACAGCAAGAATCGGTGCCGTCGGCCTTGGCGGCGAATCCGTATTTCTCACCGCAGACCATTTTCACGCCCCCGGCGAGACGCTTTGCGCGGAAAGCATTTTCATCGAACCCGGCGGCAAAGCCTATAACCAGGCTGTCGCCGCCGCCCGGCTTGGGGCTCAGGTCTGCTTCTTCGGCGCCGTGGGCAGCGACCCCGGCGGCGCTCTTTGCCGGGATGTTCTTCTCAGGGAAGGCGTCACGCCCATCCTGCAAACCGTCCCCGAAGCCAATACCGCCTACGCCTGCATCCTGACCGACCGCCAGGGTGAAAATCAGGTCACAGTCTATCGCGGCGCGGCAGATTTGCTCAGCGCCGACTTCCTCCGGGCGCAGGAAGCTGCTCTGTCCCGCTGCACCCATCTGCTGCTGGGTCTGGAATGTCCTCTGGCTGCCACGAAGGCCGCCCTGGCCATTGCGAAAAAGCACGGCATTTTCACAATTTTGAATCCCGCGCCCGCTATCCCTATGGAACCGGATTTTCTGCGCAGCTTCGATCTGATCACCCCGAATCAGCAGGAGGCCGCCGTCCTTTTGGGTCTGGATCATACTCCCGAGCCTTCAGAATTGGCAGACCGTCTCCGCGCCGCCAGGCTGAGCAATGCCGTCGTGACTCTGGGCAGCAGGGGTTCCCTTCTGGTAACTCCCTCCGAAGGGCTGCTCTTCCCCGCCCTTCCCGTCGCCGCCATGGACACCACCGGTGCCGGGGACACCTTCAATGCAGCCCTCGCCGTCGCCCTC
>ENA-OURU01002441-OURU01002441.1-human-gut-metagenome-genome-assembly--contig:-NODE-2441-length-18233-cov-14.666960_pt1 | contig 18233 bp, 9 predicted proteins | sample MGYA00242137_ERZ509064 | MGnify/ENA primary metagenome ERZ509064 (study PRJEB26280, sample SAMEA2338777) | human gut metagenome | biome: human gut; feature: human-associated habitat; material: faeces...
GGCAAAATCAATCAAACCAGTTTGTTGTTTTTGCTCTCGCCTTTCACTATATTTGTCCATCATAGATGTTTTCGATATGGCGGAAGAACCGGAGAATTTCTTATACGGTATCAATACCAAGCAGGAAAAGGCATGGCAATATTTATATGCGGAGTATTATTCTCCGCTTTGTTGTTATGCTTTGAAAATTCTGAAAGACAGGGAATATGCTATGGATGTGGTGCAGGGGATCATTGTCCGGTTGTGGGAAGCGGATACTTATTTCGAAGATATGCCTTCTTTCCGCGGATACCTTTATCGGGCGGTATATCATAATTGTCTGAAAGTTTTACGTGACCGCAATATAAAAGAACTGTGTTTGACCCAATGCGGGCAGGAAGAGGAGAGCGCCGGAGATTTCGGGGCGGTGATCGAGGAAGAGGTCGTCCGTAAATTGCGGGGCGTGATTGCCCGGATGCCGGAGAAACGACGGGAGGTGATGCTGCTTTGTTTAGAAGAAAAAACGGTGGAAGAAATCGGTGAAATTCTGGGAATCAGTGTCAATACGGTCAAAAAACATAAAAAAGAAGCTTATCAGTATATCCGGAAAATTCTGTCACCCGACATTTTCATTTTATTCTGTCTTTTATTCCACCCCAAAGATTGACTTTTTAAATAAATTTATCCGATTTTCGAAAAAAATTCAGTTAATAAAGGTACCCGTTTTGTCTTTTTGTGGATTATTTATATAAATAATCGTTATATGAACAAAGATGACGAAATAAGGGAAGAACTTTCTGATTTATGGTGTAAAGAAATTACCGGACAATTGAAGGGAAGTGAGAAAATCCGTCTTCAAAACTTAATAGAAGAACGGGAATTTCCTTTTCCGGATCGCAAACGTTGGTTATCACGTTTACGTCAGAAAGAGGAGTTCGATTCTGCAATAGCGTATCGTAAATTCCTGCAATACAAAAACAGGAAAAGGTGGTGGAGGTTTGGGCGTATCGGTCTTACCGCAGCGGCAGCCGTTTTGTTGTTTGTGGGGATTGGACTGGTTTGGAGTCATCGGGAACAGCTACGGTCTGTCCCCCCGCTGACGGTAAAAAATGAAGTGGTGGAACCCGGCAGGAGCAAGGCGATGATTACGCTGGCAAACGGAGAGAAAATAGTTTTAGGAGATAAAAAACAGCAACTGATCGGAGAAGACGGAACGCTCCTGAATTTGGATTCTGCCATCGTGGAATATAAAGGAAAACAAAAGACACCAGCATTGGTATACAATACCATTGATATTCCGATAGGAGGGGAATATCAGTTGGTTTTAGCGGATGGAACTAAAGTTTGGCTCAATGCCGATTCAAAACTAAGGTTCCCGGTTAGTTTTACCGCAGAACGGCGGGAGGTTTATTTAGAAGGAGAGGCCTACTTTGAGGTGGCGAAAGATAGCGAACATCCTTTTATCGTACACATTTCCAGGGGAGCGATTGAGGTGTTGGGTACGGGGTTTAACGTTCGGGATTACCGGGAAGAACAAAAAACCGTTACAACATTGGTGCAGGGAAAGGTGGTGTACCGACCGGAGAGACAACCGGGTCGGGAAATCATGTTGGAACCTGGTTTTCAGATAAAGGATGAAGAAGGAGGAAGTCTTCAGCCCCGGAAAGTAGATGTTATTTTATATACCGGCTGGAAAGACGGAAAATATGTTTTTGAAAATGCAACACTGGAAGAAATCATGCAAGTATTGTCCAGGTGGTATGATATTGCCGTTTTTTATAAACGCGAAGAAGTCAAAAAATTACATTTTACAGGTGATCTGGAACGTTATAAGACAATCAACGATTTTCTGGAATTTATGGAAATCGGTGGAAATGTCCGGTTTAGCATAAAAGGCAAGACTGTTTTGATAGAATAAAAAATAAAGGAGCGGATGTCAGCGCCAACCTTCATCCGCATCCGAGCAGTTAATTTCAGTATTCACTAAAACTAAAACAAAGTTATGAAAAAAAACGAAGTGTATGGGCGTAGTGTACCCATTAATTTTAATCCTTTATTCCGGGTTATGAAATTATGCCTTTTGTTTACTGTGATGTTGAATCTTTCGGTAGTTGCTGCAACAAATGCACAATTGAAAAAGGTTTCCCTGATCATGGAGAACGCAGAGTTGCGTCAGGTATTTAAAAAAATAAAACAACAAACCGGTGTCCGTTTTTTTTATAATGAGGAGAAATTGAAAAATATCGGGAACCGCCGGATCGAAATTCATGATCTGGAATTAGAGAAGGCATTGGATGAGATATTGGAGGGGACGGAACTTACTTACACTTTCCTGCGGGATGTTGTGGTAATCAAAGACAGGGAAAACAGTCGGGAGGTGCTGGAAACTCTGATGCAACAGAAAAGGCTGATCCGGGGAATTGTCAAAGATGAAAAAGGAATTACCCTTCCCGGAGTTTCTGTTATAGTGAAAGGTACCCAGACAGGTGTTGCGACCGATATCAATGGTCGGTTTGAGATCAAAGTGGACGATGAGCCCAACCTGATTTTGCAATTTTCTTTTGTGGGCATGAAAACGAAGGAAATAAAAATCGGAAACAATCAGGAATTGAAAGTGGTCTTGGAAAGCGCTGCCGAAAGTCTCGATGAGGTGATTGTTACAGGTTACCAAACTATCTCGAAAGAACGGACTACCGGTTCGTTCGGAGTGATAACTCCCCGGAATATCGAGACAAAATTACAGTCGAATCTGAGTTCTGTCCTGGAAGGACAGGCCACTGGAGTTGTACTGGATAAAGACGGTAAAATAGAAATCCGTGGTGTGTCAACTTTCAATGCGGAAAACGAGCCTTTGGTGGTGTTGGACGGTTATCCTATCGAGGGGGGGCTCGAATCGATTAATCCTGAGAATATTGAGAATATTACAGTGCTGAAAGATGGGGTCGCTGCCTCTATCTATGGGTCCAGAGCTGCTAATGGTGTGATTGTAGTAACGACTACCCGTGGGGCTGCCGATCGTTTTAACGTATCTTATAAAGGAATTGTAAGTACGATTTTAAAGCCTCAATTATCTAAATTGAACCGGGCGTCGACTTCGGATTATATCGATGCGGAATTAGATTTGTATTACCAGAATCCGAACCGTCCCAGTACGCAATCCGTTAGCAATATGAGTAAAGTGACCTGGCTGATGATGCAGGCACGGGAAGGAAATATGACTGAGGCAGAAGCTTTGGCTGAAATCGATAAATTGCGGAATATAAACGGTTTGAAGCAGGCGGAGAAATACTTTTACCGCAATCAGCTCAGCCATCAGCATAATATAGCCATCAATGGCGGTACGGAGAAAAACCGGTTTAATGCAGCTGTCAATTATATGTATAATCGGGGAAATATGATTCATTCCGACAATTCCCGTCTGATTTTCGATTTGAAGAACGACTGGAAACCGTCCAAATACATTTCGTTGGGATTAATAGCTAATGTCGTATATACTAAAGATGAACATCCGGTAAGAGGTTGGAGCGATTTGTTGGGTTATACCAATACTTCGTTGATACAGCCTTATGATAATCTGGTCGATCCGGAGACGGGCAAACCGACGACGGTATTTTCGACCAGTACTTATAAAATTGCCAATTATGAGAAAATCGCTAATATGAAGGACTGGAGCTATAATCCGATTGAGGATGTGGGTAAGGAGACGACCGATACGGAAGATATTCAGACTCGTTTGGGAGGAACCTTAAAGATATATATTATCGATGGATTGAATATCGAGACCGGAGGGATTTGGACCAGAGGAAATAAAGTGGAGAAAACGACTTATGACCGGGATGCTTATCGTATCAGGATTCAATACAATGATGCAACCTCCAAGACAAACAACGCCAGTCATTATTTTCCGGACGGAGCAATGATCGATGAATGGCGTAACATCAATGAAAGCTGGACACTCCGGACTCAGATCAACTTTAACCGTTCGTTTCTGAATGACAGGCACCGGGTGACCTTCCTTGCCGGAAATGAAGTACGCAAAAGTACTTATAGTAATAATCAGTATGCGACCCGTTTGGGATATAATCCGACGGCAGGATCTTTCATCCCGGTAAATATAAAAGATTGGAATTCAGGTTTGAATAAGGCGGATATGTTGTTCGGCTCGACTACGGTTTATTCTTTAAAAAACGGGGCGTATAATTTGCGGGATAACCGTTTTGTTTCCTGGTATGGAAACGGTTCTTACGAATTCGACAGCCGTTATCTGGTTAGCGGAAGTGTACGGTTGGATTTGACCAATTTCTTCGGAACAGATTCGAAATACCGGTATAAACCGTTATGGTCGGTGGGAGCAACCTGGAAATTGGCTGAAGAGAAATTCTTCTCCGTCTCCTGGATCGATCGTTTAAATCTGCGGGCTTCTTACGGAATCAACGGAAATATTTCTTTAAGCGAAGGTCCGTACCTGATGCTTGCGGCAGGCTCTTATCAGGAAATGACCGGTGGAGTTTCTTATAGTATTGCTTCTCCTCCAAACAATCAATTGCGTTGGGAAAAGACAAAAACGACCAATATCGGTGCCGATATCGCTTTATTCGATAACCGTATAAATCTGACTTTCGATTATTATTTGAAGAACAGCTCCGATTTGTTGGCCAGAGATGCCATCGACCCGACGACCGGATTCAGCAGTCTGACAAAAAATGTCGGGGAAATGCAGAACAATGGTGTAGAATTTTCTGTTAATGCCGATATTATCAAAAAACAGGATTTCGTCTGGAATTCGGTTTTCAATTTCAGTTATAATAAAAATAAAGTTAAAACATATAATGTAACCCGGATGTATACCAGCCAATGGGCCAGTATGGCACCTATTTTAGCTGAAGGTTACCCTGCCGACGCTATGTTTGGATTTAAATATGCGGGTCTGAACGATAAAGGAGAAGCTTTGGGGTATTCGGCAAACGGAGAGAAAGACCGGCTCGCTAACTTGACTACCGATGATATTATATATTTGGGTACGGTACGTCCGAAATATGATTTGTCGTTTACCAATGCGTTCAAATATAAAAACGTTCAGCTTTCTTTTATGTTTATCGCCAAATTAGGGCATCAATACCGTAAAGACGGTTTCTATGGTATGAATTATCAGAATCGTCATGTTGCCGACCGTTGGCAAAAGCCGGGAGATGAAGCTACCAAAAAATATCCCCAACTCCGGAGTGGAAGTACGGAACATTGGTATTTCCCTTATACCGATTTCCTGACCGGAAACGCCAGTTATATGAAATTGAGGGATGTGACGCTTGCCTATACCTTCCCTAAACATTGGTTGTCTTCTGTAGGAGTAAACAATGTTCGGGCTTACTTCCAGGCACGCAATATTTGGACTGTGACGGCTAAGGGGACGGATATAGACCCGGAAACTGCTCAGGTGAATATGACAGGAGCATATAATAATTTTACGGAACAGGGATTCACGTCATTGCCATTGCGTCCTGAATTTTATTTTGGTTTATCATTTTCATTCTAAATATATATACTTATGAAAGCGAAATTATTGACTATTTCTTTAATGGTGGGCTTGTTTATGGGGTGTCATGATTTTTTGGATGTCAAGCCTGTCGGAAAATTGATTCCTACGGAAGTAGAAGAGTTTGAGAATATACTCAATAATACGTATACGGTAGATTGGTACTATATGGACAATAATAAAGGTACGCTTCTCGCTTCTTTGGGAGATAACCTGCAAATCAGTGAGAATAGTGCCAATTATAATTATACCGCAACCCATCCGAACATTAACCGCTACGCTGCCTATACGTTTAAATTGCCTTACGGTAATCCTGAAAAACCCGATTATTTTTGGGAATGGGGTACTTATCGTGCCGTCGGTTTGTTGAACAATGTGATTGACGGGGTAAATGACGTAAAGAATGAAAAGACGGCGAAATTGGCTGAGGAATTGTCGGCACAGGCCCGGGCTGCCCGGGCGTGGTCTTATCTGACAATGGCCATGATTTACGGACCTGTTTATGATCCTGCCGGAGCTAACGATACAAAAACGATTCCTTATCGTACCGCAGCTTCTCCTACAGAAGCTAATCCGGCATTATCCACAACGGCCGAGGTGTTCGGGCTGGCCAAAGCGGATATCGATTTCGCTCTGAAGAGTGTTCCCGATAATGTAAACCATCCTGCCCGTATGAATCGATGTGCAGTACAGACTTTGATGGCTTATTATTACATGTTTGCACGTGATTTCGGAAAAATGCTGGAATATGCAGATATGGCCTGGACATCGGCCTTAGCTCAGCAAGGTTCGGTGGATAATTTGATTTATAATTACAACGATTTCTACTATGAACCCGATCCGGAGGCCAGTCCTTCTCCGGGTACTGATGTGGAGGTATCATTGGATTTGAAGGGCCAGGACGATTATTTGGGACAGACCTATCACCGGGAAATGTTGTTCTATCGGGTTGCTCCTTCAGGAGGGATGGGAAGCAGTGGTTATCCTTCGGTAGAGTTTATCTCTCTTTTCGATAAAAATACGGATTTGAGATACCGGTTGTTTATGCTGAAGGATTTAGGATATGCGACGACTGTAGGGGATACGAAGTATGATGACGGGATTGTCTTACAATATTATCGGGATGTAAAAATAAAAATGACACAAGGATTCAGTTATCCTGAACTGTTGTTGATGAGAGCAGAAGCATACGCCCGGAACAGTCGGAAAACAGAAGCTTTGTCTGACCTGAATACCCTCAGGAAATACAGGTATGACAATACGCAGGGAAGTACGGACCTTCCCAATGGAGCTGCCCTGACTGAAGATCAGTTGTTGGAGGAAATCCTGAAAGAACGCCGCAGGGAATTACCGATTGCAACTTTCCAGCGTGTGCTCGATCTGAAACGTTTGGCATTGGATAATGGCAAGCCGTGGTGTAAAACCACTATCGAGCACAAAATCGGAACTCAGACTTATTCGGCTTCGATAAATTCCGAATATTACGTTCTCCCTATTCCGAATAACATTATAAAATATAATCCGCAGTGGGGATTGCCGTTGGATACCCGGCCCTATAATCCGAAATAGACCGGGGAAAGAAAAGATCGAAAGTGTTTTGATGAAACCAGGGGCTGTCTAAGAAATGAAGTGCCCTCAAAAAGTTGGACATAAAACTTTTGGGGGCATTTCACTTTTAGACAGTTCTTTTTTTATTGTTTTTCAACGGGATTGTGACGGATTATTTGATTTTTTGTGTCTCCACTTTCCTTTTTGTGTATTATAGTCTTCGATTTTTTATACATTATCCAGTTGTAAACAGAGAGGATTGGACAGGTTTCCATCCCCATATTCCCTCCGTCTATTTTTGGATGTAAGTTATCGGAGATGAAGCGTGGAATCCAATGAATAGAGGATGAAGATAAAAAGGAGAAGCTTGAAAAATTAAAGAAATTGGATAAATTTGTATTTATAAAATACAGAGAGTAGTGCATTTTAAATCATAATGGGGTGGAAGATAAAATTAAATATGAAAAACATTGGCTGAAACTGTTGGTAGAAGGAGATGAGAAGGCTTATAAACGTTTGTTTGATTTATATTATTCCTCATTGGTCATGTTTGCTGCAAAATATTTGAGAGATACCGATCTGGCAGAGGATTTGGTACAGGATGTCATTTATGATTTCTGGAAACAGAGGCAGCATCTTTCGGAACTTTCTTCTTTGAAATCCTGGTTGTATATATCAGTGAGAAACCGGTGTATCAATTATTTGGAACATGATAAGGTGAAGAAAAAATACTTACAATTAAACGGGGAAGCTGAAGCTGATTTTTTTCTATCGCAGATCATCGAAGAAGAGGTGTATCTGGCATTGAAACAGGCAATTGATATTTTACCCCCTAAAATCAGGACTATCTTTTATCTGATACTGGAGAGGAAAACCAATGCGGAGATCGCCTCTTTGTTGGGGATAACCGAAGAGGCTGTAAAGGCTTATAGAAAGAGAGGTATGAAGATGCTGCGGATACGGTTGAGTAATTTCTGGATATTAGCATTGTTAATTTTTTAAATTTTTGCCCACTTTTTAGTTTTTTCCTGTCTTTATACAAAAGGCAGAAAATATGGAATTAAAAAGTGAGAAAGCATTTCGGATTGCTGATTTGATTTTGCGTTATCAGGAGGAGACTATCTCAGAAGAGGAGATGGAAGAACTCAGGCTTTGGCTGAAGAAATCAACGGAACATCAGCAACAATTTGAAAATCTGAATGATCGTGACTATATCAGGCGGAAACGCGAACTGGATTTGTCTATAAATCCGGCTGCTGCGTATACTGCTTTTTCTGAAAGAATAGCAAGGGAACGTCCATGGTCTTACAGGAAGTTGCGTGGGTTAGCTGCTGTGGCAGCTGTATGTCTGATTGCAATAGGAATTTACTGGTGCTGGCTCCGGGAAGACAGGAACGGTACGCTTGTTCCTCAGGTATCGACATCTGTCATTCCTGCTGGTAGTAGTAAGGCTGTCCTTACCTTGGCCAACGGGGAACAGATTCATTTGTGCGGAGATACTGCCACTTCTATAAAGCAGCAGGACGGTTCTGTAGCTAAGGCTTCGTCTGCCTCTTTAGTGTATCAGAATATTCCGTCTTTGCCGGAAGAGCTATTGTATAATTCTTTGAGTATTCCCCGTAAGGGAGAATTTGTACTTATACTGTCCGACGGAACGAAAATCTGGCTGAACTCGGAGAGTGAAGTGGAATATCCGATTGTTTTTCCCTCCGGGGAACGAAGGATACGTTTGCAGGGAGAGGCTTATTTTCAGGTGGCCTCTGATAAATCGTCCCCTTTTATTATAGAGATGGGAAAGGTGCAGGTACAGGTGTTGGGAACCTCTTTTAATCTCCGGGCTTATCAGGATGAAGAAATGATTCAGACCACCCTGGTGGAAGGGAGGGTATGCATGTTCACCGGCAAAAAACGGATATTGTTGTACCCGAATGAACAGGGGGCTATAGAGCTGAAGACTGGTAATTTAGTTAAAAAGCAAGTGGATGTACAGGCATATATCGGTTGGAAAAACGGGAGGTTTATATTCGAACGTCAGACTCTGGAAGATATTATGAGGACTTTGTCGCGCTGGTATGATGTGCAGGTGGTGTTTCAGTCGGAAAAAGCCCGGCATATTGAATTTACCGGTAATTTAAGACGTTATGATGATTTCGGACAGATCGTATCGATGCTGGCTCTGGCTTGTCCCGCAAAATTTAATGTTTCAGGAACTACTATTTATATCGCAGAATAAAAGACAGGTAGCCGATGTAGGGAATCGGCCGCCTGTCCGTTCTGGTATTTATTTACTTATAAGTCAAACAAAGTTATGAAAAAAACGAAAAACAGGAAATTTCCCGGTGTATTTCTCCCGGGACGAATGATGCGGACGATGAAGCTGATGACTTTATTACTTGTGTTACAAACTTTTCAAGTGACTGCGAAAGGATATTCGCAGGAAAATATCACATTGAAAATGAAGAATGTGACCTTTGCAGAGGTCGTTAAAGAGATTGAACGCCAATCCAAAGTGACTTTCCTTTATAATCATGATTATGTACGTGAGCTGGATCGTCTGAATCCGGATTACTCGAATTTGAATCTTCAGGAAGTATTGGATCATATTTTGACAGGAACCAATTTGGAATACAAGTTGATCGATAATACGGTGGTCATTACTGCTAAACAGGGACAGGATCAGTTTGAGCAGGAGATACAGACCATAAAAGGAAAAGTTGTAGATGTACAGGGACATACCTTGCCCGGAGTGACTGTCGTTATCAAGGGTACGAACCTGGGGGTTGCTACGGATATGGATGGAAGATTTTCTATTCAGGTACCCCGTGGCAAGGCTGTCGTCCTGGTGTGTACCTTTGTTGGAATGCGTAAAAAGGAGGTGAATTATGTGGAAGGGAAAGAATTGACTATCGTCATGGAGGAGGAGGCTGCAGAGATGGACGAAGTGATTGTGACGGGGTATTTCCAGAAATCGAAAGAGAGTTTTACAGGTTCGGAGGTAACCATCAATACCGAGGAACTGAAAAAAGTCGGGGCTTTGAATATGATTCAGGCGTTGAATGCTTTCGATCCTTCTATCCGCTTGAACGAGAGCCTTACACAAGGGTCTAACCCCAATGTGATACCGGATATTACGATCCGGGGAGAGAATGGTTTTGACCTGAGGGCCAATGCTGACGATGCGACGACAAACCCCAATGCCCCGCTTTATATTCTGGATGGAGTGGAGGTTTCGGCAGAACGGATCTATGATATGGACCTGAACCGGGTGGAATCCACGACTATCCTGAAAGATGCCAGTGCAACGGCTTTATATGGGTCTCGGGGTGCCAACGGAGTGATTGTCATTACGACTATCCGTCCGAAAGCCGGACAAATCCGGATAAACCTGAATGCCAATTACAACGTTTCAATCCCGGATTTGAGGGATTATAATTTGATGAATGCTGCGGAAAAACTGGAATATGAACGCCGGGCCGGTGTATATACCGATCCTGTTTATTCAGAACAGGTACGACTGGAAGAACTTTATAATTCACGTTTGGAAGAGGTGAAAAGAGGGGTGGATACTTATTGGTTGTCCCAGCCTCTGACTACTTCGTTAAATCAGCGTTATTCGCTCAATTTTGAAGGAGGAGATCAATATTTCCGTTATGGCGTGGATTTACGATATGATACGGATAAAGGAGTCATGAAGAAATCCGGACGGGACCGGTTGGGGATTAACTTGACTTTCAATTACAATATCGGTTCCAGCTTTTTTATCCGGAATGACTTGTCGGTCGATAATGTGAAAGCGAAGAATTCTCCGTACAATGAATTCTCTTTGTATGCCAACCAGAATCCGTATGACCGGATTTATGACGAAAACGGAGAGTTTGTGGAAAAACTTTCTTCGGGTGACTGGAATCCGTTGGTCAGTGCCAATCTGCCCAAGCGTAATACCAGCACTTATACCTCTGTTCAGGATAATTTCAATATCGACTGGAGGATTATTCCGGCTTTGCGTTTACAGGGGCGTTTCAGTTATACCAGGCAGTTTGACCGGCGGGATTTGTTTAAATCTCCGGAATCACTGGATTACAGTACAGAAACGGATCCGAAAAAGAAGGGGAGTTATTATCTGGTAAATTCCCGGAGTGACCGGTTTGACGGTAATTTGACACTGGCTTATAATAAGACGATAGATAAACACATGCTGAATGTCGGGGTCGGAAGCAATATCATGCAATCGGAGACGGAAGGTGAGTCTTTTACCGGAGTCGGGTTTATCAATCCGGACATGATTTTTATCGGTGCAGCCAATGCTTTTCAGGAAAATACCAGTCCTCAGGGAACCTATGATAAATCGAGATTGGTAGGATTTTTTACTAATGTAAATTATGGGTACGGCAATCGTTACTTCCTGGACTTTTCTTTTCGTTCGGACGGTTCCAGTAAATTCGGACGTAATTCGCGTTTTGCTCCTTTCTGGTCATTGGGGGTAGCCTGGAACGTGCACAATGAGTCTTTTTGGCATGCTCATGAGAAAAACGCATTGAAGCTGAGGGCTTCGGTGGGAAGTACGGGGACAACTAATTTTTCATCTACCCAGGCGCTGACAACCTACCTGTATGATTTTAGCAGGGAGTATAACGGAAATTTCGGAGTTAGTCTGGCTGGTTATGGAAATCCGGATCTGAAGTGGCAGACAACCCTTGCTTATAATGTGGGGGTGGATTTTACTTTCTTGCGCGGTTTGGTGGTGTTTAACGGAGATTTTTACATTAAAAATACCCGTAGTCTGCTGTTGCCTGTAACTGTAGCTCCTTCGACGGGATTTATCGATTATGTGGAGAATATCGGGAAATTGAGAAATACGGGTGTGGAAGCCCGTTTGCGTTTCAACCTGATCCAGGATGCAGTCAAAGATCTGAGATGGAATGTCACCTTGTCCGCTTTCCATAACCGGAGTAAGATTACCCAATTATCCAATCAGTTGGAAACCATCAATCAATATGCCAACGATGACCGGGCAAACCAGGGAACGGTGGTATATCGTCAGTTCGAGGCGGGACGTTCACAGACGGCTTTGATGGTGGTGCGTTCCGGAGGAATCGATCCGGCTACCGGGAATGAAATTTATATTAAACGTAACGGGGAAATGACTTTTGAATATAACCATAACGATAAGATCGAATGTGGGGATATGAAGCCTAAAATCGAAGGAAATGTGAACACTAATCTGAACTGGAAAGGATTCAATCTGTATATGCTGTTTAAATATCAGTACGGTGGAAAAATATATAATGCTACCCTGGCCTCGAAAGTGGAAGGGGCTAATCCGCTTAAGAATGCTGATAAACGGGTATTGTACGACCGTTGGAAAGAACCGGGGGATCATGCGAAATTCAGACGTATCGACGATACGAGTGCGCCCTATCAGACAACCCGCCTGGTATTTGATAACAATTTGCTGGCTTTGCAAAGTGTCTCCCTGTCATATGAGTTGCCTCGTAAGATTTCCCAGAAAATGTATATGGAAAGAGTGAAGCTGCTGTTGAGTTCTACCGATCTGTTCCGCTTGTCCTCGGTAAAACAGGAACGGGGGACGAGTTATCCCTTTGCACGTACTTTCAGTATCGGTTTGAATGTTACTTTTTAGTCGTTAACAGATAAAGATAGAACTTATGAAAATGAAAAATAGCATATGGAATTTAGTTTGGGTGTGTTTGTTATGCTCCTGTAATTCCTGGTTGGATATTAAATTGATAAACCAGAGCGAAGAATCGGAATTGTTCAGTACGGAACGCGGATTTACCGAAGCGTTGGCCGGGGTGTATTATGATATGTCGGCCGCGGGACTATATGGTCAGACCCTTTCATTCGGCATGCTGGATGTGATGTCGCGTACTTATGATTATTCCCGGGTGCCGAATGCCATGAAAATATTCAGGGATTATGATTATGAAGACAAGGATATGGAGGCTTATATCTATTCCATATGGTATGCTTTATATGCTAATATTGCAGCCATCAATAATATATTGGAGTGGAGTGATAAAAATGCTTCTGTCCTGTCGGATGCCCGGCGTAATCAGGTCCGGGGTGAGGCATTGGCATTAAGGGCAATGCATCATTTCGATATTTACCGTTTGTTTGCTCCCGATGTGAAGCTGGATAAGGCTGCCCGGATTTTACCTTATCAGCTGAAGTTCGGAGTGGAGACACCTGCTGTATATACGACACAGGAATATCTGAATCTGGTGGTCGGGGATTTAGAAAACGCTTTGGAATGCCTGAAAGATGATCCCATTTGTTCGGTGGTACCCTATGAATTAGGAAACGGGGTGGATGAAAATAAAGATCAGGCTGACCAGTATGTTGCACGAATGAATTATTATGCTGCAAAGGCTTTATTGGCCCGGGTTTATCTGGATATGGGGGGAGAATATAAAAAAGAAGCCCGTCGTTTGGCTGAAGAGGTGATTGAAAGTAAAAAATTCGCCTTATTGGATTATGAGAAAAGTTTGAATGTGGATATGGCCGATAAAGATTTGCTTTTTTCTAGTGAGCATATCTTTTCACTACGGAACCAGGCTATAAAAACAGGTGCTGAAGCGATACATAAACGGGTGACTGGTTCGGACGGTAATTTACAGATGGCTGTAGGGTTTCAGAGTAGCATATATGAAGGGGATCTGGATGATTACCGTTTGAATTGGTACAGTGAAATTTATATTGTAAAATATACCTCTGATAATAGTAAACGTTTTTTCCCGAAAGTTCCGATAATCCGTTTGTCGGAAATGTACCTGATTGCTGCGGAGGGTTGGATGGAAGACGATCCGGGGCATGCTGCGGAATTACTGCAGACTTTCAAACAGGCCAGGACACAGAAAGAGGTGGTATCGCAGGAAGTAACCGAAGACGTGATCATGCGGGAAATACGCAAAGAGTTTATCGGGGAAGGAGTGATCTTTTTAACTTATAAGCGTTTGCATCACGATATCTGGGGAAATACTTCCGAAGATCAGGTGAAAGCTGATAATAATGTCTTTGTATTCCCGATCCCGGAAGATGAAATAGAGTATGGTAACAGAACACAAAATTGAATTGTCCAATGAAGAAAGTTATATATGTATTTTTATGGTTTTGCCTTTATTTACAAGGATGTGAGCAGAAGGTGGAATATCAGTATGATGATGTCAACCGGATATATTTCCAGTATGAGGTATTAAATAGCCTGGGCAACAAAGTAAGTCTGGATTCTGTCGTTTTTTCTTTTGGAAAACTTTCGGATGACGTTGTTGCAGATACGGCTAAAATAGTGGTACGTGTTTTAGGTAATACGTCGGAAGAACCACGTACTTACCGGGTAAAAGTACTTGAAAAAGGTAATTATTTAAATGGGGAGACCGATATGGTTGCCGATGAAGATTATGTATCTCTGGCTGAGGAGCAATTATTTGGTCCCGGCCGTTTTCAGGATACCCTCCGGATTGTTGTTTTCCGGAAAAATCTGAGTAAAAGCCTTCGGAATCCTGAAAGCAAGACGCTGATGCTTACACTTGTTGCCGGAGGAGATTTTCAGCTGGGCATTGAAGACGGGCGTGAGATGAAATTATCTGTCAATGACATTTTGTTTCCGCCAGCCTGGTGGACGGCCAATGAGGGGGAACTCGGATTTTATCATCCTAAAAAATGGCGTAAGCTGATTGAGCTGGATCCGATTTTCGCTATTGAAGATGCATTTGTGGGAACAGGGGTGGATATGACGAAGAAATCCCAGATATTGAGAGAATGGTTGAATAAAAATATCATTATTGATGATGAGACTGGTATGCGGATTATGATGGACGGACTTGTCGAGATTACGGACTTGAATTAAATAGGAGGCTATTATGAAAAAAATAATTACTTTTTTATACCTACTTATCCTGGCATATGCCTGTTATGATGATAAAGGAAATTACGATTATCGGGAAATCAACCAGATCAGCATACAGAATATCGATAGCCTGGTGCTTTGTGACCAGATGGATTTGTTGTCTATTCCCGTGACTTTGGAGGGAACGCAGTATTCGGATTCGAACCGGTTTACTTATATGTGGGAAGTCAACCAGAAGGTTGTGGCGACGACGAAAGATCTGAATGTATATGCTAATTTCCCGTTGGGGATTAATACAGCACGTTTTGTGGTAACCGATAAGGAATTGGGGACGAAGGCCTTTAAAAATTTCAGAATCAATGTGTCCAGTTCTACGGCAGGTGACGGTATCCTTGTTTTAAGCAAGTATCAGGGGCATGCAGAATTATCCTTTAAGCGTCTGGACAGAGAGGGGAGTACTTTTACTCCGAATTATTATGAAGCATTGACCGGTAACCGTTTGGGAACGAATCCACGCAAGATTCACCGGTGTTATATTCCTGAAGCGGCTAATGTCAATTCGGGATTGAAAATAGAGACGGATCACCGGTTGAAGTGTCTGAGTGAGGAGACCTTAGTTGAGATCGGGGAAAACAAGTATCTGGATCATAACTTTTTTATCTCACGTGCCATGACTTTGCCGCCGGATATAACGGAGTTTGATGTGAAAGCCTGCTGGCATTTGACGACGTCTGCAACTACAACGAGTTTGGGAGGATATATTTTCGTGATTGCCAATGATGAGCTTTGGCATGATCAACGGATGGCTATGCCTGCGTACAACGTGGATTTGAATATGACATTTATGCAAAAAGCAAGCCCCTGGCATGGGCAATTGTCTCCGGTTATGTTTCTGGCATCTTTGACCGGGAGTGGTACACAAAACTACAGTTCTCCGGAATTGTTATATTTGTTTGATGAAAGTGAAGGACAGTTTATATATGCCAATGTAAACAGTTCTGCAGCTAATAGGGCTTGTTCTGAATTGGGGATTTATGCCGGCTATTCACTTTTGTACGGGACACATACTGCTTCTCCGAATCAGGCTGTCGCTGTTTTGGGAAACGGTTCCGTTTACCGGATGTTATACCTGAAACTTCCGTCGAAGACAAGCGAAACCGCTGCCGTCCCTTTTACCGTACTGGCTGATGTAATTGTGCCTGGTGAGGTGATAAATTCCGGAACCTCTTATTATCCGATGAAGAATGAGAGTTATATGTTTTTTGCAACGGATAACGGCCTATATCGTTATAATCTGAGAGATCTGGAAAATGGCAATGCGCCGGGAAGTCAGAATAGGATCATGACATTGACCGATTTCGGTTACAATGCTGATGATAAAATCACCTGTATGACGGTATCCAGGACGGAACAGGAAATATTGTTAGGGATTTCCCGCTATGGTGAAGATACCGAAGGAATGGGCGAGGAACTGAAAGGAGACGTGCTGGTCCTGGATCTGAAAACCATGAATATGATCCGGAAGTATGAAGGAGTGGCAGGTTATCCGGTTGACCTTATGGTGAAATACCAAAAATTTCTCAGAGATGGGAAAGAGAATGGGGTGGATGTGTCGGATGTATTGTATTTTTGAAATATCCGGATAACAGTAGTTATATTTGGAAAGAGTGTATCAAAAAAACGATTTTTGAATACACTCTTTTGTTTTTATGGTATTCTAAATGGAATCTTACAAACAGACGTTGAATAATATTGTTGTAAATTAGTAACTTGTCCAAAGTGATTCATTTTTTTTGAAAAAAAGTGTATAAAAAATTTGGAACTGGGGTATTAATTGTTCTATCTTTGCAGCCGCAATCAGGAACCGATGTATTGAACAAACGGAGGAGGTGAGAGGGTATGATGTGTTGGCTTACAGGTTTTTATGTTGTGCAGAGTTCTTCAGGATATTGCCCTGGTCGGGTTCTGAAAAAAACTTCAAAAATTTCTTTTAAAAAGTTTGGAAGTAATGAAAAAGTCCTTACCTTTGCAGCCGCTTTCCGAAACGAAGCGGACGTTCTGAAACATTTTGACTGATGTGTTTTTCATCTTTTGCGGATGAAGCCTGCAGAAGCTTTCTTCTACGGCGGTTCCGAAAAAAAAGTTTGAAAAAAAGTGCGGAAAGATTTGGAGGGAATATGTAAAAGTATTTATCTTTGCATCCGCTTTCGCCTCGTAAGTGGGGCGGGTAAAAGAGAAGCAAAAAGAGTTCTTAAAGATATTGAAAGGTTTGAAAACAAACAGCAAGTGCGAGTCCGAGAAGAGATTCAACGGATATAATGACTGAGCGAAAGAGATAATTTTTAAAGTTTTTATTACTATGAAGAGTTTGATCCTGGCTCAGGATGAACGCTAGCGACAGGCTTAACACATGCAAGTCGAGGGGCATCATGAGGTAGCAATACCTTGATGGCGACCGGCGCACGGGTGAGTAACGCGTATGCAACCTGCCTGATACCGGGGTATAGCCCATGGAAACGTGGATTAACACCCCATAGTACTTTTATCCTGCATGGGATGTGAGTTAAATGTTTAAGGTATCGGATGGGCATGCGTCCTATTAGTTAGTTGGCGGGGTAACAGCCCACCAAGACGATGATAGGTAGGGGTTCTGAGAGGAAGGTCCCCCACATTGGAACTGAGACACGGTCCAAACTCCTACGGGAGGCAGCAGTGAGGAATATTGGTCAATGGACGAGAGTCTGAACCAGCCAAGTAGCGTGAAGGATGAAGGTCCTACGGATTGTAAACTTCTTTTATAAGGGAATAAACCCTCCCACGTGTGGGAGCTTGTATGTACCTTATGAATAAGCATCGGCTAACTCCGTGCCAGCAGCCGCGGTAATACGGAGGATGCGAGCGTTATCCGGATTTATTGGGTTTAAAGGGTGCGTAGGCGGTTTATTAAGTTAGTGGTTAAATATTTGAGCTAAACTCAATTGTGCCATTAATACTGGTAAACTGGAGTACAGACGAGGTAGGCGGAATAAGTTAAGTAGCGGTGAAATGCATAGATATAACTTAGAACTCCGATAGCGAAGGCAGCTTACCAGACTGTAACTGACGCTGATGCACGAGAGCGTGGGTAGCGAACAGGATTAGATACCCTGGTAGTCCACGCCGTAAACGATGCTCACTGGTTCTGTGCGATATATTGTACGGGATTAAGCGAAAGTATTAAGTGAGCCACCTGGGGAGTACGTCGGCAACGATGAAACTCAAAGGAATTGACGGGGGCCCGCACAAGCGGAGGAACATGTGGTTTAA
>ENA-OURU01002466-OURU01002466.1-human-gut-metagenome-genome-assembly--contig:-NODE-2466-length-18097-cov-5.966245_pt1 | contig 18097 bp, 18 predicted proteins | sample MGYA00242137_ERZ509064 | MGnify/ENA primary metagenome ERZ509064 (study PRJEB26280, sample SAMEA2338777) | human gut metagenome | biome: human gut; feature: human-associated habitat; material: faeces...
GGTCGGCCGCCGCAGGGCTTTCCACGACGGCGGTCCACTCCTCGCGCAGCGCGGCTTCTTTTTCGTCGCCGTCGCCGGGCTGGAGCATCCAGCGGCGGAATTGCGTCTGGAGTTCGCCGGGGACGTCGTTGTGCAGGAATCTGCCGATGAGCTCTCTTATTTGTCGTCTCTCCATCGTATGCGGTCTTTATCCGGGATATGCTTTTATAGATAAGACGGCATGGCGGGGCGCAACCCCCACCCAGCAGCGATTTTTTTTCGTATTTTTTCGGAAGGCGCCTTCGGACGGGCGTTTTCGGGGCGCGTTTTCAGACGAAGAGGGCGAGGAGCGTCAGCAGCCGGCGGAGCTGGCTCAGGGCGGCGGTCATGTGGCGTTCGACGGTTTTGACGCTGAGGTTGAGCCGTTCGGCGATCTCCTTGTTGGAAAGCTCTTCGTAACGGCTCAGGCTGAAAACCCGGCGGCGCTGTTCGGGCATGCGGTCCACGGCGACGGCGATGAGCAGCGCCAGCTCCTCGGTCTCGATTTTCTCGCTGAGCGGAGCGTCGCGCCGCTCGGCGGCCGAGTTGATATGCTCCTGCATGTATTTGTCTTCTACGATCGAGTGCGAAAAGATGTCGAATACGGCGTTGCGGGCCATCGTGTAGAGATAACTCCGCAGCGAGCGTGTGCCGCCCAGTTCGCGGCGCTTCTCCCAGACGCGCAGGAAGATGTTTTGCGTGACGTCTTCCGCTTCGCCGGGGTTTTTAAGCAGCCGGAACACGAATTCCCTGACCTTGGGAGCATAAAACAGGTAGAGGGAATCGAATGCGGATTGGTTCCCTTTGGACAGAGCGGTCAGCAGTTCTTTTTCTTTTTCCGGAGTCATAGTCTCACACAAAATTAAAAAAAAACGGAATAAAAAAATATTATATTCCGGAAGAATGTGCCGAGCCGGTGAAAAACGGCCTTTGCGGGGGCTTCGTTGCGGTCCGCACGGTGTCCTGCCGCCTTCTGCGGCATGCAAAAAACTTCTTCCGTCCGCGTCGCATGGGACGGGACGGAAGAAGCGTGAGGAAATTTTCCGGGGCGTGCCGGTTCCGGCGGTTCCGCTGCGGTTATCGGCCGGATGGCTTGTTCGCCGCGCCGGCGGCCCTGCGGTCCATGACGAAACTGATGACGAACGGGATGGAGAGGAAGACCGCCGTGCCGACGATCACCAGCCACGTATACATGGCGGGACTGCCGACGGGCAGCTGCGAGGGCGGGAAGAAGGTGACGATGAACGAGAAGAGCACCGCGAGGAATCCGATGCCGCCGACCAGCCACATGCCCGCATTGCCGCCCGGTATGCGGTAGCTGCGTGTCAGGTCGGGCTGCGTGTAGCGCAGGCGGATGCCCGCGGCGTACATCATCATATACATCAGCAGATAGAGTCCCACGGTCAGGGCGCTCAGCAGGAAGAACGCCACGCTCACGTCGTTCATGACGATATAGAGCGACGACAGCAGGGTGACGATGCAGCCTTGGATGATGAGAATGTTGATCTGCACGCCGTTCTTGTTGGTCTTCTGCAGGAAGCAGGGCAGCACGCCCTCCTGCGCCGTCCATAACAGGCCGCGGCTGGGACCTGAAATCCACGACATGACTCCGGCCAGTGCGCCGAACGCTACGAGCAGTCCCATGACGTTCGTGAGCCACCCCACATGGTAGTGTTCGAAGACGATCTGGAACGTGGTGAACAGTCCCGACTGGAGGTTGATCTGGTCATAGGGCGTGATGATCGCCACGGCCAGCGCGCCCAGCGTGAAAAGCCCGAACGAGATGAGCGCCGCCAGAAACATGGCGCGCGGAAACTGCGTCTGCGGCTTTTTGAGTTCGGGGGCGTGCACGGCGTGCACCTCGACGCCGGCGAACAGCAGCAGGATGCCCGCGAGGAAGGCGATGTCGCTCATGCCCGTAATGTGGGGGAACAGCCGCGGATGGACGTGGTGCGCGGCGTCGATATTGACGACTTGGCTGACGGTGTCCGGAATATGCTCCAGCGCGACGGAGTTGCCGCCGATCATCCAGACGACCGCCATGACGATCACGACGATGCCGGGCAACACCGTGCCGATGAGGAATCCCTTGCTCGTGATGCCCGATATGGCCGAGGTGCCGCGCAGGGTGACAAGCGTGGCGCACCAGTACATGGCGATCGAAAACAGCCCGACGAAAAGTCCGTTCTGGGCGAGGTCGGGCATGCCGATCATGTAGGCGATCGACGCCGCGGCGAAGCCGAGTACGGTGGGATACCAGACGACGTTCTGTATCCATTGCAGGAAGATGGCCGTGAAGCCCATGTGTTTGTTGAAGGCCTCTTTGACCCATGTGTAGACGCCGCCGCCTTTCGAGGCGAAGGCGCTGCCCAGCTCGGCGCCTACCAGCGCCGCCGGAATCAGGAACAGGAAGGTGGCGAAGAAGATGTAGAAGAACATGGTAAGCTCCTCCTGCGCCATCATCGGAAGCCCGCGCAGACTGATGACGGCCGCCGCGGTCATCAGCGCGAGCTGCGTTGTGGTGATGTTTCTGTTTTTTGCCATAATGTGGAATTGTGGTTTACACCTGACTGCCACTCAGTTTCCGTGCCGTAACCGGACGGGCGGAATGTCGTTTCGGGCGGGTGCGTGATTCGTGCGGGCGTTTTTTTGCAGGCGAAAACACAAAAAAACAGCAGGGAATCTCACGATTGCCTGCTGCCTTCCGGAGGATTGCCCTCCTGAAACTACTAACCCAAACTTAAATAAATGAAGAAACCTCACTGCGGTTGCTGTTCCGCAGTTGACAGGGTATATTGCAAAACTCGTGCCGGAGCGGCGGACCGGAAGGGCGCCTATGCGGTTCGCGGGGGCGGGTCGTGTGGCGCCTGCGGGCCGGGACATGAATTAACCGGGCTGCAAACTGACAGAACTGCGAACGGGACGGGCACAAACGAGGGGCAGGATGCCCGCGAAGACATCCTGCCCGTTTCCGTTTCCGGCATGGCCCGAATGCCGGGCCGTATCATCATCGTTTGTCGGTCATCTCCACGTTGCCTTCGTAGGTGCCGCTGACCTTGTGCCCCTTGTCGGTGGTGAAGTCGAGTACGAAGCGGTAACCGCTGCCCGATTTGGTGATCGTTACGGTACCGGACGAGACGAATCCGTAGAAGGACTGGAAATTGTCGTTCCGCTCCTCGCAGTAGGTGCCGACGGGAAGCATCGTATCCATGAATTCGGTCTGGTAGCCTGCGGCGTAGGAACCCGGCGCGCCCGATGTGGAGACGCTGTAGGTCCCTTCCTGCAGCTGCATTTCCGTCGAAACGGCGGTCGAAAGATCGAGCGACACCATATGTCCTGCCTGTCCGAGGTAATCGGAGCCGTAGGAGATGGTCGGCTCGACGTCGTAAAGATTCACGATGCAGTTGTCGGCCGTCGCGGAGTCGCTGTAATATTTGCCCAGCGCGCGGATGAAGGTGAGGTTCGTTACGTCCTTGTCGAGAGTGGGAAGGTCGGGAATCTCGCTGGGTGTCTTGTTTTCGATCGTCAGCGGACCCTCGTAGCTGGCCGTGAACTCCTCGTCGTCGGTCGTGGTCAGCGTCGCGGTGATCGTATAGGTCGAGCCGGCCTGCTTGACGGAGATCGTACCTGCCTTGAAGTCGGTTCGGGTGATATTGCCTTTGCCGTCGTTGACCATGCAGTAGGTTTTCACGGGGTCGAACGTCGTCAGGCCTTTGTTGGTTGCGTACCTGTAGTCGCGGGCCGGCAGGGTGATCGTCGTATTGGGATTGCTTACCGCCATCTGGTAGAGGTCGATGCTCATGGCACGGCCTGCGCCGGTGGTGGCGTAGACGCCCCCGGATTCGGTGGTTTCGCCGTCGGCGAGCACCAAGAGGAATTCACCGATGTAGCTGCTCTCGGTGGGATAGTATCCGCCTGCAGCCTGCCGGTCGAACACGATCGGGCCTTCGACGGCTTGGTCGGTGGTCATCTCGACCGTCTTGACGTCGGAGTATACTGTTTTATTCGACGCGGCGACGGCGACGATATAGGTCGTGCCGGGTTTCAGCTCCCGGATCTCCGCTGCATCTGCCGATACGGGCAGGTCGGTGCCGTCGCGGAGAATCTCCTCGGCCGAAGGAATCGTCGGGTTGTCGGTTTTCTCGATGCAGACGTATGCGGCTTTCTCCGCATCGGTCAGTTTGAAATGGAACGAGAGGGTCGTTTCGGTCGGAGTGCCTGCGATGACCGTGACGACGGGCGTCCGGGCGACGGTCTCCATTTCGAGGGTTTCGACCTCCGAATAGACGCCGGTGTTGGCGACTGCCGCCGCGATGAGGTAGACGGTGGCGGGTTTCAGGTTCTCGACGAGGAGCTCACCCGTCTGGGCGATGGCGGTGCCGTCGCGGAGAATCTCTTCGGCCGTGGGAACGGTCGTCCCTTCGGTCTTTTCGAGACAGACGTATGCGGCCGTTTCGGGGTCGGTCAGGGTCGCGGTGAACGAAAGGGTCGTCGAAGTGGGCGTGCCGGGCGTCAGAACGACGGCCGGGTGTACGTCGGGGGCGGAGGTGGTGTGTTCGATGGTTTCGACCTTGCCGTTGACCTTGCCGTTGGAGGCGACTGCCGAGAGGCGGTAGGTGGTGCTGGGTTCGAGGTCGCCGATCGTGATGAGACCCGATGCGGTTACGGATTTGCCGTCGGCGAGAATTTTCTCGGCCGAGGGAACGGCTTCGGAGGATTTGGTGCAGACATAGGTGCACTTGTTCGCGTCGCTCAGGGTGAGCGTAAATTTCAGCGTGTTGGATGCGGCGTCACCGACAGCCAGCGTGACGGCCGGAGCAGGCGGATTCCCCCCCCCTTCGTCTTTGTCGTCGCACGAGGCCAGAAGACCGGAGCATAGCACCAGCAGCGCAGTGCTCCACGAAAGAATCGATCTAATCATAGATGTGATTTTTGGGATTAGTAATTAATAACAGTTTTTGTTCGGGTGCAGTAGGGACCTGCGGGAAGATCCGTTCTGCGGCAAGTGACGGGCTAAAAGTAAGGTTTCCTGCAGATAAATCCAAATATTTTTCCGCTTAAGTCGCCGCAGGACCGGATAAAACGTCAAGATGGGCGGGCCGGAGCGGAAACGGGCGCAATATATGACAAAACAGCAGGGAATCTCACGATTGCCTGCTGCCTGCGGAGGATTGCCCTCCTAAAACTACTAACCCAAACTTAAATAAATGAAGAAACCTCACTGCGGTTGCTGTTCCGCAGTTGATTGTCTGAATCGCAAAGCCCGTGCCAAAAACAAGTCCCGGTCGTGGGGACCGGGACTCGTCTGCCGTATGGAGTATCCTTCCGTCTTAGCGGAATACGCCCGTGTAGGTCGAGGGGGCGAGTGCGCGCAGCTCCTCCTTGACCGTTTCGGCCACGTCGAGCGTCTCGATGAATGCGGCGATCGACTCGTGGGTGATGTGGGCGTTGGTGCGGGTCAGGGCCTTGAGCGCCTCGTAGGGCTTGGGGTAACCCTCGCGGCGCAGAATGGTCTGGATGCCTTCGGCCACCACGGCCCAGTTGTTCTCCAGATCGCGGTCGAGCGCTTCGCGGTTGAGGATCACCTTGTTGAGTCCCTTCATCAGCGATCGCAGCGCAATGGCGGCGTGGGCCACCGGAACGCCGATGTTGCGCAGCACGGTCGAGTCGGTGAGGTCGCGCTGGAGGCGCGAGACGGGGAGCTTCGACGAGAGGTGTTCGAAGAGGGCGTTGGCGATGCCGAAGTTGCCCTCGGCGTTCTCGAAGTCGATCGGATTGACTTTGTGCGGCATGGCGCTCGATCCGACCTCGCCGGCCTTGATCTGCTGTTTGAAGTATTCCATCGAAATATAGGTCCACATGTCGCGGCAGAGGTCGATGAGGATGGTGTCGATGCGCTTCATGTTGTCGAAGATCGCGGCCAAGTTGTCGTAATGTTCGATCTGCGTGGTGTACTGCGAGCGGCAGAGCCCCAGCGTCTCGCCGACGAACCTGTTGGCGAATGCCACCCAGTCGTACTGCGGATAGGCCGCACGGTGTGCGTTGAAGTTGCCGGTCGCGCCGCCGAACTTGGCCGGAACGGCGATGTCGTGCAGCATGGCCAGCTGCTTCTCGATGCGTTCGACGAAAACCATGAACTCCTTGCCCAGCGTCGTGGGCGAAGCGGGCTGGCCGTGCGTGCGCGCCAGCATCGGCACCTCGCGCCACTCGTCGGCGAAAGCCGCCAGTTTGTCGCGCACCTCTTCGACGGCGGGGTAGTAGAAACCCGCCATCGCCTCCTTCAGCGAGAGCGGAATGGCCGTGTTGTTGATGTCCTGCGAGGTAAGCCCGAAGTGAACGAATTCCTTGTAGGCTTCCAGTCCGAGCGTGTCCATTTTTTCCTTGATGATGTACTCGATGGCTTTGACGTCGTGGTTGGTGACCGACTCGATCTGCTTGACGCGCTCGGCGTCGGCGGGCGAGAAATCGAGGTATAGGGCGCGCAGGGCGGCGAATTTGGTACGGTCGATGCCGGCCAGCTGGGGCAGGGGAATCTCGCAGAGCGCGATGAAGTATTCCACTTCGACGCGGATGCGGTAGCGGATGAGGGCCTGTTCCGAAAAATAATCGGCGAGCGTTTCCGTTGTATTACGGTAGCGGCCGTCTACGGGCGAAATGGCTGTAAGTTTGTTGAGCATATTGTGTTGTGATTTGTTTTCCGGCACCAAATTTACGACAATTAATTGAAATCCGCATATTTTTCCCTACCTTTGTAGGGTTGTAAACTTTAAATTGCAATGAATTTTCTGACCGCAATCATAAACGCTCTGGTGGGATTCGTGCAGCGCAATCCGCTGACGGTTTTGGTCATTCTCATCCTCGCCATCGCCGCTCCGGCGCTGCTGAAGGGCGTCGCACTGTTTTTTCTGTATGTCGTTATGAGTATTCTGATATTGGCCGTGGCGCTGATACTGGTGTTCCGCTGGCGGATGAACAAGGTCCGCCGCCAGATGGAGGAGCAGTTCGACGAAGGCTTCGATCCGCGCAATTTCGGCGGACAGGGTTTCGGCTCGCCCTTTGCCGGAGAGCCTCGCAAGGGCCGCGAAGGCGAAGTGAAGGTGCGCAAAACCTCCGGGGCGCCCGAAAAACGGGTGTCGAAAGACGTCGGCGACTACGTCGAGTTCGAAGAGACGAAAGAGCCGAAACAAGAGTAGCGTATGCTGAAGATATTCGAGCTGATAGGCCGCTATTTCATTCTGATGGGGAAAGTCTTTTCCCGTCCGGAGAAGGCCGCCATCTACCGCCGCCGCATCGTTTACGAAATGGAGTCGCTGGGCATCGACTCGATCGGCCTGACCGCGATCATCTCGGTATTCATCGGCGCGGTCATCACCCTGCAGATGTGCATCAACCTCGATTCGCCCTTCATCCCCCGCTCGCTGGTGGGCTATGCCACGCGCGAGACGATGATCCTCGAATTTTCATCGACGGTCGTGGCGCTGATTCTGGCCGGCAAGGTCGGGTCGAGCATCGCCTCGGAGATCGGCACCATGCGCATCACCGAACAGATCGACGCGCTGGAGATCATGGGCGTCAATTCCGCGTCGTACCTGATCCTGCCGAAGATCGTCGCCGCGGTGGTTTTCTTCCCCTTTCTGACCATCCTGAGCATCGCGATCGGCATTATCGGCGGCTGGGCGATCGCCTACCTGACCGGCATCATGATCCCGGCCGACTATATCGACGGCCTGCTGATGGATTTCAAGCCCTATTCGATCGTCTATTCGCTGATCAAGACCGCCGTCTTCGCCTATATCATCACCTCGATTTCGGCCTTCTACGGCTATTACGCCAAGGGCAATTCGCTCGAAGTGGGCGCCGCCTCGACGCGCGCCGTGGTGGCCAGCTCCGTAGTGATCATGATCTTTAACCTTATACTGACGCAAGTCCTGCTCATATGATACGCGCCGAACATATCACCAAATCGTTCGACGGTCGCGTGGTGCTCGACGATATTTCGATCGAATTCGAGACCGGACGGACCAACCTGATCATCGGCCGCAGCGGTTCGGGCAAGACCGTGCTGCTGAAGACGCTGGTGGGACTTCACGAACCCGATTCGGGCGACGTCTGGTACGATGACACCAACTTCACGCAGCTGGATTTCAGACAGCGGCGCGCCATCCGCAAGGATATCGGCATGATCTTTCAGGGCGGGGCGCTGCTGGACTCCTCGACCGTCGAGGAGAACGTCAAACTGCCGCTGGACCTCTTCACCTCGCAGAGCGAGAAGGAGAAGATGGAGCGTGTGGATTTCTGCCTTCAGCGTGTGCGGCTGGAAGAGGCCAACCACCTCTATCCGGCCGAACTGTCGGGCGGCATGATCAAGCGCGTGGCCATCGCCCGCGCCATCGTGCTCAATCCGCGCTACCTCTTCTGCGACGAACCCAATTCGGGACTCGACCCGCAGACATCGATCGTCATCGACAACCTGATTCACGAAATCACGCGCGAATACAATATCACCACCATCATCAATACGCACGATATGAACTCGGTGATGGAAATCGGCGAGAAAATTGTATACATACACGAAGGCCGCAAATGGTGGGAGGGCACCAAAGACGATATCCTGCACGCCGACAACCCCGAACTCAACGACTTCGTCTTCGCTTCGGCGATGGCCAAACGGGCCAAGATGGCGGCGAAGTAGGCAGGAATCGGATTCCTAAAAAAATTTAATTTTTTACTTGCGTAATATACATAAAGTATGTACTTTTGTGCAGTGAAAAAATAACGCATTTTTTATTAACAAATAAATCATAACATTATGTCAAAGATCAAAGTAGGTATCAACGGTTTCGGTCGTATCGGCCGTCTGGTATTCCGTGCTGCGTGCAACAATGCAGACATTGAGGTGGTAGGTATCAACGACCTCGTTCCGGTAGACTACATGGCTTACATGCTCAAGTACGACTCGGTACACGGCCGTTTCAACGGTACGATCGACTACAACGTAGAGAAGGGCCAGCTCATCGTCAACGGCAACGTCATCCGCGTAACCGCCGAGAAGGATCCCGCAAACCTGAAGTGGAACGAAGTAGGCGCCGAGTACATCGTCGAGTCTACCGGTCTGTTCCTCACCAAGGAGAAGGCTGAGGCCCACATCGCAGCCGGTGCCAAATACGTCGTTATGTCGGCTCCCTCGAAGGACGACACCCCGATGTTCGTATGCGGCGTGAACACCGATACTTACGCAGGTCAGCAGATCGTTTCGAACGCATCGTGCACCACCAACTGCCTCGCTCCGCTGGCTAAGGTCATCAACGACAACTTCGGTATCGTCGAGGGTCTCATGACCACCGTACACGCTACCACCGCAACGCAGAAGACCGTAGACGGTCCCTCGATGAAGGACTGGCGCGGCGGCCGTGCTGCCGGCGGCAACATCATCCCCTCGTCGACCGGCGCTGCAAAGGCCGTAGGCAAGGTGATCCCCGCCCTGAACGGCAAACTGACCGGTATGGCATTCCGCGTTCCGACGCTCGACGTTTCGGTCGTAGACCTGACCTGCCGTCTGGAGAAGGGCGCTTCGTACGACGAGATCAAGGCTGCCATGAAGAAGGCTTCGGAGAACGAGTTCAAAGGCATCATCGAGTACACCGAGGACGACGTGGTTTCGACCGACTTCACGGGCGACGCCAACACTTCGATCTTCGACGCTAAGGCCGGTATCGCGCTGAACCCGAACTTCGTGAAGCTTGTGGCTTGGTACGACAACGAGTGGGGCTACTCGAACAAGGTAGTCATGCTGATCCAGAAGATGGCCGCTTACAACAACAAATAGTCGTAAGCCGACGCATAAAGCGGAGGGATTCGGGAAACCGGATCCCTCTTTTTTTGTCGTTTATTGTTATTTGTCCTGACGATCCACCCGCATCTCGACCGATGCGCCCGACCACTGGTTGATAAGGCGTTTTTCGCTGCGGAGCACTTTGCCGCCGTATGCGATGCGGAGGGTGATTTCGAACGGCTGCGTGTCGGCGATGTCGTTGCCTGCGGGCAGCGTGTGGGGTACAATATAAATATAGAGCAGCAGGTGGTCGCACGCAGCGGTTTCGAGCCGCAGGCTGCGGTCGCCCGCCATGTCCGCGGGTTTTGCCGTCAGGTTCGCGCCGACGTCCGCGACGTGCGATTCGGCCGAGGCGAATCCGATGCGTTCGTCGCCGGCATCGAAGCAGCCGCACATCAGCGCTGCGTTATAACGCCACCAGCCGTCGTAACGGCTTGATATTTCGATCGAGAATCCTTCAGTTGCTGCCATACGGTGCAAATATAGCGATTTTTCGCTCTTCGGCGAATTTCGTGCCGGGAAAATCGCTCCGCCCCGCCGCAGACGGTTTGCCGGACGGGCGTCTGGAGCGCGGGGTGCTAAAACTGAGCGATTTCTTTGCAAATGTCTTATTTTTTCGTAACTTTGTGCCCTAAATGCGCTCGTATGGGGGTAACTAAAAGGTATACGATTGCTTACAAAGGGCTGAAACCCGGTTTGCATGACTTTCGTTTCGAGGTCGACGGCTCGCTGTTCGAGGAGTTCGAAAGTCCGGAGATCAAGGACGGAGCGTGCGAAGTGACGGTCGCCTTGGAGCGCGGCGAAGCGATGCTTACGCTCGACGTTACGGTGGACGGAAGCGTCGTCGTGGAGTGCGACCGCTGTCTGGAAGAGTGCCGGATTCCCGTGCATTATCAGGGACGGTTGCTGGTGAAGTTCTCCGACGAGGTGCACGAATACGACGGCGAGGTGATGTGGCTGCTGCCCATGGAAGACGAAATCGACCTGAAGCAGTACATTTACGAGAGCATCGTGCTGTCGCTGCCTTACCAGCGGGTGCATCCCGAAGGGGAGTGCAATCCGGAGATGCTCGAACGCTTCCGCATCGTATCAGACTCGGAACTCGCGGCCGTCGAGGCGCGGGCCGGAGCGCAGGAGCACGACGGCGGCGAATGGGCCAAGCTGGCCGCGCTCAAGGAGCGGATGGAGGCCCAAGAGCCGCAGGAAGAGGCCCGAACGCCGGAAAAATAGCGCCGGCGGCAATAAGGAGAATCGATAATACGTTAAACTTATAATTTATATTGTAAAATGGCACATCCTAAACACAAAGTCTCGTCGACGCGACGCGATAAGAGAAGAACCCACTACAAGGCTGTCGTTCCGACGGTAGTTACCTGCTCGAACTGCGGCGCAGCCACGCTGTACCACCGTGTATGCCCTGAGTGCGGTTTCTATCGCGGAAAGCTGGCGATCGAGAAAAAAGCTGCTGAATAAATCAGACGGCAAGAAGAGTGCATCCGCGAGGCTGCTCTCTTTTTAGTTTACAGAAGCTCCCTGTCTTCGCCGCGTACGGCCGGACGGTCCGTGATGCGGGCCTGCCGACGGGTACAGAGCGGGATATGAAGTTAAACCAAATCGCACGATTATGTTAAAGATTGGTGTAGATGCCATGGGCGGCGATTTCGCTCCTGAGGCGGCGGTTCAGGGCGCCGTATTGGCACTTGAAGCGATCGGGCCGGACAGCCGCATCGTATTGTTCGGCGACGAAGCGAAAATCAAAGCCGTACTCGAAGCCGAGGGCTGCTCCGCGGAGCGCTTCGACATCGTTGCGACCACGGAGGTCATCGAGATGGGAGACCATCCCGCCAAGGCCTTTCAGGCCAAGGCCGATTCGAGCATTACGGTAGGTTTCGGCTATCTGGCCAAAGGCGCCATCGACGGTTTTGCCAGCGCCGGCAGTACGGGCGCCATGATGGTCGGCTCGATGTATGCGGTAAAACCGATCGAAGGGGTCATCCGTCCCGCGATCTCGTCCATCGTTCCCACGATTGCGGGGCGTCCCGCGCTTCTGCTGGACGTGGGGCTGAACGTGGACTGCAAGCCCGAAGTGCTGGCGCAGTACGGACTGATAGGTTCGATCTACGCCGAAGCCGTGCTCGGAATCGGGAAACCCCGCGTCGCCGTACTCAACATCGGCGAGGAGGAGACCAAGGGCAACGCCCAGACCAAGGCGACCTACGAACTGCTGAAGGAGGACGGACGCATCAATTTCGTGGGCAATGTCGAAGGTTCGTACATCTTTACGGGCCAAGTCGCCGACGTGATCGTCTGCGACGGTTTCGTGGGCAATACGGTGCTGAAGATGGCGGAGGGGCTTTACCGCATCAACAAGAAGCTGGGCGGCGGCAATGCGTTCTGGGACGCGATGAATTACGAAAACGTGGGCGGTACGCCCGTGCTCGGCGTCAATGCGCCCGTAATCATCGGCCACGGCATCTCGTCGGCCCGCGCGATCAAAAGCATGATCCTTTCGACGGAGCAGTGCATCAAGGCGGACCTTACCGTCAAACTGCAGCATGCTTTCAAAAATTAATCACACAATTTAGGAGAGAAAGTTAATGGGTAAAATAACAGCAGCGATAACGGGTGTAGGTGAGTATCTGCCGGATTACATCCTTACGAATGAAGAGTTGAGCACCATGGTCGATACGTCCGACGAATGGATCATGTCGCATATCGGCGTCAAGACGCGCCATATCCTCAAGGGTGAGGGCGTAGGTTCCTCCTACATGGGCGCCCGCGCGGTCATCAACCTTCTGGACAAAGCGGGGGTGGACCCGATGGAGATCGATCTGGTGATTTGCGCTACGGTGACTCCCGATATGTTTTTCCCCTCGACGGGCAACCTGATCGCCGATCAGGCGGGATGCAAGAACGCCTTTGCATACGACGTTTCGGCGGCGTGCAGCGGCTTCCTTTTCGCCCTTACGACGGGTGCGAAATTCATCGAGTCGGGTTCGTGCAAGAAGGTCGTGGTCGTCGGCGCCGACAAGATGTCGTCGATCGTGGACTACACCGACCGTTCCACCTGTCCGATCTTCGGCGACGGCGCCGCCGCCGTACTGCTGGAACCCAATGAAGAGGGATACGGCGTTCTGGACGAGATTCTCCGTTCGGACGGTTCGGGCGAGCTGCAGCTCTACATGAAGGCGGGCGGTTCGCGCTATCCGGCTTCGGTCGAGACCGTGCAGAACAATTGGCATACGATCATGTGGGACGGACACGCCGTGTTCAAGGCCGCCGTTTCGAAGATGGCCGACGTGTCGGTCGAGATCATGGAGCGCAACGGACTTACCTCCGCGGATGTGCGTTATCTGGTGCCCCATCAGGCTAACCTGCGCATCATCGACGCCACGGCGCGCCGCATGGGACTCGAACATGAGAAGTGCATGATCAACATCGACCGCAACGGCAACACGACCGCCGCGACGATTCCTTCGTGTCTTTACGATTACGAGAAGGAGCTGCGCAAGGGCGACAACCTGATTCTGTCGGCTTTCGGCGGCGGTTATACGTGGGGCGCGATCTATGTGAAGTGGGCTTACGACGGTTCGAAAGCCTGCCAGATCGATCTTTCGGAAAAATAGTTTTGCGGTGCGGGCGGATGCCCGTCGGAGAAATAGACTACAGAGAGACGGAAACCAGCGATGGTTTCCGTCTCTTTTCTGCATATTCCGGGGTGCCCTGCGTTTCGCGGAACCGGGAATTTTCGTATATTTGGCTTTCGCGGAACGTGTGCGGTTTCAGTTTCTTTTCGGATTCGCGCATTAGTTTTGCATCTGGAAAAAGTGCGGTTATGAAGATTCTGATTGTCGAAGACGAACCCTCCCTGCGGGAGATCATGGTGCAGACCCTGCGCCGGGAACAGTATGTGGTCGAGCAGGCTGCCGATTATGCGTCGGCGCTCGACAAGATCGCCGGATACGATTACGACTGTATTCTGCTGGACATCATGCTGCCCGACGGGAGCGGCCTGCAGCTGCTCGAAGAACTGAAGCGGCAGCGCAGGCAGGCGGGAATCATCATCATTTCGGCCCGCGACTCGCTCGACGACAAGATCGAGGGACTCGAACTGGGGGCCGACGACTACCTGCCCAAACCCTTCCATCTCGCGGAGCTGAGCGCCCGGATCCGGAGCGTCGTGCGCCGTCACCAGCGCGGCGGTCAGGAGAGTCTCGATGCCGGAAACGTGCGGCTGTTTCCTGACAGCCGCCGGGTGGAAATCGCGGGCCGGGAGGTCGAACTGCTGCGCAAGGAGTACGATATACTCTATTATTTCATGAGCCGCCCGAACCATATGATCGACAAGACGACGCTGGCCGAAGCCGTGTGGGGCGACCACATCGACCAAGCCGACAATTTCGATTTCGTCTACGCCCAGATGAAAAATCTGCGCCGTCGGCTGCACGACGCGCAGGCGGACATCGAAATCCGCGCCGTTTACGGCTTCGGCTATAAACTCGTTACGCCATGAAACTCGTTTACCGCATCCTGCTCCATATGTCTTGGGCGCTCTCGCTGCTGCTGGCGGCGTGGGCGGTGCTTTTCTATTTCACGATGATCGACGAGATCAACGACGAAGTCGACGATTCGCTCGAAAACTATGCCGAGGTGCTTGTGAAACGCAATCTTGCGGGCCGTGAGCTTCCTGCGGCGTTTTCGGGCAGCAACAACGGCTATTTCCTGCACGACGTCTCGGCCGAATACGCCGCCGCGCGGCCCCATATGGTTTACAGCGACGAGGAGATTTTCATTCCGGAGAAGGACGAGGAGGAGCCGGCCCGCGTGCTGCGGATGATCTTCCGCGACCGGGAGGGAAGCTATAAGGAGCTTACCGTGATGACGCCGACCATCGAGAAGGACGATTTGCAGGAGGCGATTCTCTGGTGGATCGTCTATCTGTATCTTTTCCTGCTGCTGACCATTCTGCTGATCAACATACTGGTGCTCCACCGCACCCTGCGGCCCCTGTATGCCCTGCTGAGGTGGCTCGACGGCTACAGGGTAGGCGGAAAGAACGCTCCGCTGGCCAACGATACGAAGATCGCTGAATTCCGGCGGCTGAACGAGGCGGCGATCCGCAATGCCGAGCGGGCCGAAGTGCTGTTCGACCGCCAGAAGCAGTTCATCGGCAATGCGTCGCACGAAATGCAGACGCCGCTGGCGGTTTGCCGCAACCGGCTGGAGATGCTCGTAGGCGACGGCTCGGCGCTGAGCGAGGAGCAGTTGGGCGAGATTATGAAGGTGCAGCGGACGCTCGATTATCTGGTGCGGCTCAACCGTTCGCTGCTGTTGCTGTCGAAGATCGAGAACGGCCAGTTCCCCGAAACGGAGCAGGTCGATTTCAATGCGCTGGTCGGGCGTACGGCCGAAGATATGTCCGAGATTTACGCCGGGCGGGGCATGCGCCTCTCCCTGCGCGAAGAGGGCCGGCTTGCGGCCCGCATGAATTCGTCGCTGGGGGCCAGTCTGGTCACGAACCTGCTGAAAAACGCCTATGTTCACGGAGATGCGGGCGGCGAAGTGACGGTGACCGTTTCCGGGGATCGTCTGAGCGTCTGCAACAGCGGTGCGGGCGGTGCGCTCGATGCGGACCATATCTTCGAACGCTTTTATCAGGGGGCCAAAAAGGAGGGTTCGACGGGACTGGGCCTTTCGATCGTCGATGCCGTGTGCCGTCTTTACGGTTTGCGGACCGAATATGCGTATATAAATAGGTGCCACTGTTTCACGGTGCATTTTCCGAAATAAAATTCAAAAAAAAGCGTATCGGGGCGTTTATTTCAAATTCGTTTCAGCTTTAGGTCGCAACTTTGCATTGTAAACGATAAACAATGTTGAACCAAAATAGCAAAACGATTATGAAAAAGCTCATGATGATTCTCGCAGGCGCAGCCCTGCTCGCAACTTCCGCTCCCGCCTTCGCAGGCAACGACCGTCCGATCGCCGTCGGCGAACTTCCGGCCGTGTCGCAGGAGTTTATCAAAACCCACTTCGCAGGCGTCGAAGTCTCCTTCTCGAAGGTGGACGAGGAGCTTTTCGACAAGGATTACAAGGTCGTATTCGTAAACGGCGCCAAAGTCGAATTCGCCAAGAACGGCGAGTGGAAGGACGTCGAATGCAAATACGGCGAGGTGCCGGCGGCAATCGTTCCGCAGCAGATCCGCGATTATGTGACCAAGAATTACCCCAAAAACAAGATCGTCGCCATCGACCGCGACCGCCGCGATTACGAGGTGGAGCTGGACAACGGACTCGACCTGAAGTTCGACCTCAAGTTCCGTCTGATCGATATCGACAATTAGTGGACAGCCCCTTATGCGAGGTATTATGAAAAAGTTCGCAGTGTTGATGCTGGCCCTCGCGTCGCTGGGTGCGATGACGGGCTGCGATGACGACGACGATTCGGTGAAGGTTCCGGCCGCAGTGCAGGATACGTTCGGACGGATGTTCCCCGGTGCGGGACATGTCGAATGGGCGGGGAAGCAGGGCTATCTGGTCGCCGAATTCCGTGAAGGCGGAACCGACATGCAGGCGTGGTTCGACGCCGCGGGCAAATGGTACATGACCGAAGAGGACGTACCTTACGCCCTGCTGCCGCAGGCGGTGCGCACCGCTTTCGAAAGCGGCGAGTACGCCGCATGGCATGTGGACGATGCGGACAAGCTGACGCGTGAAGGTTTGGAGACGGTCTATGTGCTCGAAGTCGAGCAGCGCGACGCTGAGTATGAGCTTGTCTATTCGGAAGACGGCGTGCTGCTGCGCGCTGTGCCCGATGCGGACGGCGACCGCGACCACGGGGATATGCTCCCGCAGGAGCTTCCGCAGGCTGTGAAGGATTTTATCGGACGGAAATATCCCGGCGCCCGCATCGTCGATGCGGAGCGTGAGAAAGGCGGTCTCGAAGTCGAAATTATCGACGGCCGTACGCCGCGCGAGGTTTATTTCGGCGCCGGCGACGCTTGGCTCCGGACCAAAACCGAAGTGCGCAGGAGCGAGGTTCCCGCAGCGGTGATGCAGGCGTTTCAGACATCGCAGTACGCGGGCTGGGAGATCGACGACATAGACCATTACGACAGCCCCGAACGCCAGTGGTATCTCTTCGAACTGGAGGACCCGCAGTCGGACCGCGAAGCGGAACTGCGCATTCAGGCCGACGGCACGATTTTCTGACGGCATGCCCCGGCAGGGACGGAATCTTCACGGCGAAGGTTCCGTCTTTTTTGTTATAACCGGGGACTATTGTGTTATAAAATAATATGATGGGATTTCCGCACAAATCGGCGAAAACTATTGTATATTTGTATCAGGAAAGAATAACACAAACTTAAAACAATACAGCTATGTTAAGCAAGAAATTACATGACGCTCTGAACGAGCAGATCAATGCCGAGCTTTGGTCGGCCTATCTCTATCTTTCGATGTCGATGGACGCCGAGGCCAAAGGACTCAAGGGCGTCGCCAACTGGTTCTACATTCAGTTCCAGGAGGAGCAGGATCACGCCCGGATCTTCATGAACTACATTCTTTCGCGCGATGCCGAGGTGACGCTTCGGCCCATCGCCGAGGTCCGCACGTCGTGGGCTTCGCCGCTGGAGATGTTCCGGGATACGCTCGAGCACGAAAAGAAGGTGACGGCCCTGATCAACGACCTCGCGGCCATCGCCGCCGAGGACAAGGACTACGCTTCGTCGAACATGCTCGTATGGTTCATCGACGAGCAGGTCGAGGAGGAGGAGTCCGCACGCGGGATGATTACCGCCTGCGAGGCTGTCGAGGGCAACAAGTTCGGGATGTACATGCTCGACAAGGAGCTGGCCGCCCGCACCTATTCGCAGGCCGCACCGCTGGCTTCGTCGAACGACTGATAACGGTTGCCATAGCCGTTAAGCTTCCGGCTCTTCCGCTTTTTCGGGCGGAGGGCCGGATTTTTCTGTTGCCGTGCGCTGTCCGGAGGCGGCTTCTTTCGGGCGGTTCTCTCCGTGCGGTTCCCGTTGCGGCCGCATTCCGGTTCCGGACACCGCTTCGGGGCTATCGTTCCGGGCGGTAGTCGATACCCGCCTTGCGGGCTTGGGCGTGCTGGTGCTCCCGGCGAATGCGGTAGAGACGCCCCTCCTTGACGAACCGGGCGCCGGTCTGGTGGAAGGTGAAGGAAACTCCGGCGGCCGCGCACTGCCCGCGGAGCGCGAGGACCCATGCGAAGTCGCA
>ENA-OURU01002474-OURU01002474.1-human-gut-metagenome-genome-assembly--contig:-NODE-2474-length-18059-cov-4.693846_pt1 | contig 18059 bp, 22 predicted proteins | sample MGYA00242137_ERZ509064 | MGnify/ENA primary metagenome ERZ509064 (study PRJEB26280, sample SAMEA2338777) | human gut metagenome | biome: human gut; feature: human-associated habitat; material: faeces...
TAGACGAACAGAATCGGAAAGAAAGCGAGCCGACCGAGTTCCGTGGTAAAGAATATACACTGTATGAAGCAAAGCAAAGACAGCGTCAAATGGAAACTGCTATGCGGGCACAGCGTGAAAAGGTGCAGCTATTGCAAAAAGGCGGTGCTGATCCGCAGGAAGTAATGCTCCAAAAAGCAAAGTACAAAGGACAACTTAATGAATATGCGGTATTCTCCCGGAAGATGGGACTCAAGGAAGAACGGGAGAGAATTTATATTGATGGACGGGGAAGAGTAGCACCGAACACACTAATGCATTACAGAGAAGATCGTAAAGCTAATAAACATATTGCAAATACGTCTAATTTTGGTATAATAAAATCAAGAAGATTCAATACAAAAGATGATCCGATGAGGGAAGTAATGGGAGATGCGGAGGTATCAAACCCAAAAGAAATTGCAGAAATGAAAAAAGAGTTGAGAGAAGCTGGTGTTGAGCTTATAAGGAGAAGAAATGTGATGGGATATTCTCCTGCTCTTAGCCCTGGATTACCAGGGCAGTTTTATATTGAAGATGGTGCGAGTTATAGTGCATGGCTTCATGAATTTAAACATTTTTCTGATGATAGAGATGATGGATATCTAGGGTTTAGAGTTTTTGAAGATAATGAAAAATGCAAGCAAAGAGAGATTGATGCTTATCAAATTGAAATAGAGCTAGCAAAAAGGTTAAAGCGTAGCGATATGGTGAAGCGACTTGAAAGCTTAAGAAATGAGGAGGTTAAGAAGTATGAATAGTATCAAGGAACGGATAGACGAAATACATAATGGATCTGTAAAGGCAATTATGGATGGTATTACATCTTCATCTCCTATTGAGTTTTTGAATGCAATGATTTTTGGAACTAGGCTTGGTATTGATAATGCAAAGTTTATAGAATCCGTTAAGAATGCTGAAAACAATGAGACGGTAATGATGGGAGTTCAAATATCAGAGTTTGCAAAGGCTTCTTTGGATATTTTAGGGATAAAAGAATATCGAGGAGATGAAAAAAGAATAAAGGATATGATTGAAAGTAAATTTGAATTTTAGTTACCACCAGTCGTAATGACCGGTGGTATTTTTACGGAGAAAAATAGAATGAAGTTGTATTTTGAATGGAGAACAGCGGTTGAAATGGCGGTTGTTCTATATGGGATTCTGATAGGAATTATAACATGGCTCAAGAGGAGGTGATCCAGTGATCCAAATAACCATAACACCGAATAGCATCCACATGACCGGTCATGCCTGCCGAAAAGGATCAGACGGTATTGACCGGGCGTGTGCAGCGGTGTCCGCTCTCACCTGCAACCTGATCAATTCGCTGAATGATCTGACAGGTGACCGGATCAGGGCAGATACCGGGAGCGGAAGAACCGTGATCGAATGGGAGCAGCTTTCTGACAGAGGGAAGTTGCTGCTGGATTCGTGGTTTCTCGGGTTAACAGATATCAACCGGGAATATAATTGTATAACATTTTTGTAGGAGACACCCTGAGGGGTGTTTTTCTTTTGCCCAAAACGTGAAGGCGTTAAAAGCTCGGGAGCTCAACGAAGCATAAACGGAGGTAGACAATGAGAAAAAGAATGATGTTACAGCTTTTCGAGGACGGCAGCGGAGCTGGCTCTGGTGGACAGGGTGGAAATGCCGGGAATGGGAACGGCGGTGGGGAATCCGCTGGAAGCACATCCGGAGCTTCCAATTCCGGAACTTATACCTATGAACAGCTGGAAGAAATTGCAAGTGCCAGGGCAAGCAAGTCGGAACGTGCAGCTCTTGCAAGCTTTTTCCGTGGTCAGGGAATGACAGAGGGAGAAGTCACAGAAGCAATCACAAAATTCAAGGCAGAACGTGCGGCAAATCAGCCGGACACGGCAAAGCTGCAGAAAGAACGTGATGACGCTTTGAAGGAAGTTCAGCAGATGAAAAATGAGAAATTTCTGTCAGGTAAAGGTGTGAAGACAGAGGATCTTGATTATGTCATGTTCAAGGTATCGAAACTTGTAAACGACAAGACAACATTTGAAAAAGCTGCAGAACGGTATTTGAAAGAAAACCCGAAATATACAGGCAGTGGCACGTATCGGGTGTCTACGTCTTCAGGAAGCTCTTCGGAGGGAGCCGGTGGAAGCATGAATGCTTCTATCAATGAACGTATCCGTGCTGCAGCAAGAAGATGATGGAGGTAGAAGATGAACAGAAACAGAATGAATTTAAGAATTTTTGATAATGACGTAAGCATTATCGATCGTACCGGAGCGGAGTCTTTAATCCCGGTGCAGGAAGCAAGCGAGATTATTCAGGGAACAATCGCACAGTCGGCAGTCCTTTCGAGAGGGCGTAAGCTTGCAAATATGACCAGTAAGCAGTACAAGATGCCGGTATTGGATATGCTGCCGATCGCTTATTTTGTAAATGGCGACAATGGACAGAAAAAAACGGCAAAGCAGGCATGGGACAAGAAGTTTATCACTGCGGAAGAAATTGCGGTAATTGTTCCGATTCCAGAAGCTGTATTGGATGATTCGGAATATGATATCTGGGCAGAAGTAAGGCCAAGAGTGACAGAAGCATTTGGAAAAGTCATTGATGGAGCGGTACTTTTTGGAGAAAATAAGCCGTCAACATGGAGAGAAGATGTGGTTGCAACTGCAACAAAGGCGAGTGCAGTCGTAACACTCGGAGCATCTGACAGTCTGTACGACAAGATTATGGCAGAAGATGGCGTCATTGCGAAAGTTGAGGGATCTGGCTACTTTGTAAATGGTCACATGGCAGATATCTCCATGAGGGCAAAGCTCAGGGGATTGAAAAATGCGAATGGTGATCCGCTGTTCAAACAGGATCTGCAGGGAACAACGCAGTATGCTTTAGATGGCTCTCCGATGAATTTCCCAAACAACGGAGCGTTTGACAAATCAAAGGCACTGATGATTTCAGGAGACTTCTCTCAGCTTGTATATTCCATCAGACAGGATATTACATTCAAGTTATTCACGGAAGGCGTGATTCAGAACACCGATGGAACTATCGCATACAACCTGATGCAGAATGATATGATTGCTCTTCGTGCGGTGATGCGTCTTGGATGGGAAATCCCGAATCCAATCAATGCTCTTGCAAAAGATAAGACCAAGAGATGCCCGTTTGCGATCCTGAAAGCGGGAGAATAAGGAAGGAGCAAGACAATATGTATGCGGATCATTTCTATTATTTGTCTGAATACGGTGGTGAGCTGATTCCACTTGAAAAATTTGCAAAAGCAGAAAAAAAAGCAGAAGCCTATATAAGGCATCTGACTTATATGCACGGAGATATTTTTGCTTGTGAAAACGATACCGTAAAAGATGCTGTATGTGCAGTTGCAGAGATTTATTATTCTTGCGACCTGAAAAATCAGCAGGGAAACGGATCTGTAAAGTCGGAAAATACGGACGGATATAGTGTAACCTATGTAAACGAGCAGGTGGATGGAGAGACGGCAGAGGCGGTTGCATCCCGGAAGGCTTACGAAGTTGCACGAACCTATCTGCTTCCGCTGGGATGGTTGTCCAGAAAGGTGGGATGTTGTAATGCTTACAAATGCAGTGATCACGCTCTTTAACCGTTACCCGGATAAGGAGCAGAAAAAGATCGTGTATCTGCCGCACCGGATTGACCGGGCATGGTATCACGTCAGCCGGAAGACCACGCCATCGCAGGGTGGTCTGATCAGTTCGGACGAGCATATGATTCGCATCCCATTCGATCAGTGTGCAGACTGGAAACCTGCAGATCAATTTGCGACAGGGCAGAAAGGGACCTGCTGGACTGTTCAGAACGGGGATCTCTTTATTCAGGGAGAATGGTGCGGTGGAGAAGTCATGGGGATTGATGACCTGAAAAAGCAGTATAACGGAGTGGTCGGGGTGGTGAAGAGCCATTCCGAGAACTTCGTCGGATCATCCCCGCATATCAGAATCAGTGGAGGTGCGTGATGGTAATCAGAATGCAGTTGGATCCGAAAGATCAGATCCTGCTCAGGAGAAGCCTGAACAAGAATGGAAAAGGACAGAGATTTTTTACAAGTGAGGTCAGACGGCTGTCTGATCCTTATGTTCCACGGCTGACTGGACGATTGAAGACGGATGCCACAGAAGCAATTTCCACAATCACATACAATGCACCTTATGCAAGGAGGCAGTATTATGAACACAAAGGAGACGGTCTTCGGGGTCCGCACTGGGCAGAACGGATGTGGGCAGACAGAGGGCCGGAGATTGTAAAGGCAGTAGCCAGTTTTTGTGGAGGGAAAGCAGGATGAGCGTAGCAACAAAAGTCGCTGAATTTATAGCCGGCTGTCCGTTCCTGGAAGAGTTTGAACAGATGTTCCCGATCGTGAACGTGGATCTGCTGGGAGAGGATGCAACAGCGTATAGCCTGGAGCTTGCTCCGGCAGACCCGATTGTCAGACGGTATACGAACGGGGATACGATCCGGCAGATGGTATTTTCTCTTTGTTCCCGGGAATGGTACGGAGAGGAAAGCAACAAGGACACGGCGGAATTTTACGAAAAATTCTCTGACTGGCTGGATGAATGTACGGAGCAGGGAAGACTTCCGGTACTGTCGGGAAATCTCACGAGTAAGTCTATTCAGGCTACGACAGGCGGCTATTTATACGATAACGAAGGCACGAAATGTCAGTACCGCATTCAGTGCCGCTTTTTATATTACAAACGGAGGTAAGGCAATGAAAAGAATGAATTTACAGATTTTTGAAGCAGCAAAAGACACTGGTGTAACGCAGCGTTACCAGCGTGCAGATTACATTGACGTTACAGGGGGATCTGATTCCCCTAAATATGAGCTTCTCGGAATTGGGGTGACCCAGTTGGATGATTCACCGTCTGCACAGACTACGTCAAAGAGATACGTCAATCAGAAAAGTGCAACGCAGAGCATTGGCGGTTATGAATGGACAGCACCGCTTGAGTTTGATCTGATCCAGAGTGAGCCGGCAATCGCTTACATTTCCGAGATCGGTGAGAACGAAAAGACCGGGGTGGAGGCAGATACGTTCTATGTGAAGGTGTGTCTGGACAAGCCGGCGAGCGGCTCAGCCGGAACTTATGAAGCAAAACGCAGAAAAGTTGCGGTCGAGATTTCTGAATTTAAGGATAACGATGGTGAAATTCAGGGATCTGGTAACCTGCTTGGCAAGACTGACTGGGTAAAGGGTACGTTCAATACATCGACCAAGACATTTACAGAGGGGGAATAATCTCCCTCACTGATAATGCTTCAGTTAGTGAGGTTGTAGCGGACGAAGCAGAAAAAGACTTATTTGAGCAGATGGAGGAGAAAAACAATGCAGATTAATGGAGTTACATTAAATTTTTCATTTTTTGACCCGGATTTTGAGGAAGGTAAAAAGGCATATCTGAAAGAACTGGAAGAAATCTCAAGGCTTGGAGATACGGGAACAGAATCGGATGCGATCAGACAGCAGTGTGATACAATCAAGCACCTTTTTGATGTGACTTTTGGGGAAGGCACAGGGGAAAAAGTATGCGGAACGGGTCACGATCACCTCTTATGCCTGGAAGCTTATGAAGCACTGCTTAACGAGCAGATCCGACAGTGCGAGAGGTATAGAGCAGTAAAAGAGCGACTGGGAATGAAAGGGGCTGAATGAGTTCCCTGACAGAGCCTTTTCCGGTAAGTCTGACCATTAGCGGTGTGGAATGCCCGATCCATTGGGATTTTCGCACCGTTTTGTGTTGCCAGAAAATCCTCCAGGATGCAGGCAGAGAGCTGACTGAGGACGAGATGGCGAGAATGCTCAGGCTTTTTTACGGTCAGTACACCTGGTATACAGAAGAACATTTTGACAAGATGCTGTGGTTTTTCTCTTGCGGGAGAGAGCCGGAACGGAAACATTTTCCACGGAAGATCGCCGGGATCAACAGCAAGCAGGCATTTGATTTTGAGGCTGATGCCGATCTGATCTATGCGGGATTTATCCAGCAGTACGGAATTGACCTGCAGACAGAGGAGATGCACTGGTGGAAATTTATGATCTTACTTGAAAATCTCGGAGGAGATACAAGATTTCAGAAGGTCATGGAGTACCGGACACTGGATCTGTCGGCAAAAGGTTTATCGAAGGAGCAAAAGAAATTCTACCAGGCGATGCAGGAATATTACGGACTGGATACAGAAAAAGCGCCGGATAAGGCGAAATTGAAAGCTTTGGAGGAGGCACTGGAACGGGGCGAAGATGTAAGCAAGCTGCTAAAAGGATGGTGAGATGATTGGCAGACGGAAAAGTAATTATTGATACTGGACTGGACACATCCGGTATTGAAAAAGATTTAAGCAAAATGGGAAAGCTTGCAAAGACTGGTCTGAAAACTGTAGCAACAGCGGTGAGTGCAGTGTCCACTGCTCTTGGAGGTGCAGCGGCGGCAGCTGTAAAGGTCGGTGTCAGTTTTGAGTCCGAGATGTCAAAAGTATCAGCCATATCAGGAGCTACAGGAGACGAACTGCAGAAACTGACTGACAAGGCAAAGGAAATGGGGGCAAAGACGAAGTTCAGTGCTTCCGAATCTGCCCAGGCTATGGAATACATGGCTATGGCAGGATGGAAGACACAAGATATGCTTTCTGGAATTGAAGGCATCATGGATCTCGCAGCAGCATCCGGTGAAGATCTTGCAACAACCAGTGATATTGTTACCGATGCCCTGACAGCTTTTGGACTCACTGCTCAGGACTCCGCCCATTTTGCGAATGTCCTTGCGGCAGCGTCCAGTAATGCCAACACTAACGTAGGCATGATGGGAGAGACGTTCAAATATGTTGCACCAGTAGCCGGAGCTCTCGGATTTTCTGCGGAGGATTGTGCCACAGCAATCGGGCTGATGGCAAACTCCGGAATTAAGGCAAGCCAGGCAGGTACTGCTTTGCGAAGTATCTTTACCCGAATGGCGAAGCCAACCAACGAAGTCCAGGGGGCTATGGATGCCCTGGGAATATCTCTGACAAAGAGTGACGGATCCATGAAGTCTCTGAATGAGATCATGGTTGATCTGAGAAAAGGCTTCTCCGGACTGACACAAGATCAGAAAGCTCAAATGGCTGCCGCTTTAGGTGGACAGGAGGCAATGTCAGGATTGCTGGCTATCGTAAATGCATCGCAGGGTGATTTTGACAAGCTTGCATCTGCCATAAAGAACGCTGACGGAACGGCTGCGAATATGTCAGAGACAATGCAGGACAACCTTGAAGGTGCGGTTACGATTTTGAAATCCAGTCTTGAGGGTCTCGGCATTGAAATTTATGAATCTCTTGATACGCCACTGAAAAATACAGCCGTGCAAGCCACGCAGGCTGTAGGCGATATGACGGACGCCTTTAAAAATGGTGGTCTGAAAGCGGCTGTAAAAGAGGCCGGAAACATCTTTGCAGATTTTGCCGTGGATGCAGCATCCCACGCACCGGAAATGGTGGATACAGCGGTTGATTTCATCGAATCTTTCATTTCCGGCGTGTCAGGAAATAAAGGAAGACTTCTGACAGCCGCAGCAGAAGTAGCAGAATCAATAGCAGGAGGACTTGCAAGCCTTCTGCCGGCAGAATTAAAGAAACCGGCACAGGATGCAGTAGAAGCCTTGTCAGAGTCGCTCAATTCAGGTGGATTGAAATCAGCCGGGAAAAAAGCAGTATCTGTATTCAAGAATCTGACCAAAGCGGCAGGAACGCTTGCGAAAGTGGCACTTCCACCGGTCACAAAAGCCATCGACCTGCTGAGTGGAAATCTAGGTGTGATTGCTCCATTGGTGGCTGGAGCTACGACAGCATTGAAGCTGTACAGCACAGCCACCAAGGTCAGCAAGAATCAGACGAATCTGAATGCAGCAGCCCTGGCAAGGCTGACTGCGATGGAAAAAGCAAATGCTTTACAGCTTGTAGCATCTAACGGCGGTCTGACACTCCGGGAAACGCTGATGGGAGTCTATAGCGGTCAGATCGGAGTCACGACTGCCCTGACCGGACTGTGGACGAAAGCACAGACAGCCCTGAACGCTGCTATGGCATCAAATCCAATCGGTCTGCTTGTTACCGCAGGGGCGGCACTGGCAGCCTGTATCGGAACAGCAATCCTGCTGACGGATGATGAAGCGGCATCAACAGATCGGCTGACGGAGGCACAAAAGGAAAATATCCAGGCAGCACAGGATGAAATTGACAGTATTAACGAAAAGGCAGCGGCAAGGCAGAAAAATATTCAGGCAGCCACATCTGAGATCGACAATGCAGAAGCATTGTGGGGAGAACTGCAAAAGATTGTTGATGCGAATGGAAAGGTGCAGGCAGGACAGGAGGCAAGGGCGGCGTATATCACAGGTGAGCTGTCCAGTGCGTTAGGTACAGAGATCAGTCTGAATGATGGACTGATTCAGAATTACAGTGAATTGGAAAAATCTGTTTACGATCTGATTGCGGCAAAAAAAGCAGAAGCCATTCTCGATTCCATGAAGTCGGACTATGCGGATGCAATGCAGGAGCAGGCAGATTGTGTGGTGGATCTGGCAGATGCTTATGAGAAGCTTAGCGGTAAACAAAGTAAGGTTGCGGATCTAAAGAAAGCACTCGAAGCAGAAAGCACCAATAATGCGATACTGTATTATACAGAGCAGGGAACGGCTGTTGAGAAATGTACAGGAAAATATAAAGAGTTGGAAGAAGCCCTTGCAAAGGCAGAAAATGAGGAAAAAGAGCTGCAAGCCAACTTTGATGCTGCCAATGCGGCAATGCAGGACAATCAGAAAGTCATCTCTGACTACAGTAACCTGACAGAAGCAGCGATGAGTGGGAATACCGATACGATCAACTCTGCACTGGCAGAAATTCAGAGCGGAATTGACACTGCTTTGGAGATTGGATCAGAAGCAGCCATCGAACAGGCGAACACAGCTGTTGATCGGCTAAAAAGTGTATATACTGCTTCGGCAGCTGGAGCTAAAGATATATCCCAGCAGACAAAAGATGGCTTGACGGAGGCTATGGGGATTGCACTGAATCAGGTCGGAACTGGTGCAGATCAGATCAAGGAAATATTAAAAAATGCCGGTAAGGATGGTTCTGCAAAACTTGTAGCGGCTATGGCACAGGCAAAGATATCCGGTACGCTGAGCACTGAGGCACAGGCAGGAATGGAAAGCTTTCTGAAAGGATTTTCAGGACTGGACGAAAAAACTAAAGAGACGTGGTCACAGGCGTGGTATGGAGCTTTGGAAGGACTGGAAGGGTTTGAAACGCTGGTTGATCCGGCAGAGCAAGGTGCGGATGCATTCCTGCAAAGCCTGATCACGACTCTTGATGTCCACAGTCCGTCCCGTGCAGTGGCAGAAATCTTTTCGTATGTCTGGCCGGGAGCAGTTGAAGGACTGAATGAAGGTCAGGAGGAACTTACTTCTTCCGGTACCGGTGTGATCTCCCGACTGCTTGAAGCTATGCGGGGATCAGTAGGAGATACGAAAGAAATCGGATCAGGGTTGATGACTTCTTTTAATGAAGGAATCGGATCACAGCTGTCAGTTTCGGAACAACAGGGAAAAGCGAATGCAGAAGCTGCAAAAAGAGGAGCAGGGGCTGTTGACCCGACCTCGACCGGTAGTGCATTTGGAAGATTTTTCGATACAGCGATCGGCAGTTTTGTCGGGAAGCTGTTGACAAGAGGAAAAGGACTGGCAGACAGTGCGAAGCGTGGAGCTGGATCGGTGAATCCGGGAAGTACTGGAAAATCGTTCGGAACAGCGTATTCTTCTGCTGTTGGAAGTAAGGCAGGGGATGCAAGGGCGAAAGGAACATCCCTTGCTACCAGTGCAAAAAGCGGAGCAGGAAGTATTGACTCGTATGATACAGGATCTAATTTCGGATCAGGATTTGTCCGTGGAATTGGTGACTGGGTTGGAAAAGCTGCATCAAAAGCGGCAGAGCTGGCGAGTACGGCTTATGAAAAACTCAAGAGTGTGTTAGGGATTCATTCACCATCAAAAGTAATGCGAGGAGCGGGGCGTTTTTCTGGCGAGGGATTCGCACTTGGAATTGACGATCAGATACCGGCTGTAAAAAAGGCTTCAGAACGAATGGCACGTTCGGCACTGAACTCGCTGGACATGGCAGATCTGTCCACCCGGGTACGGGAGGCGATGGCGGTGAATACAAACAGGATCACCAGCTCATTTGCCTTGCAGAGTACAGAAAAGATCATAAATCAGCAGAGCGTACAGAGTACTATGAGGATTTCAGGCGAGGATTTGACGAAACTGGCAGCGAAAGTCGGGAATGCAACGGCTGCCGGTGTTAAGAAGATGCAGAGCAGGCCGGTATACCTGGGTACGACCCGGTTAGACCGGGAACTGCCGAAAGGAGCGGTGCCGAAAATATGATAAGAGAAGCGTATTACATAAATTCAAAAGGAGTGATCCTGAATTTTCTTGTTGATCCGTATTATACGGCAGAAGCAGACTGGTATGATTCCGAATGGGATGAGACTGCAAGCGGATATCAGAAGACGGTGCAGGTGGACGTATACGACAGCGGGGAAGGTCTTGCGAAAAATATGGAAAAGCTGTACAGCGTGCTTGCCGTAGATGCAGATCTTGGAGTACATGGAAGATTGTGCGTGAACGGTACATTCCTCTCTTGCCATGTAGAGAAATCAAAGAAGTCGAACTGGAAAGGGTTCGATATGGCAGAAGTGGAGCTTACTTTTGCAGCTCCGTCCTTGTCATGGATGACAGTAGTAAGTCAGCAGCTTTTTCCGCAAAGTCAGCTGACAGCAGCAAGCGGATTGGATTTTCCCTTTGATTTCCCTTTTGATTTCGCAGATGTTCGGGCGGGGACGGCCGAATTTAAAATTGACCATCCCTCTGCATCAGATTTTAAGATGACGGTATATGGACCTTGTACGAATCCGAAGATATTAATCAACGGACACCCTTACGAAGTCAGGACCACACTGGAACGAAATGAATACATGATTATTGAATCCGCAGAGCAGACAGTATATAAATACCTGACAAATGGAACTGTATCCAATCTGTTTAATGAACGAGGTTATGAATATTCCATTTTTGAAAAGATCCCAAGCGGTCTCATCCGGGTGAACTGGGCGGGAACGTATGGGATAGATTTGGATATCTTTCTGGAACGGAGGGAAGCAGCATGGTGATTTTGGCAGATGCACAAAGAGAAATCGGAAGTCTGAAGAACGCAAATGTTGAATTTGATGTCAACAACAAAAAGATGTTTACAGTGCAGATTGCACGCTGCTACTGGACACAGTCGCTGACATTTGATGCGTTGGTGTACGTCCCGGATACGGAATATGGCGGAATCATAGGAAGTGTACTGACAGATACAACTCTGGACTACGTGGAGCTGAAAGGCTATACGTGGCGTGGAATGCTGGAGCATAAAATTATCCAGCCACCAGCCGGAAGTGATTATAAAAAAGTATCCGGGGAACTGAATGAAGTGTTGAAGACGCTGATCGACCCGGAATTTGATGGACTTTTTGTAGTCAGTCAGGAAAATACCGGGGTGTCTGTGAGCAACTACCAGTTTGACCGGTATTGCACCTTACTGGATGGAATTGTAAAAATGCTCGCAAGTGAGGGGTACAGGTTAGATATCCGGCACAAACGAGAGGAAGGGATTCCGGGATATATCCTGATCAGTGCCGTGCCGGTGGTAGATTATTCCGATCAGGTGGAATTGTCAAAAGACTGCAGCCTGAATTATACAATGGAGGATAGCCGGAATGGAATCAATCATCTGATCGTAGCTGGAAAGGGAGAGCTTGCTGATCGTACTGTATACCATCTGTATGTCTGGCCTGACGGATCTTTTCGGGAAGAGCCTTACTATACAGGACCAGGTGAGATTGCAGAAGTTTATGAAAATACTTCAACGGAAACGGCGGAACTTAAATCAAAAGCAGCCGAAAAGCTGAAAGAAATCTGCAATAAAAAGACATTTGATATGGACATTGAAAAACTGGGAATTGATGTGGCAATCGGTGATGTCATCGGTGGACGAGATTATCTGACCGGCATGACGATGAAAAAATCTGTCGGAAATATCGTTTACAGTGTCACAAATGGAGTTATATCAAAAGAATATAAATTGGAAGGAGATTGAACATGGAGATAGTATCAGGAAAGACCGGCAGTCCTCACGTTACCAGTCAGCAGTTCCGGCAGATCCTTGAGGGAACGATCGGGCAGGGGAGTTGCATTCTGACTTCCGGGGAAAATCTTGAGCCGGAATTAACATCGAATAATCTGCTTAAGATTCGAAGTGGAATCATGGCACATCACGGAAATGTATCCGCTGTGAAGATTGGAACTTATGATGAGGTTACAATCACGAATGGAACACAGGGGATGAAGCGAAAAGACCTGGTCGTAAATCGGTATACCCGGAACAAAGAGACCGGTATCGAGACAAATGAATGGCTGTATATTATGGGAACGCCAACGAGCGGGACACCTACAGTTCCTGCATATACAAAAGGGAATCTGCAGGAGGGTGATCTTGTGGATGATTGCCCGGTATTTGAGATTACGTTGGAGGGAATCAATGTGACGGGAGTGAAAAAGTTGTTGGATGTGTTGCCGTCAATGGATACAATTCAGCAAGATATGATCCCGTCCACAGAAACGCTGAAATCAGGAGTGTGGCTGCAGCGGATGGGAAAGTTAAGGATCCTGAATCTTGTGGACACCAGTTCCGCAGCAGGCGGAACTATCGTTAATCTTGCAGCGGGTGACCGTCCGGCAAATTACGTTTTTGCACCGGCAACAGTCAGAGGGCAGACCTATCCGGATTTTTTCATCTCTGTAACACCGGCAAGCATGGGGACAGGAAAGGTAGGACTTTTCCGTGGAGCCAACGTGCAGATGCAGTATGATGGGTATATCTGCTCACAGATTGCATGGCTAGTAGATTAAGATTGGGGAGGTGAGATCATGAAACTTACATACAACGATGGAACAGACCTGCAGATCCAGTCAGCATCCATCCAGGGGGATGGGACACTGCTGATCAAGACCGTATCAGCCACGGAAGAGGATCTCCGGGGAATGTTCGGGGACGTTTTGAAAACTAAGAAGATGGTCATTTCCGAGCGTAGTCAGACGGTTGGAGAGTACGAGGGGTACACCACTCTTGAGGGAATCATCAAGTACACAGCCGGTATCACAGGCATCATCCTGTCAAAGCCGGGAGAGACAGTGGCAGAAAAGATGGAGGCACTGATCCGGGAGAATGCAGATTTAAAAGAACAGGTGGAAATGTTGAAAGGATGCATCTTGGAAATGTCCGAACAGGTGTATCAGTGATGGTAACTCTATTAACCAATATATTCATATTAATACAAAATGCAGGAGGTAAAGAAATGATGGCAATGTTATGGGCACAGCAGATTATCTTAGGAAAAAAGACATATGGACAGGTTCCACGGCTCTTGAAGGAGAAGGTAAAAGAGATCCTGGAGGATTCAGGCATGGCGGAGCTTGTAAAAGAGGATGAGGAAAAAGCATGAAAATCAAGGTGATAAATCAGCGGCTCTATCTTGAGCCGCCTGAGACAGCAGAGGGGACGAGGGAGTATTTACGGGCAGAGTTCAGTTTTTCAGAGGAATGGGATGGAACCGTAAAGACGGCTTTCTTCCGGGGAGCGGATGGGGAAAATCATCCGAAACTTCTGGAAGATGATACCTGTACCGTGCCGGCAGAAGCTCTTGCCGCACCTGGTCGAGTCGGTGTATCCGTATCCGGCGTGCTCGATGATACTGTCATCACGACGGATATCAAGAGTTTTTCTGCACCAGCAACCTTAAGCGGTGGCACTCCATCCGATCCTGAGCCGACGGTATGGCAGCAGATCCTTAACAAGATGGACGAGACGATACAGATCGCCCAGTCAGTCCGGGAGGATGCAGAGGCTGGAAAGTTTGCGGCTACCGCTGAGATGGTGGAGCAGGCAGTCAGTGTGTATATACAGGCGGAACTGTCACCGGAAATGCACCGGAATATCTTTCGGGGTCAGTACCTGGGTGAGTCTATTACAGAAGAACAGAGGATTGCAATCAGGGAGGGTAGTTTTCAGAATCTGTACGTTGGCGACTACTGGGAGATAAATGGGGTGAAATATCGGATAGCAGACATAAATTACTGGCGAAATGTAGGTTATCCAGAATCAGAAAAATTACAAAAACCCCATATATTAATAGTCCCGGATACTATATTAGGGAGCGGACAGATGCATACAAGCAACAGTACATCAGGCGGCTACAAAAGTTCGACGATGAAAAATGCACGGTTAAATCAAATAGCTAACTCGCTGCCGGACGCATTTAAAAATATACTGATATCACATAGAATGTTTTCCGATGGAGCTTGGATAAATGCGTCCGTGGATCTCATGAATGAAGTAATGGTGCATGGGACCTATATTTGCACCGACAACAGTAATAAGCAGACATCCGATACACAGCAGTTGGCACTATTTGGACTTGTGCCTGAATTGAAGACCATTGGCGTAAACTATTGGCTGAGGAATGTAGCAGGATCACAGACATACACACTGGTATCACAATACGGAGATGCCAGTACAGATGCAGCTACAAGCACTTATGGGATCCGCCCGGTATTTGCGGTAGGATGAAAGAGAGGAAAGTGAGGAATATGAAAAAAATGGACAAGTTATTTAATGAAATCAGCATTGTATTTGGATTCCTGGGTGGAGTCCTTGCGTACTTTTTAGGAGGATGGGACGTACTGCTTAAGACAATCGTGTGTCTTGCAGTGCTGGATTATGTCACGGGAGTACTGAAAGGCATTTACCTGAAGCAGCTCTCATCCGAGACGGGTTTCCGTGGACTGCTGAAAAAGATCGTGATGTTTATCGTGATCGCTGTGGCTTACCTGATTCAGATGCTGATCGGTGGCACGATTCCGCTCCGGGAAGTGGTTATTACATTCTATATTTGCAACGAAGCGTTGAGCCTGTTGGAAAATGCAGCAGTATTTGTTCCAATCCCGGAACGGCTGAAAGACGTGCTTTTACAGTTGAGAGATTCAGATAAGGAGGAAGAATAATTATGGCAACAATTAATGTAGTAGACGTATCGTATCATCAGGGAACTATCAACTGGGCAAAAGTCAAGGCAGCAGGATATCATGCAATTCTTCGCTGCGGCTACGGGGATGATCTGACCTCTCAGGATGATAAGCAGTGGAAGAGAAATGCAGATGAATGTACTAGGCTGGGTATTCCCTTTGGCGTATATATTTATTCGTACGCAAAGACGATTGCACAGGCAGAGTCAGAGGCAAGACATGTACTGAGACTGGTGAAAGGATATAAGCTGTCGTATCCGGTATTCTATGATCTGGAGGAAGCGGGAACGCAGAGAGGTGCGGCTGACCGTATGAAGAAATTTGCGGCACTGATTGAAGCAGCAGGGTATAAGTGCGGAGTATATTGTAATAAATCATGGTGGGATAATTACTTAAGTTCACTGGGGGCAAGATATCCACTGTGGATCGCACGCTATAATAGTACACTTGGGATGAAAGCCGATATGTGGCAGTATAGCTCCGATGGAAGTGTTCCGGGCATCAGCGGACGGGTAGATGTTAATTATTGCTATCGTGATTTTCCAACTGAAATCACAGGAACGAGCAAGCCGTCACAGCCTGCATCAGCTCCGCAGCCGACCGAGAAGAAAGACTTAGGACAGGTTAACATCACATATCAGGCATATACAGACAGATGGTGGCCACCAGTAACCAACAAATCTGACTGGGCGGGAAAAGGTGATAACGTTCCAATCAAATGGCTTGCGGTTAAGGTGAGTAAGGGAAGTATTCGCTGTCGAGTATACACAAGAAAGAGCGGTTGGCTTCCTTACCTTACATTCGGTAACAGCTATGATCTTAATGATAAGAAGAACGGAATCCTCGGAGATGGGTCAGAGATTCTTGCTGTTGAGCTGTATTACATCACCCCAGATGGATATAAGTACAAGAGAGTCCATTACAGAGTTTCTGCACAGAATAACAAAAACTTCTACGCAGATCAGGTCGATACACTGAAAGCAAGTGGCATGGACGGATTCGCCGGAGACAAATACAGATTCATTGACAAGTTCCAGGCTTGGATTGAGTAAAAATATGCCCCGGAGCATTTGACTCTGGGGCGTAAATATTGTATCATGTGAGGGGGCAAAAAGGGGGCAGAACATTGTACTTTGTTGTACGGTTTCGGTGCTGAAAATGCCTTAAAGTGCGATGTTTCGCAGTAGTTTGTACCTGTTTATATATACAGGTACTCCCCTAGACAGCTTTGAACTTAATCCCCGGAAGTGCCTGAAAATGCGGTGTTTCCGGGGATTTTTCTTGCTCAAAATCACAATCCGTAGGAAATCCGTAGGTTACTTTGCAAGAAGCTGAATCTCTTTTATCTTACTATTTTCCTGCTCTTGCTTTTTCTTCGTGATGTGTAGGTAGATTTCTTTTGTGATTTTGCTGTCAGCGTGACCGAGCCTGCGTGAGATTGTATCCACATCAACTTCCTGTTCCAGTAGCAGAGATGCGTGGTTGTGAATACTGTCATAATCAGAATTATGGAGTATAGCGTATGTAAAGTAAAAGGCAATGGAGCAGAAATGGTTCATTGCCCTTTATGCAGGCTTCTATAGCCGTAATCCTTTAATATCTTTAATACGTGATAAGATTGTATTGCAGCTGCAGCTGATAACGCCGGGAAGTGTATCAATAACTGTGTGCAGGAAGTGTTCCATTTCATCACTTGATGAAGCAACGGCATGTACATGCAGCTTGTCTCTTCCTGTGACACGGTAAATCTGCGTGACAGTATCATTATTATGTAATATATATGTCACCTGCGACAGATGGTCTGGTTTTGTCTCGATTTCAAAATAGCATGAAACAGCACCACTGATCTTTTGAGGGTTTATTATAGTTGTATATTCTTCAATTATGCCTTTTTTCTCAAGAGCCTGAATCCGGGCTTTTACTGCCACTCTGGAAATACCGGTTTCTTTACCGATATCAGAGTAAGAAATACGTGCATTTTCTATAAGCAACTGGATGATCTTCTGATCCAGTTCATCTAAACCGTTCAGGTACATAAGTGTCCCTCCTGTAAAATAATATCCTCCGGATAGTAATTTTTCTTAAATATCATATCATTTATGTTGCTGAAAGTAAACTCTGGCTTGACTTAGCGGCTGTAACTATATATAATTGTTTCGCAATGTAATTTGAGACTTGCGTTTTGAATACATGGGATAAATTCCGGTGAAGGAAAGAATAAGTGAAATTATAAAGGCTGTGGAGGAATATGATAATGTCAAAAGATGAATATTTGATCACAGATACGCCTCTTAAAGCGTTGACAGTTTTTGCAATGCCAATGATTTTGGGCAGTTTTTTTCAGCAAATATACAATATGGCTGACTCTATCATCGTCGGCCAATTTGTTGGCTCCTCTGCACTTGCAGCTGTCGGGGCCTGCGCAGCGCTGACCAATGTTTTCATTTGTGTGGCACTGGGAGCAGGTGTCGGTGCCGGTGTGCTCGTGAGCCGCTATTTCGGTGCCAGGGAATATGGAAAAATGAAGACCATCGTGTCAACGTCCTTGTTTAGCTTTTTAATTCTAAGCATAGTCCTTGGTGTTTTTGGCTTTTGCTTTTCCCACTCGATGATGAGGATATTACAAACCCCTGGCGATATACTGAATGATGCAGTGTTATATCTGCGGGTCTATTTTGTGGGCTTTCCATTTCTGTTTATGTATAACATTCTTTCCAACATGTTCACTTCCATTGGTGAATCAAAAATCCCACTGGGACTCTTGGTATTCTCGTCAATCTTAAATATTTTTATGGATATTTGGATGGTGGCCGGACTTGGTCTCGGTGTGTTTGGTGCAGCCCTTGCGACTCTTA
>ENA-OURU01002478-OURU01002478.1-human-gut-metagenome-genome-assembly--contig:-NODE-2478-length-18049-cov-3.660387_pt1 | contig 18049 bp, 17 predicted proteins | sample MGYA00242137_ERZ509064 | MGnify/ENA primary metagenome ERZ509064 (study PRJEB26280, sample SAMEA2338777) | human gut metagenome | biome: human gut; feature: human-associated habitat; material: faeces...
CGCGGGCCTCGTGGCCATCACGCCGGCAGCCGGCTTCGTCGAGCCCTGGGCAGCCATCGTCATGGGCGCGCTCGTCTCGCCCTGCTGCTTCTTCGCCATCTCGTTCCTCAAGAAGAAGATCGGCTACGATGACGCACTCGACGCCTTTGGCTGCCATACCATGGGCGGCATCGTCGGTGGTATCCTCACCGGCCTGTTCTGCGTGCCCGAGCTTTCCTGGACCGACTTTGGCGGCCTGTTCTACACGGGCGATCCTTCATTGCTCGTAAGCCAGATCCTGGGCATACTCGTCACCATAGCCTTCGTCATCGTCGGCGGCCTCATCCTCGGGTTCATCGTCAAGGCCGTCTACAGGGGCAAGGCCCGCGTCAGCGAGGAAGACGAGGCCGCCGGCCTCGACGTCGCCCTCCATGGCGAGAGCGCCTACCCCGCGTATCTGGGACTCGACTAGGACGTGGCGCACGTGCGCCCAATAGGTGAAAGGACACGATAATGAAGAGAATCATCGCGATCGTGAGAACCGAGAAGCTCGAGCCGCTCAAGGAGGCCCTCTTCAACGCGAACGTCTCGGGTATGACGATCACCCAGGTCATGGGTTGCGGCAACCAGCACGGCTGGAGCGAGTACTACCGTGGCACGGAGGTCCTGCTCAACATGGTTCCCAAGGTGCGTTTCGAACTCGTGGTGAACGATGACCGCACACAGGAGATCGTCGATCTCATCTGCGAGACGGCACGTACCGGAGAGGTCGGCGACGGAAAGGTCTTCGTGAGCGCCGTCGAGGAGGTCGTGCGCATCCGCACCGGCGAACGCGGGACATCCGCAATCTAGGACCCGCGATCGGATACGAAAGGGCCCGTCCACCTTCCGGCGGACGGGCCCTCCTGCACGCATGATTTGCGAAACGTAGGCTATGAAGCTTGGTCCGCCTTGGCGAAGATCATCGTCGTCTCGCCGTCATCGCTCGTGAGCTTGCCCTCGGCAAGCGTGAAGATGGCGTCGCCCTCGCCCGCGAGCGTGAGCGTCATCTGCGTTGCACTGTTGGCCGTCCAGGTCGCGTCAATGCTCTGGCCGAACATGACGAAGTCGGCGGAGCCGTCCTCGTTGAGCGTCATGTTGACGGGCATGTTCATCTGCTTGAGAATGGCCGTGTCGACCGTGCCCAGATCGGCGTCCTCGATCGTCTCGAGCTCCCAGGCGCCGGTGAAATTCGCCTTGGGATCGCCGCCACCGCAGCCAACGAGCGCGAGGCACAGCGTGCACGCGCAGGCAATCGTCACGAAAACAGCTACTAGCTTCTTCCCCATGTCTATCTCCCTCGTCGAGATCGAATATCCGTGAGGATTATATAGCACAGATGGAGGCGCGTGGCCCACGCCGCCCTTACCACACATCCCCGGATGCGTGACGCATGCGGGCAACCGGTGCGTCACGCGGGCAGCAGAACGTCTTCCAGAACCGAGAGCAAGTTGTCTATCTCGATTGGCTTGGCGATATGCCCGTCCATGCCGCAATCGAGCGCCCTCTGACGGTCTTCCTCGAAAGCGTCCGCGGTGACGGCGAGGATGGGAATGTGCGAGATGACCGGATCTTCCATGGAACGAACGATGGTGGCGGCCTCGTAACCGTTCATGACCGGCATCTGTATGTCCATGAGGACGAGCTGGTAGTATCCGGGCGCCGCATCGGAAAGGTGGTCGATCGCATCCCTGCCATCGACCGCCTGCTCGACCACGAACCCCGCGTCCTCCAGCAACGTGGTGGCGATCTCGCGGTTGAGGAGATTGTCATCCACGAGCAGGATGCGCAGGCCATGTAGCTGCTCGGAAAGCTCCTGGCGTCTGCAGTCCCCTTGGGCCGGAACGGCGCCCTCATCCAGCGTCTCGAGGGGAAGCGTCACGCTGAAGGTGCTGCCCTCGCCCTTCACGCTGGTCACGCTGATGTCACCGCCCATCATGTCCACGAGACGCTTGGCGATTGACATGCCCAGGCCGGTGCCCTGCGTGCCGGATAGCGTCGAGGTCCGCTCGCGCTCGAACGGATCGAAGATATGCTTGATGAACGCCTCGTCCATGCCGATGCCGCTATCGGCGATCGTCATCGTGTAATTCGCCTTCCCGTCAGCATCCGCGGCCGCCTCGGATATCGAGAACGAGACCGAACCGCCGGAAGGCGTGAACTTGACCGCGTTGCCCAGTATGTTGAGCAGCACCTGCTTGAGCTTGAGCTCGTCGCACATGACGATTGGGTGGTGCAACCCGGAGAGATCGACCTCGTAGCGCAGGCCCTTCTCGCCGACCTCGGACTGGACGATGGAGCCGAGATGCTCCGCTGCCTCCACGAGGTCGCACGGCTTCTCCTCGACCGATGCCTTTCCGGACTCGATGCGACTCATGTCCAGGATGTCGTTGATGAGGTCGAGCAGATGCGTGCTGGAGGCCTGGATCTTGCCCAGGTAGTCCTCGACGCGCTCGACGTTGTCGATATGGTTGGTCGCCAGCGTCGTGAAGCCGATGATGGCGTTCATGGGCGTGCGGATGTCATGACTCATGTTGGAGAGGAAGAGGCTCTTCGCCTCGTTGGCGCGATTGGCGCGTTGCAGCGCTTCCTCAAGCTGCTCCTTTCGCTCGATTTCCTCGCGCGTCTCGCGATCGACGTTGCGCAGGCCCATGACCACCAGGCGGTCATCGCCGGAATCCTCCGCCCATGACCCGGCACGCACGAGCGTCACCTGGCGATATCCCATCACCCCGTCGACGAGCGAACGGTACATGACGTTGATGCGCTTGCGATTCTCGAGCTCCTCGCGCACGCGATCGCGCGCGAGCATGTCACATAGCATGGAACGGTCGTCGGGTAGCGCCCGGCTGTCCACGTAGTCGAAGAGGGATTGCTCGTACGTCAGGGAGCCGTCGAAGATGCTCCGCAGTCCCTCGTCCGCCTCGTCGGAGATGCGCAGCAGCTCTCCCCTGCCGGTGTTCAGGTCGAACGAGCACATGACCAGGTAGCTTACGCCCAGCGCGCGTATGAGGGACTGCTGGTGCCGTTCGCGGCGTTCCTCCTCGTGCTTCTGGTCGGAGTAGTCCAGCAGGAAGCGCTGGTACATGAGCTCGCCATCTTGCTCTATCAGCTTGGCGCTCCCGAGCACATGCAAGATCTTGCCGTCCTCGTGATGCACGCTGTATTCAAAGCTCACGCTATCACCCGCTTGCTTGAGCGTGGCGAACTTCTCGCGCAGCATCTCCTTGTCGGAATCGACGACCGAGTCGGCAACCATGTCGAATCCGTGCGCGAGCAGGTCCTCCTCGGATTCGTACCCGAGGATGTCGAGCGCGGCCTGGTTGACGCCGATGACGCGCGTGCCGTCGAGCGTGTGCGTGAGCACGCCGCAGTCCATGGCCGTGAACATGTTCTCGAGCGTCTGGTTCTTCTGGAGCAGGTCGCGCTCGTAGGCGCGCTCCTGCGTCACATCGATCGCGACTCCCACGGTGCCCATGACGCTGCCGTCGAGATCGTACAGCGGCGACTTGTAGGTCGTCAGAAGCTTCGTGCCGCTGCCGCTTTGGACGACCTCCTCGGAAACGCAGGTCTTGCGCGTGGCCATGACCTGGGCCTCCGACTCGATGCAGGCCGGATCGTCGGACTCGACGTCCCAGATGTAGGCGTGTCCGCGCCCCTGGACGTCATCTTTCTCCTTGCCAACCGTCTCGCAGAAGCTGTCGTTGACCTTCTCGTGAATGCCATCGGCGGTCTTGTACCAGATCAGGCAGGGAATGGAATTGATGGTCGCCTCGAGGAATTGGGCAGTCTCGAGGGCATCCGCACGCTCCTTACGACGGCGCTGCCACCCCTCGAAACGCCAGACGAGCTCACTCGCGGGCATGTCATCGGGCCAGATGTCCGAGAGGCGCGATAGCAGCCCGGCGGTCTCGGCCGAACGGCCGGCGGGAGCAAGTGCTATGACGTCGCAGGAATCGTCCTTGTCCTCGAGGAAATCCTGCAAGACCCACGTGTCGGCCTCGGCGTCAAGCGCGACGATCGTCAGGTCGGCATCGGCCGCGAGATCCGGGTCGAACGAAGGCGTCGAGACGAAACGGTGCGTGAAGGGATCCAGCGCGGGGACATCTTGGAGCGCCTGCACGCTCGCGTCATCGAGGCCGGAAAGATACATGGTGAGTTCACCGTGATACATCGACGCATCTCCTCTTTCGGGTACCCAAAGCGGATGACGTTACCCGACGCCGTCGGACCATCCCGCACATTGTATGAGTTTCCATGCACATGTGGAACCGCGGTACCACGGCAAACCCGCCCTACGTCAATGCTGGCCTCCCGGTCGGTCATCCAGTCGCGAGATTGCCGAGATGTCTGCCATGAGAATCGTGCCTTTGCTATCCCTCTATGAAATTCGCCCAAGTGCCTCCATGCACGCTCGGGTGCCCGCTCCACCAGATCAATCGCTCGACGTAGTCGCTCTTCCTCGCCTCGACGACCGCGGCGCAGTCATCGATTCCGTGCCTTCGGACAAGCGCCGTCAAATCGTAGAGGGGATAGCCGATCGCGTGCCCGACCGTATGGACGACAGAGCATGCCTGGCCCACCGCATGGCACATGGCGATATCCTCCCTGTTGTCGATGTCCTTCGCGACCGCATGACATGCGAGGATCTTCTGCTGTGCCTGGCGCGTCTTGATCTCGCCCGCGGCCCAGGCGCGTGCGGCATCGAGCGCCTCGCGCGGTCGCGAATCATTGGGATACCTCGATGCGAGCTGCGTGACGGATTCGTCGGCCAAGTCGAGCGCCCAGAGCACCAAGGCCCTGTGACTTTGGCTGGAAATCATGCTCCTCAGGTCTTCCAGGAAGGCAGAATCCTTCGCGAACAGCACCTGGTTGCCTCGCTTGTCTCGAGCGCGGACCTCGTCAAGCCACTCCATCTGCTCTCCTTTCGGGTAGAACTCGGTCCTGAGGAGGTGAATCCATGACCGAAGACGATGAATCGTTATTTGTCGAGTCTGCCTCTGCGCTCGATGAAACTATCGCGAATTCGCTCCCCTAGGCTCTCGGCTTGTGGAAACCCTTGTTCGACGATGCTCATTACCGCTTTTTCAAGGACTGTCGGGAACTCTTCCAGCAAGGTTTGAAGTTCCGCGCCTGCAAACTTTTCGCCAACTCCGCACAGCCTTGCTATCGTCATGATGTCTTCGCGCGTGACATTATCGATACGTCGGGATCGTCCAAAAGACACGCCCATCTCCCTGTCAATCTCGGGATATATCGTTGTGCACGTAACATCATAGAGCGGAGATATCTCCTGGGCTGACCAATCTTCATGCCAGAGCATTGAATGGTTCTTCAGGTGATTATCGGCATTTCCTATTGCCCAATCGAATAGCAATCGGGAAAACAGAAATCGCTTGTCACCAACTGGGTTTTGGCTTCTCTCGTTGATAATCCGAGCACAATGATGAGCATAGTTCCCATCCGTAGGCTCGTACTTATCAAAAAACTCCGGCAGCGCTTGAAGAAAGTCCTCCTGATGTAAACGGTGCAAGAACTCGTCTCCCACATCCAGACGGTCAAAGCGCTTTATAGCAATAAGGGGTTCCAGATCCGCGAGAGAAATCAAATGGCATGCCGCCGTTTCGAACCCCAGCATAGCTGCCGTCTCCATGCAGATCGCCTCATTGACAGTTTGTCCAAGGAAACTGCCATCGCTCGCCTTGATGATGTGGCTGGAAGGAGCTGTTCCCTCTGGGTACATCCATGTATTGGAGCAATCGTCGAAGAACAGACCGACTTTCATCTGTGCTCCTGCCAAAGAAAGCCTTGAGCGGCTGGCAGCTTGCAAGGAAAACTCCCGGGGATATTGGGCGAAGTGTTCAAAATCGTCTGCCGTTAAAGGAATATAGCCACGATCTTCATCAGGCTCTTCTCCCTCTTCTTTGAATACCAGCGCACCAGCTGATTCGTTATTCAAACGGGCAAGGAGCGCACTCGTATCGTTAACGTCGGCGTGAAAGGTCCGACTCAGATTTCTTCGCATCCTTCCTTCTGGCAGAATCCCCTCAAAGAATGACTCCGTTTCGCGAGGAGAAAACGCTTCGACTTGCAAGGGCAGCGCCTGCGATATTGCATGCGCTGTTTCATTTTGAAGATAGCTTTCGGAATAGGCGAAGACGACACCTTCATCCGAGGGCGCCAAATGCCCTGCCTCTTCGAAGCATCCCAAGTACTCACGGTATACGACGAGCGCTCCCCTGCTCATGGCTGTTACCTTTCAAATGCGACAATATCAATGCCCAACGTTGTCGCGTAAAGAAGCACCTTGTCTATTCCAACCGTGCCCCTTCCACGCTCTATCTCCCCTACCAAACGTGAGCTGAATCCCAACATGTCCGCCAGCTCCTCTTGCGTATATCCCATTTTCTTGCGGCGGTTTCGAAGGATGATGCCCAGATCCACTGCGTTTTGCGTTCGTATTCCTTGCGCAATGGCCTGGTCTCGATTCAGAGTCATATTCTCTCGATTCTTACCTATACGTATTTTTTTATCATCGCAGATTGTATCATACGTATACGTAAGATTACCGAGCAGGTTTCGTTCTCTGTTGACGGGGCTGACAACTGCGTGCCTCTTCGCACCTTATTGCAGCTTCGTTCCGCCGATTCATGAGAAAATTCGAAACACTTTCGATTATCCCTTGCTCGTGACGCGGCGTCACGTTGTAGAACTCGGTCCTGAGGAGGTGAATCCATGACCGAAGACAAGACCTACACGACCGGAGAGCTGGCCAATGTATGCGGAACCACCGTGCGTACCGTGCAGTACTACGACCAGAAGGGCTTGCTCGCCCCTTCGGGATATTCCGAAGGCGGCAGGCGCATGTACGCCGATGAGGACGCGGAGCGCCTGCGCTTCATCCTCATGCTGAAGGCGCTCGGGCTCAAGCTCTCGCAGATCAGGGGTATCCTCGAAAGCCCGAATCGCGGGACGATTCTCGAGACGCTTCTCGAGGAGCGCGCATCGCAACTCGAGGAGGAAATCGCGCAGAGCACGACGATGCTCGATGGCATCAAGATCATGCAATCCGACCTCGAGCTCTGCGGCCACATCACCATGACATCGCAAGCGGCCATGGATATGAGAATGAGTGACGAGAGAGCACGGAAGCGCCAGTGGATCACCATGATCGTCGTGGGCATTTGCATGGACGTCGCATGGATTGGCACGCTGGTATACGGCATCGTATCCGGCATCTGGTGGCCGTTCCCGATTGCCTTGGCGTTCGTCATCGCGGCAGGACTATGGCAGGTCTTTCACTACGGTGCCCATGCGACCTATCTCTGCCCTGCCTGCAAGGCGGAGTTTCGTCCACGCTTGGGCGCATTCCTCATATCCGGACACACGCCACGCACCCGCAAGCTCACGTGCCCTTGCTGCGGCGTCAAGGACTGGTGCGTCGAGCGCTATCACGCAGAGCCACTTGAGATCGCACCGGGAACTTGCGTGCCCGGCACCTGCGCTTGCGAAGGCGGTGATCCGCGATGAGGCGCATCCGCGAATGTCTGGCAAAACGCCGCGTGACGACATACTGCGTCATCACATTCGCGCTCACGTGGGCGTTCTGGTTCGCAACCGTCTATCCACGTGCGCTTCCCCTCATGAGCGCAGGAGAAAGCCCGCTCGGCGATCCCGTCACCGTCCTGTTCGTGGGTGCGGGAATGTTCTTTCCCGCCATAGGCGTCGCGATCACGCGGCTGCTCACCGGCGAGGGCTTTCGCAACGCGTGGATTAGGCCTGTGCATTTCAGACAGACGTGGAGGTACTACCTCATCGGATGGTTCGGGCCCATCGCCCTGGTCACGATCGGAGCCGCCGCGTACTTCGTTCTGAATCCCGGGCAACTCGACACGTCCATGTCATCGTTCGTGGAAACGGCACGGCAAATGGAGTCGGCGGGGCAACCGATGACCATGTCCTCATCGCAGATAGTGGCACTTGGATATGCCCAGCTTGCCCTCGTCATCGTGGCGCCCTTGCTCAATTGCGTGACGTGCTTCGGCGAGGAATGGGGCTGGCGGGGCTATCTGCTTCCGCATCTGTCAGAGAGGCACGGCGTGCGTATCGTGGTACCGGCAAGCGGTATCATCTGGGGTCTCTGGCATGCGCCGATAACGGTGCTCGGCCATAACTATGGGCTCGGCTACCCCGGCTGGCCCATCCTCGGCATCCTCGCGATGTGCTGCCTGTGCGTGGCGTTGAGCTACCTGTTCAGCTGGCTTACCCTCCGGGCCAAGAGCTGCCTTCCGGCGGTGTTCGCCCACGGGGCGCTCAACGGATGCTCTGCCGCCCCTCTCATGTTCATTGCCGGGACGGCCAATCCCTTCGTCGGGCCCGCACCCACGGGCATCATCGGCGGAATCGGCTTCATCGTCGTAGCCGTGTTCTGCCATATCTCGCTCAAGAGAGGATAGGAAACGGGATAGTCAAATCTTTATCGAGCATACGCAATTGACGCCGCATCTGCTGCTGAGATCCTGGAGCTTGCGGTCAAGGGTAAACAACGTTGCACACTCGCGACGCGCGAGAAGCAGATAGAACATATCATATGACGAATGGTCGAGCCGAACAGCCTCCGAAAGGGACTCGACCCAAAGCACACCGTCATCGACGAACCTGTCGACAAGGGAAAGGGCGTCACGTCCGCAATCGACGGCATCACGAACCTCCATGTAGCCACCGTGCACGTACTTGCTCAGGGCATGGCAGACTTCTGCCGCGAACAAGGTCGGAGCGACAATCTCCTCGTCTTCATCGTGCAACAGCGTGAGAGCATCCCCGACATCGAGTCCCATTGCAACGGCAAGCGCCGCGTTTGCGTCCATGACTATCATCGCTCGCCCCCGAGACTCTCCTGCAAAAGGATGTCGATGTCATGGTCACGCTCGTCGCGGGCCTCACGAAGCATTTCCTCGGGAGAGGGCACAACGCCCCTCCTGCGTTGTCGACGCGTCTGCGCCCTGCGCAGTATCTCCTCGCGCTTGGACATGCGCGAGGCATCCACTTTGCAAGGCGCGTCGGACTTCTCATCGCCACCATGAATCATCTGGGCGACGGCGGCAATGGTCTGCTGCGCCATGCTTCTGTGATTCGCGCTTGCGTATGCACGAAGTTCCTCGTAGAGCTCCGCTGGAAAGTCCCTCACCTGCAATGCGGTCATGACGCATCTCCTTATCTCCTACTCTTGCCTGCATTATACATGCGTTTTACATGTATCAAAATCACGAATACTCTATTTTGCATAGAGTCTAATTGCGCAAATCGCATCCAAGCGCGGTCGCCGTACGCCACACGCCGCAGGTCCTACCGACGCAAGGCCGCATGATAGAATGGGGCTCATCTTGTTCCCGTTGTCCTTTTCTTGTTACAGGGCAGTGCAGAGGATCACCTATGAAAAAGCTCGCCTTGGTAACGCTCTCCTTCGCGCTCGTGCTTTCACTTTGTCCCACCGCGGGCATGACGGCGTATGCCGAAGATGAAAACCAGCTTGCAGTGTCAGACGCAACCTCTCAGATCAGGCCCGGCCATATCGAGAACGTCACCGTGGCGGCAGACAACTATCTGGGCGCGGACTTCGTGATGCCCGGCGACTACGTCGCTGATGCCATACTCCCCGCCTACGCGCTCCAGCAGATTGCAAGCGGAAAGGACGTCGACCTCTGGCTGGAATCGACCCGCGAAGTAAGCGACGATGATGCCGCGCTCATCCAGGCGCAATTGGACGATTACCTCCCCATAACCAGCTTCAAGCTCACCTCTTACTGGCAGGTAGACGGCGAGGCGCCCGTCAAGGGGGCTGCCCAGACCAAAGACGATGCCATGGTGCAGATCAGCCTCGCGCTTCCCAACTCGGCGGTGAACGCCGACCCGTCGATCACGCGCGAATACAAGGTCGTCTGCGTCTACGACGGAAAGGCGCAAGTAATTCCCGCCACCTTCGACCCTTCCGACGACACGCTCCGGTTCAGGACAAACCGCCTCGCCTCCTTCGGCCTCGCCTGCAAGGACACGCGCGATGGCAAGACGGTGTATCCGGTCATGGTCCGCAACAGCTACGCGCAGCAAAGCGGACAGGGGCAGTATGCCGCGGGTGACAAGGTGACCGTCTATTCCGGCGAACGCGAGGGTTACATGGTGGACTTTTGGAGCGCCTTGCCACAGGACAAGGTCACCTTCACGTACGAAGGGGCGGATCGCGCGGAGTTCGTCATGCCCGACAGTCCGGTTGTCGTGACGCCGACCTGGATCAGGATCGGTGACGTCAAGGACGTCACCGACGTATCCGGAAACGCGCTTCGCGCGCGGCTGGTGGACAAGGGAGCGGCCCTTGCGGGCAAGGTTCTCGACAATGAGGCCATGGACCTCGTCAAGGGTGGCATGGAGGCAAGCATCTGGCTTGAATCCTCTCGCGGTGTTACGGACGCCGATGCCGCGGCAATAGCCGGGGCACTAGGAGACTGGACGCTCGCAGAGGAAATCGACTTGGCGCTTTTCTACGAAGTCGACGGCAAGACGGTCCAGGTCCACGAGGCAAACGAGCCTCTCGTCGTGAGCCTGACGCTGCCCGATTCGACAACGGGCGATACGTCGAAAAAGACGCGGTCCTACGAGGTCATACGCGTACACGATGGCAAGGCCAGCGTGATCCCCTCCTCCTTCGACGCCGACGCGAAGACACTGACGTTCGAAACCGACCGCTTCTCCGCCTATGCGGTGGCCTACAAGGACGCTGCCGATGAAGGTATCGGGGGCACGACCGAGGACGACGGAAAGGCCCCGGCACAAGACGACGATGATGCGCCGAACTCGTTGCTCGCGATGACCGGCGACGTCTCGATGCTGACGGTGCTCGTGCTCGCCGCTCTGGCAGCCCTGTCCATCCTGCTGGTCGCACGCCGTCTTCGGGTATAGGTCGAGCCCGAAGGACAACGCTTCTTGCAAGCGGATGATGCACGACAGAACGCGCAGACGAGCCACTTGCTACAGCGCCGTGCCGCGCTTGGGAACGTAGAGCTCCCCCGTGTCCACGCCCTCATGTTCCAGTAGCCAGAGCTTGCGCTCGATGCCACCTGCGTAACCAGTCAGGCTTCCGTCCGATCCGACGACCCTATGGCACGGGATGATGATGGAGATGGGGTTGTGTCCGACCGCGCCACCAACCGCAAGGGCAGACGCCTTGCCCCGTTCGCGCTTGAGCTCGGACGCGATCGCACCGTATGTCGTGAGTTCGCCATGAGGAATCGCGATGAGCCTCTTCCACACAGCTTGCTGAAACTCGCTTCCCCTGGGAGCCAACGGCACGTCGCTGATGGGCTGCGGATCGTCCGCGAAGTAGGCCTCGAGCCACGCCCTGAGCTCCGCGAAGCCCGCCGCGTCATCGTCGGGCACCATCTTCTCGGGGATCGTGGCGCCGTGGTACTTCTGCCCATCGAGCCACAGACCGCAGACGGCCTGCCCGTCACTCGCTATCGTGAGCGTACCCACGGGTGATTCGCATTCGCTGCAATAGAACATACATGCCTCCTTGGCTGCTCGTGTACGTCATCCTGAAAGGGAGTCCCAAAGCGCCAGCACCGCATAGCTGCGCCACGGACGGCAATCCTCGACCAGAGCGAGCCGCTCCTTCGGCGTGAGCTCGGGCAGTGCGTGCGCAACCCCCGCGTCGGTCTCGAGAAACGCGTCGGGATAACTCATGGTGCGCATGGCGATGTAGTTGGCAGACCACGGACCGATTCCCCGTATCCGAAGAAGCGCCTCCATCTGCTCCTCTGCCACGGCGCCGATATCCAGATCGAGTTCTCCCTCATCAATGGCTGCCGCCATCGCGTCGATGGCACGCGACCTCGTCTTGATCAGGCCGAGTTCCCCGAACGCGTCCTCGATGCTCGCAAGCGAACGCACCTCCGTAACGCGGGACCATGCCCTGTCGAGCCCCTCGATTCCCGTCTCGATTCTCTCGCCGTAGCGCTCGACGATGCGCCCCGCAAGCTTGTTGGCCGCTCTCACGCTAATCTGCTGTCCGATTACGGCACGGCAGGCTATCTCGAACGTATCGAAACAACCGGGCACCCGGACTCCATCGATGTGCACACCGCGAACTGCTTCGTCGAGCGGCGAGAGCGCCTGCGAAATCGCCATGGGGTCGCTATCCGTGTCGAACATGCGCCGCACGCGGGCGATTACCTCGGAAACCGCGGGAACGAGCTCATCGGACATCGTGACGACGAGCTGGTTGCCAGCGGGATCGTCCTCGACACGTACCCACCCACATGCGACGTTTCCGTCACGGTCCTCAAGCCGGACAGTACGGGTATACGACACGTCATCGACCAGCTCGACATGAGCGAGCGCGCGATCCCGGAAGAACGCGAGCAACTCCGGGAACCGATATGGTGGCCGGTAGCTCAAGTGCACGGTGATAGTTCCGGATCGAACGGTCGCCTTCCCGTGCTTCTTGCGCAAATCACTCGGCGTGAGCCGGTAGTGCTCCTTGAATGCATCGTTGAAACGCCGCACGCTGCCAAAACCGGACGATTTCGCCACGCGCGAAACGGGAAGGTCGGTGTCGGTAAGCAGGGATTTCGCCAAAAGAAGCCTGCAGGTCCTAAGGTACTGGGCGGGTGTCACTCCGTATTCGGCTTCAAAGGCGCGCCTAAGATGCCTGCCCGTATAGCCGAGCTTGGCGGCGACCGACTCGATGCTCATCGAAGACGCGCACCTTGCCTGCAGCATTCGAGCGGCCCTTCGCGCAAGATTTGACCTGGCATCTACAAGCGAAAGTCCCGGAGCGAGCTCGGGACGACAGGTCATGCAGGGGCGAAAACCAGCCGCCTCAGCTTCGGCCGCCGTGCGAAAGAACGTGCAATTCTCGTACTTGGGCATCTTCGCCTTGCATACCGTTCGGCAGTAGATTCCCGTCGAGGAAACGCCCACGAAAACCTGACCGTCAAATCGCGTATCGCCAGACTCGAACACCTTGTAGAGCGCCCTTCTCCGCTTTTCCGAAGTGTTCAAATCCTCGCCCATCGCCACATCTGAGAGAATGGAGTTCAAGTTATCCCGCTTTCTCCGCTTTCCTTATATGCTCGCTCGTCGAACATTTGCCTTGCGGATTCATTTGCCAGACCAGAATAGTCACAACGAAGCAGAAGAATTGGCTGAAATCGGACATGTAAGCGTTTTTGCTTTTCTCTCGGCACTCGCCCGCCAGTTGCAAGCAGCCCCCACTGTCAATCCTGGAGCTCGTCTTCAAGCAGGCGGCGACGCTTGATGGCATCGTTGATGGTGAGGGAGATGGCGACAAAGCCGACGACGAAGCCCATGAGGAAGAACACCACGCCGATGGCAAGGTCACCGAACCATGCGACGTTTTCGATGCCGACGATCTGGATTTCCGCCAGGATGCGCATGCCGCACGTCAAAACCCCAAGGACCGCCCCGCAGAACAGCGCAAAGCTGGCGACGTAGTCCCAGGGGATGCGATCCACCTCGGCATAGCGCTTGTAGCTCGAAAACGCCCCACCGCGAATCTGCATGCCCACTGACGCAAAGCCCGCGGCAAGAATCGTCAGTATCAGCAGGAGATCAACGGGAACAACGGACGCGCCAAGGGGCGTGAGCACGGGATGATCGGTGGTGTTTGCGACCTGGTTCACCATGATCCAGTAATACAGGCTCATGGTTGACCCCACGAGCAAGATATAGGATGCGACCTTCATCGACTTGTTTTCCTCGGCCTCGAGGCGCTCGTCCTTCGGGCCCATGTATTCGTTCCACTTTCGGATCAGATACATCGTCATCTCCCCTCGTCCCAGAAAAGACCGTCAAGCGTCATGCCGAGCTCCTTGCAAATGGCTGTGCAGAGCTTGAGGCTGGGATTATAGCGACCGGCCTCGATAAGCCCGATGGTCTGACGCGTGGCGCCGACCGCATCCGCAAGCTCCTGCTGCGAAAGACCGCGATTGGTGCGTGCTGCCCGCATGCGCTCGTTCTTTTCGTCTTCCAATGGATTTCCCTGCTTCGCCTTCGGTAATGCAATATATATCGTACATGCAAAATATATATTACATCGCAGGGCATGAGTGTCAAGGTTTGGGAATGAATTCAGCCTTTGACCCGCCTGATGAACTCCTCGATGAGCGAATTGACCGTATCGGGCCTATCGCAGCACGAGTTGTGCCCCGCGCCCTCGATCCAGTGCACGACATGGCCTTCGCGCCTTTCCCACGCGCGGTTGTAGCGCTTCGCGGACCCCGCACCGTCCTTCTCGCCACAGATCACGAGCAACGGACAGTCGATTTCATAGGGACGGCCTGCCTCCACCGCGTCGGCCAGCACGCGAAAGCCATGCGACGAAAGCACGCAGTAGTCCTTCTTGTCGTAGTCATGCATCATGTCACGCATGAGGGCCTGGCCATACGTCGTCATGGAATTACCCTTCGCACCCTGGTTCACGAGCGTCTTCCAGGGAAAGAGCTCGAACATCAGCTTCGTGTGCTTGAGGCAGTACAGCTCCCAGCCCTGGTAGTACATGCGCTTGAGGGGGCATGAGTCTATCGAGACGAAGCCAGCCGCCACGCCGGGAAACAGGTCGATGAACGTCTGCGAGAGATACCCGCCCATGGACTGCCCGACGAGAATGGGATTCTCGACTCCCTCCCGATCGAGGATGTCCAAAAGCCAGCGCGCCCAGTCATCGAGCGTCCACGTGAGGGGAAACGGCCGCGACTCCCCATGTGAGGGCGCGTCCCAGACCAGGACGTTCGCCTTGTCGGCAAAGTACTCGACCTGCTTGTCGAAGAGGCGGTGATCCGCGGTCAGCCCAGGAAGGAAGACGAGCCAGGGTAAATCGGGAGCGGGATGCGCACTCGTCCAATAGACGATGCTTCCCTGTCCCGTCTGGTATTCCCTACGCTCCACCCCGGCGACGTTCTCCATTGCCTCGCCCTTCCCACGATAAATCAGACCAGAAGCCCATTCGTCATTTTACAGAAGCGCTCTCACGCGATGAATGCCGGCAAAAAGGAAAGCGCCCCACAGGACGCTCCCCTTTCGTAACCTTGTGTTGCGCGACACCTTACGCCTTGTTGCGGCTGGTATCCCAATCGACGTAGCAGACGTGCGTCTCGAGGTACTCCTCGACACCCAGCTCGCCGTCCTCGCCGCCGATACCCGACTGGCGCACGCCCTGGTGGAAGCCCTGGAACGCCTCGAAGTGCTCGCGGTTGACGTAGGTCTCGCCGAACTTGATCTCGTTCATGGCGCGCATGACCGTGTCGTAGTCGGTCGTGTAGATGGAGCTCGTCAGACCGTAGACGCTGTCGTTTGCCATCTCGATGGCCTCGTCGAGCGTCTTGAACGTGGTGATGGGCAGCACGGGCCCGAAGATCTCGTCGCGCATGATGCGCATGTCGTGCGTGCAGCCGGTGATGACGGTGGGCTCGTAGAACCAGCCCTTGCCATCGACCTGGACCTTGTGGCCACCGCAGGCGACCGTGGCGCCCTCGGCGATGGCGGACTGCACCATCTCATCGACATGCTCCTGCTGGGCCTTGTTGACCATGGAGCCCATGTCAAAGGTGCCGGCGAGCGCCGGGCCGTAGGTCAGGGTCTTCATCTTCTCGATGACCTTCTTCGTGAACTCCTCGGCGATGCCCTCCTGCACGTAGACGCGCTCGGCGGCATTGCACACCTGACCGGTGTTGATGACGCGCGAGGCGACGACGTAATCGACCGTCTCGTCGAGCTTGCAGTCGTTCATGACGATGACCGGCGCCTTGCCGCCCAGCTCGAGCGAGACCTTGGTGACGTTATCGGCAGCGGCCTTCATGATCTTCTTGCCGACCTCCGTCGAACCGGTGATGGTGACGATGGAGATCTTGGGATTGGAGGCAAGCGCGTTGCCCGTGAGCGCGCCCGATCCGGTGATGACGTTGATGACGCCCTTGGGGAGGGACGACTTCTCGACGATCCTGGCGAACTCGTATGCGCCGTTGGGACAATCCGATGATGCCTTGAGCACGACGGTGCAGCCGGCGATGAGCGCCGGGGCGACCTTGCGGCCGATGAGGAACAGCGGGAAGTTCCACGGCATGATCTGGCCGGCTACGCCGATGGGCATCTTGTAGAGGAAGATGTTCTCGTTGGGACGGTCTGACGGGATGATCTGGCCCTTGAGGTGACGTGCCTGGGCGGCCATGTACTGCACGTAGGCGGGCAGCCAGCCGGCCTCGTCCATGGCCTGCGCGAGCGGCTTGCCCATCTCCTCGGACGTGGTACGGGCCAGAAGCTCCTGGTTTTCCTTGAGAAGTTCGACGAGCTCCATCAGGTAGTTGGCACGCTCGATGGCGGGAACTTTCTCCCACGACTTCTGCGCCTCGTACGCCGCGTCAACCGCCGCCTCGACATCGGCTTCGGTCGCCATGGGAAAACGCGAGATTACCTCCTCGGTTGCCGGGTTGACGTTATCGCGCATCTCGCGATCGCCATTGTCGAGGAACTCGCCGTTGATGAAAAGCTGGACTTCTTTCATTCAAATCCTCCTTTTGACTTGAATGTGGGCGCCCTTGCGCCTACCGCATGAAGACGGTCGCATCGGGCGGCCCGTTTCACCTTGTTCTCCATTGTACTCGCTGACGAATGAAAAGCGGACGAAAAACAGAGCATGCACACGAAGCGCACGTTTGCCTCACGTGGCAAAGTTCACGTCTTTTGGCGGGATGACGAATGCCGGACCGTCATATTTGGTTGCAGTTGACAGGGTATCCGTCCCTCCCAAAGTAGTACCATAGCAAAGTCACTGACGAAAACGCCATGGATGGGGGCGACGTGACCGTATTTCACCGCGTTACCGAGGGCAAGCTGGGTTCGCATGACGGATGCGTCATAGAAGACGAAGTCTCCCAGGAGTTCCTCGACCGCATACCAGGGGGCCTGTTCCGCTACCGCGCAGACGATGAGGGAACCATCGACTACGTGAGCCATGACGTCCTGGACATGTTCGGTTGCAAGACCTATGACGAGTTTTGCGCCATCACGGGCAACACCTTTCCCGGCATGGTGCATCCCGACGATCGCGAACGCGTCCTCTACGAAATCGACGAGCAAATCAAGGTAGGCGACAGGGATGCCGTCACCTACCGTCTCAACCGTCCTGATCTCACGGAGCTCTGGGTCGATGACCGTGGCCATTACATCGTCGACGATAGCGGCATCGCCTGGTTCTACGTCACCATCATCGACATCTCCGACAAGGTGAGCAGCCAGCGTCAGCTCGAACGTGCCGAAGAACGCGTCGACATGCTCACCATGCTCTCCCGCGACGTCGTATTCGACATCGATTGCCAGGAACAGACCGGCGAGCTCTTCGGCGACTTCGAGACGCGCTTCGGGCGGCCTCCTCTCTCGAGCGACCTCATCTTGCGCAAGCGCTGCGACAAGGACTGCGATGTCGCCCTCGAGATACACGACATCGAATCCCTGCGCGAGGTAATCGAGAAGGGCGACTTCATCGACATCGAGACGTCGCTGCCCGATGCCGAGGGCAACCCCATCTGGTGCCGCTACCAGTCCTTCGTGATCTTCGACGACGCCACCGGCCTGCCCGTACGTCACGTCGGGCGTCTGCTCGACACGCATGCGATGGTCATGCGCGAGGCGAGCCTACGCAGGATGGCCGAGCTCGATGGCCTCACGGGCATATTCAACCGTAACGCGGCAATGGTTCGCATCGAGCAGGCGCTCGTCAGCGAGGAGTGCCAGGAGGGCTGCTGCCTCTTCCTCATCGACGTAGATGATTTCAAGCAAGTCAACGACTGCTTCGGTCACCCCGAGGGTGACCGCGTGTTGAAGGAGATAGCGCGCTTCCTGCGTCGCAACATGCGCAAGGACGACATCATCGCCCGCCTCGGCGGTGACGAATTCGCCATCTTCGCCGCCGGCCTGGGCAGCGATCCGGCGCTGACCCGCGTGCTCGATCAGCTTTCGGCGG
>ENA-OURU01002504-OURU01002504.1-human-gut-metagenome-genome-assembly--contig:-NODE-2504-length-17881-cov-11.217435_pt1 | contig 17881 bp, 15 predicted proteins | sample MGYA00242137_ERZ509064 | MGnify/ENA primary metagenome ERZ509064 (study PRJEB26280, sample SAMEA2338777) | human gut metagenome | biome: human gut; feature: human-associated habitat; material: faeces...
TTTTAAATGAAACTGAACCGGTAGATTTTGCTGAGGAGAGTTGGAAAAAGATAAAAAGAAAAACAGTAGGTAAATGTGATATTCAAACATTTTATAGACATTATTGGTTATCGAAATATGGATATTCGACAGCGAAGAAGTTAGTAAAAGAATTTAATGACAAGATAGGAAAAAATCAGTCTGAGTATACTATTTTTTTAAAAGAACTTGTTGAGGCGTCAGAAGATTACTATAAAATAGTTTATCCGAATAAAAATGATTGGTCTCAGCCGGAAGAAATAGATATATATTATGCGTTAGAGGCATGCGATATTTTTGATGTTACGCAAGTTAGAATATTTTTGTTGGCGTTGTTTGATGTAAAAAGAAAAAAGATGATATCTCATAAACAATTTTTAAGAATTATTAAATTTTTAGAGCAGTATCATTTTGTTTTTAATTCTATTTGTTCTATGCGTCCTTCAGGTTTAGAGAGAAGGTATTCGAGCTATGCTCGAAAATTAAGAATATGTAAAGATAAAAATGAAACAAAAAAATGTATTGATGAGTTGATAGCTACATTAAAAGAGGGATTACCAGCAAAAGAGATATTTGTTAGTAATTTTGTTAATGTACGATATACTTCTGATTTTGCAAAAGATAAAAAATTAGTACAGTATATTTTTAAAAAGTATGAGTTTTATAATATGAATACGAATGAAGTTCAGCCTTTATCATTTACGATAGAACATATCATGCCTGAATCTACAAATAATAAAGAATGTGGAATGATTGGGAACCTGTTACCATTAGGAGATAAACTAAATTCGGAATTAATGGATAAGGCTTTTAAATATAAAATTAAAAAATATTCAGCATCTCAATATAAAACCGTGGAGAAATTTGTGCAACAGTATCAAAATAACGATGAATGGACGAAAGAGATGATATTTGATAGAACAAAGGAAATAGCAAAAAAAATGTTTGAGATGGTATATAATTAATTTGACGATTAAGACATAGTGAGTTTTATAATGGCTCAGTTGTCAAGACAAAAATTTGATATTTTTATAATGAACTGATATGTTGACGAGTTACATGGAAAATGTGTGAAGCATCTTCCGGATTTTTATATTATGCGGCTGCTCTGGCTGCCTCCAGAAGCATTACCGGATAGTATACCTCGGCAGGTCGTTTGTTCCCAATGGACTGATGGCATCTTTCAAAGTTATAGGTGTAGATATACCTTCCGATGGCTTCTCTTGCTTCTTTGAGATTAGCATACTCCGTAAGATATGCTTCCTCATACTTGAAGCTGCGGAACCAGCGTTCAATCATGATATTATCTGCCCATCGGCTTTTGCCATCCATGCTTTGACGGATTCCGCTATTACGAATAAAATCGATGTATTTGTCACTGGTGAACTGGCTGCCCTGATCCGAGTTGATGATTAACGGCTTAGCTACTTTAAATGCTTTTTTACAGGCGTTGATGACCATAGTGGTATCCAGAGTATCATCAACATCCCAGCCAACGATACAACGGCTGTACCAGTCGATGATGGCTGTCAGGTAAAGAAATCCATGCTTCATTGGAATGTATGTAATGTCCATTTCACGCATATATCTGCTTGCTTTACGGCGTCCAACATGATATCCGCGCAGTTTAAGTTGAGCAGACATCTGACGGGCTCCCCAGGTAGGATTATCCGTATGCAGATGGTCAATGATAGATTTGCATTCCAATTCTTCCTCTGAAACGGGGATGCCGCCATAATATACGCTGGTACGATTAATTCCAAGTAGATTAGCTCCTGTAGAAACCGGCAGTTCCTTAGTCGTCGAAAGGTTTCGGACTAAATTTACTCTCGTAGTCAGGTCCGATAACTTCTTCAGATTTTTTTTGAGCCAGTCAACCTGCATAGTAAGTTGACCGACCTTTTTGGCGTATTCGGCTTTTTCCTTGCGTTCTTCGGCAAGTTTTTCCCGGAGATTGTCCTCCCGCTTATTATCGAATGCGAGAAAAGCATTAGCAAGGAATTCTTTCTTCCAGTTGCGCAGGAGATCCTTGACATTTTTCCCATTCCGTAGTATGGTGTGCAATACTACCTACGACAAGGAGACAATTTTCTATGACTTTTTATGAAGAATTACAATTAAGTTCGATCGGCTCCAAAGCCTTGATCAAAAACACAACCGATCCAAAAGAGAAAAGACGCCACATTCTTATCTATAATTTTAAAGTCTATCTTGTGATGGCCTTCTGCTTTGTGTTTGTGACACTTTTTAGCATGCTCTTTGGTTCTGACAACAGCGTAGCCGGAGTGGTTTTTCTGCTGGCTCTTCTGGTGCTGCGCCAGGCTGACTTCGGCATCCGCACCTCCCATGGGCTTATATGTATTGCTGGTATTTTTACCCTTTTGATCACCGGTCCCCGTCTGGCCAACACCCTGCCGGCACCGGCATCTCTTTTGGTAAATTTCATCAGCATCTTGCTGCTAATGATCCTTGGATGTCACAATGTGATCATGTACAACCAGTCCACCTTCGTTTTAGGATATCTTCTGCTCTACGGCTACGATGTTACCGGCAGAGCCTATCTTCTCCGGGTACTGGGGCTGCTTGTCAGCATGATGGTCTGTATGCTTGTCTTTTACAAGAATCAAAAAAAACGCCCTTACCGGCGTAGTTTTCCGGATCTGTTCCGTGAATTTAACTTAAAATCTGCCCGCAGCCAGTGGTATTTATCCCTTACCTGGATCGTCTGCTCGGCTATGTTTATCATGCAGCTGCTTTCCCTGCCCCGGGCTATGTGGGCAGGCATTGCCTGCATGAGCGTGTGCCTTCCTTTTCCGGAAGACAGCAAAGACCGTACTTGGAAAAGAGGTGTCTTTAACATCCTTGGCTGTGGCATCTTCCTTGTGTTATATAACACCCTGCCGGCCTGGCTGTATCCATACATCGGTGTCATCGGCGGTATCGGCGTAGGATATTCTGCCGGTTACTCCTGGCAGACCGTCTTTAACACCTTTGGGGCACTTTCCATTGCCGGTTCTCTCTTTGGTGTGAAAACAGCCATTGCTCTCCGCATTGGCACCAATGTGGCAGGTGCTCTGTATGCCTTTCTGTCCTGGCAGATCCTAAGCCGCCTGCTGCCATGGATTTTCTGTGAAAAAGATCACACCTCCCTGGCGATATCCTCAAAATAATCATACACTGCATCGCCACTTTTTCCCAGCACTCGCAGAAGGATTCCCTGACAACATTCACTACAGCCTGCCTCCACCTGATCCGGCTTTTAGTCCCGGATCATCTGGATCCACCGGCTTTTCTGTTCCCCGTCCGGGGTATACAGATACAACAGTCCATTGTGGGTATAATTATTCCACAGTCCCGGCGTATCATATGCAAACCAGGACGGATCTAACAGCGTGTGGTCTGCCATAGCCAGTGTCTCTCATACCAAGTGAAGGCATACAGTCAATCAGGATATAATCATATCGCTCTTTCACCTGCTCTATGTAGGAACGCATCACAAGCTCCCTGCTCATGACATTTACCAAGGATACCTCCAGACCGGACAATTCGATATTGCCGGGCATAAGGTCAATTCCTTCCTCATGCCTTAAAATCCCGTAATCATCTTCCATTTCCACATCATTGATGATATTTGCCATCACAGTCGCAAGAATTTCCTCCAGCTTGTCCGGCTCTGTAAATCCCAAACTTGCAGTCAAACTGCCCTGTGCGTCCGCATCTATCAGCAGAACTCTCTTGCCCTGCTTTGCCAGTCCTATTCCCAAGTTACTTGTTGTGGTAGTCTTGCCGACTCCGCCTTTCTGATTTCCGATTACTATAACTCTACACATGATGAAATTCCTCCAAATTCTACTATTTTTCTTTTATATTTCTCTTTTTTACTTCCGCATAAGCTCTGTAATATTTATCTGTTCCTTTATTGGGATAGAGGTCTGATAGCTCTAGGACCTCTATCTTTGGATGTCTCTGCATAATTTTCTTAAACCATGTAATATCATTCTTTGTGCCCATCAATCTTACTTTTAACATCAATCATTTCCTCCAAACATTGCATACAGAGCATGATTATAATTGGCATATTCTGGATACCTAATCTGTATTGCCTGCCAGAAAAACGGTGCATAGCAACAACAGAACAAATCCTCTGCCGAATATCTCCTACACTCATCAATCTGCTCCTCTGCATCCAACTCATCATCTACACTCGGTGTACCATTGCAATACAAATTGAACGCCATTCTGACAACCTTTTCGCTTCCACTGGTCTGCCAACCATCGTGCAGGCACTCTGGTTTTACGCAGCCAGTCTTAAAGTCATAAATTCTGTTGATATTTCTTCTCGTATCATCGCTGATGCCAAGACAATAGCAAAGTGCTTTGTGATATACATCCACATAACGCACTTCTTTTAATTTTTCATAGTAGAATTTCTCATGTGCTTCGCTAATAAAGCGAATGTTCTCTTTCTTGTTACTTACTGCTCCTAACGCTGTGTTGTTCATAGTGAACCTCCTTCTGAAATTGAATTGAAAAAGGCACTCCTAATGGAATGCCCTAATATAAAAAATAGGGACACTCTTTTGAAGTATCCCTATGTTCTATCAATATATCTGATAGCTCTCTATTCACTTTCATATTCAGAATTTTTTGTGTTCCCACAACCGAGGTCTAACGCTACAACAACAGTTACTTTCCTCACAAGCTCTTTTTCCCTGTGATTTTCACTAATTTTGTTGAAACTGAAAAACTCTACAAAGTGCGTAAATTCAAGGATTTCTACATATCCTTTCTGTGTAGTCCCACCACAGTCTCGACATGTCCAGTATTTGGGAACATATCTATACAGCAGCCCTTCTTAACCTCATATCCGCTCTCCTGCAACATAACCAAATCTCTTGCAAGGCTTGTAGGCTTGCAGGAAATGTACACCATTGACTCCACGCCATAATCAATTATCTTCTTAAGTGCCTTCGGATTGATACCATCTCTTGGTGGGTCAAGGACTATGAAGTCCGGTTTGTCCTTTATGTTATCAAGTGCATTAAGTACATCATCTGCGATAAATTCACAGTTAGTAAGACCATTTATTCCGGCATTAATCTTAGCAGCCTCAACAGCCTCCGGTATTATCTCAACGCCGATAACCTTCTTTGCAACAGGTGCAAGTATCTGTGCTATCGTTCCTGTTCCGCTGTACAGGTCGAAGATAACCTTATCCTTAGTTGTTCCTACATAATCTCTTGCCTTTGAGTAAAGAACCTCTGCGCCAAGTGAATTAGTCTGGAAGAATGAAAATGTTGTAATCTTAAACTTAAGTCCAAGAAGCTCCTCTTCGATATAATCTCTTCCAAATACTACTTCTGTCTTTTCATTTATTACCGCATCGGCAACACTGTCATTGTAAGTGTGTAAAAAGCCTGTTATCTGTCCGTCAAGTGACAGCGACTTTAATCTGTCTGCCAGCTCATCCATCGGAATATCATTCACTGTAGTTGTTACGATATCCACAAGAATTTGTCCTGTTTTTACTGCCTTTCTTACAAGCAAATGTCTTAAATAGCCCTCGTGCTTCATCTTATGGTAGTATGTCAGATTTTTTTCAAGTGCATAATCATATACACACTTAAGTATTTTTCTGTAATCATTATCAACAATCTTACAGCCGGTTACTGTGACTATGTCGTACATACTGTTTCTCTTATGTAAACCTAAGGCTATAGGACCATCTTTTACCTCATCACCAAATGAGAATTCCATCTTATTGCGGTATTCGCTTGATACCGGACTTCCAATTATTCCTTCCCACTCGTATTCTGTATTTATAACAGGGTCAAGAAGCTTCTTAACTGCTGCCTCTTTCATCTTTAACTGTTCTTCATACCTTACAGTCTGGTATACACAGCCACCGCATTTCCCAAAATGCTCACATCTTTCGTTAGTTTCTGCATCTGCCTGACAGACAACTTCAAGAAGTCTTCCCTCACATTTGCCGTGTTTCTTCTTGTTTACCATAAACTTAACTGTCTGTCCCGGTATGGAATTCTTTACAACAGCCTTTTCTTCTATAACCTGTCCGTCTTCCTCCGTCCTGACTACCACATTTCCCTTATTAGGAAAATCAACACTCTCCACGTAACCTGTATATATTCCGCCTTTTTTCATCTATATTCTTCCTTATATTATCTATAGTAGTAGTTTTTTTAAGACCCTCTCCAAGGTCATTATAATGTTGCATTTTAAATATATTTTTGTAAAGTCAATCGCTGTTCTTCTATCTCACACTAATACACACCCTTACATTCTCTGCATAACTATATTGCTATTAACCGAATAAATCATCCAATAATAAATGTCTGCTTTGCAACCGCCTTCCTTCCCATCTTAAAACACCACATCACAAGGAAAAAGACCACTGACCGATTACATAACCTGCCAGTGGTCTATATATACCTTAGTATTATTCTTTTATTCAATACATTAACTTCTGACCGCAGTCAGAATAAAATATATTACTTCTACCTGCCTTGCCCGACTAATACTAATTAGTTCTCGAAGTCATCTTCTTCATCTTCAAAATCGTCTTCAAAGTCATCATCATCGAAGTCGTCATCAAAATCATCAAGATAATCAGGTGTAAAGTATCTGTATATAGCATATACAATTGCTGCTAAAGCTGCAACAGCTCCGATAACTGCTAATGCTATAATAATTACATTACTTTTCTTCTTATCTTCTTCTGCTTCCTTCTTACGAAGAAGTTCATTAAGCTTACTTGCTGCAATAAGCTCCTCAATCTTATCCTTATTCATAACAACCGCTCCTTTCCAGCCACATAATAAAGTAAATATATTGTATCACAATCAGTTTTATTTGTCACCATATTTGATTATATCTTCTTTAATCTGGCGAAACCTGCAAGCATTTTCTTAAGACCTGCCTGTTCAAACTTCACAGATACCATATAGTCACGTTCGCCGGACTCTATAGATATAACCTTGCCCCTGCCAAACTTGCTATGTTCAATAGTGTCACCAACTGAATATCCAAGTCCTGTTGAAGCCACGCCTCCCTTGCTGCTTTTTGATGCTGACGTACCAGCGCTGACTGCATTTGAAGAGCCTGACATACCTGAAGAAGCTGCGCCTGCCTCCTTTTTAGCTGGCTTCTTTAAGTCAAATATGTCCATAGGAAACTCTTTTCCGAAACCAACCTTCTTATTCGCACCCGCATTTGCAGTATCACGTATAGCCTCTTTAGTCGCTTCATCCACCTTATCCTTCTTAGGATGCGCACTATATGCTCCCGGCTTCTTAACGCTTGTACCATATGGACTTGCTGAACCATAATAACTTACACTTCCTGTATTGCGTGTTCCTGTCGCACCACTTCCATATCCAGTCAGACCTGTCCTGCTATAAGGTGTTGAAAAGCCTGTACCGCCTTCTCTTCCTGAACCATATGTAGTATTGCCATAACCTGTGCTTTTATACATACCGCCAGACTTTGAAGCACCGCCAAGCTTTACTCTGCCTGACTCCTTAAATGTTACATTGCCACTTCCATATCTGCTGAGTGCCGCCTTTGCATTTGCACGTATATTGTATACAGGCTGCTCTTCGGACTCATCTTTTCCGCCGTATGCTATCTTTCCTTTATAACCTGAGCTGTTATTTTCTATATTAAGATATTCGTCCGGTATCTCCTTTATAAATCTTGACACCTTGTTCATCTGCGTTTCACCGCGCACCATACGCATCTTTGCACTGCTCAGATTAAGCACTTTTTCAGCTCTTGTTATACCTACATAACACAGTCGGCGCTCTTCCTCTATCTCTGTCGGGTCATCCGATACTATCGTCATATAGCTTGGGAAAAGTCCATCCTCCATACCCGTCATAAATACGATTGGGAATTCAAGACCTTTGGCACTGTGAAGTGTCATAAGCATAACCTGCTTCTCTGATTCGTCAAGATTGTCTATGTCAGCTATAAGCGCAACTTCCTCTAAGAAGCCGCTAAGAGATACTTCCTCGCCCTTTTCGGCACAACCATTTTCATAACTTACAACCTTGTTTATTAATTCATCAATATTTTCCTGTCTTGCTTCTATTTCCTCTGCTGTTTCGCTTTCCGCAAGACTTTCTATATATCTTGTGTCGTCAAGCACTGTCTTTACAAGTTCCTTAAGACTTAGGAATTCCTGCTTTGCCTTGAGTGAATTAATCAGTGTTACAAATGGCTCTATTTTTCCGGCACCTCTTTTTATCGTATCAATGTTCTCCGCCTCGCATAACGCCTGCCAGAAAGTTATGCCGTTCTGGTCTGCATATTCCTGCACACGCTCTATTGTAGTCGCACCTATTCCCCTTTTAGGAACATTTATAATACGCCTTACTGCCTGCCCGTCCATACCATTATCAATCGTCTTAAGATAGGCAAGAATATCCTTGATTTCTTTTCTCTGATAGAAGCTGATACCGCCATATATTCTGTACGGAATGTTTTTCATCATAAGCTTTTCTTCAAGAACTCGCGACTGTGCATTGGTTCTGTAAAGAATAGCTATATCGTTATAATTCCAGCCATCGCGTACATATGAGCTTATGCTGTCAACCACGCCCTGCGCCTCGTCATAGCCATTTTCGTAAAGTGTATAATTAACCTTCTCGCCTTCGCCATTCTCCGTCCACAGGCTTTTTGACTTTCTGCCCACATTATTCTGGATAACTGCATTGGCAGCATTAAGTATTGTCTGGGTTGAGCGGTAATTCTGCTCAAGCTTTATTACCTTTGTTCCCTCAAATGTATTTTCAAAGTTAAGGATATTGGTAATATTGGCACCCCTGAACTTATATATCGACTGATCATCATCACCAACTACGCACAGGTTGCCATATTTCTGCGCAAGCATTGATATAAGCTTAAACTGTGAAGTATTGGTATCCTGATATTCATCCACCATAATGTACTTAAATCTTTCCTGATAGTAATTAAGCACTTCTGCATCCTTCTCAAACAGTTCAACTGTTTTAAATATCAGGTCATCAAAATCCAGCGCATTGTTAAGCTTAAGTGTCTTTTGATATTCTGCATACACATTTGCAATTCTCTTGGCATTGTAGTCCCCGCCTGCCTCAAGAGCCATTTCGTCCGGTGTCATAAGCTCATCCTTGGCGTGGGATATGGAATTCATAATAGTTCTTTCCTTTAACATCTTTGTATCGATGTTAAACTTCTTGCATATATCCTTTATAACGCTCTTCTGGTCGTCTGTATCATATATTGTAAAGTTGTTTGTGTATCCTATCCTGTCTATATATCTTCTTAGTATACGCACGCATGTTGAGTGAAATGTGCTTACCCACACTTCTCCTGCGCCATTGCCTACTGTCGCATCTACTCTCTCTCTCATCTCTCTTGCTGCTTTATTCGTAAATGTTATCGCAAGTATATTATAAGGTGCTACCCCGCAGTCATCTATAAGATAAGCTATTCTGTTTGTAAGAACTCTTGTCTTACCTGAACCCGCACCTGCTATTATAAGCAGAGGTCCTTCTGTGCGCTTTACGGCGCGCTTCTGCATATCGTTTAATCCATCTAAATTCATATACTACTCCTGTTCTATACTGAATATCACACGAACATGTATTCTTGTCATACTAAGTTAGTATATCAAATGTGGGGGAATTAATAAAGGGGAAAATTATGTTTGGTGGGGAGAATTATAGATTGGTTACGGACACTAAAATATAAGCGGATGTCTGTATTATAGACACCCGCTCATACAACATTATTAATATGCCTGATTACGACAGCTTAGTTCCACAATTACTACAGAACTTAGCTCCATTCGTAGGTGTTCCGCAGTTAGGACAGAACTTATATGTACCACTACCGGCACCTGCTGATGACTGGTTATTATTAATATTATTCATCATCTGCTGTCCCATAGCCATACCCATCTGTATGCTCATCATATCGCCGGCAATATTGTTACTGCCTTTTCCGATATTGTCTGCCATAGCCATCTGGCTGTACTTGCCCATATCAGATACCATAGCCTGTGAAGCTGCCTTATTCTGCATCTTTGTTATTTCTTCCGGATAAGAGAAACTTGCTATATTAAAATCAGTTATCTCTATACCAAGCTTCATCATCTGCATATCAAGGTCTTCCCTGATACCAGAAGATATCTCGAAAGCATTAGCCTGAAGATTAAACATATCCTTGCCTTCTTTAGATATCCACTTCATAAGAAGCTGGTCTAATACGGCAACAACTCTCTGCTTTACATCATCAACTGTATACATCTGCTTGATACCTGCAACCTTGTCAATAAGGCATACGTAATCAGATATCTTAAATGCAAAGTTACCAAATGCTCTTACAGGCATACCACCAGGAAGTCCTGAATATGGAATAGCTATAGGATTTTTAGTTCCCCAGTTAACATTAAACTCCTTTGTATTGACAAAGAGAACCTCCGCTCTCATTCCACTGTTAAATCCAAACTTAAATCCTTTAAGTGTTGACAGGAATGGTATAATCTGTGAATCGATATCGAATTCACCTTCATCCTTAAATATACCTTCTATGCTGCCATTATATAAGAATATTGCATCCTGTCCCGGACGGATTATAAGGCGGCTGCCTTTCTTTATCTCCTTATTAGTCCACTTCCAGAATATACAATCATCTCTGTATTCTTCCCATTCAACCACATTGGAAAGCTGACTTTTGAATAAACCCATGGTTTCCTCCCGATATTATCAATTCTGTTTTACTGAATTCCCATCTGTGCCTTAAGTGCTGCAAGCTCATCATCAACTTCTGAATTAGATGGTTCTGCATCATACTTAGCAGCAAGGTTATCAATATTAGAATCCTCTGCTGAAGAATTAAGTTCTGCCATAGCATTAGCCTCATCAAGCATCTTGTTTGCCTTAGCCTCCATACGGCTGAAAGCTTCCATACTATTGCTTGCACCAACTACGCTCGAACCAACCTTGTTGATACGCTCCTGAGCTTTAGCTGCCTTGACTGTTGCCTTGATAGCTGCTCTTCTTGCCTCAAGTGATGATATATCTTTAACGAGCTTATCGTGCATCTGACGCATCTTAGCTGCATTATCTGCTGCCACATTATAAGCCTGTGTAAGTGCTGCCTGTGTTGTTGTAAGCTGCTGCTTCTTCTCAAGGAATGACCTTGCATCAGCCTCGTTGCCAGCTCTGAGCGCCTTCTCTGCGTAAGACTGCATCTTATTAATCTGTGCTGTGCACTCATCAAGTTCTCTCTTAGCTCTTGTTTCCTCTGCCATAACAGATGCTGTCTCAGCTTTAACCTTTCCTAAATCGCTTTCAAGGTTTCTCATATACTGGTCAATCATCTTCTCAGGGTCCTCACACTTATCTAAAAGTGCGTTGATGTTTGCGCTCATAATATCCTTAAATCTTGTTAAAATACCCATAATATCCTCCCATTCTTTAACACAAGTATAATAATGTTCCATTACAAGCCAAAATATTATTCTTCCAATAGAACTAACAAAAATATTATACTATATTAATTATTAAAAGTCACTAGTCTTTATAGATATTTATCAGATAATTCTAATATATGTTAGCCTTTTATATATATTTTAAAAAAGTTATGATATTATTCTTACTTTTTCTGTTTTAAAGCACGCTTTGCTTCTTTTGCCTCTTCCTTCGCTTCCCTTTTTTCTTCCTTAATCTCTTCCTTAGTCTTAGCCCTGCCTGCCTGCAATGTGCGGCTTGTGTAATCGTCTATAAGGCTTTCGATAATATTTTTCTTCATATAAACATCAAAACTTAACAGACAGACAAGTGTAAATAACTGTAAAAAGTCCCTGTCCTCATCATCACTTACATCTTTAAATGTGCTTTTTGCAAGCTCTGTACTGTTTAACACATCCTTTGATAATGCATCTATCTGTAGCTTTTCCATGCTGTATATTTCGCTGTATATCGTATCAAGGTCTGGAACTTCATCTGTGTCAAAGAACTTATCAGTAAGTGGATTAAGAAGCTTCTGGATATCGCTTATTGAAAGTATATTCTTAAGGTAATATATAAATGTTAAAACGTATATATGCTCCTTTGAATATTTTTTCTTTACCGGCGGTGGCAGAAGATTGTTCTTTGTATAATTATTAATCATAGTTTTAGTGAGTATCTTATCATCCTCGTGCCTCTTGACATCTGATAAGTGCTCATCCATAAATGTTGTCACCTGATCCATATAAAGGTCTATATTAGGAACATCTCCCGGTTTAATATAATTAAGCTTCACAAGTCTTTTTAAAAGTGTATTAACAAACTCCTGATTATTATTATTCATACTTTTACTCCTGATATAATACTGACTTAATGCTACAGTCACATAAAATGCAAAATAACTGCTACACTAATTTCAATCCATAGCACATATTATATAGTATTAAAAACCATATATCAAGGGTTTTATTGTGGATGATGTAGTATTGACATATCCAACATATGCCATTTACAGTAAGTTCAGACTAATTACATGGCTGCTGATACCCTTACTCATCTCAAGAAGAAAATACTGTACACTTTTGGTATGGTATTGGACAAAGTATTCATCTTTATAAGGCAGAATATTCATAGCACAATAATTGATATGAAAAAGTTGTAAAGTGGTGTTAAATATATTTACATACTATAAATAAGGCTGCTACACCAGCCATTATTTCTATAAATAATATGCAGTAAATATTACCAATAACCACATACCATATAGATTATACCTGATACAGCAGCCCACATTTTACAAATATTCTTATCACGCTTAATCATAAGCAGCCTTTTATCTGCCTGCTTATCCCTGTTTTTTAGTTATATTTTCTAACATATAAACAGAATTTATATAATCGTCTATTCTACCTATTCATATCTTCTTTCTTAAATTTATCTTCTAATATAAGCAGAATTTATCTAATAACCCATTTTACTTATCTTTACTATCCGACATAATTCCAAGTCTTTCAAACACTCTGTCATACCCGTCATTGCCATAGTTCAGTGAACGGTTGACCCTGCTTATTGTAGCTGTTGAAGCTCCTGTCTTTTCTGCTATCTCAAGATATGTCTTCTGTTCCCTTAACATTCTTGCGACCTCAAATCTCTGTGCCAAAGAAAGCAGTTCATTAATCGTGCATACATCTTCAAAAAAATCATAACATTCTTTAACATCATTAAGGCTAAGTATCGCTTTAAAAAGTTGTTCTACTTCCTTAGACTTTAACTTATCATTCATATTAAACCCTCAATTCCCGCGTTAATAAATACGTGTTTTTATCTCGTTTTAACAGTTTAACACAGTAAAGTTTTACAGTAAATACATTTAGCCAAAATTTATTTTATTTTTTTAATTCTTACTCATCCCTGCGGCCTATATAAGACTCATAAAGCCTGTAATCACTGTTTACTATAAGCTCCTCTGGGAATTCTACATCCTCAATAACCTTATATGCCCTGTCAAAGTCGCATATGCTCTCCTTAATATGTGCATCACTTCCTATAGATATGCATACTCCGTATTCTTTACACAATTTAAGCATTTTAACATCATTATCATATGCTCCCTGCCTTGGTCCATCAGGATTAAGTGATGTATTATTCACCTCAAGCAGAACGTGTTTTTCCTTTGCAGCCTTTACAAGCTTCTCATAATCAACCGGGTATCTTGAATCGTCAGGGTGTCCGATTATATTTACATAAGGATTATCCATCGCCTTTATGAGCGCACCTGTATTCTGTTCTACACTTCCCGGCTTTATACATGGAATGTGAAGACTTGCTATAACCACGTCACACCCCTTAAGTCCATACTCTTTAAGGTCTATATTGCCATCATAATCCATAATATTAGCCTCACACCCCATATAAAGCTTAACGCCATCCTTGTTTCTTGGAATTATCTTCATATTAGAAAAATACAGTATTCCTGCACTTCCCGGCATCTTAGGTGCGTGGTCTGTTATGGCAAGATGTGTAACTCCTGTCTTTGCCGCATATGCAGCCATCTCATCTATTGTGTTATAAGCATGTCCACTCACAAGTGTATGCGTATGTGTATCTATTGTGTACTTCATAATTCCCACTTTCTTTCATTAATCATTCATAATCTTCGCTGTCTTATTAGTTGTCATTTTTTTCTTTCTTCATCATAATATTATGATGTCAGACCTTTTAACACTGATATCATTATATACATTTATAAGTCCATCTGCAACGTGGCAAATATATTATAAATGTATCAAACATCCCATAAATCTTTTTTAATCACTGAAAATATGATATACTGTGCGCAAATAATAAAATGATGCATGTGTCCCAGGTAAAAAAGTCGTTTTATACTTTTGACATTTACATCATAAAATAACATACAAAAGAAGTTCACTATATAATAAATATGATTAAAGGGTCAAAAGGTATCATCGATGCATGCCTGCATGCAATTCGATGTATACCTTAGTGACCTGCACTACACCGGGAAAGTAGCAATTTACTATGCGAAGCTAGTAAATTAGCGGATTTCGAGGTGAAGTCAGATTACGGGAATGCGGAGCATGGAGTAATCTGATTAATCATAAATGAGGAGCAAAATACATTTTGACCCTCATATCATAAATATGAAAGTGAGTTCTCTATATGAATATTATACATTTACAATTAAAAAACTATATAAGATATGCAGCCGTTGCTCTGCTCTCTGCAATACTGCTTGCTCTGACTGCACTGACACCTCTTACTGGCTATGCTGACACGCAGGCTGACTATGATGAAAATAACCGTCAGTTAGATAAGTTAAAGCAGGAGCAGGCGGCGCTTTCATCTGAGCTGGACGACCTTAACAGCCAGCTTGAAGCATCTGGTAATTCGCTTAATAACATAACAACACGCATATCTTCAAAACAGCAGGAAATAGACACGCTCAACAGCAATATATCTGATATGGAGGCTGAAAAACAGAGGCAGTATGATGCGATGAAGCTTCGTATACAGTATATGTACGAAAGCAACGACTATAGCTTTATGGATGTGCTTATGAAGGCGACCGATATGGCTGACCTTCTTAAGAAGGCTGACTATGCAAGACAGATATCTGATTATGACCGTTCTATGCTTGCCGACCTGAACAACCTTATAACTTCGCTTAACCAGAACAAAGTCAGCCTGAACAACGATATGACAGAGCTTGTATCACTACAGCAGCAGGCTGTCGCACAATCTGAAAGCATTAAAAGTCTTATAGGTGCCAAGCAGTCAAAGATAGATGCGAATTCCGAGGGCATTAAAAATGCTGAGGCGCTTGCGCTTGAATATGAGAAAAAGCTTGAGGAGGAGGCTGCTGCACGACAGCTTGAAGAAATCAAGAAATTAAGCTCAGCCGATGAGATCATTAACAACACTCCTATCAGCTATGATACAAGTGACCTTGCCATGATGGCTGCCATTATAGAGTGCGAAGCCGGAAACCAGTCATACGAAGGCAAGCTTGCTGTCGGAAGTGTTGTTGTAAACAGAATAAACAGCCCTCGCTTCGGAAACACACTTCAGGCTGTCCTATATGCACCTTCCCAGTTCAGCCCCGTAGCCAGTGGACGTTTTTCAATAGTTCTTGCCAGAGGTGCCAACGAAGAATGTACACGCGCCGCCAAGGAAGTCCTTGACGGTCACATAACTATTAATGCGCTATACTTCCATGTATACAACAGCGAAGTTGATACTGGAGGAACTGTTATCGGCGACCATATATTTTATTAGATATACTTGTATTACATAGACCTGGGATTATAATAAAAGTATTTTCTTTGTAAGATATTTTTATATCCAAGATAGAACTACACAACATTTTGTCCTATAAGTCACATTTTAAGCTTACTCATATATAGCATAAAACAAGAGATCTGCACAATATATTTATTTAGTCAAAAGGTCTGAACCCACCTATGAGCAAGCTCATGTGGGTTCAGACCTTTTGACCCTGGTATCATTATATATTACTATATCTTATATAATCCACCGTAACATATCCATTTTTATCATTCTTCACTGTATTATTATGGCTTACAAACATACCATTCTTAACGCCTACCCAGCGTCCTGCCTTTGCTGTGTAGCTTACGGCATCCTGATAGTTCTTTCCGTCAAAGCTTATCTCAAGGACAGCCTCCTCAACAGGCACATTGTCAACTGAAAGTGCCATCTCCTTTGTCTGCTTTACGCCAGTTCTCTTTACAGTATACTTAAGATAAATAGTCTTTGTATCATCACTAAAGACTGCTGTATCAATAACCTTTTCGTCAACATTTTCATCTGTATAAGCAGCTTCACAATCAAAGTTCTGTTTACCCTTAACAGTTCTTAATACATACTTTCCATCCTTCTTAGCAACACCAAGAGCTGCATAATCCATGCCAAGTGACACAATTCCGGCATAATCACCATCCATAAGTCCGTAAAGACTCATCTTTGTTTCACATGTAAATTCTGGCGCAGGCCACTTCTGAAGAAGCAGATTGCGGTAATCTCCGACTGGTCTTAAAGGAGTTGCAGGCACTGCATTAAGCTTTATATAAGAACCATTTTCTGATGCATTTCCATATACATCTGTCTTAGTTTCATACCAGCTGTCATCATAGTTCGCATTCCACTGCCACTGCAGCATAAGCTTTTCTGTGTCGAATTCATCCGTTGTATCAGGCTCACATACAGGATACTTCTGTGTATCAGCAAGCTCCTCTGGTGTCTTTCCAATATCCGGCTTTCTGTATTCCATAACAGGCTCGCCATAATCGTTGCCGTCCTTATTAACGCCGATTATAGGCCAGTCATTCTCCCAGTGCATAGGCTGTAAATGAGTTATTCTTCCTGCTGCGTATACATCCTGAAAATGTAAAAACCAGTCCTCACCTGTGACAGTATCTACCCACGCTCCCTGATGAGGTCCATTGACAGGAGAGTCACCCTGTCTTAATACAACCTTATATTCATATGGTCCAAATGGATTCTTAGAACGCAATATAGTCTGCCAGCCTGTCTTAACGCCTCCTGCTGGTGCAAATACGTAATAATGACCATTACGTTTGTACATCTTAGGTCCTTCGATAGTTATCTGGTCATTTTCATTACCATCAAATATCTTAACCTCCTCGCCAAATATACCCATACCGTCAGGCTGCATCCTTACAACGTGAAGAACACTCTTATATCCGATACGGCTCTTTGCAACACCTGCAACAAGATATGCATTGCCATCATCATCCCAGAATGGGCATGGGTCTATCCAGCCTGCACCCGGTCTTATATTCACAGGCTCACTCCATTCCCCCCAAGGGTCCTTTGTAGTTGTCATATATATTCCCTCATCCGGCATAGGGAAGCACACATAATATGTACCTTCATGATATCTTATAGAAGGTGCCCACACACCACATCCATGAATAGGATTATTATATCTGAATTCCGGTACATGCTTTAAACAGTAGTTAATAACCTTCCAATTTACAAGGTCTTTTGAATGAAGTATAGGAAGTGCCGGCGAATTAGAAAAGCTTGATGCCACCATAAAATAATCTTCCCCTACTCTTATTGCATCCGGGTCTGAATAATCCGCATAAAGCACTGGATTTCTGTAATTACCATTCTGTAAATCTGCTACCCACATAATAACCTCCATAATATACTAAACTTAATCTGATATAACATTTCAGATATACTAAATACCTTAAATGTCCCAAATATCGTGAATATCCTGAATATCCTGAATATCCTGAATATCCTGAATATCCTGAATATCCTGAATATCCTGAATA
>ENA-OURU01002505-OURU01002505.1-human-gut-metagenome-genome-assembly--contig:-NODE-2505-length-17878-cov-6.358694_pt1 | contig 17878 bp, 10 predicted proteins | sample MGYA00242137_ERZ509064 | MGnify/ENA primary metagenome ERZ509064 (study PRJEB26280, sample SAMEA2338777) | human gut metagenome | biome: human gut; feature: human-associated habitat; material: faeces...
ATTTGGCTTTGTTTTTTTCCTACTTTTTCAATTTTTACTTCTTCTCCCTTTGCTATTTTTTCTGCATTTTCTATTAAAGTATTAATTGGTTTTGTAACAGCTTTTGATACAAAATAACCCACTAACAAAGTAATTATAGCAAAAATGCCAATCGCAATTACGGTAACTACTTTTGTTTGTGCTATTTGTGTTTCTATTATATTATTAAGTTCTTCTTGTTGCATCACATAAGAACCATTTAAAATAGGTTCGCTTATTTTTTCTAACATTCCTATGTGAAAAAAAGATAATGCCCCTATTACAATGATTCCTAAAACGAAGAAGATTAGAATAATTTTCGTTTGTATACTTTTTATCATTTTAATTCCCTCTTAGTTTGTTGCTAAATAATAGCCAACTCCTCTTTTTGTAATTAATATTTTAGGAGCTGAGGTATCTTTTTCTATTTTTTCTCTAATTCTTCTTACTGTAACATCAACTGTTCTAATGTCTCCATAATATTCATAGCCCCAAACTTTTTCTAATAAAGTTTCTCTTGTCACCACTTGCCCTGGTTGATTTGCTAAATATTTTAATACTTCAAATTCTCTTAATGTTAAATCTATTACTTCTCCTCTTACTTTTACCTCGTATTTGTCTAAATCTAATTTTAACTCCCCTACTTCTATTTTATTACCATCTTCCTCTGTTTCTTCTTCTACCTGTTCTACATCTTGTATTACTTCAGATTTCCTCAAATTTGCTTTTACTCTAGCCATTAATTCTCTTACACTAAATGGCTTTGTAATATAATCGTCTGCACCTAGTTCTAAACCTAGTATTTTATCTATTTCTTCATCTTTCGCAGACAAAATTAAAATTGGAACATTTGTTAAAGTGTGTCTTATTCTTTTGCATACAGTTAATCCATCTACTTTTGGAAGCATTATATCTAATAATATTAAGTCTGGTTTCTGAGTTAGCGCTAGTGTTATTGCTTGCTCTCCATCATATGCTTCTATAGTTTCATATCCCTCTTTGTGTAAATTATAAGTTAAAATTTCTACAATTGGCTTTTCATCATCAACAATTAGAATTTTTTTCTTGTCATAGTTACTCTCATACTTTTCTTCCACAAACAGCCCCACCTTTCATTTGATAAGCCTATTATTTATATATATTTATATCACATTAAAATAATTTGTACAAGATATTTCCTGTTATTTTGTAAAATTTTTGTAATATTATAGAAACAATTTTTTTATAATATATTTTTTGTGTTACATTTTGTTGTAATTTGTTACATTATGATGTCAATATGATAAATTCCTCCCATTTTATTTAGTTTGACTTGTTTGTCTGGAATTTCTTCTCCATTTACAATGAATTTTTCTACTCCAGTATTTTTTCCATTTTTATTTTTTACAGTAATATTATAAATACTACTTCCATATCTATATTTTATTGAATACTCTTTCCATTCTTTAGGAATACATGGAGTTATTCTTAAAAAGTCTTTTACAATATTTAATCCTAAAATATATTTTATTCCTGCTTCATACATCCAACTGCTAGACCCTGTATACCATGTCCATCCTCCTCTACCTGCTAAGTTTCCTTGCCCATATACATCTGCTGCCATCACATAAGGTTCCACTTTGTATTTATTTGCAGAGTCTTTTGTTCTAGAATGTTCTATTGGATTTATCATTCTAAAAAATTCTGTAGCTTTATCTCCAAACCCCAATATTGCTTCTGCTATTATTACCCATATTGCCCCATGTGTGTATTGTCCGCCATTTTCTCTAATTCCTGGTAAATATGATTTTATATATCCTGGATCTAAAGGTCCTTTGTTAAATGGAGGATCCAAAAGTTTTATAATTCCATTTTCCCTATCTACTAAATGATTTTCTAAGCTTTCTAGTGCAATATACTTTTTGTCATTATCTCCTGCTTTAGAAATTGCTGCCCAACTTTGTGAAATACTATCTATTTTACATTCTTCATTTTCTATACTACCTAAGGCATCTCCATTATCCATAAATGCTCGTTTATACCATCTTCCATCCCATGCATTAGTATTAAGTGCCCTTTTTAGTTTTTCTGATATATCTTCATACCTTTTAGCTCTTTCCTCTTCTCCTCTGTCTCTACAAATCGGAAGTATTTTTTTCAAAATAACATACAGAAAGAAACCAAGCCATACACTTTCACCTTTTCCTTTATTTCCAACTTTACTTAATCCATCATTCCAATCTCCTGAACCTATTTTAGGAAGTCCGTTTTCTCCAAAATTTAAGGAATGTTCTATCGCTCTAATACAATGATTATAGATATCTTCTACTACATTTGATTTAGCATATTTGTCATATCTTTCGTCAACACCTTCTTCCAAAATTTGACCTTGCAAATATGGAACTTCAATCTCTAAAATATCTTTAGTTCCTGAAAAATATACATAATCTAAAGTTACATATACTAACCACAATAAATCGTCTGAAAACCTTGTCCTTATTCCACTTCCATTTTCATCATGCCACCAATGCTCAACATCTCCTTCTAAAAATTGATGTTCACTATGCTTAATTATTTGATTTTTCATAATGTCTATGTCCACATACTTTGTAGCCATAGAGTCTTGAAGTTGGTCCCTAAATCCAAATGCTCCACCAGATTGGTAATATCCGCTTCTTGCCCATATTCTAGAACATATTGTTTGGTATAAAAGCCAACCATTTAGCATAATATTCATAGACTCTACTGGTGTTTTTACCTGTATATGATTTATTAAATTATTCCAATATTTTTTTACGTTCATAAATTCTGTTCTTACATTATTTAAATTGCTATATTTATAAGATGTGTCTTGGCATTCTAACATACTTTCTCCTGCACCCACCATTAATACAATTTCTTTTTTAGAAAGTGCTTCTATTTCCACTTTCATTTCTATTGCAATTATTCCATCTTTCCATAATGAATTTTTATTATCTAGCTCAATTTTCCTTATTGCGTCTGGTGCATTAAGATTTCCTTTTCCGAAAAAGCTATGCTTACTACCTGTATATGATAAAATATTCTCACTACTTGAAATCCACATTATATTACTATTCGCGGGCTTTGTAATATTCTGAATAAATATTGTATTAAACTTATTATTATAGTCTAATTTATTATATCCATTAGATTTTATTTCATCTTCATCTAAAACTGGTTTTAAATAATATACAATTTTTACTTCTTTCTTTTTCACTTGCGTATTTTCTAAAGTTAATACTTGTACCTTAACATTTTCATTCATTGGTACAAATATATCTACATTTTGCTTTAATCCATTACTAATATGAGTATATTTTGCATATCCAAATCCATAAGTGACATAGTATGGATTATCATCTGGTACAGGATTTAATCCCATGGACCAAACTTTTTTGGTTTCCATATCTTCAAGATATATAACTTCTGACGGCACATCTGTTACAGGATTATTATTCCATGCAGTAAGTCTATTTAACCTACTATTTTTAAACCAAGTATAACCTCCCATACTTTCTGTTACAACACTTCCAAAATTTTTATTAGCAAGTACATGACTCCATACTGTTGGAAGTTTTACTTCTTTACTTACCTTTATTTTATATTCTGTTCCGTCTTCTGAAAATCCACCGTAATCATTATAATATTTTAGTTCTTCTGTAATTAAACTACTTGCATAATTATCTTCTTCTGGTATTACTCTTAAATTGCTTTCATCACTTATTTCTTTTATATTTTCTAAATATTCTTCCTCTAAATCTTTTATTTGTCTTAATATACTTCCCATGTCTGCATTAACTACTAAATTTGACCTATATTCTATATTTTCCTTATCCTTCTTACTTAATCCATTTAGTAAAAATATTCCACCTTTAATGTTTTGCATAAATCCCAAACCTTGGTTGTATATTGCATTCTGAACTCCTTCTTTTACATAATTATTATAACTATTTTTTTCTTCGTTTATGATAACTAAGTCTATTTCTATATTCTTTATTCTAAAATAATCATATGCTTTTATAGTTTCCTTTACTATTTCTATATCATTTGCATCTTTTATTTTTACAAGTAAAATAGGTACATCACCAGAAATTCCATATTTCCATAAATCTTCTACTAATGCATGTTCATTTGTCCTTCCTTTATATAAAATAGTTTTTAGTGGGTTTGTAAATACCAAATACTTAAGCATTTTCTGATATAATTCCACATCTTTTCCTTTTATCCCCAAGTAACTATTTTCTGCTTCAACTTTAGCTCTTGCTAAATTAAAACTTCTTTTTATTTTCTCTTCATTTTTAAATTCAACTACCCTTCCCAATGCTTCTTCACGAGTTTCGCCAACTGCTATAATTAAGTTAAGTTCTACACTTTGTTCTGGTAGTATATTTACTATTCTTTTCATTGCTGCAACTGTTTCTGTACTTGTACCCACCTTTTTACTAAATGGTGTAGAATTTTCTACTGCTTTTGGAAGTCCTAATATATTCCTTCCTAAAAACTTTTCTTTATCTGTTTCAAATTCTATTTCTCCTATAGTTTCGTTTTCTGTATATAAATTTAATGCTAAATAAACTTCTCTTTCACTTTCTCCTCTAGTATTTCTTTTTACAAGTAAAATTTCTGGTTTTTCTAACCACTCATAACTTAAAAACAAATTATTAAATACCTTATGTGCATAATCTTGTTCTCTTTTAGAAAGCATTGGTTCTAACATACTTGTTATTTCTATTATTTCTTCTGTAAGTCCTGTATTAGTAAGTTTTATCTTTCTTAACTCAACAGGTTCATTTGGTGAAATTGTAGTTTTTAAAATAGTTTCTATATTTCCATCTTGTCTTACAATTTTATCATTATCTGGTGCAAAATATATTGTATATTTATCTGGTTTATTTAAATAAGACATATATGCTGTTGTCCAAATTCTTTTTGATCTTATATTCTTAAAATAAAAGTAAATCCCCTGTTCTATATCATCTGTTTTTTTGTATCTATTTATTAAAATATCTTTATACTTACTGTAACCATTTCCTTTTTCGTCCATAACAATTGCATAATTATTATTAGATATTACATTTATTTGTTTTAAATTATTATTTATTTTGCTAATTTCCCTTTGTGTATATGTTTCATAATCAAAATTTACTACTCTTTCTACTTTTTCTTTTTTCTCTTTTGTTACAATTAAACTCTCTGGCATTCTTTCTTGCAATAGTATATCTATAGCTTTCATCTCTGGATTTGCCATAAATCTTTCTGGCAATATATTATTATTTATCAAATTATTTACAGATAAAAGAATAAGTCCTTGATGATGTGCCATATAAGTTTTTACATTTGCATATTCTTCTCCCTTTTTTAGTCTTGTACTTGTATAATCTATAGATTCATACAATCCATATTTGTTATACATATTGTTTTTTTGTAATTCTTTTAAGTTATTTATTACGCTTGTCGGCTCGTCATTCAAAGCCATTGCACTTCCATATGGAGCAACTACAATTTCGTCAGATAACCCTCTTTTTAATCCAAGCCATGGAATTCCAAATGCTTTATACTGGTAATTATTATTTAAATCTTTTAAATTAAATGCTGCCTCAGAAAAGCCCCAAGGAATATTTAACATTTTTGCATACTCTTTTTGGCTCATTATCATAAATTTACAAGATTCGTCTAACAAACTTCCTGGATATTTTGGTATATTTACATTTGGCATAAGATATTCAAAAGAAGTACCAGACCAAGAAAGCAACCCTTTATAATTTTTAAATTTCGTTAAAGTTCTGCTTAAATTGCTCCAATGTTTTACTTCTACATCTTTTTTAGCAATTGCAACTAAGCTAGTTTGTCTTGCCTCAGATGCAAGAAGATCATAATACGAATCTGTTAAACTATTTTCCTCTACATTAAAACCAATTGAAAATAGCATATTTTCTTTATTATATAATTTAGAAAAGTCAGTTCCTATTATAATGTCATTTACTATTGTTAGCATATTATTTATTTTGTTTGCTAAACTTAAATTTTCTTTTACTTCATATAATTTTCTTTCTTTTTCATTACTTATTTCACTTATACTATTATTAATATTTTGTGTTTTATATTTTATCTCTTCTAAAAACTCCTTTAACACATACAAATAGCCTATAAAGTTACCACTATCTACAGATGAAACATATTTAGGTTCTAATGGTTTTAAATCTTTTATATCATACCAATTATATAAATGACCATTCCATTTTGGAAGCTCTGTTATAGTATTTATCATTTTTTCAAGAAGATTTATTGTATTATCTAAATTTTCAAATTTTAAATCATAACTAGAAATTACTGCCAATAATGCTAACCCTATATTAGTTGGTGAAGTTCTGCTTACTAGTTTTGGAACTCTATCTTCTTGGAAATTATCTGGTGGCAAATAATTATTTTTTTCTGTCAAATTTTCTCTAAAAAAGTTCCATGTTTTTTGTGCTATATCCATAACAAATTCTTTTTCTTCTTCGGTTAATTTCTCTGCTTTTCTTCCATCTTCTATGTCTTTACTTATATACCACATAATTAGTGGTGCAACTAACCATATTATGGCTAAAAATAAAATTAACCCGTTTATAAAAATATTGTGTATATATGGACTAATTCCCAAAATTATAAGTGCTAAAACTAAATTTGGTGCCATACTAATATAATATGATTGTAAGCCGTTCTTCTTACTATTTTCTGCTTCTTCTGCTGTTGTCCATTCAAGCAAATTCTTTTTGCTTTTAAACATTCTATAAAGTGCCTTAATTATTGCACATATACTCATATAGGCTCTATCTGGCAAAAGTGCAATAGCAAATACACCTCGTAAAATACTTGCTTTAAAATTACTTATATTTTTTGTAAAAGTTTTTTGCTTTTTCTCGCCTTCTTTATAAAAAATAATTTTATTTATTACATCTATTATTGTAGGCATTATAATTGCTAATATTCCCAATATTACAATAAAAATAATATTTACTTTTTTCCACATTGAAATAACAATTGTGGATAATATTAATAAAACTGATGCTATTTCTAAAACACTTCTAAATAAATTATCTAAAATTTTATATTTAGATAATTTATTTAATGGATTCTCTCTTTTTTCTTTGTGTCTATCTAAAACCCTTTTCTGAAGCCATCCTAAAATTTGCCAATCTCCCCTTATCCATCTACTTAACCTCATTTTAAATGTTTGATATGTTGAAGGATATCCATCCATAAGTTCTATATCTGATGCCAACCCACATTTTAAATAACTTCCTTCTAATAAGTCATGACTTAATACTGTATTATCTGGAATTGTATTTTTAAAAATTTCATAAAATACATCTAAATCATAAATACCTTTTCCTGTAAAAATTCCTTCTTTAAAATTATCTTGGTATGTGTCAGAAATTGCATTACTATATGGGTCTGTTCCTCCATTTCCAGCATATATTTTAGTAAACCATGTTTTGTTACTTATAAGTAAGTCTATACCTACTCTTGGCTGAATTAAAGCATATCCACTTTCTACAGCAGTTCCATTTTTATTAAGTATAGGAGTATTTAGAATATGCGCCATTGCACCTATTAATTCTAATCCTGAATTTAAAACTAAATTAGTATCTGCATCAAGTGTAATTATATATTTTATCTTAGGTAATTTATTATTTTCCTTTGCTTGATTTATTGTATTTACTTTAAAATTTCCATTATCTCCTGTTTTTATAAAATCATTAAATTGATTTAAAATTCCTCTTTTTCTTTCCCAGCCTAAATAGTATGCTTCTCCTTCATTCCAAATTCTTTCTCTATATAAAAAATGAAATTTAGGAAAATTATTATCTTTATATTTTTCATTTAGTTTATCTATTTGCTTTATTCCTGCTTTTATAATTTTCTCGTCTTTTTCCTCTACTTGCTGATTGCTTGGTGTACAATCGCCAAGTAATGCAAAATATAAGTTTTCAGTTTTATTTGCTAAATAATATACTTCTAATTTTTTTACAAGTTCCTCTACTTTTTGTGGATTATTTAAAATAGTCGGTATTACAACAAAAGTAGAATATTCCTTTGGTATCCCCATACCAAAATCTAGTTTTGGTATAATTTTAGGCTCAACAAATTTTCCTAAAATATATTGCACAATTTGTTGAATTAAAACTTGTACAGGTACAAATGCAAAAATTCCAATAATAATTGAAATTATTATATTCTTTACCTTTTCTTCTATTCCCCATGCTATTAAAGACGTAATAATAATAGATAAAATTAAAATACCATAAATATATATTTTAGATTTATTCTCATTTGATATTCCTTCTACTTTTTTATTTGTAATCTCCTGCAAAAGTTTAGCTTTCCCACTACTTATTAAATAATAACCAATATGTGCCTTTTTTAGATCTAATTTGTTTTTATTTTCTTTATTAAATTCTCTTTCTGCTAATTCCAATGCCTTTTGTGCAACATATATTTCAGATATTTCCGTTTTTTTAGCCATTTTTTTAATAGTATTTCTATAGTAAATTCTAGTTTTATAATCCATCTTTGAGTAAATTTGTGTCGGGTCTTTTTTTAATATTTCTTCAACTCCATTTATTTCTTCAAATATATTCACAAAGTTTATTCTGTTTATCGCTTTTATACTAGTTATACTATTCCCTACAATAACTTTTTTTACAGCAATATCAAAATGTTCTTTTTTTATTACGTCAGATATATCTAGTCCCATTTTATTTACTTCATCTTCCAAAACTTTTAAAAATGGGTATGCTCTCTTTCCTAGTCTTTTTAATTTATATGACATATACTCAATAAATGGATATTTCATTTCTTCATATCCTAAAATTTTCAACCTGTATTCATGTATGTTTTTAAACTTACACTTATCCTTTTCTTTTTCTTCTACAAGTCTTTCTACAATACTTTCTACTTTATATTTTTGCATTTGAGAAGAGTAAATTTTTTCACAAACCTCTCTTATTTTTTCTATTAAAGCTATTTGTATAAATGGTCCTATATTCCAAATTTCTTCCATATTTAAATTCTTTTTGGATTGATATGCTTTTAAAAATTCTGGCAAAATTTTACCATCTATTTTACAATCTGTATATGCAACAATTTCTCCTGCAAGTTCATAAATCCTTGCAAATCCAGCATACGGACCAGTTGCTATACCTGGAAAATTGGTATACTTTTTAAGCGTAATATCTTTTACAATAGATTTTACAGCTTCTTCAATTATATAATAATTATCCAAAATCCATTCTCCAGCTGGATGTATAGGTATTTTTAATTTTATATGTTCTGTTAAAAGTTCATAAATTTGTGTAATTATTTCATAATTCTCCTTGAGTCTAGGTATAGGATATGTTTCTTTACTAGATTTTGCTTGCAAAATATTATCAGATGCAATTTTCTCAAGATAACTTTCAAGTTGTACCTTATCTAATAATGTACCTTTTATATTTAGAATTTTATAATCTTTCAAAAAAATTCCACTCCTTGTTCTATTTTTTCAAATAGTTTCTCCAAAGAGTGGAATTTTTATGCATTTTATAAAATTAAATATTTATTTTTCTTGTTCTTCATTATTTATTTGCTTTATTCTCATTTCTGCTGCTAATTTATCAATATATGCCTCTGTTTGCGCCCTTTTAGAGTCAAACTCTATATTTTCTTCTTTTGACATTTTACCATCTTTTTTTTCATTACTATGTCTCAAACTTTCTTGAAAGTTTTGTCTTTTTTCTTTTAGAGTTTCATTACATCCTTTTTTAGTTAAATTTCCTCCTCTTACTTTTTCAACTGGTTCAACTTTACGAATCCTTTCTATTTTCATATATAAATCTCCTATAATTATTTTTTTACAACTTTCTTTTTAGCATTTTGAGTATTAATATAAATTCTGTCATATTCTTTTAACGCATTTTTTGCATATTGTACATCTGTTAAACATTTTACATAAGTTGTACCAATTTTTTGTCTTGTTTCATTTCCTTTCCCTGTAATTAAAATTACACTATCTGGATTTTCCATTATAGCTGTTTTTATTGCCTCTCCTCTATCTTCAATAATTTTGTATTTTCCTCCAACTTTTTTTACATATCCAGCTATTTCTTCGCAGATATCTTCTGTCTTTTCCATTCCTGGGTCTTCTGCTGTTAAATATGTTATATCTGAATTTAATCCAGAAAGAACTCCTAAGTCTCTTCTTCTTATTATAGCATGTCCACCTGGACAGCCAAAAACTGTTACTATTTTTCTATCTGGATATTCTTTTATTGTTGATTCATATAATTTTTCAAAACTTAATTTATTATGTGCATAATCTACAATTGCAATTATTTTTTTATCTTTATTTGTATATAATTCCATTCTACCACTTGATCTTGCAACTTTTAATCCCTCATATATATTTTTATATGGAATCTTCATTGCAACTGACACTGCTATTGCTGCTAATGCATTTTCTATATTAAATAATCCAGGCATTGTAAGTAATATTTTATTATTAAAATATGGTGTCTTTACTTTAAATGATGTATGTAATCCCTTTTTTTCTATATTATATGCAAATACATCCGCATTTCTAGTTGTTCCAAAAGTAATTATTTTTTCTGAATTTTTAGCATAATCAAGTACCTTTAATAAATTTTCTATATTATCCATATTAAGATTTACACAAGCTACTTTTGACTGGTTAAATATTTTTAATTTTGACTCAAAATAGTCATTAAAGTCTGGATGTTCTATATTACTTATATGGTCTTCTGAAATATTTAAAAATACAGCTTCGTCATAAGTTATACCATACACTCTATTCTTTTTTAGTGCTTGGCTACTAACTTCCATAACTAGGTTTTTAAGGTTACTCTCTACTGCATTTCTTGCATATTTTTCTATTTCATATGACTCTTGAGTTGTAAGTACAGATTCAACACTAGTTTTTCCGTCATAATTATTTATAGAAGACAAAATTGCTGTATCTGTTCCATCTACTTCTTTCATATAGCTATCTAATATACTTTTTATATAATATGCAGTTGTAGATTTTCCCTTAGTTCCTGTAATCCCTATCATATTTAATATATCTGTTGGATTATTAAAATACATTTTTGATACAATTGCTAAAGCTTTTTGGATATCACTTACCAATATACATGGTATATCCACATTATATTTTGTTTCTGAAATATACGCAATTGCACCACTTACTATAGCATCTTTTAAATATTCCTCTTTAAATTTTACTCCTTTGCAAACAAATAATGTATCTTTTTCTACATCATTTGAATTATAACAAACTTTGTTTATAACAACATCCCTATTTTTTTCTACATTACTTGTTACTATCAAGTCATTTTTACTTAACTTTTCCACATACTCATATAGTTTAAATTTTTTCATTCTTACATCCTTTCATGTTTTAAAATTTTCATATAATTTTGTCATTTATTATATTTATAACTTACTACACTTATTGTGGCTTAAAATATTTTTCTAATATAGTTTCCACAATTTTTGCATATAAATTTTTAATAATAATAAAATTTGTACAATATTGTTAATCTTTGTACTCTTTGTCAACACTTAATATAGCAGCTTTTACTAAATAATCCATTGGGTCTATAGTATTTTTATCAAAGTCTTTTTTAAATCCAGACAACTCTGTACATCCTAGTATTACATATTTACATCCATTTTGCAAAAAATAATCTAGTACTTTTTTAAATCTTTCATTATCAAATATTCCATTAGCTTTTACATCATCATATATAATATCCATAATTTGTTTTTGTATATTATCCTCTGGCACAAAATATTCTATATCATACTTTTTACATGCTTGTTGATAGATTTTTAACATAATCGTACCATCTGTAGCCATTATCCCCACTTTTTCACCTTTATTAACTACTTCCTTCAGTCCTTTTGCAGTTTCTTCTATCATGTTAATAATTGGAATACTGGTTAATTGCTGTATTTTATCTATAATGCTATGGCTTGTATTACATGGTATCGCTATACTTGTTACCTTCGCGTTTTCTAAAATTTTTAAATTTTCATGCATTTGTTTTAACAACTCGTCCAGTTTATTATTTTTAATTGCATAAGTTCTATCTATTATTGATGCATGGTTTATTATTACCATATCTATATGTTCTTGGTCTTTATGTGCAACTGTATGGTTCATAATTCTGGTATAAAAGTCTATAGTAGCAGCTGTTCCCATTCCTCCAATTACACCTAATACTTTTTTATTCAAATAAATTCCTTCCTTCCATTTCTTTAGTCTAAATTTATATTACTATATTTCTTATTTTTTAATTATTGTAAAATTTTAGTTTTTATTCCCGACCTTATACCTTCATAATCATTGCATAACTTTTTTATTTGATTTTTATTTTTAAAGACATTATTTTTTCAAATACTTTCTATAATTTCCATAATGTCTTAATTGACTCTTTACTAATGCTAAAGTTCTTAATATTTTATTATCTCCTTTATAGAATAATGGATTTACAAATTTTCCTTCTTTTTTTAGCTCCTTCATTTGGTTTACATATTTTTCATCAACATATTTATAAGCTATTCCTATAGGAATTACAGTCCATAAATTAATATTATCTGCTATTAAGTAATCATGCTCTTTATTATATATATAGTCTTCCACAACATATTTTGCTAAGTTATAACCTGCTCCTGTTACATAATAATTGCTTCTACCTTGACGCACATTTATTTCAAATACTCTAAAAGTATTGTCCTTTTCGCAATATTTTATGTCAAAATTAAAAAAACCTGTATAATGAATATCCTCTAAGAAAGTTTTTAATTTATTTGCTAAATCTGAATTACATTCGGTCATAACAACTGCATGATTTCCTATTCCATGTGGTGTATGTTCTTCTAGCATTGTATGTCCAAGGCACATTAGTTCAACTTTTCCATTCTTATTTGCGTAACCAGTCATAACTCTCATATATGTATCATCACCTGGAATAAACTCTTGCATAATTAATGTGTCTGAATATCCTGCATCATATATTTGTTTTATTACTTCGTCTAGCTCTTCTCTAGTATCAATTTTATATACTTTGTGCTGTGTTTCAAACTCATGAGCAAAATAATCCACACTATTAGAGGGTTTTAATATTACTGGAAAATCAAAATCCAAAGTATAATTTAAGTTCATATCTTTTGAATATATAAATGTTTTTGGATATAAGATCCCATATTTTTCACACATCTTGTAAAATTCTTCTTTTTTTATTAATCTTTCCATAAGCTCTCTATCTATGTATGGAATAATATAGTTATCTTCTAGTTCATCTCTGCACTCAATAATTTGCCTCACATAATTATCTCCACAACCTAGTAAAATTATTTTTTTATCTTTATGCTCATTTGCAAAGTCATTAGCAGCTTTTATAAACACTTCTTTTTGGTCCATTTTAGGGTCTGCATAAAAATCTACAATTTTACTTCTATAACTTGGCCCTGTAAAAAATTTCCCCATTACTCTAGATTTTATTCCATATTCTTCATGAAAAGCTCTTGCCATACTATATGTATTTATATCACTTCCAAGTAAAACACACATAAATTCTTTTTCTACTATTTCCATATTAAAACACATCCTTTTTGATTAAATTTTTATTTAAGTAATCTATTAAAACGGTTTAACCAAATTATTATGGCTAAATTATACCATTGTGTATGGTAAATGTAAATAAAATATGTAGCAAATTTACTACTTAGAAAATTACTTTATAAAATTGCTATTATTTTTTTACTTAATAAGTCTGTAAACTTGCTCTAAATTTCAAATTTGTAAAAAAACTTAATTTATGTTATAATAATAGAATACTTTTAGTAAAAGGAATTTATTTTTAAAAAACATTTTACATAACTATATATCCATTTAAGCAAAGCAAGAAAGGAATGAATTTTTTATGAACGAGTTTAAAAAAAGCTTAAGCCCAGAAAATTATGGTAATATTCCTCAGGTTACACCTCTTTCTGAAAGAGAAGCAAGAAGAACATATGAAAAATATGTTATAGATCAAGAAGAACAATTTATTTTATTCATAAATTACTTAAATCAATATCTTAATCATTTAAGAGACTTAGGTAAAATTACTCCTTTTTTATCATTTTATGCAAGAGTAAAGGCTACTAGTAGTGCTTATAAAAATCACAGTGATGGTAAATCTTTAGATGATGTTTTTGGAATAGAAATTTTAGCTACCGCAGAAGAGGAATTTAGAATACTAATGGAAGAAATAGAGTCTTCTCCTGAAGCCACTCATCTTCTAAAAGTTCTTCATGTAAAAAATCATGATAAAGAAAATGGTTATAAAGCAGAACACCATACATGTTCTATCGAACCAAAATTAATTAAAACTTTAAATGCTTTATTAGGAAAAACTAAAGGAAATTCTATCTCTGAGCAATTATTTCCTTTAATTGAATTTCAGTACAAAACTTTTGGAGTTTATTATCAAGGTAATTTTGGAACAGCAAGTCATGAACAATATAAAAATACTGAAATGAAACAAGTTCAAGCTCTTTATGATTCTGACCTTTTAACAGTTGGTGAATATATACCTACAATGTGGGTATCTAACCCTTACAGTGATAATGTTAGGGAATTAACTTCTAGAGATGTTTTAAAGAAAATGTATCCTTCTTTAAAATTAAAAGATATAAAAGGAACACCTGAACAGCAAGAAGGTATAGAAGTAGAAGAGCAAGACCAAAATGAAAAATAAGAAGAGAAATTTTTAAGTTGAACCCTGCTTGTCAAATTTTTTTATTTAATAAGCAGGGAACATTTTTATTTTATCATAAGAAGGTTTATTTTTTTACTTTACACAAATTATTCTATATATTCGAAGACTTTCTTTTAAATTTTAAACACCTTCTCCTATATACACTAACATTACTATTTTTAATTAAAGTAGTCCATTATGCCATTATATATTCCCCAAGCAAGTCTATTTTGATAATCATCTTCTTGTAATCTTTTTTCTTCCTCTTCATTAGATAAAAATCCACATTCTACTATGCTAATTGGTATTTCTACATTTTTCATTATATATACTGTATCTAATTTCATTGCTATTCTTTTGTTTTCTTTTTGAATAGCTTCATTCAAATTATTTTGTAAATTTTCTGCTAAAATCTTGCTTTTCTCATTTTGGTTATAAAAGCATTGCCATCCCCAATATTGATTTTGCGGAATTTTGTTTAGATGTATGGAAACAAATATATCTGCACTAGACTCATTTCCTATCTTTACTCTATTATGAATGTCAGACACCTTTTTTTCTCTTAATGTTTTCTTATCTATATCATATATTGCAGTTTCATTAGAACGTGTTAATATAACCTTTGCTCCACTTTGTTCAAGCAAATTTTGAAGTTTTAATGCTATTCTTAAATTTATTTCCGCTTCTGTTACTCCATTATTGCTCTCTGCCCCTTCATCTGGAGTTCCATGTCCTGCATCTATTACTATTACTCTATTTGTAACAGGCAAAGCTACAGTTTCTGTTGTTATTTCTTTATTTAGCATATTGTTATTAGCAATTTTAAAAGAAAACGCAAATAACGATACAAATACCATTAAAAATATTGTAATTATTCTTTTTTGATTAAAAATAAGCATACATCATACCCCTTTTGGTATATATGTATGCTTAGCTTTATATTATATACATTATTTTAATATACATTAAAATAATATGTTTAATACTTAATACATAAATAAGTATTCTTTAAAAATATATAACCTTATATATATTTTTTCTCATTCAATTCTTACTTTTTCCTTCTATCTATTACATATGTACTTCCAAATGTTGTTTTTGCCAAATGTTTAACCTGTGCTGCAACTTCACCAATTTCAAGTGTATTTTTAAATCTTCCTTTATCCACAACTACAACTCCAATTGAAATAGATGTGATTGGAAATTGTTCTATAATTCCTTTTCTATTTGGAACTTCTATATATCCTTTATCCAAATCTGTTCTAGTGAAATAGCTTTTTACTCCTTCATCAAATTCTATTATAATATTTTGGCATATTTTCTCGCAATCTGTTCCTGTTATCATTGCTACAAAATCGTCTCCTCCTATATGTCCCACAAAACAGTCTTCGCAATCGTTTGAGTTTATATTATTCATTATAGTTTTTGCTGTAAATTTAATAATTTCATCTCCATTTAAAAAACCATAAACATCATTATATGCCTTAAAATTATCTAAATCTAAGTATATAACACAAAAATCTTCTTTATTTAAAAGCCTTCTTTTTATTTCTGTTTGAATTTGAATATTTCCAGGAAGTCCTGTAAGTGGACTAATACCCCTATTAGTGTATAAAAGTCTTATTGCATTAACAATTGTGTAATACATATATTCTTCATCAATTGGTGCTTTTATATAATGCTCTACTCCAGCCTTTAATATTTTTACCCTATGATCTTTGTCATGATTAGAAGATATAACAATAATAGGTGTAATTATATTATTTTCATCTCCTCTAATACTATCACAAATTTTTATTGTATCTTCATCCACACCATCTTCATTTATTATTATAAGAGAAGGTATGTCTTTAAGCACACCTTCTATTTGATTTGTTTTTGCCTTATGTATCTTATATTCCTTTTCCTTCTGAAAAAGCTTTGTTATGCATTTGTATATCTCATTATCATCATCTATTAAATAAATATTATATGCCATATTTTTCTCCTATTTTTTATTGTTGTAGTTGGGTAGCTGCAGTTCCTTCTAAACCATTTACATTAATAACTTGTATGCTTAAAACATTATTTCCACTTTGTAATTCTAATGGTACATAAATTTCATTTTTATTCAAATTTGGATTTTTATCTATATCTTTAGATTCATATACCTTTCCGTTTAAATTAACAACTACATCTTTCAATCCATATTTATCTGCTATTTTTAATGTAATTACATTTCCTTCTTTAGAAATTATTTCTATTGTTGGTTTTGAAGAAGCTATAATTTGTTTTTCATATGTTGTTGTATTTCCAGTAGCATCTTTTGCAACTACAGTTAAAGTACTTTGTCCTTCTGGTAATGTAATATCTTTTTTTATCTCTTTTTGACCTTCTTCCGTAGCTTCAATTACTACTTCTTGATCATCATTTATTTTATAAGTCATTTGTATTATTTCTGTTTCATCTGTTGCAGATATACTAATATTTGCTGTTCCTTCTTCTGTTTGTGTAACATCTATATTTGGTTTTGTAATATCAACACCTTCTAAATTATACTCTTTAATAAATTGATATTCTCTATTTTTCATATCTATAACAGTTATATTTAAAACATTATTTCCATCTGGTAATAAAATCTCTTCTTCTGCATAGGTTGTTCCCTCTGGAATACTATTTACTTCTCCATCGTTCCATCTATAATTAATTTTAGAAATTTCTGTATTGTGGTCTACTTGTAAAAGTAATACATCTCCATCTCTTGTAATTGTAAGGTCTGGTATATTTTCTGGCCTTGATTCGTCAATTTCTTTATATAAAGCATATGAACCTTCACTTGCTAAAATTATACCAAAAATCATAATAAATACTGCAAAAAACCTAACAATACCTTTTACTTCTATAGGCCCTCTCTGCGCTTTTTTGCTCTTTTTCTTTTTCTCTGTTATTAAAATTTGATTCATTTGTTACCTCCGTAAGAATATAAACTTACAATTGAATTATAACATATGAGTTTTTTAAAAACAATATAAATTATTTGATAAATTAAAAAATAAAATTTAAACTCACATTTAATTGTATAGTTTACTCTTACT
>ENA-OURU01002512-OURU01002512.1-human-gut-metagenome-genome-assembly--contig:-NODE-2512-length-17857-cov-4.078362_pt1 | contig 17857 bp, 15 predicted proteins | sample MGYA00242137_ERZ509064 | MGnify/ENA primary metagenome ERZ509064 (study PRJEB26280, sample SAMEA2338777) | human gut metagenome | biome: human gut; feature: human-associated habitat; material: faeces...
TATAAAGCACTTGTGGCAAGTGCCAGCGAATCCGATTTCGTCGCATACATGGAATGTCTATTCACCGCTGGCTGATAGAATTACGTATGCAGAGAGCCGAAGAATTGATTTGCTGTACGGATCAGCCTATTTACCAAATTGCACAGGAAGTCGGATACGAGGGTATGAGTCAATTCAGTACGGTTTTTAAAAAGCATTATGGCGTTACGCCGGGACAATTTAAAAAAATGTCAAAAACCATAACAAGGTGTCCGTTTCAATAATGACAGGCAGAGAAGGCCCATGTATAATAATTGGACACTCAACACCATCTTGATGCAAAAGGAGTGATCTCAGTGAAACAACATCGTTTCTGGGCCTGGGGTGCAGTAATTTGCATGATCATGGTTATGGTCACGGGCTACAAGCGGAAATGATAGAAAGGAAGAACTAAAATGGGAATGTACTCTAAACTGGCGTGCTTTGTGGGCGGTGCTCTGTTTGGCTCTTTCGGAGTCAAGCTTCTGGCGAGCAAAGATGCGAAAAACGTATATGTGCATGCAACTGCTGCAGGATTGCGCATGAAAGATTCCGTAATGGAAACGGTTACTAATGTGCAGGAGAATGCAGCCGACATTCTTGCCTCTGCCAAAGATCTCAATGAAGAGCGCGCCGCTAAGGAAGCTGAAGAGAATGCAGCAGCCAAAGTGGAAGACGTGGAAGCCTGACATCAGCAGAGGGAGCCGCCCCCACGCGGCTCCCTTTTTTCATGAAGGAGGATAACTCATGAATGCAACAATCTTGCACGAGAGTCGTGGCCGAATCCGTATCAGACTGCAGCAAAGGCGAATGACTCTGGAACAGGCAGATCAGTTGGAAGCCTGGCTGCAGAGTAGGGGCTGGGCAAAGAGGATCACTGTCCATGAACGCACCTGCTCTGTAATTGCGTATTATAGTGGAGACAGGCAGGCGGTTTTGGACGATATTCGTCGTTTTTCCTGGAAAGATGCAGAAAAGAATGTGAGTTTGCCAGTTCACAGCAGTCGTGCCTTGAACCGGGAATTTGAAGAAAAATTAGTGGGCAAAATTGTGATGAAGGCAGCCTGCACGTTGTTTTTGCCGTCCCCATTACGAATTGCTCGAATTCTCTGGCATATGATTCCTTTTGTGCGACGTGGTTTGCGCTGCCTATTACAGCGGCGAATCAAAGTGGATTTATTGGATGCTCTGTCGATTTCGATTTCTGCTTTCCGAGGAGATTTTGGTACTGCCGGAGCGGTGATGTTTCTGCTTGAAGTGGGAGAGTTACTCGAGGAATGGACCCGAAAAAAATCCATGGAGGATCTGGCCCGGTGTATGTCACTCAATGTTGATCGGGTTTGGCTTCGTACGGCGCAGGGAGAAGTACTGGTTCCAGTGTCTCAAGTGCGGCCGGGAGATGCAATCGTTGTGCGCGCAGGAAGCGTCATCCCTATGGACGGTATTGTTCTGGAAGGGGAAGCAACTGTTAATCAGGCTTCGCTTACCGGAGAGTCCATACCGGTTGCCAAACGAGCCGAGAGTGCTGTTTATGCGGGCACTGTGGTGGAGGAAGGCGAATGCGTTCTGGAAGTAAAACAAGCATCCGGACAAAGCCGTTACGATCAGATCGTGCATATGATTGAGCAATCCGAGCAGATGAAATCGGCAGCTGAAAGCCAGGCAGCTCATCTGGCGGATAAGTTGGTCCCGTATACTTTTTTCGGCAGCCTGTTGAGTTTTGCCTTAACGCGCAATGTAGCACGTGCCTTGTCGGTTTTGATGGTGGACTTTTCCTGTGCGCTAAAGCTGGCAATGCCTTTGGCGGTTCTCTCTGCTATGCGAGAGGCTGGCAGGGCTCATGTTACAGTTAAGGGAGGAAAATTCCTGGAAGCGGTTGCTGCAGCAGATACCATCATTTTCGATAAAACGGGCACGCTCACTCATGCTTGTCCCCGGGTAGCGAAGGTTATTCCCTTTGGAGGGAATAACGAAAATGAAATGCTTCGCCTTGCTGCCTGTCTGGAAGAACATTTCCCGCATTCCATGGCGAACGCAGTAGTGGAAGAAGCAAAGCGACAGGGCTTGACCCATGAGGAATTTCATTCGAAAGTAGAATATCTGGTGGCTCACGGCATTGTGAGTACAGTGGATGGTAAGCGTGTATTGATCGGCAGTGCACATTTTGTTTTTGAAGATGAGGGATGCAAAATTCCGGAAGGGGAGCAGGAACGATTTGCGATGCTTCCAGAAGAATACTCTCATCTGTTCCTGGCAGTAGGAGGGCAACTGGCGGCTGTACTATGTATCTCGGATCCCCTGCGAGAAGAGGCTGCCGATGTACTCCGTGTACTGCGAAATATGGGTGTCAAGCAAACGGTGATGCTTACCGGCGATAGCCAGCGTACAGCGGCTGCAATAGCAGCTCAGTTAGGTGTGGACGAGTTCAGAGCAGAGGTATTGCCTGCAGATAAGGCTGAGTTCGTTGCACGCCTTCGTAAGGAAGGACATACGGTTTTGATGGTGGGGGATGGAATCAATGATTCTCCCGCGCTGTCCGAGGCGGATGCAGGAATTGCCATCAGCGATGGTGCGGCATTGGCCCGAGAAATTGCAGATATTACCATTGCTGCTGATAGTCTTTGGGAGCTGGTAGAGCTGCGTCATGTTGCGATGGAACTGATGCGGCGGATACATTCTAACTATCGTTTTGTGATTGGATTTAATGGTGCACTTATCGCATTGGGGGTAATGGGCATTTTGCCGCCAGCGACTTCCGCTACGTTACATAATTTGTCCACATTGGGTGTAAGTTTGAGAAGCATGAGTCCATTGCCGAAAGTACAGAAAAATGTGGATACAATCATAAGTGGTGATTAATGTGAAAGCGGTGGCCACAGGCGGTACCTGCGAAATAAGCACATATGAGAAAGGGGTTATACCATTGCATATGGTGAATAGCCGGACGAAGCTTTGGATGTGGTAACACACCTGACGGGAATTGCGAGAAGCCAGTGAAGTCAGATTGTTGCGGATCGGTTCTGTTTTGGTGTCTCTTGCCCAAAGAAGGAGATCCGTCAAAATCATCTTCGAAACGCTTTGGGAATTTTAGTTTATTTTGACTCCGCAGCTTCCCGAAAAAGACATTCTGCACAGTGTGACTGATACTCCTGATGGCGGTCGATGTACTGGTTTCCCCAATCGCTGAGTCCACTCAATACATTGAGCAGGGTTTTCCCGTTATCTGTCAACTGGTATTCTACCCGAACTGGAACTTCATTGTATTGTTCCCGATGCAGAATCCCATATTCCTCCAGATGCTTCAGAGATTGGGAAAGCATTACATTGGTAATACCAGGCACTCCGCGTTTGATCTGATTATAGCGCATAGGTCGGCCGTCCTTCAGCAGGCAGATAATACTCAGCCGCCACTTTCCGCCTATAATATCCATCGCTAGCCGCAACGGGCAAATCTCAACCTGGTTTTTCATAGTTCAATAATCCTCCCCAGATACGAAAAAGTATACCATATACAAAAAAACTGCGTTCTTGTCAATTTGCTTTCTCTCCATATAATGAAAGTAGATACAGAAATCATACCATGTATTGATAATTTATCAAGGGGGATTACTATGAAACTCTCAATTGTCTACGACAGCAAGACTGGAAACACTGCCAAGATGGCTGAATACATCATTGAAGGTGTTGCACAGGTTGCTGGAGCTGAGGCCAAAGCATTTTCTATTGAGTCCATTGACGAAGCATATGTGAAAGAAAGCGATGCCCTGATCGTGGGTACGCCTACCTATAACGGCTATCTTACTGCCCGCATGAAAGCCTGGCTGGAATCTGCTCCGGTCAAGTTAAATGTGGCAGGAAAATTGGGTGGTGCTTATGCTACGGCGGCCTTTATTCATGGCGGCGGTGATCTGGCCATTCAGTGCATCCTCACTCATCTGATGGTGGACGGCATGATGGTCTATTCCAGCGGTCAGGCCAAGGGAATGCCTGTAATCCATCTGGGACCGGTAGCCATCGGTCCGGATCTGGACTCCTTCGCCGAACTGTTCCGGATTTACGGAAAACGTATGGCAGAGCAGGCGATGCAGATTTCTTCCAAATAAGCAAAAGTGCCGAATTCCCGCAGCATTTCGGGGGATTCGGCACTTTTTGGATGATTTCGGTTATAGCCCTTTCCTTTGTGATCTTGTATCTGCTCACAGAGAGCGGCTGGACAGCATTTTAAATCGCATACTCCGATGGATGTCGGCAAATAAACTCCGGTATCCGTTGAGAAGCAATATATAATTAGGAGTTGGATAACAATGAAGTACGATTTTACCTCGATCATCGACCGCAACGGCAAAGATGCTATCGCAATGGATGTGGAGGCCGGTGTTCGGATTGGTTTTCTCTGCGGAGATGGCGTAAAGATCCGCGAAGGGTTCGATGTGATTCCTATGTGGGTGGCGGACATGAACTTCCCTACAGTCCCCACTATTCCCGAAGCCATTATTGAGCGTGCAAAGCATCCGGCCTATGGGTATTTCAATCCGACAGAAGAATACTTTCAGTCCATTATCACCTGGCACGAAAAACGCAATGGCGTGACCGGTCTGACCAAAGAGTGCATCGGTTATGAAAACGGTGTTCTGGGTGGCGTAATCAGCGCGCTGAATGTGATCTGCTCTAAGGGCGATAAGGTATTGCTGCATTCTCCTACCTACATTGGTTTTACCAACAGCATGACCAACAACGGCTTTGATATGGTACTCAGCCCTTTGAAAAAGGATGAGAATGATGTATGGCGCATGGATCTCGAGGACATGGAAGAGAAACTGCGCACCCAAAACATTCATGCTGCCGTACTCTGCTCTCCGCATAATCCCACCGGCCGTGTGTGGGAGCGCTGGGAGCTGGAAAAGGCCATGGAACTGTTTGAAAAGTACGATGTCAAAGTTGTTTCCGATGAAATCTGGAGCGACTTGATTTTGAACGGACACAAGCATATTCCTGCGCAGATGGTAAACGAGTGGGCACGTCAGAATACGGTAGCAGTGTACGCACCCAGCAAGACCTTTAACCTGGCTGGTCTGGTGGGTAGCTACCATATCATTTACAACAAGTGGCTGCGGGATAGAGTGCGCAAAGAGTCCTCGCTCCCTCACTATAACGATATGAACGTGCTGAGCATGCATGCACTGCTGGGCGCATACAAACCGGAAGGTTATGAATGGGTTGACGAGTTGAATCAGGTTCTCACGGAAAATGTGAATTTTGCCTGTGATTATATCCGAGATCACTTCGACGGCGTTGAAGTTTCCAAGCCGGATGGAACCTACATGCTGTTCCTGGACTGCACCAAATGGTGTGAGAAGCATGGGAAAACCATCGAAGAGGTACAGCGCGCTGGAATTGAGGTGGGTGTAATCTGGCAGGATGGCCGTATTTTCCATGGCCCCTGTGCGATTCGACTGAATCTCGCTCTTCCCTTGAGCCGAGTAAAAGAAGCGATGGAACGATTGGATCGTTATGTGTTCAATGCTTGAGTGAAGACCCAATCATCCTTTTGGAATGAAAAAGCGACCACTTTGTTGTACTGGTTCGACCAGAATGATTAGGCTGTATAGGTAGTGAACCAAGCAAATCATTCTTACAAAGCTATTATCTCCTAATCTCTCATTTTAATACTCTCTTTAAGGGGCTTCCCCGCACCGATAGGCACTTAGAATCGGCGCGGGGATTGCTTTGTTAAGAAGAATTCTGAATGGAATTCCCGATTTGCCGATGGCCTTTTTGCTTAACTGGGATAAACTTGAACATGTAAGGAGCCAAAAAACTTCTTGATTTCAAAAGCGCAATCATTCGACAGGCTTTAGCGTGTGTGATATAGTAAGAGCAGAACAACGCTGAAGGTGTGGTGACAAAATGAGCGTAACAGAAATGAAACTTGCTTTGGACGATACATATATGAATGTGATTCGTTTTGGCAGCGAAAGTGAAACGGTAATTATCATATCCGGAGTCAGCCTGACCGGCCTGGGGGGGCAGGGGGAAGCAGTAGCCGAGGCATATCAGCTGTTTTCGGCACAATATTCTGTCTACCTGTTCGAGCGCAAGAAGGCCCTGAAAGAGGGATATCGCGTTGAAGATATGGCGGAGGATATTTCCCGGGCAATGGAGCTGCTCCATTTGGATTCTGCATACGTTTACGGCGTTTCACAGGGAGGGATGATCGCGCAGATCCTTGCGATCAGATATCCTGAAAAGGTGAAGAAGCTGGTGCTGTGTTCTACCATGAGCAGACCCACAGAAATCATGAAGAGGGTAGGGAAAACCTGGTTGGAACTGGCTGGTAAGCAGGATGTGGTGGCGCTGAATCGAAACTTTTTTCAGGTTGTGTATTCCGCGGCTTTTCTGGAGAGTGTAAAGAATCTGCTTCCATCTCTGGAAAAGGTCGGAAGTGCAGAGGATTGCGCCCGTTTCTGCATTCTGGTGAAAGCTCTTCTGAATTTTGATGTGTACGTGCAACTGGAACAAATCAAATGCCCCGTACTGGTGATTGGAGATAAAAGAGACCAGACAATAGGGGTAGATGGTTCTTATGAAATCATTGAGAAGCTGGGCTGTCCCAGTTATATCTACGACCAATATAGTCATGCCGTATACGATGAAGCCCCGGATATAAAGAGAAAAATCATCCAGTTTTTGAGTGACTCTCTTTGAACAAACAGGGTGGTTCCTACCAAAGGAACCACCCTGTTCACGTTTGCAATGCACGATTCTGCCTTAAGAAATCAATAAGTTTCTGAAAATGAAAATCAAATGAAGAAATTCAATTTAGCAAGTGCGATATTTAAGAAAAAAGCAGCGGTTGCCAATAAACACACAAGTGCGATGGGCATTCCCCACAGGGCAGCAGCCCAGAACACCAAAGGATGTTTCGCGGAATAAGCAGAGAGTCCTTCTGTGAAAGAAGAAAACAGGAGGCTTTGAGAAGAAAATACGGTATGCTTTGAAAGCTGGCTTTCCTGCGTTGGATCAATTCTTTCTGCCGCAATATGGCTTGATTGCATCATAATAGCTGCACCTCTTTCGACGCTTTTCATGGTCATACTATAGCACATAGAGGTCAAAGAAGCCGTTAGGAAACTTTTTGGCTTGCTAAGATTTTGTTAAGACGGTTATCTTAATGGAATCTTAATGCGCTGATGAGCCTTCTTTACATTATTTCAAGGCAGAGTATGGTACAATAAAGACAAAAATGAGAAGCGGGCGATGGAAGATTGGATAATTGGTACGAGTCGGAATACGAAAAAGCAGATAAACCGCGGCAAGGCCGTTTGAAGATATTTTTTGGCTATGCTGCTGGTGTGGGGAAAACCTATGCGATGCTGAAAGCCGCTCATCGTGCGAAGGATCAGGGTGTGGATGTTGCAGTGGGTTATGTGGAAAAGCATACCCGCCCGGATACATTGGCGCTGTTGGATGGATTGGAACAACTCCCCACGTTGAAAGTAGAGTACAAAGGAATCGTTCTGAACGAGTTTGACTTGGATGCAGCATTGAAAAGACGACCTCAATTACTGCTTGTGGATGAATTGGCGCATAGCAATGCAGCAGGTTGCCGCCACACAAAACGATACCAGGATGTGGAAGAACTGCTGAGAGCGGGAATCGATGTATATACGACGGTCAATGTGCAGCATCTGGAGTCGTTAAATGATCTGGTGGCTTCTATAACGCAGGTTGCCGTCAACGAACGGATTCTCGACTCGGTGTTCGATTCAGCTGACCAGGTGGAGCTGGTGGACATTGAGCCGGACGATTTGATCCTTCGGCTTCAAACGGGTAAGGTTTACCAGAGAAACCAGGCCTCCCGTGCGTTGAATCACTTCTTTACAAAGGACAATTTGGTAGCGCTGCGTGAGATTGCGCTGCGCCGTACGGCTGACCGATTGAGCCGGAATGCGCAGCGGACAGGAAACGAGACTGCGGCGAAGGCAAGCGAGCATATTTTGATTTGTCTTTCCAGTTCACCGTCGAATGCAAAGGTGATTCGTACAGCGGCACGGATGGCAGAGGCGTTCCATAGCAGTTTTACAGCGTTGTTTGTAGAAACGACCGAGACAAAGGAGCTGAAGGGAGAAAATCTCAAGCGGTTGCGCGATAATCTGCGGTTGGCAGAACAGCTTGGTGCACAGATCGCCACCGTTTATGGAGATGACCCGGCGGTACAGATTGCCGAGTACGCAAAGGTCAGCGGCATTACAAAAATTGTTCTGGGCCGTACCAACCACAAGTCCACGGTCTTTTTGAAAAGCAAAACACTGGTGGATAAGCTGACGAAACTTGCCGGTGACATTGATGTGTATATCATTCCCGACACACAGCCGCTCTACAAGAAAAAAGCATCCTTCATTCATCTGGAAGATCACAAATTTCGCTGGACGGATTTGCTGAAGGTTGTTCTGATTACGGCAGCAGCTACCGGAATCAGTTTTTGCTTCTATACATTGGGGCTGCGGGAAGCAAATATCATTACGGTATACATCTTGGGCGTTCTGCTGACGGCCATCTGGACAAACGGGCATCTCTATGGCGCGCTGGCATCGCTGCTCAGTGTTATCTCGTTCAACTTCTTCTTTACGGTACCACGCTTCACATTGGCAGCAAATGATCCGGATTACCCGGTCACGTTTTTGATCATGCTGGTGGCCAGTGTGATTTCCAGTACACTGGCCACCCGGGTTAAAAAGCAGGCGCGCCAGTCTGCCCAGAAGGCATATTATATGGAATTGCTGATCAACAGCAATCAAAAGCTTCAGCAGGGGCGTGATGAGCAGGAAATCATTCAGATTGCGGCAGAGCAGGTGAGTGCACTCCTGGATCGGCCGGTGCTCTACGCTTTGGCGATGAAAGGACAGGAGCTTTCTTTTCAGGTATCGCCGCAAAGCGAAGCAAACAAACAACTCAGTGCAATGACGCCGGAAGAAAAAGGGGTTGCAGACTGGGTAATAAAGAATAACAAGCATGCGGGCGCGACCACCAATACGCTCTCGCACGCGCATAATCTGTATCTCTCTGTCCGGGGAAACCAGGAAGTAATGGGCGTGATTGGCGTTCCGGCAAAGTATTATCCGCCGCTGGAGGTTTTCGAGAAAAACCTGATGATTTCGATCCTGAACGAATGCGGCCTTATTCTGGAACGCAGGAGATTGCGGGATGAAAAACAGAAAATCGCGCTGGAGACGCAGCGGGAAAGGCTGCGGTCCAACCTGCTGCGAGCGATTTCCCATGATCTGCGCACACCGCTTACCAGCATCAGCGGAAATGCAGGCGTTTTGATGGAAAAGAGCATCGCGCTGACGGAAGAGAAAAAGCAGGAAATCTACGCGTCGATTTACGATGATTCCATGTGGCTGGTGGACCTGACGGAAAATCTCCTGTCCATTACAAGGATAGAAAACGGCACGATGCATCTGCAGATGAATGCGGAGCTTATTGACGACGTACTGCGGGAAGCAATTGCGCATGTTGATCGTCAGGCTGCCAGACATCACATTCGGGTGAACCTGGAAGATGATTTGCTGATGGCAAAAATGGATGCCCGGCTGATTGTTCAGGTAATCATCAACATTGTGAATAACGCCATCAAGTATACTCCGGAGGGGTCTCACATCTGCATTTCCGCTGAAAAAGAAGACAGAATGGTATGCATCCACATTGCAGACGATGGACCGGGCATTTCGGACGAGGCAAAGGTGCATCTGTTCGACATGTTCTATACCGCCGGGATTGGAAAAGCCGACAGCCGGAGAGGGTTGGGCCTGGGGCTCAGCCTGTGCCAGTCCATTGTGGAGGCGCATGGTGGTGAGATCTTTGTGGAGAATAATGAGCCGCACGGAGCAGTATTCTCCTTTACATTGCCTTTAGAGGAAGTGAATTTAGATCGTGTATAAGCCGAAAATTCTGGTAGTGGAGGATGATCCAGCCATTACCAATCTGATTCGAACCACTCTGGATACCCAGGAATATCAATATCATACAGCGAAAAATGGCGTAGAAGCATTGCTGGATGCGGTTTCTTATAATCCGGATGTGATCATACTGGATTTGGGTCTGCCGGATATGGATGGTGTGGAAATCATCCATAAGGTGCGTGGCTGGAGTATGGTTCCGATTATCGTGGTAAGCGCCCGGAGTGAGGACCAGGATAAGGTGGAGGCGCTGGATGCCGGGGCGGACGATTATCTGACCAAACCGTTCAGCATCGATGAACTGCTTGCTCGATTGCGGGTGGCATTGCGACGCAGCCGTGCAGAGGAAGGTGCATCCCAGACGCAGAGCAGCATATATCGCAATGGCGGAATTGCGATCGATTATGCGGCCGGCTGCGTATATATGGAAGGAAACGAAGTCCATCTTACTCCCATTGAATATAAGCTATTGTGCGTACTTGCGAAAAATACGGGAAAAGTGCTTACACACAACTACATTTTGAAAGAGGTGTGGGGGAGTGTGCTGGCTTCCGATACCCCTTCGCTTCGTGTGTTCATGGCAACCCTGCGCAAGAAGATTGAGAAAAATCCATCCGATCCCAAATACATTCAGACTCATATTGGCGTTGGATATCGAATGATCCGGCAATGATATCGTAAAAAATTGATTTAAGGCAGCTCTGGTTTCAGAGCTGCCTTTTTGTTTCAAAAGGCCTGGAGAGCGCTTTTACAAAGCGGCGGGATCGTCTTAACAGAACCTTTATACGGTGCATGAAACGCTAAGACCAATTTCACAAAGAAGTTGGTAAAATGATTTTGCAAAAACGAAAACAGGAGGATACCGTTATGATGGATCTTATTATGATCGCGGTTTTAGCGGGCTCTGTGGGTCTCATTTATTTGCTGATTGGCTGGTGCCAGAAGCAGGTAGACCGGAGCGAGTAAGGAGGAGTGAAGCCATGATTGTTCTTGGTGTAGTTGTTGTGTTCCTGGGTTGCTATTTGGTCTATGCTCTGGTACACCCGGAAAATTTTTAATACTTGCAGGAGGAATTGAGTATGCTGCAAATCATCTTGACCATTATCCTTTATTTGATAATGGTAGTTCCGGTGGGTACTTATGTCTATCGTATTGCAGCCGGGAAACACACCTTTGCCGATCCGGTGTTTGACCGTGTGGACGGCGTTATCTTCAAAATTAGCGGCGTAGATCCCGCCAGCGGGATGAACTGGAAACGCTATGCGGCAGCACTGGTGGGAACCAATGCTGTGATGATCCTTCTGGGATATATTGTTCTCCGCATTCAGAGTGTTCCGCTGTTCAACCCCAATGGAATCGGGGGAATGGAGGAGTCGCTTTCGTTCAATACCATCATCAGCTTTATGACCAATACCAACCTGCAGCACTATTCCGGTGAATCCGGTTTGTCGTACCTGTCGCAGATGCTGGTGATCATCTTCATGATGTTTGTTTCCGCTGCCACCGGTTACGCGGCCTGCATCGCGTTCATCCGTGGTCTGGCTGGTAAATCCAAGGACAATGTGGGAAACTTTTTTGTGGACCTGGTGCGAATCATCACCCGTGTGCTGCTGCCGTTTTCCATCGTTGGAGGACTTTTGCTGGTATGGCAGGGCGTTCCTCAGAATTTCTCCGGCAATGTTGTCGTGGATACCATTGAAGAAACCAAACAGGTCATTGCCATGGGCCCCGTTGCTGCCTTGGAGATTATCAAGCATTTGGGAACCAATGGCGGTGGTTTCCTGGGCGCCAACTCCAGTACACCCATTGAGAACCCGACAATCCTTTCCAACCTGATTGAACTGTATTCGATGATGCTGCTTCCCGGCGCCTGTGTGATCACCTTCGGCAAAATGGTTCGTGACCGCAAGAAGCTGAAGGAACAACCGGAAAAGACTGTACATAAGAGCCTGAGTGTTTGGATGTATGGACGGGAAGGCCGCAGCATCTTTGCCGCCATGGGAATCCTTTTTGTGATTGGTCTGAGTGTATGCTTCTGGGCGGAATCACAGGGCAACCCCGCTCTGGCAGATGCGGGCTTGAGCCAGTCCATGGGAAGTATGGAGGGCAAAGAAGTGCGCTTTGGCATTGCGCAGTCCGCCTTGTTTACCACGACGACCACGTCGTTCACCACCGGCACGGTAAACAACATGCATGATACGCTCACCCCTCTGGGCGGCATGATCCCGATGCTGCACATGATGCTGAATGTGGTATTTGGCGGCAAGGGCGTAGGACTGATGAACATGATCCTGTACGCGATTCTGGCCGTGTTTATCTGTGGGCTGATGATCGGCCGGACTCCGGAATATCTGGGCAAAAAGATCGAGGGCCGTGAGATGAAACTTACCGCTCTGTGCATCATCATTCATCCGCTGCTGATTCTTGCGTTCTCTGCACTGGCTGTGGGAACACAGGCTAGTCAGGCGGGAATCACGAACCCTGGCTTCCATGGACTCTCGCAGGTGCTGTACGAATATGCTTCCTCGGCCGCAAACAACGGCTCCGGTTTTGAAGGTTTGGCGGATAACACCCTGTTCTGGAATATCACGACCGGTCTGGCAATGTTCTTTGGGCGCTATCTGTCCATCGTGATCCAGTTGGCGATCGCAGGCTCTCTGATGAAAAAGCGGTTTGTCAATGAATCCGTCGGTACGCTGCACACGGATACGATGAGCTTTGCAGTGATTCTGGTGTTTGTGGTCTATATCTTTGCGGCACTTACATTTTTCCCGGTGCTTGCACTTGGCCCCATCGCGGAGCATCTGACCCTTTGGGCATAAGGAGGAACCCCTATGAGCAAGAAAAATCAGAAGTTGGTCACGCCGGATATATTCCGGCAGGCGCTGATCGGCTCCTTTGCAAAACTGAATCCCGTATACATGATGAAAAATCCGGTCATGTTTGTGGTAGAGGCGGGCTGCTTCATCACGCTGCTGCTGTCCTTCTTCCCGGGGCTGTTCGGAGATGTAAGCACTGGCACAAACCTGCGGCTGTATAATATCATCGTTTGCGTGGTGCTGTTTATCACGGTTCTGTTTGCAAATTTTGCCGAGTCTGTTGCCGAAGGGCGGGGAAAGGCACAGGCTGCAAGCCTGAAGAAAACCCAGAAGGATACAAAGGCCCGACTGCTGATGCCGGACGGCACCGAAAAAGAGGTGCTGTCCAGCGAGCTGAAAAAGGGTGATGTGGTCATGGTCTGTGCCGGTGAAGTGATTCCCGGCGATGGCGAAGTGATCGAAGGCATTGCGTCTGTGGACGAATCCGCCATTACCGGCGAGTCCGCTCCGGTGGTTCGTGAGTCTGGCGGCGACTTCTGCTCGGTGACCGGCGGCACGACCATTGTGTCGGACTGGCTGAAAATCCGCATCACTTCGGATGCCGGCAACAGTTTTCTGGATCGTATGATCGCACTGGTGGAAGGAGCTTCCCGTAAAAAGACCCCCAACGAGATTGCGCTGAATACTTTGCTGGTTTCCCTGACGATCATTTTCCTGATCGTTATCGTTACGCTTTATCCCATCGGCATTTATTCCGGCGTTCAGCTGCAGACTTCTACTCTGATCGCGCTGGCGGTTTGCCTGATTCCCACCACGATCGGCGGTTTGCTCTCCGCCATTGGCATCGCGGGTATGGATCGCGTTACCCGGTTCAATGTGATTGCCATGTCCGGCAAGGCAGTGGAAGCCTGCGGCGACGTGGACACCATGATTCTGGACAAAACCGGCACCATTACTTATGGCAACCGTCTGGCCGCTGATTTCTTCCCGGTAGGCGGTGCGAACCGCAGCGATCTGATCCGATGTGCGGTCCTGACCAGTCTGCACGATGATACCCCGGAAGGGAAATCCACGTTGGAGCTGGCCCGGCACCTGGGGGATAACAGCCAGGAGACTGCCGGCTCGGAGTTTATCGAGTTTACGGCGCAGACACGGATGAGCGGTGTTAATCTGCCGGATGGCACGAAGGTTCGCAAGGGTGCGGCGGAAGCAATTGAGCAGTATGTGAAAGTGCTGGGCGGCACGATTCCTTCAGACCTGCATGAGCAGGTGAACAAGATCTCCAGTCTGGGCGGTACGCCGCTGACGGTATGCGAGAATGACTATATTCTGGGCGTAATCTATCTGAAAGATACAGTAAAGCCTGGCATGGTCGAGCGCTTTGAACGGCTGCGTGCGATTGGTATCAAAACCATCATGTGCACCGGCGATAATCCACTTACCGCGGCTACCATTGCAAAAGAAGCAGGTGTTGATGGTTTCATTGCCGAGTGCAAACCTGAGGATAAGATCGATGTGATCAAAAAGGAGCAGGCGGAAGGTAAGATTGTTGCCATGACCGGCGATGGAACCAACGATGCTCCCGCACTGGCGCAGGCAAATGTGGGCCTGGCCATGAATTCTGGTACAACCGCGGCCAAGGAAGCTGCTAATATGGTGGACCTTGACAGCGACCCGACCAAAATTCTGGAAGTGGTTGAAATCGGCAAGCAGCTGCTGATCACCCGCGGCAGCCTGACCACCTTCTCGATCGCGAACGATATCGCCAAGTATTTTGCGATTATCCCTGCGATGTTCATGATCTCCATCCCTCAGCTGAAGGTGCTGAATATCATGAATCTGGCTACACCGAACAGTGCGATTCTGTCTGCGCTGATCTTCAATGCAATCATTATCCCTTGTTTGATTCCTCTGGCAATGAAGGGCGTAAAGTATCGGCCCATGTCCTCCGGAAGAATGCTGGCCCGGAACATGCTGATCTATGGCCTGGGTGGCGTGATTACGCCGTTTGTGGGAATTAAAATCATCGATACGTTGATTGCCCCTCTGCTCACTGCCATCGGTCTTGGGCTCTAAGAAAGGATGCGAACTCCTATGAAAGAATTTTTACACGGCACGCGCCAGGCGGTTCTTGTTACAGTTGTTTTGATGCTGATCTGTGGTCTGCTTTTTCCCTGCCTGCTTACCGGATTGTCTTCGGTGATTTTTCCGCACCAGGCGGGCGGCAGCCTGATTAGCGTAAACGGAACGGTGGTTGGCGCGGAACATGTGGGCCAGGAATTCACGCAGGACTGCTATATGTGGAGCCGTCCGTCTGCTTATCACTACAATGTTTATACCGAGAGTGAAGACGGCAGGAAATACTATAACGACGGCACAGAGTTTGGCGGCCTTGCCTCCGGTTCCAACAACTATGCGCCTTCCAATCCGGCGCTTGTGGAGCGGGTGGAAGCCGATATGGAGGCATTTCTTGAGAAAAATCCTGAAATCAAGCGCGAGGATATCCCGACCGATCTTCTCACCGCATCCGGTTCCGGCCTGGACCCGCACATTTCTCCTGCATCCGCTCAGATTCAGCTTCCCCGCATTGCACAGGCTTCCGGTTTGAGCGAAGAAAGCCTGCAGGAAATTGTGAAGCGCAATACGGCGGGAAAACTACTTGGCGTGTTCGGTGAGGAAACGGTGAATGTGCTGAAGGTAAACATTGAAATCGCGCAGGCCATGGGAACTCTGTAAAAAGAAAGGAGCGGCCCATTATGATGGAGATGCATGCGTTCCAGAACGCGAAACAGCTCGAGATTCCATCTCTGGTTGGGCCTGAAAAGCCCGTTGCACAAGAGCTTCTTGCGTTTCTATTTGCCATGAGCGCATGGACAAAGGCCAGCCCGCAGATCATTGTTGGCGGACAGAGAGAAAGTGATGTACTTTATGCACTGTTTCGTGATGCTGCATTCGTAGAGCTGGATTTTTGGCAGGTATTTGGCCCGGAACTGGCGGTGCTGATGCCGCGATGGAAAATTGATGCGTTTACCAATGCCGATTCAACGCAGGAAAGTGTATGGCTTGCCTTGGAAAAACAGGACGCAACGCTGTATGGTGTGCAGAAAACGCTTTCCGGTCGCGCATCGGAAATGATGCAGGCGCTTTGTTTGCGAATTGTCTGCGAATCGCCAGACCAGGCCAGGACATTAAGAAGTTTGTTTCAATCAACGGATTGGAACAATGGGATTGCAGCGCTGGAATGGGAGTATCATGCGTTTTTGGAACAGGAGAAGATTCCAACCATTTGGCAAAATTGCTGCTTCTGTTATGGCGGCATACTGGAGAAGCTGAAATATTCCGATTGTGTCCAGGCGCTTGATTTTCATCAGAAGAAAGCGCTGTGGTCAGGTTTTTTGAGAGATCGGTTTGATTATGCGGAATTTGAGTGGGTTTATCAACTGATTTGTCAGAATCACCTGAACGACCGTGTTGAATGGGAGCTTTCTTTGCACGCAGCATTGCAGGATCAGGGGTACACAGTTGATTTTGCTGAATCCGAGTTTAAACTGTATAATGCTCAAAAAAGACCTTGTTACTTCAATTTTGATAGCCATCAGTATGCGCAGCGTGCGCTGCTGAAAATTATGTTTCCGCTTAATTTTTAAAAGAAACAGCAAAGGGGGACGCATGAGATACATGCGTCCCTTCAAGCTGTGTAAAAGTAGGAATAAAAAATCGTGGCCCGATTCTGTTCCATGCAAATTAAGGAATAAAGAAACACGGCAGCAAGACCTTAATTTCCGCCAGGATCTGTTGGAAAAACGAAATAAAAACGCCTGAACCATTCGCGTTGGATAGAACGTGCTGGCATGGACGATAACGCAAACATGTAAGTTCTCTGAGTAAACAATAACGGTATGCTCAGAACAAAAGAGGGCCGGCGAGGTTACACACCCGCTGGCCCTCTTTATTGCTGCTTGCATCGTCCTTTCAATTTGTGAACAGTGTTTTCTTTGAATCAATAACTCGTACACCAAAAGTCCTGCAGGGATGTGTAACGGTCATGGATCAGAAGGTGATTCTGATCCGGACCAATACCACATAAAAGCTTTGCTCGTTCCATCATCGAAAGGGGAGGAAGACCCTGTGCAGCTCGATAGCCAATAAGCTCGCAGGGAGTACCGCTCCGGAACACAAAAACACCTGTGGGCTTATCTGCGAAACCGTGCCAATCCAGCGCCGGGCTATCCGGTGTATCACGGATTCCTTGCTGGAAGAAATCCAGATCTGCTGCATCAGCGGAATCTTCTTCAGCAGGCATTTCCTTTTCCGCTTCGAAATCCCACAAGCCCATTGCATCCATTTCATCAAGTTCATACAGGAATTCCTCATCCGGAACAGAACGGATCCCGCAGACCAGTCCTTCTTCCTCATCAGGAGCTTCTACATCCTCCCATTCAGGCGAATCTGCCCAAGCCTCCGTTACGTTTCCATTCTCAGCATGCGCACTCATGTTGATGCCCAGCAAATATTCCACTGCGCCCATGTCAATTGTGAGCCGCGGATACATTGCGGCCACCTTATACAACCAGTGCAGCGGAGGGGCATTGAGGGTTTGAAATTCAAATACAACAGACTCGCATCCTTCTGTCCACTCCATATCCTGCAACGTTACATCGTCCAGCACATCTCCATAACAGCCCCAGCATTCGTAAAGGTCTTCATCCACATCACAAGGCACAAGTGCTTCCAATGTAAAGCAAAGCTTCGGAGACTGTTTCTGCCCATTGGTCCGGTGTTTCAGCGTGGCATAAATGAATGTTTTCAGCTCTTCGCTGGGACCAGACACTTTCATCGAGACACTGCATTTGTTTGCCATTGTTTTTTACTCCTTTTCTTTTTAAAAATCATATAAAAAAGCCATTCCATGACAGTCCGGCAATGCCGGCGCAATCACAGAATGGCTTTTTATCATAATATTGCAAGCTCCAAAGGGCGCACTTAGAGTGGGTAGTTTCGTTGCCCAAAATTCGCGTTGGATTCCTGCTTACCTGTATTATACGAATTACATCTGCTGAT
>ENA-OURU01002519-OURU01002519.1-human-gut-metagenome-genome-assembly--contig:-NODE-2519-length-17785-cov-4.484772_pt1 | contig 17785 bp, 18 predicted proteins | sample MGYA00242137_ERZ509064 | MGnify/ENA primary metagenome ERZ509064 (study PRJEB26280, sample SAMEA2338777) | human gut metagenome | biome: human gut; feature: human-associated habitat; material: faeces...
GTGTTAAGCACGCCGCCAGCGTTCATCCTGAGCCAGGATCAAACTCTCGTTAAAAGTGTTTGTATCCAGTTCAGAATCAACATACTAGCTAATTCTTCCCTTTTTACTGTTGTTTGGTTTGTTTAAAACCGTTCTTAAAAATCTTCTCTTAAAGAAATTTTCAAGGGTTATTGTTGTCTATTGTTCAATTATCAAGGTTCTTTTTGCTGTTCTTTTCAAGCGACAGCTTTTATATTTTATCAAAAGCTTTTCTCTTTGTCAAGAACTTTTTTAACTTTTTTCAAAGTTTTTTACTTGCTCTACTCGTTCTCATGAGTCAGCTTAGATATAATACCATTTGTTCTTCTCAATGTCAATACTTTTTTCAAAGTTTTTCATTTTCTTTTGAACCAGTCTTATATCATCTTTGATATCATTTTGTAACTCTTACATATAAAAACTACTGGCTATCCAGTAGTTTTCCGGATGATATCAAACGGAGAAAGAGGGATTTGAACCCTCGCGCCGGTCACCCGACCTATACCCTTAGCAGGGGCACCTCTTCAGCCTCTTGAGTATTTCTCCTGACTGAACTCGGCTGCATTTCTGCAACTTTTATTCAATTAGCACTAGCAGTGCGAAATTTATTATACAAAAAGATTCTATAATTGTCAATGCTTTTTTTGTTTTTTCTTATCCTTTTTGTAACAGTTCAGCCTTCCAGCTGAACCAACACCCTTACCCCGGCTAAAAAATAGCCGGGGTTCCAATAAAAAGTTTCTTTAAATTTTCTATTAATCCGAGATTTCTTCTTTTTAACGTTTCTACAATAGTGAGAATCGAACAATACATTTCGTTTCCGCTTTCTTTTCTGAAACCTCCAGACATCTTCTGCCGATTTTTCACTTTTCGCAAATCCCTTTCGCTCATATTATTGTCAAAAGGAACTGAAAAATCGTACATAAATAAAAGATGATCAGACTTGTAGTTTTCCAATCAGTTTAACAATGTCTTTTCATCACTTTTTGCATACTCATGCGAAGTTTTTTTATTCTCTTCTCGCCCCAGTATAATCAATTCAGTGTATCTGGTTTCATATTGTTGCAATTCTTTCTTTATAGCACATCACTACGATATTCTGACGGAATTGTCAGTTTTTCATTTTTATCTGGATAAATCCGTAATTCAATAACCTTAGGGTTCACCTCAAGATCCAGGACATACTTTTTTTACATAACGATTGCCTTTTACTTCCCCGAGATTCCTTGCAACTTATCAAAAATAGTTATCCACAAAACACGGTCAAAATTTATTCCTGATAAAGTATTTTAATCAAAAAGTCAAAAAACAGCTCTGCTAGATAGAGGATCTTAAAAAAATAAGGAAGAAACTGTGGATAAGTTCTTCCTCAAAAAAATAAAAATTCTCTGTCTTTTATATTGTGATTCAGCCGGAAGGCTAAACTGTTACTTTTTTTACAAAAAGCGATGGCTGTATTCAGATCCGAATCACGAGTATAACTTGTCACATGCTGTCAGACGCTTTATCTATCCTGCTTTTCTGCAAATTTTTCTTTTCAAATAGGATCCTCCTCTTATAAACGTCCACTTTACTTTTAATATAATTCTTCTCATAAACAACGACTTGCACCACAATCTTACATACACTTTATACCCACTGCTTTTCTTACAGTCAATATATTTTTCGTCTCTGTAAACTCCCTCTAATACTCCTAATACCTGCTCTTTTTTTATTCCATATTCTTTTATATACTGGTTATCACCACAAAGTACATAACTGTCGACACCGACTTCCAGAATACGGTGAAGAACTAATTTGCCGCCCACTCTCCGGTATAAAATAACATCCCGGCATTTTGCTTCTCCCTGGTACTTTCGCACGACGATAATATCTCTCTGTGGTCTTATGAACGGAAGCATACTTGTCCCAAAAGGTGCTGTCATTAAATAACCTTTTTCTTCCAAGACTTTTTCTATATTCAACTTTTCCTGTTCTTTATCTGATTTTTGTATTTCCATATTTTCTGCTCTGCCTGCTCCTTATATCCATTTTCATTACATAAGTACTTTTATTTCATTATAAAGGAAATAAACAAAAAAGCTACAGCAAATTCATCCTGTGACAAATCTGCTGCAGCTATTAATCGTTCTTTATATCTTTGCTTTTATTCTACCGGGGTGCTGTAGTCTAATGACCCAGATCCTGTTCCATCATCTGAGAACGGTGCAGGAGTATCATTATCTCCATTGTTGCTTGCACAGATGATATCCTCGCCATTTAATAATACAATCTCCATATATGGATCGCTATATACTTTCTTTTTCATAACTCTTTCTTCCCTTAATTGGTCTGCGCTAATTTTTTCACGTAATTTCTTTCTTTTCTTCCTTATACTGTATTGTATTTATTCTTCTAAAAATCCATTTTCCTGCATCTGTCCGATTAATTTCTGAACATCTGCTGCAACCTTTTCCTCACTGACTTCATAATCTTCAACCATACCGCGGATAATCTCTTCCTGATCCATACCTTTTTGCAATCTTGTCCAAACTTCCCTGCCGGTATCATTCAGCATAACCATGCCACGAAATTTCTTTGCGGCTGCCCCTGTAGCAACTACAACTGATCTGCCTGCGACATCCCGCAATACAAATCCTTTTTTTATCTTCATCTTCATCCCTCCCGCAGCAATCAATTATCTTTTTATTCTGAAATCTTTTTTAATAATATCCTGTCCAATATTCACCATTTTCATCTGGTCCAGTTGGCTCTGTCGGAGTTGTCGGTTCTGATGGTTTTATCTCCGGCATATTCACATCATTATCCGGATTATTTGCCCCCGGATTTGTATTTCCACCGGTATTGGAGCCATTATTACCACTGTTCGAACCGTTATTACCTGAATTAGAGCCGTTATTTGAACCATTATTTAATCCATTATTTCCCGGATTTGAACTGCTATTCGATCCATTGCTTCCAGTGTTAGAACCGGTATTGGAACTGTTTCCCGGTTTCCATGTACTATTAGAACCACTGGTTGTAGTATTTCCTGCGTTCCCAGAAGATGAAGAACTTGCTGATGAGTTGCTGCTCTTCTTCTGGGTGGATTTCTTTGCCTCATTCTTTGTCAGATTCAATGTAGGCAGAGTCTCTTCCTTTTTATCCTCTTCTTTGACGGAATCGTCCTTTTTCGCATCACGATTCTGATCCTTCTTTTCTTTTTTCTCTGTCTTATCTGAATCTTTTAATCCATCCTCTGACTTGTCATCCGTATCTGTCATAGCAACATCGAAACCATTTCCCTTATCAGCAGTCTTATTCGATACCCGTATAATTCCATACGCAGCCATTCCGATGACGCAGACAAGTACCACGGATAAAGCTATTAACTGCTTTCTTCTTGCACTCATAATTCCCTCCTGCTTTTCTCTTTTTATTGTCTTTTTATAAGCAACAATCACAACACATTCCAAATGCATTATGACCAAATTATAACTATACCAGTATATAATACTATTTTTCCTGACATTTTTCAATCAGTTTACCGCCATTTTTTCACTAATATCTGGATATTAGGTAATTGCGAAACAAGGATAGAATCCTGCAATGCAGGATTTTTAGAATGGAAGGTGGCAGTCATTAATTTGTGGCATGACAAAAAGGCTTCATAGTTTACAAAGCAGAAAAATTTACAAAATTTCAACTTTAAGCAATCAAAGGCTTGAGACTTCGGATGTATTGATGTACGGTTAGCTACGCAAAAGCTGTCTTTAAAGTGGTTGATTGACTTTTCAACGTTTACACGGATTTTATATGTTTCTTCCCATTCTGCTGAACCTCGTTCCACTCCGGGATAGGCACGGAGATTCTTTTCGGGATAAACGTAAATCATTCTCCCACAGGAAGATGTTGTGCAGGGATTATCACAATGGCATACACGGCGTTTTGTTTTATCTGTTTTATTATACTCCCATTTCATTTTCGGACAGACAAATTTCATTGTGGGAATTTTGCTTTTTAAGTGTGATTTACTGCCCTCTCTTTTCATAGGAAACGAAGGATCATGAGGACAACAGGGAACACCATTTTCGTTGATGGTATAACCGTTATCTTCCATAGAAAGTTTTACACGGAGAGGAATAAATGCTTTTTCAAATCCAATTTCACTGAAAAGAGATTTGTAGATTTCAATCGTGTCAAAAGCAGCATCACCAAGAAAAGTCTTGGGGGCAATAAGCGGATGCTTCTGAAAGAAATCAATCAGGACAGGAAGCAGGGCTTTTGAATCGGCAAGAGATTTATCCTCATCAGGAGAGTCAGATTTCTTTTCCACTACGATATCCGGATGAGCCTTTAGAAACTCTTTGTTATAGAAAGTGATATCACGGACAATGCCAAGCCCATTGGTTACAATGCCGAACTTATAGGCATAGCAGAAATGTCCATTGATATACATCTGTTGGATTGCCTGATTAGAAACAGCATGCGTAGGCATGGAACCGTAAGCAGCCTTATAAGGATCATAGCTTTTATCAAAGTTGTTTGCCTTTGCAAAAGCCTTTAACTGCTTAATAATACGGTTTGCGTATTTGGGGGTATTTTCCGTCACCCAGGCTTCAATGCCAGAGGTATCGAAGATGGTCATGGCTGCCCGGTGAGGGTCAAGTTTTTGGCATATCGGTTCGGTTATATCAACCGTGTGATCGAACATAGATTGTAAGTCCATCAGGAAATCTTGTTTGAAACGGGTGAATTTTGAGGCATCAGGAACAACATCAAAGCCACAGAAATCACGTAATTCCTGAGAGTATTTCAAGAAAACAATCAGGAGCGTATCAGTCGGGATTGAGAATATACGCTGAATCAGAAAAGCCTTAAGCATTGGATAAAGTTGGTGCTTTCGAGGTCTTCCGGTTGAAGCGTGGAAATGAGTAACAAAAGAAACAAGAACAATTTCATCAAGGTTAATGGTTTCATCAAGAAGTGAAAGGAACTGGTATTTGTTGTTGTCGAATTTATTTTGGCAATCTTCAAAAACTTCTGCCAAAGAGAGCTACTTATGTGTTATCATGTAGCTATATCTCCTTTAGGTGGATTGGTTGATAGTTTCTCGCAACTCTATTTTACCATAAATCTTGAGGAGATATTTTATTTTAACAACAAAAAATGCCGTATTTATGTGGCTTTAGGCGTTTCGCAAACGCCTAAATGGATAATGTAAGAGTAAGGAGAAAATTTATGTATTTTGTACCGAACGGCACGAAAGAGTGCGGTTATTATGAATGTAAAAAGTGTGGTTATCGTTTTCTGTCTTTGCAGACGATGAAAAAGATTGCGTGTCCTGATTGTGAGTCAGAGATTGATTATGAAATCGGACCGGATGAATCAATGGAAAATGTCATTGATACAGCAGAATTGCTGGAGAAGATCGAAGGAGAAGAAGAGGTTGAAAAGATGGATACTCTTTTAAGCCTTGCGATCACCGGAGGGGATGAAAGCTGGATTTAAACTCTCATGTTACATGAGAGTTCCTGATGAGTTATACATAAGCTAAAAAGAGTATGAGGATTTTCAGGAGGCAGAAATGGACGAAAAAAGGACAGGGTATATCAGCATCGGAGAGATGGCAAAGATGAACCGGACAACTGTGCCGACATTGAGGCTGTACGATTCAATGAATCTGCTTACGCCATGTTATGTGGATGAAAAAACGTGTTACCGGTATTATGATATCAAGCAGAATGCCCGGTTGGACATGATTCAGTATATGAAAGAGCTGGGAATGGAGTTAAAAGAGATTAAGAGTATCCTTGACCGGAAAGATCTGGATCTGATAGAAGATGTACTGATGCAGAAAAGAGAGCAGACGCTGCAGGAGATGCAGGAGCTGAAATTTAAAATGGAGGCGATCGACCGGACTGTGGCATCGATTAAGCGTTATAAAAAATCTCCTGCAAGTGGAACTATCACGTTGGAGTATATTCCAGACCGTACTATTTATTCTATGACGGTGGATAAGAATTTTTATGATTACAATATTGATACATACGAACTGATTCTGAAGCAACTGAAAAATAAGCTGATAGAATGTGATATTCCACAGGTCTACTATTGTAATGCGGGAACGTTGATGAGCCGGAGAAGGTTTGAAGAGCAGATTTTTTATTCTAATGAGATTTTTATTTTCGTAGATGATAATTTTCCACTTCAGGACAGGGTACAGAAGATTGAAAATGGAATGTACGCGTGTATTTATACGGAGGATTTCGATGAAGAACAGGAGTGTGCCGCAAAGCTATTGGAATATTGTAAAAAGAATCACTATGAAATCTGTGGAGATTATATCTGTGAAGAGATCATGGAAATGCATATTTTTAATGAGCGGAAAAGATCCATGTATTTGCGGCTTCAGGTTCCTGTAAAAATGAACAAATAATTTGTCGGATTTCTGTGACAAAAGATGGTTGACTCTCAAGTTACTTCAGACTTTATACTGGACTTAGATAAAAATTTAACAAATGAAAAAGAAGATAAAAGAAATTTGTTAGGACAGAAACCGGTACTTCGGTACTGCTTAATCCGGTGTCTGTCAGGGCGATGAAAGCAGTACAGAGAGGAAGGTCAGTATGGAGAAAATTAAAGTAATTCAGTATGGATGCGGCAAGATGAGTAAGTATACATTACGTTATCTTTATGAAACCGGATGCCAGATCGTTGGTGCGATTGACTGTAATCCGGCAATCGTCGGAATGGATATTGGTGATTATGCAGGGCTGGGTGTAAAGACCGGAATCTTGATAAGTGATAATGCTGATGAAGTTCTGGACAATACAGATGCAGACATTGCAGTTGTTACTTTATTTAGTCTTGTAAGTGAATGTTTCCCTCACTATATGAAGTGCCTGAGCAGAGGAATCAGCGTTATCACAACTTGTGAGGAGGCAACTTACTGTTGGACGACAGATCCTGTCAGAGCGAATATTCTGGATGTGACGGCGAAAGAGAATGGCTGTACATTTGTCGGAAGTGGTATGGAAGATATTTTCTGGGTAAATATGGTTGGCATGGTAGCCGGTGGATGCCATAAGATCGAGAAGATTGAAGGTGCAGTAAGTTATAATGTAGAGGATTATGGACTGGCACTTGCCAAAGCACATGGTGTAGGTCTGACGCCGGAAGAGTTTGAAAAGCAGATTGCACATCCGGAAGAGATAGAGCCATCTTATGTATGGAATTCCAATGAGGCACTTGCTTCAAAGATGGGATGGACGATCAAGAGCCAGACGCAGAAATGCGTGCCATATTTTCATGATACAGATCTGTATTCATCTACTTTGGATGCGACGATTCCAAAGGGAAATTGTATCGGTATGGCAGCAGTTGTTACAACGGAGACATTCCAGGGACCGGTCATCGAGACGCAGTGTATCGGAAAGGTGTACGGAGCAGACGATGGAGATATGTGTGACTGGAAGATTACGGGAGAACCGGACACAGAGTTTCATGTTGTAAAACCGGCAACAGTGGAACATACCTGTGCAACGATCGTTAACAGAATCCCGGCAGTGCTTTTTGCTCCGGCAGGACTGGTAACGATGGATCAGCTGGAGGAAATTGCATATCCGACATATCCGATGGAATTTTATCTGTAGTCAGATGCAGACTGTATTCTACAGATGAAAAGAATAGGAAGAAAATAAGATTAAAAATGAGATCCTGCTTTTTTAAGCAGGGTCTTTTTGCTACCTATTGCGAGATTCCTGCATAATATGTAAGTAAATATAAAGTGATGCAGGGAGAGAAAGGCGAATAATCTGATCCTGAGTTACTGTTCAGTGAACAGTAACCATAAAATCAATTATCATGCAGAAGGGAACTTTATTGTACAGCATTTGTTGTAAAATAAGGACGGAAACAGCAGAATGGTGGCAGGAATCTTTTCACGGTTGATATAAAAGAGACGTTTATGATAAAATAAAAAAGTGGTGATAAGATTTTTGAACGATTTTCTTTCAGGGATTTTATTGCCTTTTTTAGTAAGTGAAAATAAAATGGATAAAAAAGAGCCTGTATAGCAGGCTCATCCACACTCTGTGGGTCACATATGTGACGATTTGAAAAAATTCTTATTTGAACTTATGATGTAAATTAGTATGGTACTAACACAACTTTAGTATAAGAGTGAAAAAGATAAATGTCAATAGTTAGATTAAAGAAAAGAGTGCAAAGAAAAAGAAACCAAAGAAAAGAAAGAAAAAGGAACGAAGGAGGATGTTTATGGGAAAAGGGTATTATGTAGGGCTTGATATGGGAACTGGATCTGTTGGATGGGCTGTAACGGATGAAAGCTATCAGATCTTCAGACGTCACGGAAAAGCAATGTGGGGTGTAAGACTTTTTGAAAGTGCTAAGACTGCGGAAGAGCGGAGAATGTTCAGAACAGGAAGGAGAAGACTGGACAGACGGGGATGGAGGATTGAGATTTTGCAGGAGATTTTTGCAGAAGAGATCAGCCGGGTTGATCCTGGATTTTTTCTGAGAATGAAAGAGAGTAAATATTATCCGGAAGATAAAAGAGATATACAGGGAAATTGCCCGGAACTTCCGTATACACTTTTTGTGGACAAGACTTTTACGGATAAGGATTTTCATAAAAAGTATCCGACAATTTATCATTTAAGAAAGATGCTGATGGAGACGGAAGATACTCCGGATATGCGACTTGTTTATCTGGCACTGCATCATATGATGAAGCATCGGGGACATTTTCTTCTTTCCGGTGATATCAGTCAGGTTACTGAATTTAAAAATACATTCAATCAGTTTATTGAGAATATCAGAAATGAAGGGATGGATTTTGAAATTGAACTGGATGAAAGTGCGGTTCAGATGATTGAGGAAACGTTAAAAGATAAAAATCTTACTCGTTCAGCGAAAAAGGCGAAACTGGTAAAAGGATTAAATGCAAAAAATGTACGGGATAAAGCATTTTTGACATTACTTTCAGGTGGAACAGTAAAACTGAGTGATCTGTTCGGAATGGAAGAACTGAATGAAGGAGAGAGGCCAAAGATTTCTTTTGCGGATAATGGATATGAGGAATATGCGGCTGTCGTTGAAATGGAACTTGGTGAGCTGTACTATATCGTGGAGTCTGCAAAAGCCGTGTATGACTGGGCGATTCTTTCAGATATTTTGGGAGGAAGTACGTCTGTTTCTGATGCGAAAGTCAGAGCGTATGAAAAGCACAAAGCAGATCTGAAGTATTTGAAAGCTGTTGTAAAAGAGTATTTTCCGAAAGAAGTTTATAATGCTGTATTTGTGGAAAGTTCGGATAAGTTGAACAATTATCCGGCGTATATTGGCATGACGAAGAAGAAGGGAAAAAAGGTATCGCTTGAGGGGAAACGGTGCAGCAGGGAAGAATTTATGGATTTCTTGAAAAAGAATATTGTTGTAAAGCTGCCGGATGAAGAAGCTAAAATGTATCTGCAAAGTGAGCTTGAAAAGGATTCTTTTCTGCCAAAGCAGGTAAATAAGGATAATGGTGTTATTCCGTACCAGGTGCATAAATATGAACTGAAGAAGATTTTAGATAATCTGGGCGATAAGATTCCATTTTTAAAAGAAAGTGCAGAAAAAATAGAAAAATTATTTAGTTTCAGGATTCCATATTATGTGGGACCACTTAGGACAGGCAATGGAGAAAATTCCAAATTTGCGTGGGCAGAGCGAAAAAGTACTGAGAAAATCTATCCGTGGAATTTTGAAAATGTAATTGATGTGGAGCAGAGTGCAGAAAATTTTATCCGTCGTATGACGAATAAATGCACTTATCTGATCGGAGAAGATGTATTGCCGAAAGATTCATTGCTTTACAGTAAATTTATGGTTCTGAACGAGTTAAATAATCTTCGGCTGGATGGACAGAAAATATCTGTAGAATTGAAGCAGAAGATTTATAGAGACGTTTTTTGCAGAAGCCGTAAAGTGACTCAGAAAAAACTGAAATCTTATCTGATCAGAGAGGGAATCGCCGGGAAAAATGTAGAACTGACGGGGATAGATGGAGATTTTAAAGGCTCATTGACAGCGTATCATGATTTTAAAGAAAAGCTGACAGATGTGGAACTTACGCAGAAAGAAAAAGAAGAGATCATATTAAATATTGTGCTGTTTGGTGATGATAAGAAGCTTTTAAAGCAAAGACTAAAGAAAAAATTTCCGCAACTTACCGAAAAGCAGATTAATACAGTCACTGCACTTTCATATAAAGGATGGGGAAGATTGTCAAAAAAACTATTGGAAGAAGTGACTGTGCCTGCACCGGAAACTGGAGAGGTATGGAATATCATAACGGCATTGTGGGAGACGAATGATAATTTCATGCAACTGTTGAGCAAAGAATATCAATTTTCCGACAGGATAGAGGAGTTTAATGAGGAAAAGGCGGATCCGGAAGTGTCGTATCAGACAATAGAAGATCTGTATGTTTCACCTGCTGTGAAAAGACAGATCTGGCAGACATTACAGATCATTCAGGAAATTGAAAAAGTTATGGGAGAAAAGCCAAAAAGAGTCTTTGTTGAGATGGCAAGAGAAAAGCAGGAAAATAAGAGGACGGAATCAAGAAAAAAGATGCTGTCAGATCTGTACAAAAAATGTAAAAAGGAAGAGCCGGAATGGATAGAAGCTTTATGTACAAGTCTTGAGAAGCATGAAGAACACCAGTTAAGAAGTGATAAATTATATTTATATTATACACAGAAAGGCAGATGTATGTATTCCGGTGAGCCGATCGATCTGGAAGATTTATGGGATAATACAAAGTATGATATTGATCATATTTACCCACAGTCTAAAACGATGGATGATAGTCTGAAGAATCGGGTACTGGTAAAAAAAGAATACAATGCGAAAAAATCAGATACTTATCCGATCGCAGCAGACATTCAAAAGAAAATGATGCCATTTTGGAAATCCCTTTTGACAGGAGGATTTATTCCAAAAGAAAAATATGACCGCCTGATTCGGAATAATCCTCTGGATGCCAATGAACTGGCAGGATTTATTGAGCGTCAGATCGTTGAAACGCGACAGAGTACAAAAGCTGTTGCTGAAATTTTAAAGAAAATTCTTCCTGATACGGAAATTGTTTATGTGAAGGCAAAGACAGTTTCAAAATTCAGGCAGGATTTTGATTTTATTAAAGTGAGGGACATGAATGATCTTCATCATGCAAAAGATGCTTACCTGAATATTGTTGTAGGAAATGTTTATTTTGTAAAATTCACAAAAAATGCAGGCTGGTTTGTGAAAGAGAATCCGGGGCGAACATATAATCTTGAAAAAATGTTTATATGGGATGTCGCGAGAGATGGAGAAATCGCCTGGAAAGCGGGAAAGAGTGGCTCTATTGTTCAGGTCAGAGCCATGATGGAGAAGAATCATATTCTTGTGACGCGTCGATCCTATGAAGTAAAAGGTGGATTATTTGATCAGCAGATTCTGAAAAAAGGAAAGGGGCAGGTGCCGGTCAAAGAAAGTGATGAACGATTGCGGGATATCGGAAAATACGGAGGATATAATAAGGCAGCAGGAGCTTATTTTATGCTTGTAAGCTCAAAAGATAAGAAAGGAAAAGAGCAGAGAACGATTGAGTTCGTACCAATTTATCTAAAAGACAGAGTGGAAAAAGATATGGAAAGTGCCAGAAACTATCTGATGGAAGAACGTGGATTGAGAGAGCCGAAAATACTGATCAAAAAGATTAAAATTGATACTTTATTTAAAGTCGATGGATTTTATATGTGGCTTTCTGGAAGAACTAGTAATCAGTTGATTTTTAAAGGTGCAAATCAACTGATTTTATCAAAAGAGGATATGAAAACTTTAAAAAAAGTAGTGAAATATATTCAGAGACAGAAAGAAGATAAGAATGTAAAGATCAGTGTGCGTGATGGAATAACAGAAGAAGAGTTGCTAAAGCTTTATGAGACATTTTTAGATAAGATCCGGCACAGTATTTATGGGGTGCGACTCTCTTCACAGGAAAAAACGCTGGTCAATGGAAAAGAGAAATTTATTGATCTCTCCGTTGAAGCAAAGTGTCAGGTGTTGTATGAAATTCTGCATTTATTCCAGTGTCAGAGTGGAGCATCAAATCTGAAAATGATCGGAGGTCCGGCAAGTGCAGGAATCCTGGTCATGAATAATAATATCAGTAAATGTAAAAATATTTCTATTGTCAATCAGTCTCCTACAGGAATTTATGAAAAAGAGATTGATCTTTTAAGAGTATGAGCTGGCGGACGATCGTCATTACCAAAAGAGCTAAATTAGATTTACAACTTGGATTTATGGTGGTGAGAGGGGAACATACGACGAAAGTAGCGTTGAATGAGATTGCTGTAGTATTGATAGAATCTACAGCAGTCTCGCTCACGACCAGTCTGTTGGCAGAACTGACGAAAAGAAAGGTTAAAGTTATCTTTTGTGATGAAAAAAGAAATCCGTCATCAGAACTGGTCAGCTATTATGGAAGTCATGATACCAGTAATAAGATTCGTAAGCAGATTGCGTGGAGACAAAATACAAAAGAAGCTGTCTGGACGGAAATTGTATCTGAAAAAATCAGAAAGCAAAAAGAATTATTAGAATTATTGGGAAAGGAAGAAGCTGAGCTTCTGTCATCTTATTTACAGCAGATCGCATGGAATGATGAAACCAACAGGGAAGGACATGCCGCAAAAGTATATTTTAATGCATTATTCGGGCTTGATTTCACCAGAACAGAGGATAATCTTATCAATGCAGCTTTGAATTATGGATATTCAATTATTTTATCGTCCTTTACAAGGGAAATTGTAGCAAATGGATATATAACTCAACTGGGACTTTTTCATGATAATATGTTTAATCAGTTTAATCTGGCTTCAGATCTGATGGAACCGTTCAGACCGCTAGTGGATAAATGTGTTCTGGGAATGAAACTGGAGCAGTTTGAACATGAAGAAAAAATGTGGCTGGTTGATATCCTGAATCAGGAAGTACAGATTGACGGAAAAATCCAGTATGTGAGTAATGCAATAAAAATTTATTGCAAAAGTGTATTTGACGCATTGAATGAGGATGACAGTGCATTGGTTCGATTTTATAAAATTGAGTTATAGATTTATGAGGGTATTAGTAATTTTTGATCTTCCGGTAATAACGGGTGAAAATAAAAGAGCCTATAGAAAATTCAGAAAATATCTTCTAAAGAATGGATTTCTTATGCTGCAGGAATCAGTGTACTGTAAACTTGCATTAAATGGAACTGCAGTTAAGGCGATTGTAGATAATGTCCATAAGAACAAACCGGAAGAAGGTTTGATCCAGCTGCTGACGGTAACTGAAAAGCAGTATGCAAAGATGGATATTGTAATAGGTGAGACAAAAAGTGAAGTATTAGATACAGATGAAAGGCTGGTGATTCTATGAAGCTGGTACATATCAACCTGAATGAAGGTATTCTTGTCGATGCAATTAATTGCACAGAATGGGTAATAGAATCACCCGAATACTTTTCAGAATATGTAATGGAATTAGCAGGGCAGGTGGAAGGAAAAGAAGGCAGATTCGTATTATCAGATAATGAAAAAGAAGTTGATATTTCTAAAAATGTAGAGCTGATCTTTAATATTTTTGCATTAGATATAAATGAAAGAAAACTGATCAGCAAACTTTATATGGAATTGGAAAAGCTTACTGCGGACGAACGATTCTATGTGAAAACCCAGGAAATGAAGCAATATCTGCAAGAGTATTTATTACAGCTTGAACAGGAGACAGACTATATCCTTGATCTTGCGGATGAAATAGATTTTGCCTCATTATTTAAAGCTTTTGGTATTAAATATGAGGTACTGGAAGAAAACTTCTTAGAACGTCTTGTGAGATATATGCGAATAGTGGAACGATTATTAAAGAAAAAGCTTTTTGTATTTGTTAATTTGCGAAGTTATTTATCAAATCAGCAGATTGATGAATTAATAAAAGAAGCGACGTATCAGGAAATTCAGCTTTTATTGATTGAAACCTGTGCGAGAGATTGCATTGAGGGTGTAACAAGGTATATTATAGATAAAGATGGATGTGAAATATAACATCCTAACAGTTTGAGTACCTGTATTTTATGCGAATGATGGCATTTCATTTTTGAATTTGAGGTTTGAGAATGATGTAAAAATGTATGGTACTCAAACTTCTTCCACTTCATCACGGGTCATGATTTCGTTTGAGAATGATGTAAAAATGTATGGTACTCAAACGAGTGGCAGAAAGCCGCCCCTCATACTTCCGTTTGAGAATGATGTAAAAATGTATGGTACTCAAACTATTTCTTGTTCTTCTCTATCCTCATCTGTGTTTGAGAATGATGTAAAAATGTATGGTACTCAAACGATAAATTGATAGAATATGCTACAATGCTGTTTGAGAATGATGTAAAAATGTATGGTACTCAAACGGATGCTGACAGATGCAACGTCTGTCATTGTTTGAGAATGATGTAAAAATGTATGGTACTCAAACGGAAAATATTTAGGATATACCGCCTGTGGTGTTTGAGAATGATGTAAAAATGTATGGTACTCAAACGATATGGGCACTGAAAGCAATCGGGATGGGTTTGAGAATGATGTAAAAATGTATGGTACTCAAACTGTTACTGTTCTTCCTCTGCACCTGTCATGTTTGAGAATGATGTAAAAATGTATGGTACTCAAACACCCCATAGACGTGTCACCTAGCACTGTTGGTTTGAGAATGATGTAAAAATGTATGGTACTCAAACTCACGAATACACCTGTTCCGATAAACATGGGTTTGAGAATGATGTAAAAATGTATGGTACTCAAACACATCCTTGGAATAAGCGTCCGTTTACTGTGTTTGAGAATGATGTAAAAATGTATGGTACTCAAACATACACCCAACCTCTGTGCTATGGTGCTGAGTTTGAGAATGATGTAAAAATGTATGGTACTCAAACATATCAAAGGTCGTTCCAAGACGAAATGCTGTTTGAGAATGATGTAAAAATGTATGGTACTCAAACTGAAATTCAGTATGATATCCTGAAGTTTTGTTTGAGAATGATGTAAAAATGTATGGTACTCAAACCATTTCTTGGAATCAGATGACCGTTCCACTGTTTGAGAATGATGTAAAAATGTATGGTACTCAAACTGCACCACGAATAGATTCATCAAGCATATGTTTGAGAATGATGTAAAAATGTATGGTACTCAAACGACTTTTTGCTCCCATCGGACTTACAATCAGTTTGAGAATGATGTAAAAATGTATGGTACTCAAACAGAAATTTGTACAAAAGGGTGGAAGAGTAGTTTGAGAATGATGTAAAAATGTATGGTACTCAAACAATGGATATATTTCTAGAGTTTACACTTCTGTTTGAGAATGATGTAAAAATGTATGGTACTCAAACCTGGATCTTTCTTGTGTCGTCCTTTGCCGGTTTGAGAATGATGTAAAAATGTATGGTACTCAAACATTAAAAAGTTCCGGGTAGCGTTCTTTAGGTTTGAGAATGATGTAAAAATGTATGGTACTCAAACCACATCAGGCGGCTATAGAAACTCGGCGATGGTTTGAGAATGATGTAAAAATGTATGGTACTCAAACGGATAAAAATGAACTCACAGCGATGACGGCGTTTGAGAATGATGTAAAAATGTATGGTACTCAAACGGAGACATTAAAGAAACGTGCATCCGCTGCGTTTGAGAATGATGTAAAAATGTATGGTACTCAAACTGAGTGTGAAGAGGACACTGAACTGACAAAGTTTGAGAATGATGTAAAAATGTATGGTACTCAAACCCCAGTCAGTGCGGGATGATGCCGTTTCCGGTTTGAGAATGATGTAAAAATGTATGGTACTCAAACTTGACAGTGAAGGACTACAATCCATAATGCGTTTGAGAATGATGTAAAAATGTATGGTACTCAAACGATAGAACAAGCTATGAGTGTGTGCCTTGGTTTGAGAATGATGTAAAAATGTATGGTACTCAAACGACGCTAAAACTTTCAAGATCTGATAGAGAGTTTGAGAATGATGTAAAAATGTATGGTACTCAAACTGGATGCATGGTCCTGGACATTCTTTCGCGGTTTGAGAATGATGTAAAAATGTATGGTACTCAAACTCATCTTCTTCAATGGAATCGTATGATCCGGTTTGAGAATGATGTAAAAATGTATGGTACTCAAACTGCGGTGGCAGATATCGGGCAGCAGTGTAAGTTTGAGAATGATGTAAAAATGTATGGTACTCAAACTAAGCACAGGGAAATCATCAAAGATTCTTATACATGGAACTTCAAAAACGTGGCATATTCCGCATGATGCATGGAAAATTATAAAAGAAAATCATTACGAGTGGACAGCTCATTCCCATCCGACAATGACGAAAATAATTGCGTCACCGGAAGATCGAGAGACGTTAAAGCTATTTACCTGGCAAGAAAAAAGTATTATAATAGATTTGAAAGGTAATACAAAAGAGTTTACTGCAAGCACCCAGGATTGGATCAATGAGATATTAGGAGTGACAGGTTATGATAAGCGAGAAAAAGGCAACGAATATAGCTGGCCAAAGGCTGATTGAAAAATATGGACGTGCTTATGTTGAAAAATACAAGAACCATATTGGAATTATGTGGGAGAAAAAGTGTGGAAAATTAATAGTTGATTTTGACAAATACCATAAAGAAATAAATTCAGTGCCAGTAACTGATATAAGTGATGGGATTACGGTGAATGAAGACAATTTCCCGGATAGGATATTAACGGTCGAGGTAGATTTAAGAGATGGAAAATCCAAAATAATTAAAGAGTGATACCACTGCTCAAAAATGGTCGGTGGTATTTTTATACTCTTTTTTAGGAGGTGATGCAGTTTGATTGCGGTAAATATTACACCGCTTGGCCTGACGGTAGATGGCCATGCAGGATATGCGTTTGAGAATGATGTAAAAATGTATGGTACTCAAACGTGGCTGAACAGATTGATGAATATGAAAATGTTTGAGAATGATGTAAAAATGTATGGTAGTTAAAAATGGAAGAAATTTCTAAGTTTTAACTTGTTGTAGCATTTTTGCTGGGAGAGATAATGAATATGGAACTATTTGACGACTATTTCAAAAGAGATTATTGTAATTATATTGAAAGATTTCTCTGTTTGAAAATGAAGGAGTTAGTTCTTTTAAGGCAAGAAATAATTGATAACTCATTTATGCAAGAAATAGAGAAAGAAATTTCTTTAGATGTTATGAAATATGTTGATCATGTTGATAACGAGCTGGAACAGGGCTGTCGATCAATAGATTTTATTTATAGGGAATGGCTTGGGGAAATTGCGGGTATATGCAAGGTTATGGATTATAAAATGATTTGCTGCAGCAGATATGCGAGTGAAATGAACCGTGTTAACTGGAAACCAGTAAAAGAAATAATAAAAAAAGAAATAGCGCATAATCCATATCTAGGCTATAAAGAACTTGTGACTAAGGATTTATCATTGGATATAGAAATTGAACTGGAGTATTTAATAGAATCAGAACAATTGATAAGAAGAAAACCAAATCATAAAAACCCCAGATATAGATGGGAAGCAAGAATAAAATAATACAAGAGAATACGAATAAATAAGTTCACAGACCAGCTAGTTATAGTCAATACCTAAAAGACAAAAAATAGATATTTTTCTTTT
>ENA-OURU01002525-OURU01002525.1-human-gut-metagenome-genome-assembly--contig:-NODE-2525-length-17736-cov-30.408970_pt1 | contig 17736 bp, 16 predicted proteins | sample MGYA00242137_ERZ509064 | MGnify/ENA primary metagenome ERZ509064 (study PRJEB26280, sample SAMEA2338777) | human gut metagenome | biome: human gut; feature: human-associated habitat; material: faeces...
TTTGTTGCTCAGGAACTTATAAATAAAGTTAAATTATAGTGTTGCGGAATTAAGGGTATATAGAATGAAATTGTTATTGACGTTTATCTTTTGATATAATTGTTTTTATATTTCAAATTATGGATACAAATAAAATAGGTGAGTGGGTCGGTATAGTATGGCGACTCTTAAGTAAGGAAAATCGTGAAATGACGTTTGAAGAAGTAATGAAAGCAACTGGTCTGGATGAACGGCAGCTTGCTGGAGCAATTGGTTGGTTGGCTCGTGAGGACAAGATCATTTTTAATGCTCCTCATGACGGAAAACTGGCTAATCTGAGCTTGATGTTGAATCTTTATATTGGATAAAGATTAGTTAATAAAAAAGAAGCCTCCGGCACTGCCGAAGGCTTCTTTTTTCACTTTTCAATAACCGCAGATACAACTGTTATACTTCGGTTATATTCCGTTTCAAGCGGAACTTTTCCCGCCCAACGGTTCACTGTTTCTTCAAGGTAGGCAATGCTCCGGTGAGTTCGTAACGCCACTCTGAGCCTGCGTTCTGCAAGGCGGCGTTCATGGCATCAACGGCGTTCTGCCAGGTAACGGTTGTGCCGTCCACCTTCGTGGCTCCGCCGTTGTCATTGTCGGGGAGGCCGCTCCAGTAGCAGGCGGTCACGGTGGCATAGTTTTCTCCCACCACGCCGCCTACATGGATGGTACCGCTTCCGGTACCGCTGACGTTACCCGCGGCATAGCAGGCAATGACGGTGCTGTATGCGTTGGATCCCACCACGCCGCCGGCACAGGCGTTGTTTGGACCGTCATTTTCAACGGTCACGTCGCCCGTGGCATAGCAGGCGGTCAGGGTGGCACCGGAATTCGTTGCACCTGCCACGCCGCCTGCCCGCTGCGTTCCCTTCACTGTGGCCGAGGAACTGCATCCGGTGATGGAACCGCCCTGTTGATAGCCCACCACACCGCCTACGTCGCTACCGCTGACGCTGCCCGACACCGAGCAGTTTTCAATGTTGCCGCCAAAGCTCCATCCCGCCACGCCGCCGACGAACGTGCCACTTGTTATGTTTATTTCTGTCAGCACCACGTTCTTCACCGTGCCTTTGATGAAGCCGAACAGACCCGTATATCGGTCACTTCCCGTAACGGTCAGCCCCGTGATGGTCTTGCCATTGCCGTCGAAGGTGCCGGTGTATGAGTTGCCGAAGCTTGTGCCTATCGGCGTCCAGTCTTTGCCCGTCAGGTCGATGTTGTCGGCGAGGGTGCAGTTCAGTGTCATATCTTTCTGTACGGCTTCGTTCCACGCCAGCAGCCCATCGGCGGAGGTGACGTTGTAGGTCTTGCCGTCCTCCGACACGGTGTATCCCGGGTCTTCTGCCGCGGCGAGGGAGACGGTGTAGGTATATTCCTCGCCCGCTTTCCATTCGGCTGCCTTCTGCATCTTATAGACGAAGACCTTGCCGTTGGTGAAGGCGCAGGTGATGAAGGCCGTGCCCGTTGCCACACTTTGCGGGGCTACGAGCGCAGTGTAGGTGTCACCGCCCTTGTCATACGGGGCGATTACGGCCGAGTTGCCGTTCTCGGTGGAGAGGCCGGTCAGCTTGACGGACGCCATCCCCTCGGTGTAGTCCGTCAGGACGACGGTCACCCGCGCCGTGCGGTGGGTGAAGCGGAGCGTGGGGTTGCCGTAGCTCACCGGCTGGTTCTCGGCGGAAATAAAGTCGCTTCCCTCGAAGTCAGTCGGCGAACTTTGGTCGGCTCTTACCACCACGGCAGGCGGGGTGGTCTCGCCCTCGGTGTAGGGCCACCACGCCGTGACGGTGATGTCATCGTGGTTAGTCCAGTAGTACGGCTCATCGGAGGTCAGCGTGGCGCTGGTGTTGTCGGCGGTGGTGGGCGTCACGTCGTATGCCTTCACCGTGCCGTCCATCAGGACTGCCACGCTCTGCACGCCCTCCCAGTCGCCGTCCACCGGGGCACGGGTACCGGCGGTGGCTGTCGCCGCGGGGTTCAGTCCCGTGGCGGTGAAGACGATGGGTGTGCCTTCCGCCCCTTCCGGCAGGAAGCCCGCTTCGTCCTGCGTGCAGGCAGTAAAGCCGAGCAGCAGGGCGAGGGCTGCGGATATATGGATGGTTGTTCGTTTCATGATGCGTGTTGTTTAGGGTTCGTTATTGTTTCTTTTGCAGTACGGGCAGGTCGTCGGTACCGAGTACCCACTGGTAGTCGTTGTCGGTAAGGGCAGCGTTCATGCCGGTTACGGCTGTTTGCCACGATTCATCATCGTTTACCTTCGTGACTTCTGCCGTTGCTCCTTGATTAGTTGCTCCTTGTCCGGCATTTCCGCCATAGAAGCAGGCGGTGATGGTGCTATAGTTGAGAGCAGCGATTCCGCCATTACCAGGGCCTGACGTTAAATTTCCATCGAACCAACAGCCAATAATGCTACCGAAGTTGGCAGACGCTATGCCGCCGACACTGCCACTGGCTGCTGCAATCGTTCCCGTTACGGAGCAGGCGGTGATGGTGCCGAAGTTGTCCCACGCTATGCCGCCGGACGCACCGCCTTGTTTCACATCGTAGTCCACATCCACCAGTTGCAGGTTCTTCACCTCGCCGTTGCCGCCGATACCGTTGAACAACGTAGCATTCTCACCGGACTGATTGTCCGTAGTGATGGCCAGCCCCGTGATGCAGTGCCCCTGTCCGTCGAAGGTGCCTTGGTAACTATTTGCAGAAGTGGAGCCATCACCTATCGGCGTCCACGTCTTGCCCGTCAGATTGATGTCGGCAGTCAGGGTGCAGTTGATGCTGAGGTCGCTCTGCGCGGCTTCGTTCCATGCCAGCAGGCCGTCTGCGTTATAGACCGTGTAAGTGCCGTCTTCCTGTATAGAATAGCCCAAATCCTCGGCTGCGCCACTCTCGCCTTGGCCGGGTTCCCAGCCGCCGATGGTGCAGCCCTCCAGCGTCAGGCCAGTGGCGTTCACCTTGACGGTGTAGATATAGCGGCTGCCCGCCTCCAGCACGACGTCGTTCTGCGGGCGGAAGTAGAAGTTGCCGCCGCCGAGTTCCACACGGATGAACGGCTCGCCTTTCGCAACGGTCTGCGGGGCGGTCAGTGCCTCGTAGCTGTTGCCGCTTGCGTGGTAGGTCTGGATAGCGGTCGGGTTTTCGTTATCGGCTGACAGGCTCACGAGGCTCACCGTGGCACCGTCCACGCTCGTGAATCCCGTGCCAGGCTTCAGTTCGATGGCCACGCGTGCCGTGCGGTGGGTAAATTCAAGTGTCGGGTCGTCAAATTCCACCGTTTGGTCGATGGCGGAGATGAAGTCGCTGCTCTGGAAGTCTGCCAATTTGCTCTGGTCTTCGACCACCTTCACGGCAGGCATCCGTGTGATGTCTGTATCATCGAGGGGCCACCATGCCGATACGGTAATCGGGTCGCGGCTGGTCCAGTAGTGCGGGTCGTTCTCGCATGAGAGCGTGGCGCTCTTGTATCCGTCGGCATCCGTAGCCGTTACGGTGTATTCCTTTACTGCGTCGCCTATCTTGAGTGCTACGGTCTGTACGCCCTGCCAGTCGCCGTCCACGGTGGCACGGGTTGATGGGGCTGCCAGCGGCGTTGCCTCTACGGACAGTCCGGTGGCACGGATGACTACGGGATATTCACCTTCGGGCAGACGGTTGTCGTCAGCCAGTTCGTCCTGTGTGCAGGCGGCGAGGGCGAACAGCAGCGCGGTGGCTGCGGGGATAAATAATCTATGTCTCATAATTCTTCATTCTTAATTAGTAATGTCTTACAGGTCAGCGCCCACTTCTCCGCCGTCTATATCGTTCCACTTTGCAATGGTGGCTTCGCTGACTTCAAGCTCTTTGTTGCGTACCTCGACGGTATAGGTATAGTTGTTGCCCGCCTGCAGTGCGCCTTCGGGCACGGTGAGCGTGGCACGATAATTCTGACTTCTGTAATTCACAGTCAACGGCAGGGATGCAGCTGTCTGCGGGAAGAGGATGACCGATGACGTGAGGTTGCCGTCGGCCAGATTCATAGTTAGTTCTCCGGTCTGTGCCCCGTCGTCTGCGGTGGCAATGCCGTCGGCCGTGTTGAACGTACCGGTGAGTATCAATCCGCCCAGCGTGTAACGTTCAGGCTTGACCACACTGAAGTCCACGCCGTCGCCCACCTCGAAGGTAAGGGTTATCCGGCTCATGCGGTGGTGGAAGGAGTTGTCTGCACCGCCATCCTTCGTTTTGTCGGTGAAGCTCACTACCGGGCTGTTTTTGTCCCCCGTGGCTCCTGAAGCAAAGAGGAAGTCGATGGCAGGCTGGTTCTGCTGCGCCGTGGCATCGGTCGTGGCTGCGAGGGTGCCTCCCGCTGCGTTGTACGGATAGTAGGCGCGGAAAGTATGGGTCTCTGCATCTTCGATATAGATGACCTTTTCTTCTGCTTCAAATTTCCCGTTCTTCAGGATGAAAGGCACGTTGCCGTACTGGGTATCGTTACCGATGTCGGTGACGCCGATGCGGTCTCCGCCAGTCCAGATGGTTCCGCTGGCGCGGGTGGCGGGGGCGATGTCGGCGATAAACCGGGCGGCCACGGGACCGTCATTGTTCAGAATCTCGTTGTCGTTATTGCAGGCTGCCAGTGCGAGGGCGAGCACCGCAAGTGCAAAAAATCTTGTCTTCATTATATCTGTCATTTTTATTAGTTACAAATCGGCATTTACATCATCACCTTTCACTTCTTCCCAGCCGGTAATTCCGGCTCCGTCCACTTCCATGCCTTCGGGAGTCTCAACCAGCGTTCCGCCGAGGGTCAGCGATTCGCCCTTTCCAGTGTTGAACTCCTTGAGGGCTTCCGTAAGGTCGCTTTTCAGCGTCGTGGGGGTCGGGTTGCCGTCCGCATAGCGGATTTCACCCGTCAGCAGTTGTTCCGTGCCGGTCACACCCAGCAGCCGCACCGTGGCTTTCCACTTGCCGGCATCATCACCTTCGGTTATCTTGGTGAAGGGCAGCACGACGTTCGAAGCGGCTCCGTAGGTATCGGTTGCGAAGTCGAGTGTTCCGGCTGCACCCGTCAGATGGGCAATAATCTCCGTGATGCGTCCGGCGGCATCACCCGTCGGTTCGACGACAAGCGTCAGCTCGCGTACCTGCTGCTTCATTGCGGCGGTCAGCAGATAGTCCTTGTCTTTCTCGATGCTCAACTGTTCCGTATAGGTGAAGAACCATCCCGGAGCATTGTTCACAAAGGCATCCATGCCTGCCCGGTTTCCCGTGGCTGCGGCAACGGTGGCGGTGGTACCGCTTACCGTGATTCCTTCAGCCGGGTTCCACACCGCAAGGGTGTAGCTGCCCGGAGCAAACAGATGGTCGGGGGCATGGGTGGCGGAAGTCTCCGTACCCGTATAGTCACCCATGGTGACCGTCCATGTGGCAGGTATGTCGATGCCCTCACCGCGGGCCGACCAGTCGGCTGTCACCGCAATCTTCCCGTAGTCGGGATGCGGCGTGTCATAAAGCGTGTCCTTCACGCAGGAAGAGAGCAGCACGGCGGCTGCCATTCCCATCATATTTATATATTGTCTTGCTTTCATATTCGATTCCTTGCAGTTAAGATTTTCAATCTTCAATAAACGCTGCGCCTCGGCATAACCGGAACAGGTTCCGTTCTGCTCTCGGCTTGCAGTTTATTTAGAATAACTTCCATACCAATGTCACACCGGCATTGATGGGGCCCCACCAGTCCTTTGTCTCGTTGCCGCGGCGTACTCGCACACCGTCAATGACTTCATATTTCTCATAGTCGGCATTCAGGTAGCCCAAGCCGAGGTTGAAGTCAAGATCTAATGCCTTGTTCAGCCGCAGCCGGTAGCCGGCAGTGATGCCGCCACCCATCAGGTCGCCCTGCTTGCCCGTTTCGGAGAGCTTGTAGTTGAACTGTCCGGCCTTGAACATCGCACCCAGATACCAGGCTTTCTTCTCGCCCATGTAGTAACGCACTTCCGGAGCCACTTCCCACAGAGCGTAGCGGCGGTCCTTGTCGCTCCATGTCCAAGAAGTCCACGAGCCGTTTACGGCAATGCCCCACGACGGGCAGATGCGCCATTCAAGTCCTAAATCGGGTGTCAGGGTAGCCCAGCGCAGCAGGTTGGCACGCAGGGAGAGATGATAATCAGTTGATGTTTTGGTTTCCGACGGCATGTCGGCAAGTGTATTTTGTTGAGCGGCTTTCTCTGCCTCTGCCTTTTCAGCGGCAAGTCGGGCTTCTTCCGCCTTGCGCTGCTCTTCGGCAAGTCGTTCCTGTTCGGCACGCTTCTCGGCTGCCAGTCGTTCGGCTTCCGCCTTGCGTCGTGCTTCCGCTTCCGCATCCGTTGCGGCTGTTTCCTTGACCGGTATCGTTAGGCGCACAGTGACAAAGTCTCCCTCTGTCGCATGGTTGCGGGTGATAAAGTTTTCTTCCTTGATTTCCGCGCGTGTAATCAGTTCGGATTTCACACGGTTGGCACGGATCTTCGCCGTGGCAAGGTTCTCGGCTTCGCTGCCCAGCGAGTTGCAGTAGCCGTCAACCAGCAGCGGCAGCCTGCCGTTAAGAATTGTGGTTTTGTTTTTTTCGATACACTCCAACAGGCGGGAAAGTTCCGTGTCATTGCCATTCCAAGGCACGTAGAACATGTCCTTCTGCGGGACGAAGCGGAAGGTGTAGGTCGTGTCTGCTTTCTGCTGCGCAAAAACAGTCGTCAGAAAGACTGCAAACAGAAAAAATGTAAATAAAAATTTCTTCATAAACGATGTAATATCAGTTTTATTTCTTACTCATTTTAACAAAGTTATGAAAAAATAGGTTTTTCTTGTCTTCAATGATACAGTTTTTCTCAATTTTCTTTCATTGTCTTCCTTTTTTGTTGATAGAGCACTTTTTAAATTGTCAAATGAGCACATTTTGTTGATAGAGCACATTTGTTTTGTCAAATGAGCACAAATTCATTTCCCTTGCTTTAAGGCAAAATTGCCTTTTTCCACTTGGCAGGCGAGCATCCTTCCTTCTCAGTAAATGATTTGGTGAAATAGCTTCGTGACATGAAACCGGATAGCTCGGCGACTCTCTGTATGCTAATTTCAGGATGCTCCTTCAGTATTTCTTTTGCGTATTCCAATCTGATATCAGTTATCCAATCACAGAATGACAGATGGTATTTTTCCTTTATAAAAGCATTCAGATATGTTCTGTTGGTGTCAATCATTTTTGCCATATCCTGTATTGTCAATCCTGACTGTGTATAGCTTTTGCTTTCCAGCCAGGTTGCCAGACTGTTCTCTATACTTTCAAAATATTTGGGAGATTCATTTTTCGTTTCATCCTTTGCATCTTCTGTTCCCGTTTCATTCTCTATCTCCAGTGTCCGCTCTATCTGTTCATGATATATCATATAGTTCAGATAAGAATAGAACAGGTAACCATAAAAAGGTATTGATGAGAGAATCCACCAGTTGATGTATTGATCAGGAAGGAATGTCAGCAGTCCGCACACGACACCGTAAAGGACAGCCCAGTAGGTGATGACATTCATCCATTTTATGTAGATTTCTATATTTTCTGAATGGATGTCCTTAAATCCTCTGGTGGCTTTTTTATATGTCCGTATCAGGCGTGTGGCAAGCCAAATGCCATAGCATATCAGACATGCTGCCATGATTACGGTGCCGATGTTTTGTGCACTTCCTTTGGATACCGCAAACAGCACATAACTTGATAATCCGGTATAGATAATCCAAAACAGCAGATGTATGGTAAAGCGTTTTACTGTAACGTATAGCTTGTCCAATAACGTCATCAGTGCCGAGCTGAAAAGCCAGTAACACAGAAAGTAGGTTGACAGGTTCATCAGTATGGCCGCATTATGATTGACAAAACGGATACCACAGAACAGATGAACTGAATAGTTTGCCGACAAAACCAGCAATGCCGTTCCCATAATCCGGCGTGAACGGAAATAATCTTTAAATATCGGCTTTTCCGGTGTCCTTGTCAGCAAGAAGTATAAACTGAAGAATGTCATTAGCGACAGGGCTGCGCATAATGAGTATTGATACACTGAATGATTCATAAGTTTTTATTTATGGTTCTGATTATTTTGATAAATGCTTGATTTACGGAGCAAAGATACTATATAATTTTGCGTTTATCATTTTTGTGTATCCTTTATTTGTAGCAATATTATTTTTCAGCCTTTATTGTATGTTGATGATAATTAGCCTGATATGATATTTCTTATCACTATTCCTTGTTTCTTACTCCTAAGAATACAAAACGGCTTAGTACTTTTTTCCGGTATTCTTTGCCGATCTTTAAATATGTACCATTCACTACTACACAGTTACCGCTTATATATTTGATTTGGTTGATATTAACCAGAAAAGAACGGTGGATGCGCATGAAAATCTTTTCAGGCAGACTTTTCTGAACATGACCAAGCGGGAATGAAACCATATATTTATTGTTCTTGGTATGTATTTTACAATAACTGCCAGTCGCTTCTATCCACAATATATCTTTCATTATTATGTGGTCATAGTGCTCATGATTATAAATGGCTACGTGAAGTTGCTTGTCTTCTCTTTCTTCATCAGATGTTTGACGGATAAACTTAATCACAAGCTCTTCTTCTTGTGCGTTACGGATAATTCTAACCGGTATATTCTCCATATTTTCAGGTAGAATGATAACCAACTCTTGATTCTCTTTTTCCATAATTATATATTATTAAAATGCAAATCAATAGCTGGCTTTTTAAATTGATCATTTCTGTTTTCTGAACGGCAAATATTTCTTCTGAATGTAATTCACATCCTTCAAAAGTAAAGGATATATTTTGCCTCTATACATTGTTGGTTATAATTTTTAGATGAATATATAATGAGCGGAAACAAAAAGAAAGTTCCCGCTCATTTGATGTTGAATCCAATTATTATATGTTTAATTGATTATTCCAACGTGTCATTCATTTCCTTAAATTCTTTCAGTGCTTGATTCAATGTTTCTTTCAGCTGTATGGCCGCTTCACCGTTTTGGTCACCAAGATGTTCATTGAACTTATCATATATATCTTTGGCATACCTTTCATTTGCTTCTTTGGCATTTTGGCCATTAATTGTACCCCTAAAACTGTTAGCTGTATAATGCTGGTCAATATTCCTTTCAAGTCTTTCATATAAGGTTGAACGTTTCTGTAGTCTATGATTATAACTGTTATTTTCTTCGTTCAACTCTTTTACGGTTTCCAGCAGATAGTCCATATCCTGTAATGATATGTCTGAAAGTTCCGCATTGTTAGCTGAAACCTCAGACTTTATTTTATCTGTCACCGTTGTTAGTGAACGGACAAATTCTTCATCAAATGATTCACAGTGCTGTTGCCTGAAGATCTCCTCTTCCCATCTGTTTTGTTCCAGTATGCAACTGGTCTCTCTTGCATTCGGGTCTTCATTGTCATAGGCTGACATGTATGCGTCATTGGCATCCAGGAATAGTTTCTCCATTCGGTCTCTCAAAATGCTCATTTCATCATATTCATTCCTACATTTCCTTATGTCTCTACATTCTGTCAGTAATGACAGAGTTATGAGGTCTTGTTGGCTACTCTCAATCTTAAGGCTTCCGTTGATTTTACTCTTTGTTGCTGTAGCCTGATCCTGAGTCGAGTCAGTTACGAATCTCTTGACTTTTTCAATTATATTATCAAATCCTATACTTTGTTCGAATGTGTGATCCACCCCCAAAGCAGTCAGTACAAGTTTCACATATACAGCCGGTATTTTCTCTCCTTCATTATTTTCATTCTTATCCTCCGGTTTGACTTTAAGTTCCAAACTCTTTATCCACAACAGTTGAACGGCTGTGTTGATGATGTAGTTTACAGAATCAAAAATTTCTTCCACTGCCTTTCCTCCAAGGTCTAAGGCTTTCTTGGCTATTTCCAATGCCTCGTATGCCACTCCTATGGCTACTTTTACGGCTGCGACAGCTATCTCATAGGCTATAATCTCAGCATCTTTCGCGATTTTCTTTCCGATTTGATACCACTTAAAGCTGCTCTTTTCAGCTTTACATCTATTGATTTTATCGTTGAAATCATTGATTTTCGATTGTAAATTACATACGTCCTTTTGTGCCTTTTCAATCTTGCCTTTTGCGTTCTCAAGTTTGTTTCTTACGCTTCTTGCCACATCCTTCAGTTCGTTCTGCAACTTCTTCAAATCCTCAAGGAATATTTGTGTGTCAAAGTATATATATGCTTCAAAGCCTGATGTCGTGATTTCGGATAGTGAGCCTTTGAGCTTTATCGTTAGCTGAAATCCAGCATAGTTGGTGGTTACATCTATATACACGTTACGATCTTTGATATAGACCAGTGAATCAAATGTGAATATCCCTAACAATGAAATGTAAGCGTTCAGATAGAAAGTCAGTTCACCTTTATTCTTTTGAATACATAAATAGAAGTCTATTCCATCGTTGTTTTTATCTAATAACTGCCCTGCTATACCACCGTCTATAGGATTGAATGGCATACTCTTACTCGATTTGCTGATTACAAGTATGTCCCATAATACGACTTTTTGCATCTGGAAAAGGGCAACAAGTGACAGCCCCTTTTCCACGGAGAAAAGGAAACGTGCTCTTATGCCGAATATTTCCAATGTGCCGCATATAAACATGCCGACTGGCATGTTGTAACCGCCCAGTTGCATCGGTACGTAACATAGATAAATCTGACAGTTCAATGAAATGGCACCCTTATTGTCAATCCGGAAATGACGCATTGTGTTTTTATCAGTGAGGATGTATTGTCCGGTATTATTCCCTAATGGCTCCAGATTGTAGTCGGCTTTTATCCTCAGCAACTCATTCATATTGTCATTGAATCCATCTATCACTCTTTTTTCAAAGGACGATTTTCTTTTCTCATATTCTGATAGCACTTCATCGGCTTTCAATTGAGGATATCTTAATTCATCATCTTTTAATCCTACATTGGCACTTTTCAAATCAAAGTCTCCTAGTGCTATAACATCAAGACAGTCCGCAGCATCCCACTGGATGTCCGCTATCTCATATATGAGATCTTTCAGTGTGATACGGCCGGTTGTTGATGTCATGGCTGCTGATAATAAGGTTATTTTAGGCGGAGGTGGTGCAGGATTGATGATGAATGCTCCGAACAGGGTAAGATTGTTGGTGTTCAGTCTTCCCATCATACCAAATGACAGACCTGAACCGGCTATACCGATGGTCAATCCTAAATCGGAAAACGAAAGACGTGAATTTAAAGGTATACGTGAATCTGAAGAGGCGGAAAGTGTAAAAGATGTGTTTGATACAGCACCGTTAAAGGTAAAATCCAATAACATGTTTTCCAGTTTGAACTGGAATTTGCTTTGTGCATAGAAAAGAAATTCCGTCCCGGATATTTTGATGCCGAATTCAAGACCGTCCATGATGAAATTATCTGTTTCAATTTTTTCACTTTTGAGCACTGCAATAAATTCCCTGTCTGTGAAACTTCCCCCTATACCCAGATATAATTTATTCAGTCCGGTCAGCTTGTTGACATTCTTTCCGAAATCATTGTTGCCTAAATCAAAGACACCGGTTGCAAGAAGCTGGGCGTTACTGAATTTGTCTAATATCTTGATGTTCTCAAAATCTTTGCTGATACTTTTTAATAGGGATAAGCTTTTGGTGTTACTTCCGTTGTTTCGGACTATCAGAGCGAGGTCACTAATGAATAGATGTTCGACTATCTTGCCTACAGTTTGTTCAAAACTGTTTCCATTCTTTAGTCCTTCCGTATTTGTGGCAACCAGAAGCTGCTTAGTATCCTTTGATAAAGTTATTCCGCATGTTATACCTGATGTTTTAAGGATAAAGGCACTGTTCTCGCCTCCGGCTATAAAACAGACTGAAAAATCAGTATCATTTTTAGGAAGGATTGAAAGTTTGTCTGCAAGTTCATTCAATCCTGTCTCTTCATTACTGATGAATTCATTAACACTCTTTTCCTGTGTATTTAATGAACCGACAAGCATTGTTTCTTCTTTGATACGTGTTATGCCCAATATGGCAGGAAAACTCATCACCTTGCCGTTTGCGATGATGCACGCATTCATTTTTTCGCTCATAATATCCGTATATTAAAAGTAATAAAATATCAGGTTGGCTGAATTTTAGGTTTGTTCCTGTTTGCCTAAGTTCAGCCAACCTGAAAGGAATGGTGTCTTATGCATCCAGCAATTTCAGCATTTCAGTGATTTCACCGGCGCCGATATTCTTCAATACAGCTTTTCTTTCGGTATTCCATACGGCAATGAAAACATTGTTTATCTTAAAGAAACCGAAATCAGGTAGTGCATCTTTAAGATCTACATTTATAGCTAATGCATATTCGGTTTTTGTCTTGCTCTCTTCATTTTGTGGTGTATCCTTTTTTTCCTCTTTTGGTTTTTCTATGTATAGGAAAGCTGCGGAAAGCTGGAACTTGATTTCATTCATATCAATAGGCTTGTCTTCCTTCTTGACTGCGTTGACCTTATCTGTAATGGCCTTGTCAGCTCCTTCGATTCCAAGGTTGGTTTTGAATTCGTTTACTATATCACCCAATGATACGCTAGGTGGGGTTTCTGTCTTGGTGGGAAGGAGTAGTAACTTTGTACCATTCTCAGATTTCTCCATCATCGCTTGGAAATTTACTTTCAGTAAATCAAAATTTACGCCAGTTGCAAAATTTGTCTTTTCAGTCATAATACTTAATTTTAACTGTTAATACTTTGTCTTCTAAGAAAGTTATCCGGATATACTTCCTGCTTTAAAGCTAAAAAATGATTCCTTGTTGTAGGTTTCCCGTTTTTTGAACTGCATTTATTTTTTCCGAACGTATCTATTGTTGATTTCCTCCCGTTATTCTAATTATATGCATTATCATCCGAAATTTCTGTTCAGAAGAAATTATCGCCTTTCATAAAACAATTACTTTTTGATTCGGGCGGTTTTTCCATCTTTACGGCAAACGATAGGCTGAATCCGAAAAGCCTAAGATAGAGTAGGTATAATAATTTAAACAAAGATTGTTATGTGCAAAATAAAAGTATTGTATAGGGGGTGCAGGTCTAAGGCTGAGCGTGAAAATATCTTTAATAACCGTACGGCTCGTGGTTATACGCCAGCTAATCCAGACACAACCCCTCCAACAAAAAAAGAGGTATCAGACTATATAGCTTATGGTGAAGGTGTACCTAATCCTAATATGCCTGAACCAAATGATAGAATACCGACTTTGGTAGAATACACAACAAATTTTGCGAAAGCAATTGGTTTTGGTAAGCGTAGAGGTGGTGTTATACAGATTGAAATAAATGATTGTTATTGTGCTCCTGGTTCGGTAATAGAGGATGGGGTTATGATTAGAAGAGATGCTCCCGTTGAAAATGTTGTTAAACTTTGAAATTTAATGGTATTATGATTATTTTGAAAGAGAGTCATACTGGTGTGATTGGGGAAATGCAATGTGTAAAGGGCAATGAACGTGTAGTGTCTACAACAATCACAAGTTGTATAGTTATTATTGGACTTAACGCTGAGCGGAAAATTAATGCAGCTCATTTACTTATTGATAAAACTTATGAAAATATTCAAGTTGTTTTAGATGATTTGAAAGAGTTATTTTCTGGCTGTTCAAATATAGTTGTTATAGGGCAATTGGATTTTTGGAGAGAGAATATATTAAATCAAATTTTTAGTAGTATTGGTGTTACTGGGGTATTTAACAGATCCGAAGGTCAATATATAGTGTCTGCCAATGTCTCATCTGATTCTTTAGAAGTTTTTGTTGATGATGAAACGGTTACATTTGTGGAGTGGGGTCGAGTGTGTTAACATCATTTTATATAGGCGATCCTAACTGTTTCTATAATGTGATAATGTGATGACATCCAATAGATAATTTAAATTATTGGATGTCATTATCATAGAGGGTGTATGAAATTAAGTGTTTCTAAACTTTTCTTGGAGTTTTTTCATCATATCAATAAGTTCGTCAAATGTCGGCTTATCTCCGAATATCATATCATCCTTCATGTCAGTATAGTCCTTTTCCCACGAGGATATTATATCTTCTCGTGGTATGAGGACTATTCTTTTTCTTATATCCGGTGTGTAGTCCATACCACTTACAGAAGTGTATATTTCCCTGTGTCGCCTGATTGACTCCCATAAATCGTCATTTTTTATAGCTTTGTCATCTATACCATGCTTCATCATTTCTGACAAATCATACAGATGTCTTGATTTTCTGTCTGCTTTCCTTCCATGTCCTTCCACAGAGAACATTTCATGTATTAGAAAAGCTTTCTCCAAAAAAGTCTTTTCGGCATTGGCAGTGGTAATATCAGAATCTACCAGTGTCGTTTGAATATTCGGGTAGTTGTTTTCTACCATACTCTTTACTTTGGTAACAGTGCATGGTTCCATTAGTGAACGGGCACTGATTTCAAGCATGACAACCGGTTTAAGGTAATCTAATTCTGAAGGATAAACACTGTCATATTTAATCCATACTTTTCTTGGCTCAGGATAAGTACCGTCACCCTCTCCATCAGGTTCAACTTCCACAGAACATAACTCAGCCAGACCATGATTCTCTATTGCTTGCTGTAGCTCAGGATAGAACGTATCTCTTACATAAACAGATGACGCTTTTCTGAGCTTCTTTATTTTCTTCTTTGTTATATCTCCGGTTATTTCAAAGACAACAGGATCAATGGCAAGGTCAATGTCTTCTGAAAACCGTTTTATCAGATTCCAAACTTTTGATATTGAGGTTCCTCCCTTGAATATTAAATGTTCAGCACAAGACATGGTGAAAACTATTTGCAATATCGTTGTTACCCATATATCTTTCTCTATGGCCTGTCCAGGCAATCCTATCTTGTTTTCTGCTGCCTGTAATACCTTTTGCTGCTGTTCTTTTGTTAGACTAAAATAATTATTCATAAGCTTCCGTTACTATATTCCTTATCCATTCCGGCATTAAACTTAAGTCTTTCATAACTTCACTCTTTGGCTCATTTTTCAGTAATTCCCGGATTCTTTTTATGACGGTCTGTTCTATATTCATTTTGCCAAGAGATTTAAGGGCGAATGTTATCAGCATGGCTAATTTACTGGTGAAAGAAAGATTCTTAGGTGTCGTTCTTTTGAAAGTTATCTTTCTTCCATTGTATAACTCCAAATGTCTTGCTGAACCATCAGTCATATATACACAGTTCAATGGTATTTGTGTAGATAAACCAAGAACATGCTGTGCGTATGAACCTGTCGGAACAATCCTTGCGTGGTCTCTTTTTGCCAGACTTCTGGCTATTTCATCTGTGGTAGGCATAATAATACCAAGACCAAGTTCTTCATCAATTTGAGGATAGCAATAGATTCCTTGGGCTACCCTGACAATCTTTTCGTCTTTGCATAATCTTGTCAACGACTGCCTGATTGCTTCAGATGTACCCAAATCCAAAAAGTCATCAGGGTAAAAAATACTTCCCCTTCCAAATGAATTGATCCTGTTCTCTATTTGTGTTATAATACTCATACATTTAATTTGTCACAAATTTATGATTTATTTGTGACAAAACAAAATTTTGGCGGATATTGTCACAAATTTGTGATTTATTTGTGACAAACATATTCATCAACTCTTACTAAATTATCTTTTGAAGGACTAAAATAAACTATAGTTTATCATAGACAGTAATAATTTGCCCTATACCTTATATATATAGGGCATTTTTCTTGCTTTTTAAGTCTAAAACCAATAACTTTGAAAAATCAAGTATAATTTAGACTTATGGGAGAAAAAATAGGATATGCCAGAGTAAGTACAAGGGAGCAAAACCTCTCTTCTCAGGAAGATGCACTGAACAATGCTGGGTGCATCCGTATCTTCACAGATAAAATCTCCGGAAAAGAGTTCAAGCGTGAAGGTCTGACTGCTTGCTTGGATTACCTTCGTACCGATGACACACTTGTCATTTACCGACTTGACCGATTAGGCAGATCCGTAAAGGAAATGCTCGACCTTTGTGCCAAGCTGGAGCAACGGCGAATCAAACTTGTTTCCCTTCAGGACAATCTTGATACTTCTACCGCTGTCGGCAGGTTCACCATGCAGATACTCGCATCACTGGCCGAGTATAACCGCAATCTTATTCTTGAAGGGTGTAAAGCCGGAATCGATGCAGCCAAGAAGAGGGGTGTAAAGTTCGGAAGACAGGAAGGGACTAAGATGAAAAAACCGAAGAAGGAAGCTGTCATCCAACTCTACAAGGCTGGTACAGCCGTACAGCAGATAATGGAGATAACCGGCATCAAGGCAAAACAGACAATTTATAACTATCTGTCCGAAGAGGATATTCAACCTAATAGAAGATAAACTCTCTCAAGTCTCTATACTTATAACTAAATACACATTATTATATATGAACAAACTTATGTCTGATTACTTTTGGACAAAGGAACAGGATTCTGCATACTTAAAGGATTTTACAGACGAAAGCGTATATCTTGAGATGCCGCTTGTTAATATGGTATACCGTATGCTCGATATGGCAGCTGAAGGTATCCCTCTTACAAAAGTGGGTAATCCGACTTCTGCTGTTATAGAGGAACTTTACCCTTTGGGACCTAAGGATTTTTTCTGGGAGAATTATCCAAAGAAGAAAATGGTGCTATCTGCAATTCCAGAGTGGGCTACAATCTGGGATTATCTAAAATATGTAGAACTTTTCCGGAAGTACAAAGGTAAACTAAGACTTACAAATTTGGGAAAGATGATGAAAGGTAACCCAAAACGCCTGGCGCATCATCTTTTCTATTATATTCAGCTTATGGCTGATACGTCACTGCTGGATTATTTCCCTTTTCATTCTTTTAATAATTCAATGAACCATGTTGCGGTTTTCCTTGATACTTATGGTGACGAGTTCCGTTATGTTGAGTTCTATGCAGCCAAGTATGCAGAGGTGGATCCCGACTTTGGATATTATTATCAGATGACAGAACCGGAGTATGTCAATCAAGCCGTTCCTTGTTTTGATATACGTATCATGGAACGCTTTTTCGGTTGGATGGGCCTTGTAGAAAAAAAAGAAGTTCTTTTGCATACTTTGTACAAGGTTTCTCCCCTTTTCAGAAAACTGATTGGTGTCAATCGCCCGGAGACAAGGGTAGTCATTTCGATAAAGAATAACGGTTCTTCAGAAATCAGCTGATATTCACTCATTTCATAATCCACTTTCCTCTTTAATAGAGAAAATGATTTGGATGTAATCAAGTATGCCGATAAGAGTTTTTGCATCTTATCTGACTAAAAATGGTCAATATATTTCTCTTATCAGACTAAAATTGGTTGGAAGTGCTTTTTTTATCTTCTTATTTACTCTTTTTGTATTAAAGAATAGATAAATGAAGTATGAATATTGTATTACTCCTTATAAGTTTTATCAAACCTTGAATTTGTGACATATTCAAAAACAGGGGTCTTACTTTAGAGTAACATTTGTAGTAAATGTTGGTTATACCTCAAATATTACACTGTATAGTAATTGTTTACCGTAATTTATTTATATATTTGCATTAAATAGTGCGACAAGAAGTCGTACAAGTAATTGTTCAGCATGATGTCTGAACCTG
>ENA-OURU01002535-OURU01002535.1-human-gut-metagenome-genome-assembly--contig:-NODE-2535-length-17685-cov-2.706012_pt1 | contig 17685 bp, 10 predicted proteins | sample MGYA00242137_ERZ509064 | MGnify/ENA primary metagenome ERZ509064 (study PRJEB26280, sample SAMEA2338777) | human gut metagenome | biome: human gut; feature: human-associated habitat; material: faeces...
CGGTAAAGAAGCCTGTGTTTAAAAGAAGAAATATTATGAGATATTGTAAATTCATTTTTGTAATTTATGTATTGCTCGGTTCTTTTCTGATGGTGGCATGTTCGCAGGATGAGGATGCCAAGCTGGCCGTCAATAGTAATATATTAAAGATTGAGGTGGTTGATTCCAGTATTCAACAAAATGGCAATGTAAGTCGTGCTGTCACTGATGTGACTTACAAGACAACTTTTTCGGACGGGGATGCGATTGGTATTTTTGCGGTAAATAGTGATAAGGAAGTTTTCATTAAAAATGTCCTTGCGACGTATAATGATGGAATATGGGGAATTGACGGAGGACGTCTTTCGTGTACGGAAGATTTGGAAACCGTGACTTTTTATGCGTATTATCCTTATAAGGAAAATATAACTATAGATATGACGAAGGAGGATCCGTTTGAAACGATTGTGGGGAACTGGACTGTTGACACAGATCTGAGTGGTGACAGATATACAAATAATGATTTAATGACAGGGGAGGCTTCAGCAGACGGAAGTACAATAACTTTTGTAATGAATCATCGGATGGCCTTGATGGTAGCCGAACTGCCTTCTGTTACTTATAATTTCACTAATGAGGTTTCTCCTGAACTGCCATCTTACAGTGTATCTTTGAGAGAGGTGAAATTTTCTATTGGTGAGCAGGTGATCATTCCTTATTATGATAAGGAAACAACGACTTACCGTGTTTTGGTAAATCCGACAAAAAAAGTAGAGCAAATAGGAGGAAGTTTTATCAGTTCAGTAGACAACGGGCTTAAAAAATACTCGATAGATGCGACAAAGTTGAAAGCCGGAGAGTATATTTATTGTGAGATAGACGGAGGACTGCAAACTGTGGATCATGAGTTGAAAGTGGGTGATCTGATATATTCTAATGGCGCGTTGGCTTCTGTTGACGATAATGCTCCTGTTAGCGATGATTGTGTAGGAGTCGTTTATTTTGTTGGTAATCCGATGCCTTCTGTGTTATATCCTTTTACAGAAGATAATGAATTTACTTATTCTGAACGTCAGGATGCATTATTGCGTGATCATCCGGGCTGTACCCATGGATTGGTTTTGGGGCTGAAAGAGAATACCAATATTGTTTTTGGGGAGAAAGATGAAATAAGAGTTTGGTATCGTACAGAGTTTGCCGAAAGAAATTCCTATATTGATTTAAGTCCGATGGGATGGGATGGATCGGCGTCTACCGGAACATTGAATGGTACGTCGAGGGATCAGCGATTAGGGTATAATCACACGGAAGTAATTAAAAAATATGCGGAAGCAAAGAATAAGTCACTTTTAGTGAATTCCTTGAATAACTATAATTTGGTTGCTCCGAGTATTTCTTCCGGTTGGTTTATTCCTTCTGTCGGTGATTTGAGGGCAATGGTAACTAATTGGGAAACGATGAATACGCAGTTGGGAAAAATAACAGGTAGTGACGGACTGAAAAATGACATGTATTATTGGTCGTCTACAGAGCGTAATAATACAAGTATATTTGGAGTACAGTTGACAAGCAGTGGAAGTACCAAAGTTGATGGATTGAAATACGACAGACCTGGAGTAAGCTCCCGATATGTATTTGCTTTCTGATATTTATTGAGGTAAGGAAATGATAGAGTTTTGAATAGGGTTAGTTTTATAAAAAGCGTGTATGTTCTTTGCGGAAAGCATACACGCCTTTCTTTTTTATTTGTTCAAGTCAGAACCGATATAGTAACCCGGATGAGTGGGCTGGTTGTAACCTATGTTCTGATGTGTAGCGCTTAAACGATATAAATGGTCGTCCATTAGAGGATGGAAACGATAGTCGGTTTCAAAATCAGTAGTAAAGATTCTTAGCTCTGTATCATTTTCATCAACGAAGATAACTTCTTCCCGCCAGTCTCCCCAAATATCGCCATAAAAACAGGCATTGTTTTTGGTTCCGCTGGCTGTTTTTACACCCCAATCGCTGCCATTGAACAAACGTCCGTCGGTATAGCTGTGAATAACGAGGTAATCAAGCATTTGCCTGTTTAATGATCCACTCCACCAGATTGTCATATTGTATGATGTATCACCACCTTTGGCTATAGGTGCCCTTTTACCTGTCAGTTCATTTCCTTTGCAGGAATACATGACACCGTCCGGTTCTGACGACCAATATTCACATCCGGGACTGTCCGGATCAACATCTGCGACCATACAACGTCCTACGTCCTTGCCGTTTCCGGGAATATAATGTAATATCCTGCCCGTTCTGGCATCCCGGAATTCTGTTCCAATATTTCCATACTCCTTGGGTTCTTCATGGCAGACTACTACTTGATACCCTTCCTGTGTAGGATCAAATTTGCCCAAATGCATGGCATCACCATGTCCTAATTTTGTGCTATATAGCCCTTTACCGTTATGGTCTATGACACATGCCCCATATAAGACTTCGTCTTTTCCGTCATCATCTATATCTCCGACTGCTAAATTATGATTACCTTGCCCTATATAATCCGAATAGTTGTCAGCTGTATCAAAATGCCATCGCTCTGTTATTTTGTTATCAGTAAAATCTAAAGCTACAATCTGGTAGTTCTTATAATATCCTCTGCACATGAGTAGGCTTGGAATTCCTTTTTGAGATCTGAAGTGTCCGACTCCCATCAGAAAACGATCCATCCTGTTTGCCCAATTATCTCCCCAATATGTCACCCATTTATTTTTTTCACCACGGTAGATATAGTCGGTTCGGGCTACTTCCTTTCCGGTTCTGCCTTCAATGATAGATAAGAATTCCGGCCCTGTGATAATTCTGCCATAAGTGGCACTTTGGGGAGCCCTGTCTACATAGTCGGTTATTCCATCTTGGTTGACATCGCCTATTTTCGTTCCGTCCCCGAAAACGGTACCTTCGGAGGTGCGGACTGCGATCTCCGCCTTGCCATCTCCATTCAGGTCATATACAATGAAGGGAGTATAATGAATACCTTGCCGGATATTAGAGCCTAAATCGATACGCCATAAAAATGTCCCGGTTGTTAGCTTGTATGCTTCTAACAGGCAACTTCCGGGAGTAATTCCAATTCCCGTGCTACCATTGTCAAGAGGTGACACTTCACGTTTCAGAACCAATTCATAATCTCCGTCGCCGTCTAAATCGCCAATAGCTGCATCCGAAGCTTTATATACTAAATCGGGATATGGCAGATTATTATTGTTTAATGGGACCGTCCGGTAAAAGTTCTGTGCCATTTCCGGAGTAAAGTTACATGAACATAAAATATTATTGGTATTTGCTTGTCGAACTTCGTATTTGAGAATCTTATTAATGTTTGCTGTTAAATCTTTGTAATTAGAACTATTGATAATCGGAGTTTTGTTTAGCTTTTGGAATTTATAGTTACCTTCTTTGCGGTAGATATCAAAACCAATATCGTCCGGATCGGTGGAAAGCCATCTCCAGCTGAGTAGTACGCCTTTTCTTTCTATTCTTTCTGTTTCTTTATTAGGAAAGATAGTGTTATAACTTGCCACCATAGCACGATTTCTTAGAAACTCAACAACTTGCATATTATTGTTATCACCATTATCAGACACGGGAGGTGGTGTTGGATTTTGGACTGAATTATCACTACAAGCTGTGACAAAACTAAAAAATGTAAGCGCATAAAATAAGTTTTTCATAATTATATTGTTATAAAGATTGAATATTTTCTTTCTACAAAGGAAGTGGATTGGGAGAGTATTCACCTGCAAATTTGTATATAAAGGATGCATTTTTATCCTTATATCAAACTATTGTTATTATGAACTATGATTGTTAATGCTGGAATTTGTCTGATAATTGAAGTAGAAAAGACAAAATTCTATTCTTTACGTACGATATTACAGCTCCTATGGTATAAAAAACAGTAGCTTTGCTGCTACATAATACTTAATATACAATGAAACGTATTAGCCTTCTTCTTTTTTTTATAGGATGTTTCCTCTTTTCTCTTTCGGCTACGAATTATTTTGTGGCTACTAATGGAAGCGATTCAAACAGTGGGACGATTGATAAGCCTTTTGCCACGTTGGGTAAAGCACAATCAAAAGTGATGGCAGGAGATACTGTATATATCCGGCAAGGTACATATCGAGTGACGGAAGCAGAGATAATGGAACATTATACTGCGGGAAGTACTACTTGGAGCCGGGTGTTTAAAATGTCAAAGAGTGGAACTGGACCGGACAGGAGGGGTATTAAAAACGGTTATACGCGGGGAACAAACAAAGAATACGGATTTGGATCTGCTGGAAATAAAAGAATCAGGAAATAGTACTTATGAAATCTTTCTTCGTGGTGGCGGACGTAAAGGAGAGATTGTGTTTACAAAATTTATAAAGAGGATGCGCTTTTTTGATACTGTAGAGAGCGTTTTATTTTAATTCGATATATGTACAAAAATAAGTCTGAATATGGAATATTGTATATAGATAAATAGTATTTGAATCCTTTGTATAGAACTCCATAAGAAAATCAATATCTCCATATCCTTTGCTTTGGGGCAAATGGAAACATGCGGTACTTTTGCAAAAAAGTAACGAGATATAGAAAATGATAAAGTCAGCATTTTTAATAGTAGCGACATGTTGCAGTCTGCAACTGTTTAGTCAGGAAAAATTTCCCGATGGTAAAATTATACCGGATTGGTTTTACAAAAATGAAAAAACTGATATAAATGGATTAGGAAAGAGTTTCTTGATTACCGACTATGGAGTAGTGAATGATAGTACACTGTTACAGACAGAGAAAATTCAGGCTGTTATAGATTTGGCGTCTAATAATGGAGGCGGAGTCATTGTTATACCTGAAGGTACTTATCTTAGTGGTGCGCTGTTCTTTAAGCCGGGAACACACTTGCATTTGGAAGAGAAAGCTATATTAAAAGGTAGTGACGATATTAGCAACTTTCCTGTAATAGAAACACGGATGGAGGGACAGAACCTAAAGTACTTTTCAGCTTTGATTAATGTTGATAAGGTAGATGGTTTCACCCTTTCCGGAAAAGGAAAAGTTGATGGAAACGGTGAACGATATTGGAAGTCATTTTGGTTGCGGCGGCGTGTTATTCCTAAATGTACTAATATGGATGAATTGCGTCCTCGTCTACTTCATATATCTCATAGCAATAATGTACAAGTTTCAGATGTGCGACTTGTTAATTCTCCGTTTTGGACAACTCACATTTATAAGTGTGATAGCGTAAAACTTTTGGATTTGCATATCTTTTCACCTTCTTCTCCTGTAAAGGCTCCAAGTACGGATGCAATCGATATTGATGCATGTAAAAATGTACTTGTCAAGGGATGCTATATGTCGGTTAATGATGACGCAATTGCATTAAAAGGCGGCAAAGGACCATGGGCTGATCAAAATCCCGATAATGGTGGCAATTGTGATATTATTATTGAAGACTGTACTTTTGGATTCTGTCACGGAGTGCTGACTTGCGGTAGCGAATCGATATATAATCATAATATAATTCTTCGACGCTGCAATCTGGACCAGGCTAAACGCCTGTTGTGGTTGAAAATGCGTCCGGATACTCCCCAACAATATAAGTACATCCTCGTTGAAGACATAAAAGGAAATGTCCGCAATTGTATCTTTATTGCTCCTTGGACACAGTTTTATGATTTGAAAGATCGCAAGGATATGCCAGTCTCGTATTCCAGCTATATTACAATGCGTAATATTCATCTGGATTGTGATTCCTTTTTTGCTGTAGAGAAATCAAAACAATATAAATTATCCAATTTCTGTTTTGACAATTTGACTATTACGGCTAAAAAAGATGTGAAGATAGATGAAGATATTATTGATGCATTGGTTATGAGAAAGGTTGAGATAAATAAAGTGAATTAAAAAAGAAGGGTAGAAAGACTGGAAAATCGTACATAGCCTGTAAAATCGTACAAAATAGGCGTGTGATGGGCTGTACACATATGAATTTACATAAGAAAGTCGAATTCTCCATATTCCTTTTCTTTAACTCTACCATGTAATGCGGTATCTTTGACATGTGCTTATTCAGTAAAATATTGAATCTAAAACTATAAAATACAATGAAATTCTGTAGAATTATTTTTTGTCTGTGGTTATTGGTCTGTTTCTTTCCAATAGGTATTCATGCAGATATACAACTTCCTTCTATATTATCAAATAATATGGTACTTCAGCAAAATGCGAAAGTACGTTTTTGGGGAAAAGCACGTCCCGGAGAAAAGATTTTGGTAAAGACTTCATGGGATCATAAGAAATACAAGGTGACTGCTTTAGCAAACGGTCATTGGGAACTGATGATACAAACACCGGCTGCTACTTCCGGACAATCTGTAATGTTGAAAGGTGATAATAAGATCCGGATCAATAATATATTAATAGGTGAAGTTTGGCTTTGTACGGGACAGTCAAATATGGAATTTCCCGTAGCCCGTAATCCGCAAGTGAAATGGAAAACAGGAATGTTGAATGAAGCGGAAGAAATGAAAGATGCTGATTTTCCGGAAATCCGCCTGTTTCATGTAGAGCATCAACTGGCACCTGATAGTGAGAAAGAAGATTGCGTTGGAAAGTGGGTGGTTTGTAATCCGGAGAATCTGAAAGACTTTTCTGCTGTAGGATTTGTCTTTGGACGTAAATTGTATAAAGAATTGAGTACACCGGTTGGATTGATTCAGTCTACTTGGGGAGGAACACATGCTGAATCTTGGACAAGTATGAAAGTGATGGAAAACAATCTGCTGTATGCTGATGTCTTAAAACAATATTCAAAAGAAAGGGTGAGTAGGGAAAAAGATAAGTGTAAGGTTCCGGCTACTTTGTGGAATGGCATGATTGCTCCTATAGTAGGGTACACTGTAAAAGGAAATATCTGGTATCAGGGAGAATCCAACTCTGTTCGTTATGAGAAATATCAGGAAGTATTTACTAACCTGATTAATAGTTGGCGGAAAGAATGGAATCAGCCGGATATGCCTTTCTATTTCGTACAGATTGCACCACATTACAAGCAACCGGCAGGTATTCGTGAAGCACAATTAAAAACATGGTTAAGTGGACTTGAAAATATTGGTATGGCAGTAGTGACGGATGCAGCCGATTCTACCGACATACATCCACGAAATAAAGTTGCACCGGGCGAACGGCTGGCAGCTTGGGCATTAGCAAAGCAATATGGTAAAAAGATTGTTTATTCAGGACCTCTCTACAAATCAATGAAAGTGAATGGGAGAGAAATTACATTAGATTTTGAATTTGCGGAAGGTGGCCTGCAGACACCCGGCAATGAACCGGTAAAAGGATTTTTTATTGCCGGCAATGATGCGCGGTTTTATCCGGCTGATGCTGTGATTGATGGAAGTTCGATAACACTTTCTTCAACTTATGTCTCTGCACCTGTAGCTGTACGCTACGGTTATGGGACTTTCTTTAGAGTGAATCTGTTTAATAAAGCCGGACTTCCGGCAGTTCCTTTCCGTACGGATACTTTTGCTCCCGACACTTATTATCGTCTGTTTGCCGATTCGGAAATTCGTCGTTTCCCGGAAGCGTGGCAACTGGATCATGGAAAACGCCTGTATTTTGGTTATGCGCAAGGAGTAGGTTGTTGTGCGATGTTACAAGTTTGGAAGAAAACAGGAGACCGTAGGTACTTTGATTATGTAGAGGCATGGGCTGATTCTTTGGTAGACGATAAAGGTGATATTCATTTATATAAGAAAGAAACCTATAATCTGGATTATATAAATTCCGGAAAAGTTCTGTTTGATTTGTACAAGGAAACCAAAAAGGAGAAATATAAATTGGCTATCGAGAATTTGATAGATCAGCTGAAAAAGCAACCTCGTACAACAGATGGAGGTTTTTGGCATAAAAAAATATATCCCTATCAGATGTGGTTGGATGGATTGTATATGGCTTCTCCTTTTATGGCTAGATATGGAGCTGAATTTAATCGTCCGGAATGGATTGATGAGGCTGTTAAGCAGTTTACTCTCTGCCATCAACATACATACGATACCAAGACGGGACTTTATTATCATGCATGGAATGAGGACCGGAGCCAGCGCTGGGCTGATCCGGAAACTGGCCATTCTCCTAATTTCTGGGGACGTAGTATTGGTTGGTGGTTTATGGCTTTGGTAGATGCTTTGGAATATATTCCCCAAGATCATTCAGGCTATGCTGATATGATTAAATGGACGAAGGAATTAGCGGAGACTCTTTCAAAATACCAAGATAAAAATGGCTTATGGTATCAGGTGATTGATCAACTTTCACGTACCGGTAATTTCCCGGAAGCTTCTGTTACGACACAATGTATGTATGCTTATATGAAAGCAGTGAATAAAGGATATATTGATAGTCAGTATCGTGCCATTGCAGAAAAGGCCTTTAAAGGTCTGTGTGATAAACTACTAATCTCAAATTCGGACGGAACATTGACATTGACAAAATGTTGCCAAGTGGGTGGATTAGGTGGTAAGCCTTACCGTGACGGCAGTTTCGAGTATTATATAGGAGAGAAAATGAGAGATAATGATGCTAAAGCAACAGGACCTTTCATTATGGGATGTATTGAGTTGAATTATTGAGTGTATTCCATAATAGATGTACACTTTTTAAGTTTGATTTTATTTATTAATCAAATTAACAATTTAAATTATAATTTATGTTGATGAAAAACACAGTATTTTTTCAAAAAAAGGCATGTCCAATTGCCGTGAGATGCTTAACAAGCATTTTATATTTCTTTTTGTTTTCACTCTCGTCGTTAGCGGCTTGCGTAGATAAAGAACCTGTAGATGAGGAGGATGCAGATCCTGCCATCAATCCTCACAGTTCATATCTGGAGGAGGAAGAAAGTGGTGGTAATACAAGTTCTGGTCCGGCATTTCCTGTCTTAGCCAATTATGCACCGGCATTTCCGGGTGCAGTAGGATATGGCAGAAACGCTGATGGTGCACGTGGTAGTAACAACCGAGAAATTTATGTAGTAACTAATTTGAATAATAGTGGTGCTGGATCGTTAAGAGATGCTGTTAGTCAAGCAAACAGAATTGTAGTGTTTCACGTGTCAGGTGTGATTGATTTGAATAAAGAAGTACTTGTGTTTAAAGACAATCAAACAGTCTTGTTTCAGACGGCTCCCGGCGATGGCATCGAACTTTATAATGGTAGGGCTTCTTCCACCAATGCGAATAACCTGATTGTACGTTATATGCGTATGCGTACTGGTCGCCAGGTTAGTGGCAGTGACAACATAGACGCAGGAGGAGCTGCCTATGGGCATGATCAAATTTATGATCATTGTTCTTTCACATGGGGAACAGATGAATGTTTTTCACTCAATAATGACAAGCAACCGAAAGGTCTCTATAACATAACATTGCAGAATTCAATTTTAGGACAAGGATGCCAGAATCATTCTTGCGGAGGTTTAGTTCAAACTAGTGATAAAGAAGGAGTTACTGTCTTTCGAAATCTATTTATTGACAATAAAACTCGTAATTTTAAGGTGAAAGGATTGAATCAATTTGTTAACAATGTTATTTATAATTGGGGAAATGGAGCGGCTTATAATATGGGGGGGGAATCTTCTGGGCACTCTAATACAGTTATTGAAAATAATTATTTTATCAAAGGACCAGCTTATACATGGGTGAATACGTCATATCCTATAGAAACTACAGATAAGAGTATGTTCGATGATGAAACGAAATATCATTATAATGGAATAAGTAGTGACAATAAAAATTATTTGGTAGATACTTATCAACAAGTAAATCCAACTAAACCTTTCATAGGTGGTAATGGTGATGGTGATTTTGATACTTATTGTGTAGGTAATTATTATGATAACGATAAAGACGGCACATTAAATGGATTCGAAATCACTCAGAGTAATTGGCAGACTTATTGCAGTGCCACTCCTGTCTTTTTGAGTAAACCAGATAGCCAACACTCGGAAATCAGCATAAAAACTAGTGCTACAGAAGCTTATCATTGGATAGTTGAAAATGTTGGGCCGGTTTTACCCAATCGTGATTTGGTAGATAAATTCATGATTGATGAACTGACTTCATTAGGTACTAAAGGAACAATTTTTAGAAATCAAAACATAGAGACACAATACCCTCTTGCCAAGACTTGGCAAAATATTAATGTTGGCACTGCTAGAAAAGATACGGATGGCGACGGCATACCCGATGATTTTGAGGACAAATGGGGGCTAAATAAAAATAATGCGGGAGATGCCGTTCGTATTGCAGAGAACGGATATACGATGATTGAAAACTATGCTTTTTCACTCGAATTTCCAGATGAGTATGAAAAGGCTTGGAAAGAAGCGTACGGTGAATAAATAGTGAAATACAATAAATAATAAGTTATATGAAACAGCAAAATTTTTTACAATTCATCTTAGGAATTTTATTTTCTTCTTTTTTCATTGTTGCTTGCGATAGTACGGATTTATTCGACACATCTACTTGTATACAAAAAATAGAAAAGAGTACAAAAAGTATATCAGAACAAGATTCTACTTTTGAGAATCTAATATCTGTTATTGCAATGGCTCATAATGGCTATATTTATAATACGCAAGATAGACAGGATTATTGTCATGTATATTTAGATGGGGCAGAGTATCCTGCTTATCCCAATATTACTGTACCCTTAGAAAACGAAAAATATGTTGATATATGGCATAAAATGTCTTATGGAAAACATCATGTAAAGCTAGTTATTATGATAGACGAAGGAGTCCGTTACTCATATCAAAAATGTACAATATTAGTAACATCTGAAATTACTGCTTTAGGGGAAGAATTTTATTACAATACGGTAGATTTGGATGAAGACCATACATCTACCACAACTGCCGGATTTGTAGCAGAATTTGATGTAGATTATCCATATTTGGAAGAGAATAATTATGCGTTATCAATCAATCTGGATTTCAAATAATAAAACTCATAATTTTAAACTAATGAAAACAATGAAAAATAAAGTATCTTTACGGAGAATGCTTTGGCTGTTATGCCTCCCATTACTCTTTACAGCCTGTAAAGACAACATGGACGAGCATTACGAAGTGCCTGATTGGGTAGCAGACAACGCATGGGAAGTATTAAGTTCTAGTGAACACGGAAACTATTCCATCTTCCTACAAGGAGTGGAGATTGCCGGTTTCAAGCAAATGCTTGAAGGTAAAGCAATCTTAACTATTATGGCACCAGACGATAGCGCTTTCCAAGCCTATCTAAGCGAAAAAGGTTATGCCACTATTAACGACATGCCTGTCGATGAGGTAAAAAAAGTAATAGGTTACCACGTACTTTATTATTCTTATAATAAGGAGAAACTGGTTAACTTCCGTCCGACGGGAAACACAGAAACAGAAGAAGAGCAGAATGTAGCTGCAGGTCTGTATTACAAACACCGAACAAGAAGCAGCGACGCACCAACAATTGAGACAACTGCTACAGGTTCTTCTGTTATGGTATACCACTTGGAACGCTATTTGCCGGTATTCTCTTATCGTTATTTCCAGACGAAAGGTATTGATGCGAAGAGTAACTACGAAGCTTTTTATCCCAACTCTACTTGGACAGGAGACAATGGCTTCAATGTATCTAATGCATCAGTAAAAGAATACGGAATAATTGCTAATAATGGCTATATTCATACGGTTGACCGGGTGATTGAACCATTGGAAACAATTTATACCGAATTGAAGAAACAAGATGAATATTCTATCTTTTTCAATTTATATGATTCTTTCGGTGAATATATTGCCGATAATACATTAAGTAACTCTTATGCTGCGGCATACGGAGTAGATACACTTTATCAATATCAGCACAACAGTCTGCCGAATATTGCTTGCGAATGGCCTACAAGCAGCTATCTAAATTTCACGTTATTGACTGCTACCGCTTACAGCATCTTTGCACCGTCAAACACTGCCATTAATCATTTCTTCGACAATTTTTGGAAAGTCGGAGGTTATTCTTCATTGGGAGAGGTTGATCCATTGGCTCTTAACTATTTTCTATACCAGTTTATCTATGGTGGCTCATTGGTATTCCCTGAAGAAATAGGAACAGGAAAACTGGAATCCTTGCTCGGTTCGCCAATCAATATTAATCCGGCAATGTTGAACGAAAAAATCATGTGTGTGAACGGTGCACTCTATGGAATGAACGAGATTCAGGAACCGAGTGCATTCGCGTCTGTAGTAGGACCTTTGTTCCAATATCGGGATGCGCGTTCTTTCCTTTATGCATTGGGAGGTTCTTCCCTGATATCCTCTTACACATCTAATTTAGTGAAATATATTATGCTTGTTCCCACTGCGGACCAATTTGATGCTTCAGGTATCAGAACCGTTTATAGTACTCAAGGATTGGAAGAAATGGGAGATGATGGTTGGTCAGAAATCAGTAGTTCTGCCAAACAGAATATTATGTATTTACACTCTGCTAGCATTCCTAGTGGTCAGGAAAGTGAATTGCCGGAGAATGGAATGAAAGTAATCCCTACACAGTCCAGTTGGAACTTCTGGTTTGTTAAGGACGGAGAAATTACTTGTAATGCTATTTTCAATCAGCAATTGAATCCTCAATTCAATGGAGAGGTCTTCTTCCCATTTACGAAACTGAAAGACGGCTCTAATGGCAGTGCCTACAGCTTTGATTGTAATCAGCTATTTATGGCAGAAAGTGGTGACTTGAACTACAACCTTGCTATTTGTGCGGACAGGAATTATCCGTATTATTGCTTTACCCAATTACTGCGTCAAACAGATATTATATCTAATCAAGTACTGATGAATATTTTCTTAAAAGGACGGTTTGTCGCATTTATCCCTACCAATGAAGCTATCAGACAAGCGTTATTGGATAATAGGATTCCGGGAGCAACCAACGCTTCATTTGATGCTAATGGTGAGTTGACCGGTGACTTTGATAAAGCAAAATTAGCAAACTATCTGAACTCATACTTCATGACTGCCAAACAAAATGTGATAGCTTCTTATCCTTATATTGGATCTGATTTCAAGAGCGGGCGTTATTGGAGTGAACGTACGGCAGAAACAGAAGGAGCGACTGTGCCACAACTGATTTATACAGATAATGGGACTTCACTGAGTATCCAGTTGGAAGGATACAAAGAATGTCATGTGATTCCGGACTACAACTATTTCCCGTTTGCATACGAAGAAGGTTGTTTCCACCTGATTGATGACGTCTTTTGATTAACAGAAAAATAGAGATTATGAAATTATTAAAATACATACTGATTGCTATCGTATTCGCGGCAACTGCCGGCGAAGCTTTTGGGCAAGTTAAAGTCCTGTCCGGTAAAGTGACCGAGATGTTCGGTGCGACAGCAGAACCTATGGTGGGAGTGAACGTTAACATCCTTAATTCCCAAAACCGTTCATTAGGCGGTACTATCACAAATATGGACGGTATCTACAACTTGAAAGTACCAAATGAAAATAATCTGACCATCGTGTTTTCTTATATTGGAATGAAAACTCAACGAATCAAGTACAACGGTCAGACTAAATTGAATATTACCATGAAGGACGATACACAGTCAATCAATGAGGTGGTAATCTCGGGAAAACGAATTGAACGAAACGATATGGGTATCAGTTCCAGAGAGCAATCTTCTGCCACGCAGAAAGTTAACATGGAAGATTTGGTAGCAATTGCTCCGGTCACTTCTATCGAAGATGCCCTGCAGGGACAGTTGGGTGGTGTCGACATTGTATTAGGCGGTGGTGACCCCGGTGCACGTGCTTCTATCCAGATTCGTGGTGGAAGTACACTGAACGCCAATTCCGAGCCGTTGATCGTGGTCGATGGTGTTCCTTACCCGGCTGAAATTGATGATAATACAGATTTCTCGACCATCAATAATGATGATTTGGGCGCCTTGCTGAATATTTCACCGCAAGATATTGAATCTATTGAGGTTTTAAAAGATGCGGCGGCTACCGCTGTTTGGGGTACCAAAGGTGCTAATGGTGTGTTGGTCATCAAAACAAAACAGGGAGTGCAGGGAAAAACGCGTTTCAGCTTCTCTTCCAAGTTCTCCGCTAAGTTTGAACCGGAAAGTATTCCGATGCTGGATGGTAATCAATATTCAGCCTTAATTTCCGATGCTCTGTGGAATAGTGCCAATTACATTGGCCTTGCCAACTCTACCAACTATTTGCAGATGCTTTACAATTCTCCGGAGATTGGTTATCAGCCGGACTGGACTTATTTTAATGAATATAACCAGAATACTGATTGGCTGTCTGAAGTACGCAGAAATACGCAATCATGGGAAAATACTTTTTCTATGAGTGGTGGAGGCGAAAGAGCGACTTACCGTTTCTCTTTAGGCTATCTGGACGAAGGCGGCACGACTGTTGGAACTGACTTCAGCCGTTTGAACTCCTCGTTGAACGTACGTTATAAGTTTTCTGACAAGCTAATTTTCACAACGCAATTTTCTTTTGTTCAATCTACGAGAAACAATAACTATTACAATGTACGTACAGAGGCTTTCCGCAAAGCACCGAACAAATCTCCTTACTATATTGACGATGAAACTGGAAATTATACTTCACAGTATTTCAATCACAACGAAAATTCCACATTAGACCCGGCTTTTGACAGCAAGAAAAGTCGATACTACAATCCTATCGCTATGGCGAATGAGAGTGTCAACAAAACCATCCAGCGGGAAAGTAAGATGAACTTCAACATTGAATATAACATATTGAATGGACTAACCTACTGGGGTAATGTCAACATGAATATCCGTAATACGAAAGGACGTATGTTCTTGCCGCAAGTAGCTACCGGACTTGCTTGGACTGATAGCAATGCAAACCGCAGTACGGATACTTCTTCTGATCAATTGACCATCAATACGGAGAACAAGTTGATCTACCGCAAAAATTGGAATGATAAGCATAGCATCATTGCAACCGGCGTGTTCCGTACTGTGGAAACGACAAAATCCAGCTATGGAAGTGAAACTTCCGGTAATGCTTCTTCCGGTCTTGCCGACCCTACTATCGGAAGTGCCGTACGTAAAATTAGTTCCGGAGATTCTAAGACACGTAGCATCAATGGGGTAGCTTTAATGAACTATACTTTGCTGAACCGCTATATCGTCAATGCTTCTTTGGGCTTGGAGAGCAACTCAACTATGGGTAAATCGGAACGTTTAGGTCTGTTCCCTACTGTCGGTGTCGCTTGGCATCTGGCAGATGAGAAATTCATGGACTTCTCGAACGACTGGATGGATGAGTTTAAACTTCGCTTCAGTTTGGGACAGACGGGAAATGCTGCCTCCGGTGCTTCGCTCTATCTGGGTTCATACGCCTCTGGTGACAATTACATGGATATGAGTGCCATTACCCCGAGCACCATGCAGCTCAATCGCTTGAAATGGGAAACAACCACTGAATATAATACAGGTCTGGACGCTTCTTTCTTAAAAGGGAAACTCCGCTTTACGGTCGATGTCTATCAGAAATATATCAAAGATCTGTTGCAAAAGAAAGTTAAAATGCCAACTAGTATCGGTTATGGAAATGGTTATGAAGTCAGCTACATGAATTCCGGAAAGATGACGAATAAAGGGTGGGAATTCCGTGTTGATGCCGTCCCTTTTGAAAACAGAGACTGGCGTGTTGGATTCTACTTCAACATCGCCCACAACGAGAACAAGATTACGGAAATGCCGGATAACTATACCGAAGAAAACTATACCTTCAACAATGGTGAATATGCATACCGTAGAGAAGAAGGACGTCCGATGGGTTCTTTCTATGGTTATCGCTACAAAGGCGTTTGTCAGAATAAAGATGCCACGTATGCACGTGATGCCGATGGAAACGTGATGAAAGATATTTCCGGCAATGCGATTGTTATGCGGAATGGAACAGCTACCATAGCTCCCGGAGATGCTCTCTACGAGGATATAAATCATGATGGTGTCATCAACCAATATGATATTGTCTATTTAGGTAACTCTAATCCGAGATTCACCGGAGGTGCTGGTGTTAATGTCAGCTATAAGCAATTTAAGCTGTCTGCTATTTTTTACGGACGTTATGGACAGGATGTAGTCAACTCTACCCGTTTAAACAATGAGTCCATGCGCGGAATTGACAATCAAAGTACGGCTGTCCTTAGACGTTGGCGCAACGAAGGTGATCAGACAGATATTCCGCGTGCACTCTATGGAGAAGGATACAACACACTGGGCTCTGACCGCTTTGTGGAAGATGCTTCTTACCTGCGTTTGAAATCTTTGTCGTTCAATTATCGTTTGCCGAAGAAAATAATTCAGCGTTGGGGATTTAGTAATATTGATGTATATGTCACCGGATACAACCTCTTTACTTGGACTAAATACACCGGTCAGGATCCGGAAGTGAAGACCGAAAACACATATGCCAGAGATAGTGCTACTACACCGGCTTCTATTCAGCTTGTTGCCGGCTTTAATTTAAGTTTTTAAAAGATCTACGAACATGAAAAAGATATTTACTATATTGTTACTATCCGGAAGTTTGTTGATGAGCGGATGCAGCGATTGGCTTGATATTCTGCCCAAAGATAAGCAATCTACCGATATGTACTGGGAGTCTTCTGAAGATGTGGAAGCCATTCTCGCACAGGGATACAGTCGTTTGCGTACTTGTGTCCCCTATATCATCAACTGGGGAGAATTGAGAGGGAGTTCCGTCATTGTTCCCGGTAGAGGAACAAAAACCGGTCTGATTCAGAACTTTCAGGTGTTGCCCAGTACATCAACTGTTCAGTGGGGTACCTTCTACCAAGTGATCGGTATGGCGAATGCTGTGTTAAAATATGCACCGACCGTGATGGACAAAGATGCAAGTTATTATGAATCGAGAATGAACTCACATCTGACGGAAGCTTATTTCCTACGCGGACTGTCATACCTGTATCTGGTACGTAACTTCCGGGAGGTGCCCTTGATTACCGAACCCTACGTAGACGATGCCATGCCTAATGACGTAGCCAAGTCATCCGAAACGGAGATTTTGGAATTGATAAAAAGCGATGTACGTGCAGCGTTAGCAACTAATGCTGCCAAAGAAACATTTGATGGAACATGGGCTACCAAAGGGCGTGCCACTAAATGGGCATTGTACGCACTGATGGCGGAAACTTGCCTTTGGGCAGAAGAATACGAAGAATGTGTCACGTATGCTGATTACCTAATTAATGCTACAGCCGCTATGCGACCAGTATTTATGTCGACACCCGGACAATGGTTCAATATGTTCTATCCCGGTAACAGTAACGAATCTATCTTTGAAATACAATATGACGAAACCAATTATGCACAAGGAAGCGGAAGCCCATCCAAGGTTTTCCCTTATGGCACTGATGTTACAATAGACTCATATATGTATTCTGAGCCGATGACTCTTCGCTTAATAGAAGAATACACACAGCATAGAGGAGATGAAATAAGCCGCACTTATTATGGTTCATTTGCCGGTACTGCTTATGCTAGCTATCCGGACAACGGCATTATCTGGAAATATTCAGGAATGGGAGTTGCTGACCGGGAAGCCGT